>JAESFW010000369.1_pt1 | contig 25811 bp, 21 predicted proteins | sample 9269481 | NCBI WGS metagenome assembly JAESFW01 (sample SAMN14515350, study PRJNA621654) | algae metagenome | isolation source: Lyngbya sp. HA4199-MV5 and co-occurring heterotrophs from soil with... | place: USA: Ahupuaa O Kahana State Park, Hawaii | collected 2009-07-21
CAAGATTGCCGCAGTGGGTTCTGGTATAGTAAACACAACTTTTCAGGGGTGAGATGGACTTTGTTCCGCTCACCCCATTCTTCTATACCTTGTCCCTCTTCCTCCAAATGGCTAAAGTCGAGCTAAGAGGCTGTTTGAAAAGGGGAGGGGTGTGCCAAATCACGCCAACCGCCTGAGCATGAGTCGGATCATCGCGCGCTCAATCATGGTTTCAGCGGTTTCCGGGAGGCGTTCATCATCACAATTGAGCCGCCGAGACGACTGCCAGCAGCCAAACGTCCGTTTCACGACCCAACGCTTCTTCAGGAGCACAAAGCCCTTGGTCTGTTCAGGACGCGGGACTGGGTAAACGACCCAGCGCAAGCGATCCAGCACCCATTGCAGCAAGGGCTGACTACCTGGTTGGCTGACAAATCTTTGAGTGAGTACTTGAACCCGCCCTGCACTGAAAGTGCGGGCTGATGGCAGGAAGTCCTCTTAAGAGGACTACGAGCGCTTTACAACCCGTTTTAACGGGTTTCGCACCATTGCCCGGATTTGAATCACGGGCGGGTAAGCAACGAAGCGACCAGCCTTTCAAGACTTTTGTCAGTCAATCAGGCTGACTACTCTAGCCGCCATCCACTTACGGTTGAATTTGCCAATGTGATTAAATTCTCATTCTCGAGTAGAAAGATTTTTCAAAATCTACAGTAAATCTATCGGCTAACCGTATATTATTCTAAAACACAACATGGCTAACCTCGAAAGCCAGTACAGCTTCATACCTACAGTGAGCAGCCCAGCAGCAGTCAGTTGCAGGCAGCATGTCTCAGTGGGGAGTGGGCGAAGATTTGGGCGATCGTAGGAAAGCAGAACGTCTCAAGGAGTGATTGTGAAGAACGTCAGACGCGTGAGTGAGAAATTGACTGTAACAGGGCAGGTACAACCAGACCAACTTGAGCAAGCGATTCAGGAAGGCTTTAAGTCTGTGTTAAACCTGCGATCGCCCGATGAGCTGGGTTTTGCAACTGATGAGCAACAGCTTGTAGAAGCGCTGGGATTGCATTACGTCCACATGCCGCTGAAGCTAGAAGCGATCGACGAAGACTTGATCACCGCAATTCTTAACCAGTTGGAGCATATTCCTAAGCCCGCGATCGTGCATTGTGCTGCCGGGTTTCGCTCAGCCTCGATCGCCATTTTGAGCCTTGCCATTCAAGAGGGGCTAACCGCAGAGCAAACCCTGGCAAAAGCGCGTCAGCTTGGGTTTGACTTCTTTGACTACGCCTGTGTCAATCCGCAGCTAAAGCAACGCTTTGTGCAGTACCTGAACCGATACGCGCAGGTAGCGGCGATCGCAAGCTAATGAATGACCGCTTTCTAATCGAGTTCATCGAATTCATTTCATACCCCACTCCCTACTCCCCACTCCCCACTCCCTACCGATGTGCTTGCACGCCCACTTGCTCACACATCCCCAGTAGCGGACAGGTTGAACAACGGGGCAAGTCTCCAGTACAAATGTGTTTGCCAAAGGGCACCAGTCGTTCGTTGATCTCAATCCAGTAGCGCTCTGGCAACTTCGCTTCTAGTGCTTTTAAGCTCTTTTCGGGGTTGCGCGTTTGCACATAGCCCCAGCGATTGGTGACCCGGTGAACGTGGATATCGACGCTAATCGATGGCTGTTTACAGGCAATGCCCAGCGTGAGATTGGCGCATTTGGGCCCCACGCCTGCAAACGAAACAAGCGTATCGAAATCGCACGGCAGTTCATCGCCGTATTGGTCAACAATTTGACGGGCGATCGCCCAAATCTGCGGTGCCTTCGTTTCATGAAAGGTTGAGTCGCGGATCAGGTCTTCAATCTCATTGGTGGATAGGCGCACCATTGCCGATGGAGTACGGGCGCGATCGAACAGCTTAATCGCAACCGGAAGCGACGTTTCATCCCGCGTGCGAATCGAGATGATACAAGCGATCAACTGCTCAAACGGTGAGGTGTAGCCCAATTCTGCCAGCGCAAACATCGCCGCTTTCGGAAAGGGACGCACCGCTTCGCGCAGGAGGCTCATGGCATTGTCAATATCGAACGGTTGGTTCAAAAGGATAAAGGCTGAAGGATAAAGGATAAAAGTGGAAAGATACAGATGAGGGTTAGAATTTAACGCACAAACTTTTTAGCCTTTATCCTTAATACTCTAGACTTCAGCCTTTATCCTTCTCTCAGCAGGTAGAATAACTACGACCCACGCAAGGAATCCACCATGTCTCAGGCAGCGATCGGCATTATTGGCGGCAGCGGACTTTACAAAATGGAGGCGCTGAAGGATATAGAAGAGGTGACGATCGACACGCCCTTTGGCAAACCGTCGGATGCAATCATTCTGGGGACGATCGACGGTACACGGGTGGCATTTCTCGCGCGGCATGGCAGAAACCATCACCTCACCCCGTCAGAACTACCCTTTCGCGCCAATGTCTATGCCATGAAAAGCCTGGGCGTGCAGTATTTGATCTCTGCTTCAGCCGTGGGTTCCCTCAAGCAAGAAGCCAAGCCACTGGATATGGTGGTGCCGGATCAATTTATCGATCGCACCAAAAATCGCGTTTCGACCTTCTTTGGGGATGGCATCGTGGCTCACATTGCCTTTGGCGATCCCGTTTGTCACCATCTGGCAGGGGTTCTCGCCGATGCCGTCGAAAGCCTTAACCTTACCGATGTCACCCTGCATCGCGGTGGCACCTACGTTTGCATGGAAGGTCCTGCCTTCTCGACCAAAGCCGAATCCAACCTGTATCGCAGTTGGGGCGCGACCATCATCGGTATGACCAACCTGCCAGAAGCGAAGTTGGCGAGAGAAGCTGAGATCGCCTACGCAACACTCGCGCTTGTCACCGATTACGACTGCTGGCACCCCGACCACGATAGCGTCACCGTCGATCTGGTCATTGCCAACCTTCAGCGCAACGCCGTCAACGCCCAAAAAGTCATTCAAGAAACCGTGCGCCGCCTCACAGAGAAGCCGCCCACGTCAGAAGCTCATGCCGCGCTTAAATACGCCATTCTCACGCCGTTGGATAAAGTCTCGGACGCAACGAAAGCAAAGCTCAGTTTGTTGCTTCAAAAATATCTTTAAAGAAATCGAACGAAGGGATGGGTGATCACTCAAAACTGACACAGAAACTCCGTTCAATATTGCTCAATGGTCAATGGTCAATGGTCAGTGGGTATGATTTCCCCGACTCAGCCTTGGCTAAAGCGATTCCCTGAGGGATCGACGATCCTTTTATTCTTTATCCTTTCGCCTTTTACCGTCCTCCTTCACTGCTCTCTTTGTTATTTCTTTCCAAAACCTAGCGCTCCTGGTCTCATGCCCGGATACACTGAGCAGTGACGAACGTTAAGAGGCGTGAACCCTGCTATGGATGCTGCTGCACTCTGGCAACGTTACCAGGACTGGCTTTATTATCACGAAGGGTTGGGAGTGTATGTGGATGTCAGCCGCATACGGTTTGATGATGGGTTTGTAGCAACCATGCAGCCCAAGCTTGAACAAGCCTTTAAGGACATGGCGGCATTAGAAGGAGGCGCGATCGCCAACCCGGATGAAAACCGCATGGTGGGGCATTACTGGCTGCGTGACCCTGATCTGGCTCCCACACCAGCCCTTAAGCAAGAGATTAGCGAGGCGCTGGATGAGCTAGAAGCCTTTGCCAGCAAGATTCATGCAGGCGAACTTCGACCACCGCAGGCGACAAAATTTACCGATATTCTGTCGATCGGCATTGGCGGTTCAGCACTGGGACCAGAGTTTGTGGCGGCTGCACTTGCGCCTGTTGCGCCACCGTTGGCGATTCACTTTTTTGACAATACCGATCCAGATGGTTTTGATCATGTTTTTGCTCAGTTGGGCGATCGGCTGAACAGTACCCTGGTTGTGGTGATCACCAAATCGGGAGGCACTCCTGAAACTCGTAACGGCATGATTGAGGCAAAGAAAGCCTTTGCTGACAAGGGCTTAGACTTTGCTAGACAAGCTGTGGCGATTACCATGCCGGGTAGCAAAATGGATGACCTGGCGCGATCGGAAGGCTGGCTGGCAACGTTTCCCATGTTTGACTGGGTGGGAGGGCGCACCTCCGAACTATCCGCTGTGGGACTCCTCGACGCTGCTCTGCAAGGCATCGATGTCCGCAGTATGCTGGCAGGCGCAAAAGAGATGGATGCCGCGACCCGCGTACCTCAGTTAAAAGCAAATCCAGCGGCGTTGCTTGCCCTTGCCTGGTACTTTGCGGGCAACGGTAAAGGGGAGAAAGATATGGTGGTATTGCCCTACAAAGACAGCCTGCTGCTGTTTAGCCGCTATCTTCAACAACTGGTAATGGAGTCCTTGGGCAAGGAAACCGATTTAGATGGCAAAACGGTTTATCAGGGCATCGCCGTTTACGGCAACAAAGGCTCAACCGATCAACACGCCTACGTCCAGCAACTACGCGAAGGTGTACCGAATTTCTTTCTCACCTTTATTGAAGTGCTGAAAGATCGGGACAAACCATCCGTCGAGGTCGAACCGGGCGTAACGGCTGGAGATTATCTTTCTGGGCTGCTCCAGGGTACCCGGCAGGCACTCTACGAAAACCAGCGCGATTCGATTACGGTGACGCTACCTGAAGTGACTCCAAAGCAAATCGGCGCGCTAATCGCGTTGTACGAACGAGCCGTAGGGTTCTATGGTTTTTTGGTCAACATCAACGCTTACCATCAACCGGGTGTAGAAGCAGGCAAGAAGGCTGCCGCGGCCATTTTAGACTTACAAACCAAAGTGGTTGAAACGTTGAAGCAGCAAAGTGCGCCTCTCTCTCTGACGGCGCTCGCTGCCGCGATCGGTGCGCCCGATCAAGCGGAGACCATCTATAAGATTGTGCGGCACCTGGCGACGAATCAGCGGGGTGTAGTGCTAGAAGGCAATCCAGGCGATCTTTCTAGCTTGAACGCACGGTTGGGCTAACCACGTTGCCGTAGCACAATCATTAAGCGATCGCCCCCATTCAGTCCAAGCCCATTGTGGGCGATCGCGCCACACTGATTCACAGACACTTGCAAAGCCGTTATATTTTAACTTTGACCCTACAGCTCTTTAATTTTTTGAACTTGATCACACACTTAACTACAAGGCTTAGACAACTCTAGCAGTAGGCTCTGTATGCCTCTCACAATCCTTGTTGCTGATGATGACTTGGGAACGCGCCTGTCGATCGGGGATTACCTGGAAGCGATCGGTTATCTCGTTGTCCCGGCTGAAAACGGTCAGGAGGCACTCAAGCTAGTGGAAGAATATCAGCCGCATCTTGTGGTCACTGATATCACCATGCCCCAGATGGATGGCTACGAGTTGGTTAGTCGCATCCGGCAACGCCCCACCTCACGACTGCTGCCCGTCGTGTTTCTCACAGCGCGCAATGATACCCAAGAGCGTATTCGAGGCTATCAGGCAGGCTGCGATGTCTACCTGTCCAAGCCGTTTGAGCTGCAAGAGCTGGGAGCCGTGGTACGCAATCTGCTCGAACGCCTACAACTGCTTGAGTTGGAGTGGCGTTTTGCAAGAGGTGATGCGGGTCGTTTCCATGACGCAACCCAAGCAGAATCGACGCGATCGCCCCTACCCACCCCTGAAGACAAGCAAACAGCCGCGAAAAACGCTGCTGTGTCCGTTGCAGTGGCGGCACTTAACTTGACTCAACGTGAACGCGACGTGCTGAAAGTTCTGTCAGACGGGCACTCAAACATTCAAATTGGCGAACACCTGCACCTCAGCCCACGCACCGTTGAAAAATACGTGAGTAGCCTACTCCGCAAGACCGATACCAGCAATCGAGCGGAACTCGTCCGGTTTGCACTGGAGCATCGTTTGGTGGAGTAGGGAAGCTAGGGAAGCTTAGGGCGGCAAGGGAAGTTAGGGAGGCAGGGGAAGCTAGGGAAGCTGGGGGAGCAATCCGCAAACACTTTGAGTTAAATAAATTCAAATATCGCCTCTCGCCCCTCGGCACCCCCTGCCTCCCTTGCCCCTCTGCTCCCGTCTCTTTCTAAAGTCCCAACGTTAGTGTCCACTGATTCAACGTGCCCGTATCGCCTTCGGCGGCATCTACTACACGCAGTTTCCAGCTTCCTTGCGCGGGTTGGTTAAGAAAGCGTCTGAGTAACGTGGTGGTTTGCAGGGTGTAGGTGGTTTGGAGGCGAGTGCTGCGTCCCAGATTGCGACTTTGCAGCAGCACCGTTTGATTGGCAGGCGAGGTCAGACTGATTTGAAGATCGCCCAGAAAGCTATGGTCAATCGCCACGCTCACTTGAATCGATCGTACGGTACCCGCATCTGTGATTTGAATCGTGCTGATTGCCCCTTGAGGGTTGTTATCGGGAATGGCGATGCCAGTAGAGTTTTCCTGCTGGATCTGGCGAGAGGGCGCGATCGCATTCACTGCCTGACGCTGGACGGCTGCTTGCACTGCTTTCGCCGCATTCACCTTGCCATAGCCAAACCAATCACTCCGTCCACCCGCCTCGTAGGTACCTTTCCGAAAGCCAAACTGAGGATCGGGGTTGGGATCAACAATTTTGTCTGCCGTTTGCTGTAAGAGTTGCTTGACTTCTGCGGCGGTCAGATCAGGATTGGCAGAGAGCACCAGTGCCGCCACCCCTGCCACGAGCGGACAGGCACTCGATGTCCCACCAAAATCGATCGCAATATTATCGGCAGAATAGCCTGCTGCTCCCACGCGATCGGACGTGACAATGCCCAACCCTGGCAGCGCACCCGTCACCTGCGGCGGTGTAAAGACAAACCCTGTTGCCTGAAGCCCAACACCCGGGGGGGCGTTGTTGCTGGGCGCACACACCGAGACTTCCGCACCCCAATTGCTATAGGCGGCTTTGCGATTAAGGCTGGTAGACGCTGACACAGTAATCACATCTGGATGTACCGTAAAGCCGCCCAGCCAGGAGGTTGGACCACTCAGCGCATTGTTAGGCCAGCCGCTTTCGTTCACCGTGCCATTGGTAGGACGGTTGGCATTTCCAGCGGCAAACACAATCACACAACCCTTCCCGTTACGTCCAGTGGTCGCAGCCTGGGTAAGCGCGGCACGCTGACGTAATGAGAGGGGAAAATAGACAGCAGCAGGTCCCCAGCTACAGGAAATGACCGACGCACCTTTGGCGACTGCCCACCCAAACAAATCTTCGATCGTCTGATCATCCAAAAAGCCTGTGGTGCGAATGGGCATGAGGGCACAACCAGGAGCTACGCCGATCGCGCCGACCCCGTTCTCTTCAGCCGTGGCAACCCCTGCACAAGCGGTACCGTGATTATCGTCTGGGTCGCCTGGTAATGGCAAAAAATCATTCTCTTTAAAGTCACGGGGCGCAACAATTTTGCCAATCCCCTGAAAATCGGGATGGGTTAGATCCACCGAGTCATCCATAATGGCGATCGTGATCGATCGAATGCCCCGCGTCAGATCCCAGGCTTGCTCCGCCGAAACGTGAGAATTGGGTGCCAGATTGTTTCCCCCATTGTGATTGAGATGCCACTGCTTGGGATAGATCGGGTCACGGGGACGATAGTGGGGTTGAGTCTGCACCACAATATTCGGCTCGGCCGTCAGCACCTCCGATCGCTGCATGAGCCGATTCGCAATTTTGAGCGGATTTTCCTGCGCGCTGGCAGTGGTGGCAAAGACAAAGGTGTTGGGCACACCCTCGATCGGCTTCACCTGCTGTAGCCCGATGGATGCCGTGATTTGCGCGATCGCCTCTGCCGTCACCGCAGGCGCAAACTGAACCGTGATTTGATCCGTCAGATACACCCGTGAGCCTGGATCATCCTTCAGTTGATACATATGGCTGGCGTAGTTAACCTCATTGGCATCCCGCATTTGCTGCATCACGGCATCCCGTTGCGCTGGATCAACCACAATTTCAGTGAGTTTGGCGGGCGATCGTTCCGTACTCACGGTCGCTGGTAAGGAATCAACCAGTTGGGCGATCGCAGCTTTATCCGTCGCGTTCACGGTAAAGCGATCGTCCACCTTTTCCAGCAACAGCTCTTCACCACCGCGCTGCAATACCTTACTGATGCTGGATTCAGGCATCCCTCCGCCCTGAGATCCCGGTTGCGTTGAGTCAGTTGGCGTTTGGTCAGTCATCAAACCACCTCATTGAGAAGAAGGGAGTAGGGAAGGTAAAAGGCTAAAGGCTAAAAGGGGTGAGGGATGAGGGATGAAAGTTTTGAGTTAAGCCAGTTGTTAGTTGTATAGCCCTTTGGGCATTCAAGAAAGGTTGTTAGTTGTGGGCTATAAGTGCATGAGCCTTTCCTAACTCCTTCTAAAAACTAAAAACTAACAACCAATAACTCCTCTGCCCTCTGCCTTCTCACCACTACTCAAGCGTAGAGTCACTCCGCAATGGTAATATACCCTCAGTTTTGATACAGTTGTGTTTCTTCTGTTTTCTGCAATTTCTGTTTTCTGCAATTAAAGCTAGAGCTGTCTCATGGAATCCTTTGGAACTCTTCGTCTCCTCCGCACCGCAGGGATTGTTTCCCTGTCACTCCTGACGGCTTCTGTGCTGCTGAAGCCTGCAAGCGGTCTTGCTCAAACCCTGCCAGCAAGCCCCAACCGGGCACAACCGATCGATCCCAACGATCCCAACGTTTTGAAACCAACTGACCAGGATGCGGGACTTCTGAGCCAACAGGGCGGCAAGCGCTTGATGGATGAAGCCGATAAAGCCGTGTCTGCTCAAAACTATCCAACCGCGATCAAAAAGCTGCAAGAAGCACGTCAGGTCTTCAACCAGTTGTCTAACTTCTATCAAGATCTGGCAGGCAGCTTCTCCGGTATCGATAACCGTATCGCCGATACTCAACGACGCAAAGCGCTAGAAGCGGCAGAAATGCGCGACCAGGCAACCTATCAATTGGCACTCGTGCATCGTGCCCAAAATCAATCCGAACTCGCCGTGCCGTTGTTGGTACAAATTATCCGTAGCCAACAGCCAACCCGCAGCCTGGGGCAAAAAGCCTATCAGCAGTTGCTTGAGCTAGGGTTTGTGGATGCCCCCTACCCTCGTCCTCGTGCCGATCAACCCAATGCCGCACCTCGCTAGAACGGCTTGCTTGCTTGCCATTGCCCAGCACCAACGGTAATGAACGATTGCGTTGAGGAAAGTCATCAGGAGGACAGTCGTAGCCGATCGCGCCTGTGAGCATCGGTCAAACAAGTGATCAGCGTCTCATTAAACCTGGACGTTAGACTAGAGTGAGGAACGTAAGCATGATCAAGGAGCGCCCATGATTAGCCCCGACCAGGTTGAAGCCATGATCAAGGCAGAAATGCCCGATGCTCAGGTGCAAGTGTTGACCAATGATGGTGAGCACTATGAAGTCACCGTTGTGTCGTCGCAATTTGATGGCAAACGCCTGGTGCAGCAGCATCAATTGGTCAACAAGGCAGTCCAGCAACACTTGCTCAGTGGAGCCATTCACGCGATGGCAATTAAGACCTACACCCCTCACGATTGGGCGATCGCCAGTCAAGCTGTTTGAATGAATGCCGTTTGAATGAATGGTGTCGTCGATCGACCCGCGCTGCCCCGTTCTCTTGTACACCCCTCATCACCCAAACCTATGACTCCTGAAACCCAAGAGCGTCTCGAAACGCTGATTAAGCAAAACAAAATCATGGTCTTCATGAAGGGCAACAAGCTCATGCCCCAGTGCGGCTTCTCAAACAACGTCGTGCAAATTCTCAACACGCTGGGCGTACCGTTTGAAACCGCTGATGTTCTCGCCGATCCAGACATTCGCCAGGGCATTAAAGAATACTCTAGCTGGCCCACCATTCCTCAGGTTTACATTGATGGTCAATTTGTCGGTGGCTCCGATATTTTGATTGAGCTATATCAGAAAGGCGAACTGCAAGAAATGGTCGAAGTCGCAATGGCTTCCTAGCCTTTGATTCGATATTTTCACAATTAGAGCAAACTACCGTTTGAAGCAAGAGGTTGGGTCAATAACAGGCTCAACCTTTTTGCCTTTGTAAGGGTTAGTTTCCTTCATACAGTTGATACCAGACCCGTAGAAACAAATGTCCGGCACTGGGTATCTCGCCCATAAGAGGTTAAGCCCTATGATGACGCAAACTGAAGCGAAACAGTACACACCTGAAGCTTATTTAGAGCTTGAAGAAACAGCGCAAGAACGGCACGAATATATTGATGGAGACATTGTTCTTATGGTAGGAGGAATGCCTAACCATAACCAAATCATCTTAAACCTCAGTGGCACCCTCAATCTTGCGCTCAAACGTCAACCCTATCGCGTTTTCGTCACTGACCAGCGCTTATGGATTCCTGCACGACGACTGTATACCTATCCAGATGTGATGGTGATTCAAGGCGCTTTGCAGTTTCAAGAAGGGCGAAAAGATACCCTCACAAATCCGGTAATGATTGCCGAAGTGTTATCTGATTCAACCCAGGCGTATGATCAGGGTAAAAAATTCAAAGCGTACCGCACAATTCCTGGCTTTCAAGAGTACGTTTTGATCGATCAGTACTCAATGCACGTTGAACAATACTTTAAAACTGAACCTCATCAATGGCTGTTTTCAGAGTACGAAGGTGAGGCAGCAACGCTAAAACTGAACACCATTCCATTTGAGATTTCCTTCACCGATTTGTACGACAAAGTTGATTGGACTTTCGCTTGAATTGCAGAGCGCGATCGCCTAATTCTTGATACCCGTTGTTGCAATGCCGCGAATAAATTGACGCTGACCCAGCAAAAAGAGCGCCATTACAGGCACGGTGGCAATCACCACCGCTGCCATCAGCAATGACCAATTATTCGTAAACTGCTCCTGAAACGATGCCAGAGCAAGCTGAACGGTGCGTAGTTCGGGTCGTGTTGTAAACACCAGCGGCTTAAACAAATCATTCCATTCACCAATAAAGGTGAAGAGAAACAGGGTGAGCAGTGCTGGACGTGCCAGCGGCAGCATAATGCGCCAGAGAATTTGGAACCGGGTAGCACCATCGATCGCCGCTGCTTCCTCCAGTTCCACGGGGATGGTCTGAAAGTATTGTCGCATGAGAAAAATGCCAAAGCCATTGGCGATCGTGGGCAAAATCAACGCCCCGTAGGTATTAATCAAATGCCCCCACTTCAGCACCAGAAACGTGGGAATGACCAACATCTGAAACGGAATCACCAGCGTTGCCAGAATGAGCAGCAAAAGCGCCTGCTTGCCGCGAAAGGAGAATCGTGCCAGGGCATAGCCTGCCAGCGCGGAGGTCACAATCTGCCCGCCTGTCACCAGCAGCGCCACCAGCGTAGAATTGGCAAACGCCAGTAGAAAGCCTCCTTGGAGCCACGCCTGTTGATAGTGTTGCCACGTCCAGCCAGAACCACTCCCGGCGATCGTGCCTCCCGATGCAAACGAGGTCGCAACTACAACACCCAGTGGCAGCACCACCACGATCGCGCCTGCTATCAGTACAACCAGCGTGGCGATCGCGAATCTATTGTCTGCACCCTTCACAGGCGACTTTTCGGTTAGGAACTGGGCATTCTGAGGCATGGGTTAGCGGCAGTTCATGCAGAACTACGCTCTTGGAGAGAAGTTAACTGACCAAAGGAGCCTTAACGTAGCAAACAAAGTCGTTTTACAACGTCACCAAAACGCTGTGGGTTAGCTGAGTCTTGCCGTGCCCGTTCAATCACTTGCGACCTCGAAGGCGTTTAGCAGGGATTCTACCCTATGCTTTCCACCAGCGGGAACTGAATCTTCGGTTAATTGGTCGATCCCCTACAGGAAAGAGCTAAAGTGATATAGGCACGAATCTTACCGTTTCGTCGCATTGCATCAAATTTCTTACCGCAATCGTCCCAACGCCGAGCCAGTATCGGCTGCATTCTTGAGGAGACAATCGACCTATGCCGCAGCTTGAGGCTAGTGCAGCAATTGATTTTTACAGTGAAACCTACAAAGACGCTTACAGCCGTATTAATGCGATCGTGATCGAAGGTGAGCAGGAAGCCAACGAAAACTACATCCGGCTCGCTGACTTACTGCCCGATCACACCGAGCAATTGCTGAGTCTGGCAAAAATGGAGCATCGCCACAAAAAAGGCTTTGAGGCGTGCGGACGCAATCTCAAGGTGACACCCGATCTGGAGTTTGCCCGCGAGTTTTTCTCCAAACTGCACGAAAACTTTCAACTAGCGGCGGCGCAGAACAACGTTGTGACCTGCCTGTTGATTCAGTCACTCATCATCGAGTGTTTTGCGATCGCAGCCTACAACATCTACATCCCCGTCGCAGATGACTTCGCCCGCAAGATTACCGAAGGCGTGGTCAAAGATGAGTACAGCCACTTGAACTTTGGCGAAGAGTGGTTAAAAGCCAACTTTGAGACCGCTAAAGCCGAGCTAGAAACGGCAAACCGTCAAAACCTGCCGCTCGTTTGGCAAATGCTGAACAAAGTCGAGGATGACGCTCAGGTGCTCGGCATGGAGAAAGAATCGCTCGTCGAAGACTTTATGATCCAATACGGCGAAGCGTTAGAAAATATTGGCTTCAGCACTCGTGAAATCATGCGGATGTCTGCGTTGGGTCTTTCCGCCGCGTAACGAGGACCTAAGCAGCAACGTTAAGGGGCTTCTTTCACCTGTATTGAAAAGCGCCTAGTGCCAAGGTTTATGGGAGTTTAGCAGCATCAAGCGCTGCTGCCAGCTAGCCTCATGGTGGTTCTCACCTTAAGCAAGGTCAGGAGTTGACGGCGATCGCTGCCAACTCCGATTAGTGCGGTCAAAGACTACCACGCTAAACATTTCAGTCATAAAGACCCAATTTGAGCGTCGATTGGTATTTTTGGGCACTATCTCTCAGTGCTCTTTGAAGTTTGCTCATCAGTAAAGCCGTTTTCATCAAAATTCTCTAAGTTTTGCAGAGTCGTTCATGTTTGGTTTAATTGGTCATCTCACGAGTCTAGAACACGCTCAATCAGTCGCCAAAGAATTGGGGTATCCAGAGTACGCCGATCAAGGTCTCGACTTTTGGTGCAGTGCCCCGCCGCAAATTGTCGATACCATCAAAGTCACTAGCGTTACAGGTCAGACGATCGAAGGTCGATACGTCGAATCGTGCTTTCTGCCTGAAATGTTGGCAGCCCGTCGCATCAAAGCCGCTACGCGCAAAATCATCAACGCGATGGCTCATGCTCAAAAGCATGGCATTAACATCACCGCGCTGGGTGGGTTCTCTTCTATCATCTTCGAGAACTTTAACTTGCAGCAGATTCGGCAAGTCCGTAACGTTATGCTGGAGTTTGAGCGCTTCACAACCGGAAATACGCACACAGCCTACATCATTTGCCGCCAGGTTGAGCAGGCATCGCAAGCGCTTGGCATTAATCTCTCTAAAGCCACTGTTGCCGTTTGTGGTGCAACCGGCGATATTGGGAGCGCTGTCTGCCGCTGGCTCAGTGCCCGCACTGATGTCGCCGAACTCCTGCTTATTGCCCGCAATCAAGAACGCCTCCAGCTCTTACAGGATGAACTTGGTCGGGGCAAAATTCTTGACCTGCAAGAAGCACTGCCCCAGGCAGACATCATCGTCTGGGTTGCAAGTATGCCTAAAGGCGTAGAGATTGATCCAGCAACCTTAAAGCAACCTTGTTTACTCATTGACGGGGGCTATCCTAAAAATCTAGCAACCAAAGTACAGCGATCGGGCGTTCATGTTCTCAACGGTGGCATCGTCGAACATTCCCTCGATATCGACTGGCGCATCATGAAGATCGTCAACATGGATATTCCCGCCCGTCAGCTCTTTGCGTGCTTTGCCGAATCCATGCTGCTCGAATTTGAAAAGTGGCACACAAATTTCTCCTGGGGAAGAAACCACATTACCGTGGAAAAAATGGAGCAGATCGGCGAGGTCTCTGTAAAACACGGGTTTAGACCATTGCTTGTCTAAGCACTCATAGTTTGCCTTTTTCTTCAATGGGCAGCCGCGAGCGGTTTACAAACCTTTTTTCACTCTTGCCCAGCTTGTACCCTTCTAATCACTAAGGGAATTTCTCTTAAAGCCTCTACCCAGTTGATGCTGTAGTGCAAGCGTCTCGCTTGCGACGCGGACAAGATCCCGCACTCCGTCGGATCGGTTCTTTTGTGGAAGCCGCCTAATTGGAGCCAATCTTCCTCTGTTCTTGAGATTCTGAGCGAGGGTTCAGATACACTGCTTAGCTTAAAAGCATTGCGTACGCAAACGAAAGCCACCATCAGCAATGACTGGCGGCTTCTTAGCACGACTTTTTCTGTCTTGTTGGTAAAGCTCACCACTTTAGAATGAGGTGCTTTTTCTAACGGGGGCTGTCAAGAAAAGCGGCTCAACCGCTTGTGTAACAGCAACTTTCGAGGTTGTCGCCAAAACCAGCATTGCCAGAAGGAACCCTCTTGCTGCATCTGATAACCAGCTTTGGCATACAGTTGTCGGGCTTGATGGTTATCCTCCAAAACATGCAGATAGAGGTCTTCAAAGCCTAGATCCAGCGCGACTCGTTCACACGCCGTCAGAAGCTTTTGCGCCACACCCTGCCGACGAACATCTAACCGCACTGCTAAGTTTGAAAGGTAAGGATAGGGAAGACTACGCAATTGGAACGGGCTTGTTGAACGAAGCGCAATTTCAACTGTTCCCGCCAAGTCTGGTTTGTCTTGTGACGGCAGAAGCATAAACGCCACTAGACAAACATAGTCTGATGGTAGAGACGATCGCAGGCGATAACGCAGATCTTCATACACCCCCAAGCGAAGAATCGGCAAGAACCACAGCATCATGCCAGCATGGGGGTAAAAGCTATCAGAAAGGAGATTGACCAGTTCCGTCAGATCATTCGCTTGTGCAGGGCGGACAGAAATGTGTGGTGGCTTAAGAGGCACTCCGTAAAAGACGACTGGTTAGGAACAAACGTAACTAAAAACTAACGGACCTGGGTGATTTCTCTTAAAGCATCTACCCAATGAATGCCGTAGTGCAAGCGTCTCGCTGGCAACGCGGGCAGGATGCCCGCACAACATTGGGTCATTACTTTTATGGAAATCGCCTATCGAACTAGCGGCAATTACTTACCAATGCGGGGCGGCTCCCGGAAGGCGATCGCAAAAAAGAGCACGCCGATCGCCAATGTCAGAATCAGAATGTAAGCAACGCTTTCCATCGAACAAACTCCCAACTATTTACTAAAGGTTATCAACCGTGAAAACAGAAAAGGGGCTACAACTGTTGCCAACTATCAGCCATGCTAACGTTCAGCAGATAAGTTGTACGCCCCTTTAGAAAAGTTACACCCAACATTTAGACCGCTTCTTTACGGCGAGTGGACTTATCGCCCACCTTCTGGAAGAAGCCCCACTCCACCTGCTCCTCGGATAGATCTGGGTCAACACCCGCAAAGACATCTCGGAAGATGGTGCGAGTACCATGCCAGATGTGGCCAAAGAAGAAAAGGAGAGCAAAGACCGCATGACCAAAGGTGAACCAACCGCGTGGGCTGGTACGGAACACCCCATCAGAATTGAGGGTTTCGCGATCGAACTCAAACGGTTCACCTAACTGGTTGGCACGAGCATAGCGCTTCACCGTTGCCGGGTCTTTGAACGTTTGACCGTTCAGTTCCCCACCATAGAAGCTCACCGTCACGCCATTCTGCTCAAAGCTATACTTCGACTCCGCCTTACGGAACGGAATATCTGCCCGAACAATGCCATCGTTGTCAGTCAAGACCACGGGAAAGTTTTCAAAGAAGTTGGGCAGACGACGCACAGACAGTTCTCGACCTTCCCCATCTTTGAACACGGGGTGACCTAACCATCCCTGAGCAATACCGTCACCCTTGTTCATCTGACCTGTACGGAACAGACCACCTTTAGCAGGGCTGTTACCCACATAATCGTAGAACGCTAACTTCTCAGGAATGGCTGAATAGGCATCTTCCAAACTGGCACCACCTGCTACGCTGGTCTGAACACGGCGCTGAATCTCTTGCTTGAAGAAACTACTATCCCACTGATAGCGAGTGGGACCAAACAGTTCGATCGGGGTCGTTGCACTACCAAACCACATCGTACCCGCGACAATAAAAGCCGCAAAAAAGACGGCTGCAATACTGCTAGCCAACACCGTTTCAATGTTCCCCATCCGCAACGCCTTGTAGAGTCGCTCTGGTGGACGAACACTCAAATGGAATAGCCCTGCAATGATGCCAACGATACCTGCCGCAATGTGGTGTGCGACCACTCCACCAGGGTTGAAGGGATTGAATCCTGCAGGACCCCATTCAGGTGCGACAGGCTGAACGCTGCCAGTCAACCCATAGGGATCCGAGACCCACATGCCAGGACCAAACAAACCTGTCAGGTGAAAAGCACCAAAGCCAAAGCACAGTAGACCGGACAAAAACAAATGAATGCCAAACATTTTTGGCAAATCCAAAGCTGGCTCACCTGTGCGAGGGTCTCTAAAAAGTTCTAAATCCCAGTAGACCCAGTGCCAGCAAGCTGCCAAGAACAACAGACCCGAAAGAATGATGTGTGCAGCCGCAACACCTTCAAACGACCAGAAGCCAGGGTCAGCGCCAGACTCACCTGTGATGCTCCACCCACTCCACGAGCCGGTGACACCTAAACGCGCCATGAACGGCAGTACGAACATTCCCTGCCGCCAGATTGGATTTAAAATCGGATCGCTAGGGTCAAAGATTGCCAATTCATAAAGCGCCATCGATCCCGCCCATCCTGCCACAAGCGCAGTGTGCATCAGATGGGTTGCAATCAGCCGTCCGGGATCATTGATAAGGACAGTATGTACTCGATACCAGGGTAGTCCCATTGACTACGCTCCTCCTTGTGAATAGCTCTAGTTCAACGTATTCCTAAACATTTTATTAAAGCGCCGGACATTGGTAAATGTACCAGGTCTGAGGCTACTTCAACCTCGCACTCCTCAATCTGGTCTTTAGTTTGGTCTTCTAACAGAGCCGAATCGCAATCTACTAGCCAGGTGTATGAAAATGAAAGCGTATAAAGAAGTGTAACCAGTGTCTGAACCGATTGCAAGCAAAAGGAGCTTCTGACAAAGATTTGAGGAAATTAGACGTGTTCTTGTAAACTTACGTAACGCCTGCGGTGGGCGATCGTGGCAGTATCGCCCGTTCTACCATCACCTGTTCTACTAAGGGCAAGCTACCCAGCCAAAGGGCAATTTCAGCCTGCTGAGCCTGTCTTTCTCCCCTAAAGTGGCGGTCTCCAGCTTTTAGAGCATGTTTTTTAAGCCACTTAGAGAGCGGGTTTTCTTCTGCTTGACTTCTCCCAAAGAGTGAGGATCAAATGGAGGCAAAATAAGACGTGGTGATCGCGAATCTAGCCTCTTCGTTCACCGCCATCGCAATCGCTCTCAAAAGGAATCGCTGATGACTACTATTAAGTTTCTAAAAGAAGACCGAGAAATCGTCGTAGCAGATGGCGCTAATTTGAGGCTCAAGGCCATCGAGAACCGGATCGACATCTATACCTTCGTAGGAAAAATGACGAACTGTGGAGGTTACGGTCAATGTGGCACCTGCATTGTCGAAATCGTTGATGGCATGGAAAACCTTTCGCCTCCAACCGAGACTGAAAAGAAAAAGCTAAAAAAGAAACCCAGCACCTACCGCTTGGCGTGCCAGACTCTAGTGAACGGTGCAGTTACGGTCAACACCAAGCCGTCTAAGTAATGTTGTGCTGGCACGCGCGATCGCTCCCATGCCGCCTTGAACGAAAGCAGGCACCCAAGAAGGCAGAAGCATTTACGAGTAGTTGCATAACTTAACAAATGTTTACCTCCTCTCAGGCGAACCCGCAATGGTATCCTAAAGAGTATTGAAGCAGCGTTAGTTAATTAGGCAAGTCTTATGCAAGTCAACGATCTTGGGTTTATTGCAAGCATCCTTTTTGTATTGGTTCCAGCCGTATTTCTGCTCATCCTCTATATTCAGACGGCAAGCAGTAACGCCAACAAAGATTCTTAAGACTACGGTTCAGCATGCTTGATACGTTAGAAGCGCTAGAGGTCGATGCCTTTAGCGCTTTTGGCTTCTAAAGTTGCTTCTGCCACGCTTTGCCGATTTCTCGTCATGCTGCCAGTTCACCCAAGGAAAGCATACAGGTGCTTCCGGCAAGGCGCTTCAGTCAAGTGTTTCAGCCGTAGTAGACGGATCCAACTGGGCAAAAACTGATACAACGCCCGCATCTGGTGAATCTTGAAATTTGGTCAGCAACGATCGCAGTTTCATCCGGTAAATGTAAGGCCAGCCTCCAGACGCTTCAATATCTTTTAGCAGGCTATATAAGCCTTGGCGGCTATCAGGCAAAGATTCCTGGAACAGGCTGTCGCGAATCTCCTGATGTAACCCTTCTAAGGTTCTCAGTAGTGAAAGTAGCGCTAGATTGTCGCCCTCTCGACTATGAGCCAGGTGCCGAATGGCATCACTCACAGCCTCTAGCTTCGCTTCAAACTCAAGCCGTTCTGCGTCAGATCGATCGTGATTGCTCTTTAAGCTCATTCCGTAGATACCTGTGAAGACCGTTAGACCCACCTGGCTAGATGCTTAGCCCAATTTTGGCTCCTAGCACACGTAAGCGCATCGGCAAGAAAAGCCATCCTGCAACATCATGCCTCTTCCTTGGTGCAACTGTCATGATCAACGCCAATTTTGTTGTGCAAGTCAAAGTAAAGGCTACATTGCCATGTAAAATGCAGGATGAAACCTTTGTTAAATCATTCCGGGGACATGAGAACTTAGTCAAGTGTAGGCATGGTTCAATTTGTCTCTTCGAGAATTGAGCGTTGTCTCAGACGTTAACGTCTGAGTCTTAAGCGTCTGAGTCTTATTAGAGTGTGCCTGCTCATGTCCTTTTGTCCAAAGGCTACTCCTTTGACCTCAATTCATGAAGACCATTGAAACCCGGCTCTGGATTGCACTGGCAAAAAATATTTACGTCGATATTATTTGAGGTTTTCATGAGGTACCGCGCTCTAACCGTTGCACTTCTAGCACTTTGCTTCAGCTTACTGACTGCTTTTTCGACCAGCCCAGCCTTTGCGAAGGAAGCCTTGACCTACGACCAAATTCGAGGCACAGGTTTGGCGAACAATTGCCCTCAGTTGGAGGAAACGTCCCGTGGGTCAATTCCACTCGATGCTTCCAAGTCGTATGCTTTGACCTCTCTTTGCTTGCAGCCAACTAGCTTCTTAATTAAAGAAGAATCTGCAAACAAGCGACAGAAAGCAGAGTTTGTTTCTGCTAAGCTTATGACCCGCTACACATCCTCGATCGAGTCGGTAGAGGGCAAGCTGAACGTCAATCCTGATGGTAGCCTTACCTTTGTTGAGCAAGACGGTATTGATTTTCAAGCGGTCACCGTTCAGCTGCCTGGTGGTGAGCGGGTGCCGTTCCTTTTCACAATCAAGAGTCTGGTGGCTACAACACAGCCTGGGCTAAATGGTATCAGCACATCAACTGATTTTGAAGGTGTATTTAAAGTACCTTCCTACCGCACCTCAAACTTTCTTGACCCCAAAGGTCGTGGCTTAACGGCTGGCTATGATAATGCAGTAGCACTTCCAGGTCAGGCAGACGATGAGGAGTTAGCCAAGGAAAACACCAAACGCTTTCAGCTTGACAAAGGTCAGATCTCCTTGCAGGTTGCCAAAGTGGACAACGTAACAGGCGAAATTGCTGGCACGTTTGAAAGTGAGCAACCTTCTGAAACAGACATGGGATCTAAGCAGGCAAGCGACGTGAAGATTCGTGGGCTTTTTTACGCACGAGTTGAGCCAGCCGCAGTATAAAAGCCGACGATCGAGCCTACAAATCAGTAAAGGGGCTAATCATTAATTTGAACCTTTACAGACTTTCATGGTTGCTTATCTGTGACTGCCGATCGAGCGCGCGACTTTGAGAGCTGCAAGAGCGGCAAAGGGGATTCGTCGTGGGCACCAATCAAGGTTTTAAGGTCGGTTGGGTGCCGCCTTTTACCAGGCAGTAATCATCAAATTGGTTTGAGGGGGCATAAAGCCCCCTTTTTTGTGCCTGAATTGTTCTTGCCAAGCGTCTTCCATAACCGCTAAGGAACGCGAACTTAATCAGGTGTAATTCTTTGTGTAGGGACGTTACATGTAACGTCCCTACTACAGACGGGAAGTCGTTCAGGTTAATTAATTTACGATCCTAAGGCAACGCCCTTCAAGCGGTATCCTCGCTAGCGCCCTTTAGCTACTCATGTGCTGAGCATGCGATGCTGTTGAGCAAGCAATGGGTGTTTAGCAAAAATTAGTTTTTGCTCCCTCACATTTCCGTAGAATTAATGGGGTCTATGATAACTTTCTGAAGGAGTTACTCATCTCTCTAAAACCCGTTGAGGAAAATGTGCTTTCCAGGCATTGGTAAAAACCCGTCTTTTAATGAGGTGATTCTTTGTGCTAGATCCGTAGAAATGCCGTTGCTCTTGGGCTACAGAAACGAATAGTGTTGATTTGCAACGGTAGGACGTGTGTACAAAGCCGGGTTATACAAAAGCGCTGAGTTTAACTGAATGCTGAATTTGTCCCAGTGTCTTTAGTACCGCTTGATGAAAAGCGTTCTTGTTCTTACCGAGTTGCCAGTCATTTGAAACACTCTATGCCCTCACAGCGTGTTTTGTTCAGCGTGCCCTGCTGAGCGCTCGTCAAGGCTGCGTTTGAATCGTCCTGTGTCACTTGCTCTACCGACTGAAATTCGTCATGCTTACGACAACTAACTGTGAATTGAAAAGCGAGAGCTTGCAACTGCTACGAGCCTATCAGCAATCGCCGTGTCTACAGGTTCGTAATCAACTTGTTGAGCTTAATTTTGGGTTAGTCAGAAAAGAAGCACACCACTGGCTGCATCAGTGTACCGAGTGCTACGAGGATTTGCTTCAAGTTGGCTCGATCGGGTTGATCCGAGCGATCGAACGCTTCGATCTTTCCAAAGGGCACGCCTTTAGTTCCTTTGCCATTCCCTACATTCGGGGCGAGATCCAGCACTATCTGCGTGATAAAAGTCCATCTGTGCGGATTCCGCGTCGCTGGCAAGCGCTCGAACGGCAAGCAGCTTCAGCCGTGCGTGAGCTACAAGTCAAGCTCAAACGTCAGCCATTGGATTCAGAAATTGCTGAAGCGATCGACATTGAGTTGGCTGAGTGGCAAGAAATCAAGTTAGCCTGTCGTAATCGTTCCATGCTCAGCCTGGATGCGCCAGTGCGTGAAGAAGAAGATGGCGCTTCGTCACTGGGAGATTTGGTACCAGACACTCAATATCGCAGCTTTCAGTTAGCGCAAGAAGACCAGCTTCGACTGCAACAATCACTCGTGCAACTGGAAAATCGGACGCGTGAAATCCTGGAGTTTGTTTTTCTCCACGACTTAACCCAAAAAGAGACCGCCGATCGCCTCGGTATCAGCGCTGTCACCGTTTCACGTCGAGTTAAAAAAGGCTTAGAGTCACTTCAAAAGTTGATGGTTGGGGCGGACGGCTGACCTTTCAACATTGGGTCGTCGATCGTTGGGCTGATGGTTGGGCTACAGATGGCGGCAGTGCTTTATGGAGTGCTGTCGCTATTTCATTTAGAGGAGCGTGAGTTAAGCAGGCATGAGTTTGAGGACACATTCGCGCCAACACTAGGGGCTGTCATCAATGACGACTACACATCGCTTACAGCAAGAGTTCCAGCCCCTAGCCTCGTTGTTGGGGCGGGCGCGACAATGCTGATACCAAAGGTTGCGAGCTGAATTGATGACGCGCCCTAAGGTGCCTGTGGGAGGGTAAACCAAAAGGTCGCACCGTCTCCGGGGGCGCTAGTCGCGCCAATTTGTCCTCCATGAGCCGTGATGATTTGGCGGCAAAGGTAAAGTCCCAAGCCAATGCCCGTGGAGCGGCGAGCGCGGGTGCCACGCGCATACCGTTCAAAGAGAGAATCGCACTCCTCTGGAGTCATACCCACACCATTGTCCTGAACGTTGCAGCGAATCAAGTCGTCTTCGATCGTCGCTGTGATGGTGAGGTGTAGTCCTGGCGGATTGTGCTTGAGGGCATTTGTGAGGAGGTTTTCAAACACGCGCTGCATGAGAGCCGGATCAGCGGTTACGAGCGGTAGACTGGGGGATATTTGATTCGTTAGCGTTGCCTGGTTTTCTACCAGCAGTGGGTCAAGATCGTCTGCTATTACCTGCACCAGATGGCTCAGCGACAGTTGCTCGCAGTGCAGGTTAACGCCCCATGTTTCGCTAGAGTGGGCTTCTAACAGAGAATTGATCATACTGAGCTGGCGATCGCTGCTCTGTACCATGCGTTCTAACACGGAGCGAGAGAGGTTGATCGCATCGCCTGGTTTCTGCTCCAGGTTTTTGAGTACCATCATCGTCCCCATGATTGGCGTGCGCAGATCATGAGACACTGCGTTCAAAAATTCATCTTTAGTTTGATTCAGTGCTTGAAGTTCTTTCATGTTCTGTTGCAGTTGGGCCGTGCGTTCCTGTACCTGCTGTTCTAGACTGGATGCCAACGCTTGCACTTGTTGGTACAGTTCTGCTTGCTGAATGGCGATCGCCACTTGCACAGCCAGTTGTTCGAGTAACTGAATTTCAAAGCTCGTCCAGTGGCGTGGTTGATCACACTGATTGGCAACCAGCACGCCGAAGAAGTCGTCACCGAGAATGATGGGGACTCCAATACTAGCTTTGATGTGGCAGCGCGTGTAGTAAGTGGCGAGTAAAGGGGACAGTTTGGCGCTGGCTGTATCGTCGATCGCCTGCATTTGCCCTTGCGCAAAGAGCGCTCGGATCTCGCGTAGATAGAGATCATCCACAATCCAGGTAAGGATTGACCCCCATTCTGGAGCGGCAGATTCTGCCACAATTTTGCCTTGCCATGCCGTATCAATTTGACCGATGAAAACCCGATCGACCTTCAAGAATTGTCGGACTTCAGCAACCGTCGTTGTCAGGATTTGATCCAGATTGAGCGATCGCCTGATGCGCAGGGCAATTAACCCCAAGAGGCGATCGCGCTCTGCATTTGCCTGTAGCTGAGCGATTGATCGCTTTCGTTGCGTAATATCCCTGACGATCGCCAGGACTTCATCTTTTCCACTGACAACGAGACGGGCTTCATAATCACGCCATTCACCGCGGTTGAGTAGTTGGTACTCAAAAATTTGGATTTCGCCCGTTTCTAGCGTGCGCTCAATGTAAGTCATCCGCTGCTGAGCGGTTTCAGGTGGTAATACCTCATAGACCGTCTTGCCAATCATGTCGCTTGAGGAGATCACCAAATCGCTCTCCTGATCCGCTTTGCAATCTAGATACACCCCATCACGGCGAATGCGGAACATCATGTCGGGGATGGCATTGAGAAAGGCTAGATTGCGCTCTTCAGTAATTTGGAGAGCTTCTTCGGTGCGTTTGCGATCGGTGATGTCGATCGTATCTGTCAGCAAGCAGGCGACCCCTTGCAAGCGGACGATTTGTGCTGACAGGAGCGCCACGCCGATTTCACCAGACTTGCGGCGAAACTTCATTTCGAGGTTGCGCACGGAGCCAGTTTCTTGAAGAATTTTCAGCATTTTGGCACGGGCTGCTAAATCCGCCCAAATGTTCAAATCAGCTACCGTAAGACCAATCACTTCTTCCTTTTGGTAGCCTGTGACGAGCAAAAAGCTATCATTCACATCAATGACTTGTGACTGGGAGGCGGCTTCCAGGGTGGTGAGAGTCATCGCTGTGGGGCTACACCGAAAGACAATGGAAAACTTTTCTTCTGACTCACGGAGAGCTTGCTCCGATCGCTTCCGCTCGGTGATATCCAGGATGTAGCCTTCGTAATGGGTCAGGCAGCCTTGTTCGTCATAGATCAGGCTACAAAAGTCATAGACCCACCGCACATCACCGTTTGCTTTGACAATGCGGTAGTCTTGCTCAATCACTGTTTGGTTGGCTGCACGACCAGACTCGACTTCCGCAGACACCCTGGCGACATCGGCGGGGTAGATAATTTCGCCGTAGAGTAGTTTACCGTCGCTAAAATCTTCTGGTTGATAACCAAACTGGCTGATGTTAGCCGAGACATATTCGACAGGGAAGCCAGGTTGTGCCAACCAGCGAAAAACCACAACAGAGCCTTCGGCAAAGAGGCGGCGTTCACGATCGCTGGCTTGCTCTGCTTTTTTGCGTGCCGTCACATCGAGCAGAACGGCAAGGGAGCGGATTATGGTTCCTTCAGCATCGCGCTCGGCGATCGCAGACAGCAAAATGTCTATAACCTCGCCATTCCGCTTCACAAATTGATAGGGTACATCAGTGCATATACCCGTTCTAAAGTATGCGGGTAGCACAACCGTTTCGGCATAGTGGCGGGATGCCGGGGTCATCAGTTCAACTGATTTACGTCCCAAAACTTCGCTGCGTGTATAGCCCAGTGAAGACAGCCAGTAATCACTGACGCTGATGAGACAGCCGTGGCAATCGATCGAGTGGAGCATTACAGGAGTGTTGTTGTAGAGCGATCGGTAGCGATTCTCTCGCTCACGCAACGCTTCTTCCGCACGCTTGCGATCAGTAATGTCGCGCTCAATGCCTAAAACTTCAGATTCACCACTTACGACCAGGCGCACTTCATAGGCTCGTAATTCGCCACCCTCGGCTTCCCAGGTGTTAGAAAGCTCATACTCGAGGGTCTGTAGTTTGCCAGAATCAAGGGTACGGGCGATCGCGTCCAGGCAGCGTTGAGCAAGGTCGTCGGGTAAAAACTCTCGCAGATTTGTGCCCACAATTGTTTCGCGGCTGAACCCGTGCGCTGCATCTTCGGGTGTCCCTTGAAAGTCTAGACTGTCGCCGTTGCGGTTCACGAGAAACACGCGATCGGGCAACGCTTGCAAAATAGCTTCGTACCAAAGTTGATGGGTCTGGGGCGCTGGCTTGGCGCACGGTGGTGAATATTTGGACAGAATGCCTTGGAGCCGCTCAAACGCAGCTTCGTCTCGACAGCATTCTCGTATTGCCTGTAAATCAGCCATATCAAGCATCATCGCCAATCCTTACAAGTAACGCTATCGCTTGTTACGTTTCAAGTCTCTACCGCGTGTTGTTCTCATCTTCCTGGCAAAATTTGTCCGCGATCGTTTTTATAAGGAAGAATTTAAGCTGTTGACCACTTGACAACCGACCCTCAGGCAGTAGTTGAAGTGGATATGACCGTTTACCCCTCTTAGGATCGCGGCTTGAACAAGATCGAACCTTTAGTCTTCTGGAGGGGCGAACGACCGTTCGCCCGTACAAGAAAGTAGCGAAATGATTTCATTCTCATTCCTCAACTTAAAGCTGGAGAAAATAAGCGTGCGTTTAGCTAGAGAGCGGGTATCATCACGGTCAACTTTGTCTCTCAGCTCCTTCATCCAAGTGACATGCAACTAAGTGCATAGTCCATGCGTCTCCACTCTTAGTAGGAGGGAAAAAATGATCGATCGTGCTAGCTAAAATCCCGCCTTTTACGCTAAAAAGTGGAGTTTTTGACCAAATTTCCGTTTAGGAACTGGAGTTTAGACTAACGGCACGTGGGAACGGCTCAACTCCTTGCAAGAAGTGAGTGAGATGGCAGGAACAACGCCATCAGCGATTAAGCAGACTTCTTGTTATCCACTTTAGGGTTGCGAAAT
>JAESFW010000370.1_pt1 | contig 25486 bp, 27 predicted proteins | sample 9269481 | NCBI WGS metagenome assembly JAESFW01 (sample SAMN14515350, study PRJNA621654) | algae metagenome | isolation source: Lyngbya sp. HA4199-MV5 and co-occurring heterotrophs from soil with... | place: USA: Ahupuaa O Kahana State Park, Hawaii | collected 2009-07-21
ACGCAATGCTCAAAAAGCCACAGTCAATTGGAGGTTTTCGAGTACGGATGCGCGGAGTCGGTTAGAGCATCTCTATCCAAAACTAGAGCAAGGAAACTAGGCAAACTTCCTTTGGCGGACTACTAGTGAGCGAGTGTGATTGGCAACGAATTGGTCGCGGATGAAGCGGATACATGATCGGTGCATAGCGAATGAAGACATCTGTTTCATCCGTTTGCCATCCATTGCCAGCGTTCTATCGGCAGAACGAAATAGCCCTGACCACCTCACAATTAAGCTAAATTAGAGATATAGGAGACATCCCTACCCAGATCAACTCAGTAACGTCAGAGCAAACACCGCTCTAACACTTCTGGCTCCTGACTTCTGACCCCTCACTCCTCACCCCTCACCCCTCACCCCCGGAGCACCCCATGACCCAACGACTCAAACGATGGGAATCGCCCCGTCGCGAAGGACGAAACGACAAAGGCAAAGGCGGTTCTGCCCGTCAACGACAACGCCGCAAGCAGTTTCAAGCACTGCGACAAAAGTTGAAAGAGCAATCTGACAATCAAAACCAACAACGGGGAGGCAACAATGCTTCCCCGCTTTTTTTGCAGGTAAGGATCACGCTGATCAAACGCGCTGAGATGCCTATCAGGAGGATATTGTGAGAACAGGATGAGTACGATCGTGAATGTTGCAAAGCAAGTATAGAACGAAGGTGATTTCTACAAAAGAAAGTACCTGACCTAGTGCGGGCATCTTGCCCCCATCGCAAGCGAGACGCTTGCACTACGGTAGAAAACGGGTAGATTCTTGAAGAGAAATCTTCTCAAGCCATGTGGCGCAGGTGTTGTTACACGATGGGACAACGATCGCACCAATAGACCAAGCCATGCAGAAAAACTTAGCTGACCAGCCACAATGAGCGTGCGCATTTACGGTAATCGCCAACTGAAAACATTGCCAGGACAGGAGACACGCCCTACATTAGCGATCGTGCGCTCAGCCCTGTTCAATATCTGGCAAGGTGCGATCGTAGACTCTCGTTGGCTCGATCTCTGCGCAGGCAGTGGTGCGATGGGTGCCGAAGCGCTTTGCCGAGGGGCAGCGGTTGTCGTGGGAATTGAACAATCAACCCGTGCCTGTGCCATCATTCGACAAAACTGGCAGCAGGTGGCGCAAAAGACGCAAACCTTTCAAGTGTTGCGGGGTGATGTGCGACAGCGCCTTAAAGCACTTGAAGGACGGCAGTTCGATCGCGTTTACTTTGATCCACCCTACGAAAGTGCTTTGTATGAGCCAGTGCTGGAGGCGATCGCGCACTTTCAGCTCTTAGCCCCAGAGGGTGAATTAGCAGTCGAGCACAGCCCCGATCGTGTGCTTATGGCAACGCCTTCCACCTTAGAAATTTGCCGTCAAAAAGTCTATGGCAACACCGCTCTAACCTTTTACCAACGCGCCGTTGAGCGCGCGATCGTCTGATTTCAACGCCTCTATCTCCTGCTTCGCATCTAGAGCCAGAAACGTTGTCTTCTGACTCCTGACTCCTGACTCCTGACTCCTCTCTCCTCTTTCCTATCTCCTCTCCCAAAAAAGTGCAATTGTATTAAAGTGCAAGCGTACTGCTAAGCTAGAAACTAGGGGCTGTCAGCCATGACAACCAGAGTCTTGGTGATGGCAAGGCTACAGCCCATAGCCTGTTTTTGAGCGGGCGCGGTTAGGCTAATGCCGCAAGCATTTGACCGTTAATTGATGACGCGCCCTAGCGCTGCAACGTTGGCATAGCATGATCCCACTGAAGTTAGTCCTCAAAAACTTTTTGAGCTACCGTGACGCAACTCTAGATTTTCGGGGTTTGCACACCGCGTGCATTTGTGGTGCCAATGGTGCAGGTAAATCATCGTTACTAGAGGCGATCGCGTGGGTAGTCTGGGGACAAAGCCGCGTCGCCGCCGAAGATGACGTGATCCACATGGGTACTCAAGAAGCACAAGTGGATTTCATCTTCATCAACAACCAGCAAACCTATCGCATCATCCGCAGTCGCTATCGAGGGCAGTCGTCGTCACTAGAGTTTCAGGTAGCCCAAGGGGGGCAGAAGGGGAGAGAGGAGAGAGGAGAGAGGAGAGAGGAGGCAGAGGAAGCAGGGGGAGCAGGGGAAGAAACTCAACCTATTCTTGCATCCTACACCCCACACCCCACACCCCACACCCCACACCCTACACCCCACGCCCCACACCCCACACCCACCTTCCGCACCCTCACGGCTAAAGGTGTTCGGGCAACCCAGCAATTGATTTTGGAGCACCTGAAGCTCGACTATGAGACGTTTGTAAATTCGGCGTACTTGCGGCAGGGACGAGCCGATGAGTTCATGCTGAAGCGCCCTACGGAACGGAAGCAAATCCTGGCAGATCTGTTGAAGCTCGACCAGTACGATCGCATGGCAGAGCAGGCAAAAGATCAGTCGCGTCAATTTAAAGGACAACTTGAGCTGCTAGAACGCAATCTGACAGCGATGCAAGAACAGCTCCAACAGCGCGATCGCATTGTGCAAGAACAACTCGTGCTGGAAAGCGCCTTGGCAGAAAGGCAGCAGCAACAGACGGCAGATGGCGAACAATTACAGGCATTACAAACCATCCAGCAGCAGCGCCAAACCTGGCAACAACAACTAACCTGGCAGCAACAGCAGCAGCGTCACCGCGAACAAGACTGCCAGCGGCTACAACAAGAGCTAGTCGTTGCCCAGCAGCAGCAGCAAGAATTAGGGGCACTGCTGCAACAAGAAGCGGCGATCGTCGCAGACTATGAGCGCTTTCAAACCTTACAAGTGCAGGAAGAAGCCTTTGCCGCCCGTTTTAAGGCACACCAAATCGCTCAGGTACAGCACCAGCACTATCAGCAGCAGCAAAGCGAACATTTAGCCACACAACAGCGCCAGCTTCAACAGTTTCAAGCGCAGCAAGAAGCGCTCACACAGCAAGAAGCAGAGCTACAGCAAACGCTCAGCAAAGCCGTCAACATCACCGCTGCACTTCAACAATTACAGCAGGCACGCACCCATCTGAGCCACCTGGATCAGCTTCAAGTGCAAGCTTCTCCCCTCTTGCAGCGCCGTCAGCAGCTTCAAAGCCAGATCGATCGTGAACAGACCCGCCTCACCGCTCGGTTAGAAGAACTCCAGGCATCAGCCCAGCAACTGCACGCCCAGCAGCAACGCCAACCGCAGCTACAGCAGGCAATGCAAGACGTGAGCGATCGCATCACCACCCTGAAAGCAATACGCGCTTATCAAGAACAGGTGCGTGAACGAGGCTTAGAACGCCGCAGCTTCATGGAACAGCTTCAAGAAAAACAGCGGCACTGTGAGACTCAGCTGGCAGAGTTGGAGCAGAAGATGCAGTTGTTGAAGCAAGAGGGGAGGGGAGAGGAGGCAGGAGGCAGAAGGCAGGAGGCAGAAGTGATGGAGCAGGGGAGCGAGGGAGGCAAGGGGAGCAGGGGAAGCGGGGAAGGCAAGGGGAGCAGGGGAAGACACGGAGACGCGGGGACGGGGGAATATGGAGACCCAAAACTCATCTCTCACCTTTCATCCCTCATCCCTCATAACCCTACTCCCCACACCCCACACCCCACACCCCACACCCTACCCCCCTGCCCTCTCTGCGATCGCCCCCTTGATGAACAGCACTGGAGTCTGGTACTCGAAAAGCATCAAGCGGAACAGCAAGCCATTACAGAGCAAATCTGGGTGATCCGAGAGCAGCTATCGGCTTCGGAGCGCGAAATCCAGATCATGCGGCAAGAATATCGTGACCTGGAAAAGGAGCTGAAGCCCTATCACACGGTGCTGGAGCGGCGGGGGCAATTGCAGGAACAGTTTCAGACGACGATCGCCATCCAGTCAACGCTGCAACAGGTCACGGCAGAAGCGGCTGCATTAGAACAAGCGCTGCAACTTGGCAACTACGCAACAGATCTGCAAGAAGAACTACGGTTGCTCGATCGCAGCCTCAACCAGTTGAACTACGACGAAAAAAATCATGCTCTGGCACGGGGCGAAGTCGATCGCTGGCGGTGGGCAGAAATCCGTCATGCTGAAATTAAGCAGGCACAAAAACGACAGACACAACTAGCGCAACGCCAGCCCGACTTGCAGGCACAACTTGAAGCACAGCAAACCAGTCTTGACCAATTAAATGCGGAAACGTCTGCACAGCTTGCTGTCTTGGAACGCCGCCTGTCTGACATTGGCTACGACCTGGAGCACCACAACACGGTGCGTCAGGCGTTACGACAAGCTCAACCCTGTCAACTTCGGCAGCAGGAGCTAGAGCGTGCGCATCAGCAATATCCGCACAGTCAGCAACGAGTGCTGGCGCTCACGCAAACATTACACGATCGCCAGCACGATCGCCAACTCGCCGCATCCCAGGCACAGCAATTGGTACAACAGCTAGAGCAAACGCCAGAGTGTCACGCGCAAATGCAACAGCTTGAGCAGTCCATGCAACAGCGGCGATCGCACCTGGACGAGCAATTTGCCTGCCTGGGGCGGTTACAGCAACAACAGCAGCAGCTTGAAACACTCAACACTCAACACTCAACACTCAACACTCAGTTACAAACGGCTCATCACCAGCAGCGCATTTATCAAGAACTGGCGCAAGCGTTTGGCAAAAATGGCATTCAAGCCTTGATGATTGAAAACGCGCTACCCCAACTGGAAGCCGAAACGAACCAAATTCTCAGCCGCCTGAGTGCCAATCAACTCCATATTCAATTCGTCACCCAACGCGCCAATCGCCGCGACCAAGCTCGCAACGCAAAACTCGGCACTCAAAATTTCTCACACGGAGACGCTTCGCGCACAAAACTGATTGAAACATTAGATATTCTCATTGCTGATGCTCACGGCACGCGTCCTTATGAAACCTATTCAGGTGGAGAAGCCTTTCGGGTGAACTTTGCCATTCGGTTAGCATTGGCTCGCTTGCTGGCACATCGATCGGGCACCGCGCTGCAAATGCTGATTGTGGATGAAGGCTTTGGCACCCAGGACGCAGAAGGGTGCGATCGCCTCATTGCTGCCATTAACGCGATCGCGGCTGACTTTGCCTGCATTCTCACCGTAACGCACGTTCCCCACTTCAAAGAAGCCTTTCAATCGCGTATTGAGGTATCCAAAACAGAGCAGGGGTCACAGGTCAGCCTGGTCATCTGAGGGCGTTAAAGCGTATGGCTTCTATGTGTTGGAACGGGCGCGATGATGCTGATACCGCAAGCTTTTAGAGCTAATTACCGTTTTGACTGTTTTTAACACAATTTCACGTCAAAATAGCTACTCTCAAAACAATCAAACAAACTTTACAATTCAATTTCTCTTCACTCCTCATCCCTTCCCTTTCCCCCTTTCCCCCTTCCCCCTTTCCCCCTTCCCCCTCTCTCCTCACCCCTCTCTCCTCCTAAAGCCCTTTCAGCGAAAACTAGCCTTGAGCAGCCGCAACACCGTATTGGGTTCGTAGCTAATCACCCCTTGAACCTGGTGCAGCTTGTCAAAAAAGGTGAGTAGATCGGCATGACCACCAAAATAAACATCCGCTGCAACATTAAACCGACCCGCTAAAACCGCCACGAAGCGAACTTCTGGCATTGCCGTCAACTCCTCAGCCACCGCATCAATCCGACCATTTTCCACGATTAAAAACAGGAGTAGCATATGTGGCTTACCCATCGTGTTGGGATTGGGCCACGCCGTAATTTGAATGGCTTTGGATTGGAGTAAGCGCTGGACGCGGTAACGGGCTGTAGCGCCTGGAATATTGAGTTGCTTAGAAATCTCGGTTAGCGCCATACGACCGTCAAGCCGCAGCAATTCAATAATGCCCTGATCGATTTCATCGAGCTCAAAATTGGTTTCGATCGTGGGGTCTACTTGTGTCATTTTTAGAAATAACAAATGAAACATCTGAATTATAATAATTTAGCAACTTATCAATCAAAAGCTGTATTTGTATTAAAATTTACACTTTTTAGGCTGCCATCTCAATAAGGTTTAATTTGGTTAATCCGATCGTTCAACAAGAGGGCGATTTCGGTTACTTACAGCGGTGTTCAGATTAGTAAGCCACAATCTTGTGAATTTGGGTATGGAGTGTGGGGAGTAGGATGTGGTGACAAGCGAAAATGGCTGTAATGTAACCGTTGCGATCGCGGCGATCAAAGGCTTAAGACGTTTAGGGGGTCGAACAATGAAATCACCGTTGGCATTAAATAGTTTTGCGTTGAGTCATGTATTGATTATGTATGGGTTGGGTGTTGGGTTGTTGACAGCTCATTGGTGGGCATTAAACCTCGTGGGCACATTAATGTTGATTCATGCCCTCCTCCTTTCAGCAACCTTTACCCATGAATTGATTCACAGCAATATTTTCAAGGAACGATCGCTCAATGCCTTCTGGGGTCAAGTGATGACTCATCTAACAGGTGCCTGTTATGCCACCTGGGATGATCTAGTTGAGCATCATTTTAATCACCACATTTACCATGCCGATTTTGTGGCATTTGATATTCCAGATTTTATCAAACGTCTACCGCCCGGAAGCCGTCAAGTGATTGTGGCGCTAGAGTGGGCGTATTTCCCAGCCTTTGAGTTTATCCTGCGGCTTCAGATTATGATTGCCCCATTCTATCAATCTGATAAACGACAGTTGCGACTGCGAAATGCAATATTGCTGATCTATCGAGGTGCCCTGTTCGCGCTGCTGGGCTATTTTTCACCCAAAGCAGTGGTGCTGTATGCGATCGCCTATATCAGCTTTGTCAACTTGATGCGCTTCGCTGATGCCTTCCATCACACCTATGACTACGCCATCGTGGGGCAACCGTTTCCAAAGCGCGATCGGGTGTATGAACAAGCGCATACCTTTTCTAACCTGGTATCCACAACCCATCCCTGGTTGAATTTACTCTATTTCAACTTTGGTTATCACAATGCCCATCATCACGATATGCGTTGCCCGTGGTACAAATTGCCAGAACTGCACGAAAAGCTCTACGGCAATGAGTTAAAGAATCTCTTGCCCCTGCCACAACTCATTGCAAACTATCACCACTTTCGGCTCGATCGCTTATTTGGTGGACAGGGTGAGGTCACTGAAGATACCACAGAAATCGCTGCCTTCACAGGCGGCATTGGCGTTTCTTTTCTAACGCCTCCCTAGGGCGTGTCATCAATTAGCTCCGAAACCTTGCAATATCAGCAGTGTCACGCCCGCCCCACCACACCAGGCTAGGGGCTGGAACCCTTACTGCAAGCAATGTGTAGAGTAATTAATGACAGCCCCTAAGCCTATTCCAAACGATCCATTCGTAGATCAGAATTTTGGTAGAGATCGAGTCGATGTAGAAAGTTTTTGAGTGCCAGCAAGAAAGCGGCTATAAGCAGCCTTTGTAAGACACAAGATTTCTCAGCAATCTGCTCCAGTCGGATTGTTAGACTATGTACAGGCTTGGATTAACTAACTGCATTTGTCTACTGACAATTAGCGATATAGCTTGACGAGTCATTTCCATTGGCATAAATGGTGACTCTGCCCAGCCATTTATGATCTGCTCTGGAAGTGCTGGGATGTGAATAAAACCAACTTTCATGTCAGATTTACAAGTCTCTCTCCAATGAAGACAGTGATAGAAAAACTGATTGCATAAATGTGTTCCACAATCATTAGAAACCCTGGCTGGAATATTGAAGCTCTCTAGCAATGAAACCAAACCATCTTGCTCTAGCAAAGAACTCCAGTAGGCTACGGGGGCTTTTGGCACAATCTGTTCACCCTTTGGTGCATTACCTGCTCTGTCCAATGTCATAAAATATCTTAAATTCTTTGCCATTCGCTCAAGAGCGACTCTGTTATAACCCCGCGCCTGACCGATACCAATACAAATATCGGGTGAAGATGCCTCAAGCATTTGATCAACTATCTGTCCAAGAATGTTGGTATTCCCAGGCATAATTTTGAAATCGACACAATGCATGTACTGGCTAAGCTCTTGAGTCGGATTATCACGCAGCGAAAGCACGACCAACTCTGACGCATTTAAACCATCATCATTTGGCTCAAAGCCTGTAATTAATACTTTCATCTCAAAGCACCATCTCAGTAACAGTCTTAAACTACTCAAACTTGCAGGGCTATTTCATTCTAAACAAGTGCTTGAGGTGGATTTTGAGCCATTTATCTAGTCTACGATCCTTAGGAAATTAAGGCAGGGGCGAATTGAGCGGCAGTTTGCTTGGCAGCTTCAAGCGCGTCAGCAAGTGACTTTTCAGGATCAGCCGTGCGGAGCGTGGGTTGATACCGAATTTCCGTGATGTCAGTAATGCCAACCGATCGCAACCACCAATCGAAATAGCTGGAGTGATAATCCACACCAAAATTTGATGGCACACCCGGACTATAAACACCGCTGGTGTAAATGGCGACCGCACGTTTGTTCGTCAGTAGCCCTGAGTATCCAGTTGTGGGATTAAAGCTAAACAGAAAACCAGGTTGGGTAAGCGTGTCGATGTACAGCTTGAGACGGTAAGGGATGCCGCCATTCCACATGGGCACTGTGAATACATAATCGTCGGCACTGGTAAAGCGATCGATGATCTTGGTAATGGCATCCCAGGCTGTTGCGGTTGCGCCTTCCAGGGTGCCACGAGTAATGACAGTCATTTTAGCCGCCGCCTTATCGCCATCAAATTCAGGTAATGGTTCTCGCCATAGATCGAGGACATCCACTTCCAGGTCAGGTTGATGCTGACGCAAGGTATCGAGAAAAACGTCTGCGACTTTACCTGAGCGTGAATCGTGCTGGCGAGGTGAACCGACGACGTAGAGTAGTTTACGCATGATCATGCTCCAAAGATGAGTTGGGATAAACAAGACAAAAATGAAACTTAGCTAGGCTCAATCCTTTTCGGTTAAGGGGCAAGGGGTAAACGGCAAAGGGGAAATACGTGAGATTCAGCCCTTTCCCGTTCCCCTTTTTCCCTCAACTAAGCGGTACTGAGCTTAGGCTGCGATCGCAGTCACTTTCGGCACCAAACCAAAGTCAACAACAGGTCCTTTGGGGATGATGCGACGGTTGATCACGCCCTCATAGGTATCGAAATAGTGGCGCTTGATATGATCAAACTTGACGGTTTCAGCCACTCCAGGAAGTTGGTAAATGCGACGTGTGTAGTTCCACAAATTGGGGTAGTCGCTTAAACGACGTACATTACAGCGCAAGGCAGTGTAGTAGGCAATGTCAAAACGCACCAGGGTCGTAAACAAGCGGAGATCTGCTTCCGTCAGGCGATCGCCAATCAGATACGGTTGATGCGTTAGACGATGCTCTAGATTGTCCAGGGCATCAAACAAGGCATCAGTGGCAGTATCATAGGCTTCCTGGGTACTCGCAAAGCCAGCACGATACACCCCATCATTGATGCGATCGCCAATAAACGTATTGAGTTGATCAATCTCTACTTGAAGTGCTGGTGGATAGAAATCAAGCGATCCATCACTAAACGCATTAAATTCGGTGGCTAGCATTCGCATGATCTCAGCCGACTCATAATTGACGATCGTATTCTCCTGCTTGTCCCACAACACTGGCACCGTTACTTTGCCCGTGAAATCGGGTTTTGCCTGCTGATAGATTTGATAGAGGTAATCGTGTCCATTAACATCATCAATGGTTGCCTCTGCCCAGTCACCAAACACCCATCCTTGCAAATAACCCCAGTCCGGATTCAGTACAGACATTGAAATCACGTTTTCTAGCTGTTTCAACTTGCGAATGAGAATCGTGCGATGGGCATAGGGACAGGCATAGGAGACATAGAGGTGATAGCGTCCTGGTGCCGCTTTGTAACCAGAGGAACCATCAGCCGTAATCCAGTTACGGAAGTATTGATTCCGAATGCGGTTGCGTTCGGCTTGCAGATCCCCAGAATCAACATAGTTGGAATGCCAGGTGCCGTTGATGAGTAGTTTCATGGGAGTAAGTTATAGAAAGGATGAAACAGGACTTAATCTAATGCAAACGCCGTAGGAAGCTTTTACACTAAATGGGTCGAGATCTGATTGACGTTGGAATGCACTAGAGAAGAGAGATGGGAATTCCGCTGTTTGAGGAATGTCAGTAATCGCTGAGGATAGTCTTCACTAACAGCTTGTTGAATCGAAGGACGCTCTTGCAACGCCTGCCGCCACTCTTGAACATAAGGTGTGTTCGCAAAAACTTTGAAATCAGCGATTGTGTCAAACACATTAAAGTAGCGAAAAATGGCTCCATACACGGCATCAACAAGCGAGAAACCATCACCAGCAAAATAGTGTCCTCCTTGCCAGTGCCGCTCAATCCAGGTAAATTTATCGATGAGGTCAAGGCGTTTTTGCTCAAAGGCTTCTTCGGTGGCAGCATAATAAAAGCCTGCGATCGCATTGAGAGTATTGGAGCCAAATTCAATCCAGGCACGATGCATTGCTTTGGCAAGGGGATCGCTCGGATGGAGTGAACCGGGTGTAATTTCATCCAGATACTCACAAATAACAGCAGATTCAAACAACACCGCATTGCCCACCTTCAACAAGGGCACTTTACCCAGTGGAGAGATTTGACGAAACCAATCTGGTTTATTCGCTAAATCAATGTATGTGCGTTGGTGAGGAATGTGCTTCTCTAGCAACGTGATTACGGCTCGTTGAACATAAGGACACAGAGGATGACTAACAAGTTCTAACTCTGGAATAGACATGGTGACACTTCTTTGAATTGTTTAATACGCGAATGTTGAAGCCGTTAATCTTTTTTCAATTGCAGTGCAGTGACAGCAGCGATGATCAGAATCCCGCCGATGATTTGCAGTAGGGTTAACGTTTGACCAAACCAGAGCCATGCCAGAACTGCTGCGACAAACGGTTCCAGGGTCGCCACGATCGCTGCCTGTTCAGCATGGACTCGTTGAATGCTCCACAAAAACAGTAGATAGGGCAGCAGATTGCCGATGATTCCTACCGCCAGCACTTTAGGAAAATGGTCGGGAGTCAATAAAGTAACGGGCAATCCCTGTGTAGACTGGTATGCCAACCAGACCAAACTGGCAACAGCATAGGCTTTGAGCAAAAGACCCACTGGTTCGCCCGTACCGATCAATTGCTCACTTAAGAGAATATAGGCGGCAAAGAAGACCGCCGTGGTGAGACCAATGCCAATGCCAAACCAGTTGACCTGCGCCACATTGCTTTCCAACAGCTTCGAGACCAGAAGAACCCCCAGAATCGATAGCACCAGCGCAATGAAAACAAATTGAGATGGCATATGGCGAGTCGTAAATGCCGTCCAGAGCACTACCAGGAGTGGAGACGTGAACAGAAGCACGATCGCGATCGCAATCGGCAATTGTTGAATGGCAATGTAATCAGCACCCACCAGAAAAACCAGCACCAATCCCAGAGCAAACTGTTTCCAATTCATGGCTCTGGTCTGTCCACCCCCCCCAAAACTATGGAGAATTGCCAAACCAAACGTGGCAACCATCGCGCTGGCTCCCGCTAGTGCCAGTGGGTTAACGCCCGTTGTAAACAAGTCATGGGCAACATTAGCAGCAACCGCCCAACACAGAACCGTCAGGAGAATCGCAATCAAGCCAAGTGAACTGGAGGAAAGCCGTGTCATCACAGTAGAAACATCCAACATCGTGGTACTCCGGTGGCGAAAGAAGGGGAAAGCAGTCTGTTTTCCTGATTGCCGAGCATTGATGCTCACCCGTTACATTAGAGATAATTACATGTGTAACTATTAGAGGTATAGCACTATTTAATTTCAAATGCAATAATTACAGTAGAAACTATTTAACGAGTAAGATGACTCAACTTGACATGGCTCGAAACTCGGTATGGCGGTTATTTCTGACCGTTCACGTTCGTCTGGTTGAGCGGGTAGAGCAAGATTTTAAGCAAGCTGGATTGCCACCCTTTGAGTGGTATGACGTGCTGCTGGCACTGAAGCAGGCTCCCCATCAGCAATTACGGTTGAGTGAGTTGGCGGACACTTTATTGGTAAACCGCACAAATGTCACCCGGTTGGTCGATCGGCTGGAAAAAGCGAACCTACTACAACGGGAAGCGTGCAAAGACGATCGGCGCGGTGCCTTTGCCGTGTTGACCGAGGCGGGGCAGTCTATGCAGCAGCAAATGTGGACAGTGTACGCTCAAAGCATCGCTCAGTATTTTGGTCAGCATTTGAGCGATCGCGATGTGACAGTGTTTCAACAAGCGTTGTCCACCATGCTGGCAGCCATTGATGCGTCTGAGCGTTCTGACTGAACACACTAAGGATTGTAGATTAAAGAGCAATACAAAAGCTTTTTCGATCGCGTCCAAGCGGTGCGAAAGATGCGTGAACGTCAGCACATTGAAATTGTGGATTGCATACCCCAGTTTCATCAGGACTTCAAACGTCTTAACTATGAGTGGATTGAGAAATACTTCAAACTAGAAGAATCTGATCACCAATCGCTCAATGATCCAGATGAAAAGATTTTAAAACCAGGTGGACACATTTATATGGCACTGAGTAACGGTGAAATTGTCGGTACTTGTGCCTTGATCAAAATGGACAGCGATACCTACGAACTCGCAGAAATGGCGGTTACAGAAACAGCGCGAGGCAAAGGTATTGGTTGGCTATTAGGGCAAGCCATCATTCAAAAGGCGCGTGAATTAGGCGCAAAAACGATCCTCCTGGAAAGCAATACTGTTTTGGAACCTGCTATTAAGCTTTATCAAAAACTAGGGTTTCAAAGAATTGTCGGGCAACCATCGCCCTATGAGCGTTGTAATATTCAGATGGAGCTTAAACTGTGATGCCCAAGCACACGATCGGTCATGAATTTTGCTGACGATAGACGCTGGGTGTAATGTCCAGCAGCCTGCGGAACACAGTTGACATATGGCTCTGGCTGCCAAAACCCACTTCATACGCGATCGCCGCGATCGGCATCTGCGTCTTTTGTAGCAACCGTTGCGATCGCTCGAGTCGGCAGTGCAACACATACTGATGCGGTGAGCAGGCTTGTTACGCGGTGTCTTAGGCAAGAGTTGCTGAGAAACATAATTGGTCATCGGATAAAGTTGGCTGTAATCCATCCCGATAATTCGCGCAGAGTGCCACATCAGTGTATCCCTGCTCTCGTAAACACATCACGAACTCTTCCCGCCCAAACCAATGGAGCGGCAGATGCTGTAACTCTGTGTCAATCAACTTTCCACCTTTCCATTTCTCGTATCGAATGAGTGTATGCTCAATTTGCTCAATCCAATCGATCCGAGATGACGTTTGCATGACAATGATCGAATCATCTAAGCACCTGACAGGTTCTCGTTGTTTCACCGTACTCTCTGTTTTGAATGAGCCGACGGGCAATGTCAAATCGATGAAAATTCTCCCGTCAGGCTCTAAATGTTTGGCGAAGGCTTGTAACGCTGCGATCGCGGCTGTTCGATTCCCCAACAACATGAATGAACCGAAAGTCACGACAATGGCGCTAAACTTACCCGGAACATTCAAGTTTTCGATTGAACCTTCATAAAGTACGGGGTTTAAACCTCTGGCTGCACAATTTTGTTTACAAGCAGCCAGCATAGTTGGCGATGTGTCGATTCCCTCAACATTCAACCCCGTCTCTAGTAGAGGAATCAGCAAACGTCCTGTCCCAACCATGCCCTCCAAAATTCTTCCACCAATTTTGGAAAGCTGTTGAATGAAATAGGGAACATCAGGGTATTCCTCACCTACGGGTTTAGTCAACTCGTACACTTCTGTACACAAATTTCTGTATGTAATTAGCGTCATCTCTACTGCCTATTGCTGGTTAAGCACTGCTCTAACAACAACTTTCTAAGACGTTCAACTCCAATCAATCCTCTAAATGAACTGCCTTGACCGATCGCTTGAGCCGCATAACTATTATGAGACAGAAAGTTTCTGCCTAAGATCCCGCAGTGGGCGGATAGACAGAAAGTTTCTGTATAACACTTCAAAGCCGCTGTTTAAGCGGAATCTTTCCGCATAAGATGCTCATTTGGGTGGATGGATCGGACGTTTCTGCATAGCATTCTCAAGTGTTGGGGGTGGAATGGCTCTAGCTATCTTCCGAACCTTTGAGGCGATCGCCTCTGAGTGAACATAATGGCAAAAGTGGTGGCTCAAGCTGATGGCACGTTTTTACTGGCTGAAAAGCATTGCCCCATCTGCGCGATCGCCACTGCCTGCACAGGATTGTGCCGCATGGAGTTAGAAGTTTTTCAAGCGGCTTTGGGTGAGGTGTCACCATTGAACGAACGGAACACATCCTGGCAGGCGATCGACGGTGCGTTTACCGCGTGGCGCAGGTGTCCTGATGACTCACATCAAACTCAACAACGAAGTGGGCATAGATTTGGGCGCAGTGTAAGGTTGAGAGCGTTCTTGCTGTAGTGCAATCCAATCTAATCTCTCCAGGTAATGCCCAGCCAGCGCCACTACCAATCAAATGGAATGGGCGTGTTATCCTTTGACGACTGGCTTGTATTCCAGCGTAGCGCGATCCCACTGTCCTAGATTTGCCGCAGCTTCGTAAGTGCTTTGGAGAAACTCCAGCACGATCGCATCCGGGTCATCAGCCTGTCGCACTGCCTCATAGGGCAAAACGAATTCTTGCATAGCCGAGCTGTAAAAGGCTGCTTCCGGCTGAATTGAATAAGCTTGGAATCCCGCTGGTGCGGGGTAGGCGTAGGCATAGAATAGCGCTTCGGTGGCACCACTACCAAACCAAAAGCCACAACTACTGACCTCATGTGAGTAGGCTTCGCGTGTCACCCAATCTGCCATATGCGGCACTCCACCGGGATGCTCTGGAGCCAGTCGTCCCGAAAAGCGAGTCACAGCCAGGTCAAAACTGCCCCAAAAGAAATGGACAGTGCTGCACTTGCCAGCATAGCGCGATCGAAATTGCGTCATGATCCGATCGGCTTGCACCAAAATCTGCCAAAAGCGTTGAGCAAACTCTGGATTGTAAGTCGCATGTCGATCGTCTTGCTCAAAGGGAATCGGGTCAACCACTTCCTGCGGTATCGTCCAGATCTGCACCTCAATCTCTAGCTCCTGCAACATGCTCATCACTGCTTGATAAAAGTCAGCCACAGAGCGAGGAGCGAGTGCAATGGTTCTGGTAATACCATCGCTGGTTTCAATGAGCAGTTGATGCTTGGAAAAATTAAAGGTGATTTGAAAGCTGCGGGTGCCAGCAGGAATGGTCGAAGTCGTGAGTCCGTGCGGTGTAACATATAGGGTTGAGTGCCACCAATGGTTAACTTTGGGCGCTAAAGCTAAGCGAATTTTGCCAATAATTTGCGTCCACAAATGCAGTGTTTCGTACGTGTCTTGCCAAGCTGCGATCGCTAACGGCAACCAAACATCGTTAGAAGAGTGGTGAGTAGAAGTTGTCATGCTACGAATCTCCATGCTTAGAATTGCGGTGAATACTACATGATTAGGATTGATGTCACCGATACTGGTCTTTCCTATTGTCACATTCTTGTCTCTGCGGCAACCAGCTTGAACCAACAACCGCTAGATTGAATCACAACCATGAATAAATTCGATGGGAAAATCGGCTTTATGGTTTCATGTTTGGCACAATAAGACAGACTGATTTAAATCTACGATGAATCTTAGCCAGCTTAAACTCTCCCAACTCCGCATTCTGGTTGCTGTCGCTGAGGCGGGCAGTTTTAGCGAGGCGGCTTTGACACTGCAAATGTCTCAGTCTGCGGTAAGTTATGCGATTGCCACCCTTGAAGATGAGTTGGGTGTTGTGTTGCTGGCGCGGGGTCGCTTTGGCTCACAACTCACCCCGGTTGGCGAACAGATTGTCGATCGCGCCCAGCAGATGCTGCAACTGATGGAGGATATTGTCAAGCAAGCTAATTTCGCCAAAGGGCTAGATGGTGGACATTTACGGCTCTCCACCTTTCGTAGTGCAGGAACACACATTTTGCCTGATGTCTTAGCAGAATACTGTTTGCGTTACCCCGCGATCGCCATCGACATCCGCGAATATGACGATCGCACCGAGGTTGAAGATGATCTCCGCAAAGGGCGATCGGATATTGGCATTACTTATTTACCTGTGGGGGCTGAGTTCAAAACCTGGGAATTGATGCGCGATGAATTTGTTGTCCTGTTTCCACCTGGGTTTGCCTTAGTCAGTGACAGGTTGGAATGGGCAGCACTGACACCTTACCCATTGATCATGGCTCCGGTGGGCGATGGCTGTGATGCGATGGTCTATGCTCATTGCGCTAAACATGACGTTACTTTACACGCGACGTATCAAATTCGCTCAGATGCCACGATCGTCAATATGGTCGCCAAAGGTTTGGGAGCAGCCATTAGCCCACGCTTAGCCGCAGAACCAATTCCAGGCAGCGTGAAAGTTTATAGTCTTCCTGTGCCGCTGTTTAGAGTAATTAGCGTTGCCATTTTAGCGGATGCTCTGCTGCCGCCTGCTGCTTTCGCCTTTTTGGATTTGTTAAAGCAAACCATGAGCGTGAAATAACTATGAGCGTGAAATAAGGCGATGCGTACGTTGCCCCTCGTCAAGCTAACGTGCAAAGGTGACTGGTTGAGTGGTTGTTTGCAGCAGTTGCGTGACGCGATCGCTCTGAGACGCATCTAGCAGACTGAGAGTGAGGGGTGCTTGACTTAAAGACTGGACATAAGCGGCGCTGAGGTAGGGTTGAAACTCGGCTCGGTTGGCGAGATGCGTTTGGAAGAAGGCAAGACTCAACGCTTTGATGTAAGCCTGAGCCAGAGCGGGATTGCTCCCCAGCAAATTCGACGGCAGTGGAAAGACTTGCTCGCTGGCTGGAGACGGCATCGGCGCAGAAAAATGGTTGCCTTTTTCAATCAACACGAGGTATTTATTTGGCGTTTGCAACCAGGTAAACGGACGAATTTGCTCTGGTACAGCAGGTGTAAAAATATCCTCGCTGCCACCCACGATCGCCACAGGAAGCTGAATTTGACTCATGCCCTGCTGGCTAAAAATGGTGCTGCTGAGCGGATTGATGGCAAACACTGCTTTGATACGTGGGTCTCGCAGCGTGTACTGTTTGCTGGGGAGATCACCCGCGCGGCACTGAAGAATAACCGAAAGATTCAGCGATCGATTGGGATGGCAATCTTGTTGAATTTGCTTGAAATTGAGTGTCGCTCCTGCCAATGCCAGTGCCGTATACCCTCCCAATGAATGTCCAATGAGTCCCACTTGTTCAAGCTTGAGGTGTCCCTGCAAAGTGGCATCCGTTTGCAACCGCCGCTGTAACTCATCCAACACATAGGAGACATCACGGGGACGATCGAGAAATTCGGGGGCAGCAGGTGGCGCTTCCAAGCCAGCCAGATAGCGCTGAAGGTGCGTGGCATCACCGCCTCTATGGGCGATCGCAATCACCGCAAACCCATAGGAAGCCAGATGTTGAGCCAGGTACGCAAAAGTCTGACGATTTTCAGCAACGCCATGAGAAATGACGATTACAGGTGCAGGCGCGCTGGTTTCCGGTAAGTATAGATCGAACGGTACAGCACGCTGGCGCTCAGGGTCACGCAGATCAAAGGATTGTTTATGCCACGCAACGGTTCCAGGCACGCGCAAATCGAATGGTTGAGTTTCGGTAAGCGCCTGTGAACTGGCGGCTGACGTGGAAAGCTGGTGAAGTTCACGCACAATCTCATCACGATGACGCAGCAGATTAGAAAGATCGTCAACCAGTGCTAAACCTTCGGTAAGATTCAGGCGAATGCGATCGCTGGGAAAACGGTGCATCACATTGATAACTGTTAATCCTTCAGTTTGATCTGCCGCTGCCAAAATCAGGGCAGAGCGCAACGCATACAACCCATTGGTGCGAGCATCTGTTTGCAGCAAGTCACCCAGGCGTTCAAACAATTTTTCACCCAATGGGGAATAAGTAAACTGGGAAACATAAACAGGAGTCAGGGCAAAGCGCTGTTGCAACAGATGTCGCAACTGTTCTCGCTGTTGGGGAGTCGTGCGTTTCACATAAAAAGCAAAATCTGGCGTGACTCTTCCGTCTTTGGCAAACACCTCTAAATCATCCACTGCGATCGAAAACTCGCCAAAGGGGGGATAGGTGAAGGTAAGGCGTTCGGCGCTCAAGGCAGGAATTGTCATGGAGCAAACACTGCAAAGCGCTACCCCTGGCCTGATGAAGAGCTTTTTTGTCCCTGTATGCCAGATTTTCATAGGCATGATCCTGTTACTTTGATGGTTGATGGAAGGGTGACGATAAAACAAAGCCTAAACCTGGATACGGTAGAAACGTTGCCAAAAGCCCAACAATGGCAAAGCAAATCAAAGTAGGTAACAGTTTGAGTTTTGTCGATTGCATTTTCTGTCACTCTGACGGAGCTCTGGCAAACGATCGGGTACAGCGAAACGGCTAGCGCAACCCATCACGTTGGATACCTCGATCGGTACAAACAACATTTGAGGAGCAGCATACCAGTGGCTTGGCTTCAGGAACAGCTACCAGTTTTGAAGCGGCTGTTATGCCTGGGGAATGCAAGGTTAAACGTTGACGGACAATGCAGCACAAAATGAAGAAACGCATAGGTTCTCTCAGCCGAGTAGCGAAATTGAATACCGCAATACTCAATCACGTACTCCCCCGACGCTGATTTTGCACACGCTGTACAGGTCACTGCGCCGACGTTAAGCGCCTCTAGACTCAAGCTTAAAATCTGCTCATGCAGCCAACCGTTGAAGGCTTGCTTGACTGCTAAATTGGGATGTAGGTTGCTCATTGGTTTCAAGCTCCGAAAACAGCTCGCAGGGAGTCAATGTTTGCTGACTAGCTGATGGCAGCGTCGTCGCAAATGTTGCTTACCACTTTGGTTATCACTCTTTAGATTATGCAATTGAGGCAGCTCCTGTCTTTTCAGTTCTTGCGAAAGTTAGCATGATTTTGTGGCACCTGGAGCAAAATTTTATTGCACTCGCGCAAGATGTGGCTAGTTTTCGCAAGGTTTGAAAAGACAATGTTTGCTCCAATCCTTAACGTTAGGTAGCTATAGAAGCAATTTGTCTTTAACCACGAGTTTTGCAATGAAAGGTTTAATCTATGGCTCTGCGTTAGCGGTGATAGTGCTGTCTTTCAGCACGTTGTCTGTACAAGCAGCAGATGTTACGACCCCGATCGCCCGTATTGTTCCGGCTGAGACAAGTTTCCCCGGTAGTGATACGCCCCAAAATGCGACCCATCACCTTGCGATCGCCGTGCAGAGTGCCGATCTCTCTCAACTGGTGTTGAGCCTGCCTGCCGATGTCAAGCCACCCACAGCCGTACAGGTGACAAATCAGGCTGAAGAATCGGTTGAGACGAAAGTGACGATCGCACCACAAAAGGTGATTATCAATTTCACGCAGCCGATCGCCATTGGCACTACGCTTGAAGTGAGTTTGCAGGGCGTAAGACGAGTGACGACAGCAAACGTTCTGGTGTATGAAGTGGCTGCCCGGAAATCGGGAGCGAAGGGCTTAACGCCGATCGGGTCTGCGTCTGTCCGAGCTTACGGACCAGCCCAGCAGTAAAAACGGGAAATTGATACCGTGATTGGATTGAATTAGTCTACTCGTGATCGCATCTGACTTCTACAGGTGTTTGACTGACAAATCTTTCAACGATCGCCCAGGAAACGCAGCGTTTTATTCTTGTCTCAAGGGAGGTTCAATGATTCCAGTAATTCTAGCCCTACTCTTGAACTCCGCCCTTCTTACAGGCAACGAATTTGCTGTGGCTGCTTTCATCCATCCGTCTTTATCGCGTCAAGATCATCGTGCAAATCTCTCGGCGATACAGCGGTTTGCACAGCTTTACGGCGGAGTGATGCCGCTGTGAATGGCGGTCACTACAGCAGTACACATCTTTGTCTGCGTGATGGCATGGTTTTACTCTCCATCGGCATTTCCCTGGTTGTGTGCTGCCGCTCTCGTTTGGGTGATTGTGATTCCGTTCAGCCTCATCTTTCCAGTTCCGTTAAACAATCAAGTGAAGGAATGGGATCTCAACCATCTGCCCTCAGATTGGGAGAGTATCAGGAGCAAATGGGACTTCTATAACTGTCTCAGAGTCATACTTTTGATCGCTGCCTTTGTTTTATTATCAGTAGGGTTGAAGAGCTATACTTCTTGAATAACTAAATCCTGTTGAAGCCCTAAAATTGGATTTCCAGTAAGCGGTGGAAGCAGATTGTTTTATAAGAAAGCCTTGTCACTTCTAGAGTAGGCTGCACGAAGGCTTCTGCGGTGCGATCGGCGTGGTGCTTGAGCTGTTTAAACGGATAGCGATTCTTTTGATTCCATAGCTCCATCACTTGATAGTAAGATAGTGCAATCTAATTCGAGTTGTGAGCTAAACCAGTGGTAACAGAGTCGAGCAAAACGGAGTTTTGGCGCATATCACAGCTTGATCATCTTGAAATACTTCACGCAACGGGAGTGCTTGACTCCTCTCCTCGTCATACTCACGAAACTTTAACGTTTGGTGTCATCGATCGAGGCACTGCTTTACTTAGCCATAAAAAGCAACCTTACCCAATGGAGAGGGGTTGTGTGGTGCTGATTAATCCTGATGACGTTCATGCGTGTTATGCCGATTCTGCGGACGGCTATAACCAACGCATCATTTACCCTGGCTTGGCACTATTGGAGCAAGCCACTTATGACATCACTGGACGCTTGCACATTCTCCCGTTATTTAAAGCACCTGTCATTCGGGATCAGCAATTTGTCAGGCAAGTGTAGTCACTCTTTCAATCTTTGTTTACTTCAACTTGTGCCCTAGCCCAAGAAACACAACTTCTGTGGACGCTGGTTTCCCTCATTCGGGTTCATGCCGAAATGCCGCCCATTAATAGGCAACATCGGCGGGAAAAGACTGTCCCTCAGGCTGTTCACCAAGTTAGGGACTATTTGGAAGCCAACTACACTGAAAATCCTTCTTTAAGTCAGCTTTCAATGCTAACCCATATCAGCCCCTTCCATCTCAGCCGTATTTTTTGTGATGCCGTTGGGTTGCCGCCTCATCTATACCTCACACACGTTCGCATCTCACGGGCAAAAAAACTTTTAGACCAAGGAATGGCGATCGCCCAAGTGGCTCAAGCAGTGGGTTTTGCTAACCAAAGCCACTTAAATCGACATTTCAAGCGTGTGATGAGGATTACACCAAAACAGTATCAAAACAGCAAGAACGTACAAGATTATTCCAGGTGAGTCTTTTACAGTCAGGCTAGTTCAATGTTTTTGCCTTTCTAGCCAATTATGACAACGCACCAAGCCTTAATCATCGACCAATTCACTCAACAGGCAATTCCGTTTACTCAGGTTCCAGCACACTCGAATGCAGAATCTCTACATCTACTCAGTCAGATGGCAAACCTGACGGATGAAGACGACGTGTTGGATGTGGCGTGTGGCTCTGGTATCGTCGCGTGTGCCTTTGCTCCAATGGTGCATCATGTCACAGGCATCGATCTTACACCTGCCATGTTAGAACAAGCTCAGATAATGGCAAGGCAAAGCGGCTCCACAAATCTTACTTGGCAGCAGGGAGATATTGAAGCACTACCATTTGCTGATGCGAGCTTTTCTTTAGTGTTAAGCCGTTATGCCTTTCATCACTTTTTGCATCCTGAAGCTGTGCTTGCTGAAATGATCCGTGTATGTCGTCCTCAAGGACGGATTTTAATTGCCGATGTGGTACTGCCGCCCGAAAAAGTGGAAGCTTATAACGAGCTTGAAAAGCTTCGCGATCCATCCCATACTTGCGCACTGACGTTGGAAGCGTTCCAGGCTTTATTTAGTCAAACTGAGCTGCACACTATCCGTTTAGCCTTCTACAAAGTGGAAATTCCCTTAGAGCAACAACTGGCGGCTTCTTTTCCTAAGCCTGGAGATAAAGAGCGAATTCGTCAGCTCGTCCACGATGATCTGGGGATTGATCGCTTCGGCATCAGTGCCAACTTGCAAAATGATGAAGTTTGGTATGAAATTCCTATCTCAATCATCGTCGCGGAGAAATAATGTAGCAAAGTGTATTGCCAGTCCTACGCCCGATCGCGGTAGACCTTGGGGGTGGTACCCACAAAGCGGCTGAAGTATTTTGTTAGTTGGCTTTGAGTGGCAAACCCATAGTCAAAGCCAACCTCAGCGATCGAGACACTGCAAGCAAGCTGGAAGATTATTTATGAGACGACAAAGTTCAGGGGTTATATTCTGAAATATTGTCAAGTCATTGAGTCTAAAACATGAATACAGTGAAAAACCACTACGACCAGCAACTGGCTTCTGTTTACAGTTGGATGGCAGGTACTCCAGAAGGGGCGCTCAAACGTAATCAAGATTTTTTTCGCCAACTTCGGATCGACTCAAAGAGAGGATTAGCGATCGATTTAGGAACAGGGTCGGGGTTTCAATCAATTCCATTAGCAGAGTTGGGCTTTTCAGTGCTTGCGATCGATTTCTGTGCCGCACTGCTGTCTGAATTGAGCGATCGCGCCAAGCATCTGCCGATCCGCACGGTTCACGACGATATACTTAATTTCCCTCACTATGTGGAAGAGCCAGCGCAAATCATCGTTTGCATGGGCGATACGCTGACACACTTAGAATCATTGCATTCAATTCAGTCTCTCTTGTTGAACGTTGAGCGCGCACTGGCGATCGGTGGAAATTTGATTTTGACCTTTCGTGATTACGCTTCTGTTGAGTTACAGGGAACGCAGCGTTTTATTCCCGTCCAAAGCGACCAGTCTATAATTTTGACCTGTTTTCTTGAGTATCATGAGGATACTGTAGAAGTGTATGATCTGCTTCATCGAAAAGACGGAGAGCAATGGATATTGAGTGTGAGTTCTTATCCGAAGTTACGGGTTGATAGAAATTGGGTCTGTGATCAGTTGCAAAAAGCAGGATTGCAAGTTGTTCAGAATGAAATGATCAATGGCATGATCTGCTTGGTTGCTCAAAAACTTTAGACTGTAGCCACGCAGTCGAACACGACCTTGGAGCGGTGAGCAGAGTTTTTCCCTATGATAGTTCGCCGCTTCATTTCGGGTTATGCTACTCCGCTCACAAGGCTGCTGCGAGCGTGCAAAGGGACAGCGCAGCATTGACTATTATTTGCTGTGGGTGTGGATGTAATGTGCATCCTGGTTGGCAAAGATTGAATGCTACTCATACTGCAACTAATTGCTTTAACCGCTCGGCAACTTCATCCATCAACTCCGGGCGTTTTAGAGTCACTGCCAGAATCATCGTGCCCTGCAAAGTCCCGATGATGTGAACCGCTAAGGTCGCTGCGTCAGCGCGATCGCCCAATACCGACTCAAGCCAATCTAGTAGCCGTTTGAAAAACCGTCTCGCGGCGGCTGACACCGCATCGGGCAAATCCTTCGACTCTGCCCCCAGCATACAGCCTAAACAAATCATCTCGTCATGCTGCACAACCGCCACATAGCAACTACATAATCGTTGTAAATGTGCTTCTACCGTTGTTTGGGTGAGATCAACACGCCCCAAAGTCGCTAACAATCTATCACTATAGCGATCGACCACTGCGGCTCCCAACAATGCTTTCTGTGGAAAATGGTAATGCACACTAGCAGCCTTAATCCCCACATCTGCCGCCAGATCGCGATAGCTCACAGCCTCAAAGCCGCCTCGACGAATCCGGATCTCTGCCGCCTCAAGAATTTCGATCGCCTTTGCTGAATAGTCCGTGGAATCATCTTTCATGTTTCCAATTATCTAACGTTAGATAGGGGATTGACAACTATCCATGTCGTGAGACATAATCCACCTAACGAACGTTAGATAGGCAAAATCCTCTGAGTTGGAGAACTGTCATGAAAGTCTACGAATACAAAGCCTTCCCAAACCCTTGGCGGGTTCGCATTGCCTTGGCGGAAAAGGGCTTGACCGAGCGAGTCGAATTTGTGCAAGTCGATGTGCCGCAGGGTGAGCATAAGCAACCCGCCTTCCTGGCAAAAAATCCGGCGGGTACGGTGCCCTTGCTGGAACTCGATAATGGTACCTGTATTACCGAATGTACCGCTATTACTGAGTATTTTGACCATTTGACGGGCGAACCGACCCTGACTGGGAAGACTGCCACAGAGAGGGCTGTAATTCATATGCGCCAACGGCAGGTGGAAGCCAACGTACTAGACGCGATCGCGAACTACTTCCACCATGCCACGCCCGGTTTGGGGTTTGAAGCCTATCAAATTCAGGCATGGGGCGAAAAGCAGAAGGAACAGGCGATCGCAACCCTGTATCGCTTAGATCGAGTATTGGCGACTCAGCCTTATATTGCAGGCGATCGCTTTACGGTGGCAGATATTACGACGTTGGCTGGGCTGGCGTTTGGCGACTTTTGTCAAATCACAATTCCCGAAACTGCAATCCATCTGCAAGCCTGGCACGATCGAATGCAGCAACGCCCCAGTTTTAGCGCGTAATTGCCATTGATGGATGGATTGGGGAGAGGATGACGCGATGGAACTCAATGCTGACTTTACAAAACGGGCGGTAATGCATGGGGCGGCGATGCCTTGGCAAGCATCCCCCATACCCGGCGTGGAAAGGAAAATGCTCGATCGCATTGGGGATGAAGTAGCGCGGGCGACCACGATCGTGCGCTATGCTCCCAATAGCCAGTTCTCTTCCCATACTCATGGTGGCGGCGAAGAATTTTTGGTTTTGGCAGGCGTTTTTCAGGATGAGCAGGGGGACTATCCGGCAGGCACTTATGTTCGGAACCCACCGACATCCCACCATACGCCAGGTTCAGTCAGCGGCTGTATCATTCTGGTCAAACTCTGGCAATTTGACCCGGACGATCGCACCCAGGTGACGTTCAATACCACGAACCAGCCTTACATCGCTGATGTGAAACGACCAGGCGTGAGCGTACTACCGTTGTTTACCGACGAGCGTGAAACGGTTCAACTGGAACGATGGGCAGCGAATACCTCAGTTGAGTTATTCGCCCCAGATGGGTTAGAAATTTTTGTGATCCAGGGGGGCTTTCGAGAAAGCGGTGAGGTCTTTCAGCCCTACTCTTGGTTACGGTTGCCCCCAGATTCCCGACTGTTGGCGCAATCTGAATCGGAAGGATGCCAAATTTGGTTGAAGCAATTGCGAACTTAATTTGGTGTGACCTATGAAAGGATTTGTGAAGAGGTACTTATTGTCAGTTCTATGCCCGATCGCGATACACTTTGGGCGTGGTGCCGACAAAGCGGTTGAAATATTTGGTTAATTGACTTTGAGTAGCAAACCCACAGTCAAACGCCACATCGACGATCGGCACAGACCGCTGCTTTAATA
>JAESFW010000371.1_pt1 | contig 25392 bp, 19 predicted proteins | sample 9269481 | NCBI WGS metagenome assembly JAESFW01 (sample SAMN14515350, study PRJNA621654) | algae metagenome | isolation source: Lyngbya sp. HA4199-MV5 and co-occurring heterotrophs from soil with... | place: USA: Ahupuaa O Kahana State Park, Hawaii | collected 2009-07-21
TGTTGATCGTGATGCCGCGCGCCTTCTCCTCCGGCGCCGCGTCGATGTCCTCGTACTTCTTCGCCGTCGCCCCGCCGGACTTCGCCAGCGTCATCGTGATCGCCGCCGTCAGCGTCGTCTTGCCGTGGTCAACGTGACCAATCGTGCCGATGTTGCAGTGCGGCTTCGTGCGTTCGAACTTTTCCTTGGCCATTCTCTTAGCTCCTCAGTCCCCGAACCGGGGTTCCTGTCTGGTTTGGGGGTTTTCGGTTAGGCGGAGTGCTTCTTGATCACTTCGTCGGCGACGTGTTGCGGCACCGGGTCGTAGTGGTCGTACTGCATGGTGAACTGGGCGCGGCCCTGCGACATCCCGCGAAGGGTGTTCACATAGCCGAACATGTTGGCCAGCGGCACGAAGGCGTTCACGACGGTGGCGTTGCCGCGCATGTCCTGACCCTGGATCATGCCGCGACGGCCGTTCAGGTCGCCGATGACCGAGCCCAGATACTCTTCCGGGGTCACGACCTCGACGGCCATGATCGGCTCCAGCAGCTTCGGCGCGCCCTGCGTGCGCAACTCCTTGAAGGCGGCGCGCGAGGCGATTTCGAACGCCAGCACCGAGGAGTCGACGTCGTGGAAGGCGCCGTCGATCAGGGTCGCCTTGAAGTCGATCAGCGGGAAGCCGGCCAAGAGGCCGTTGTCCTTGGCCGACTCCAGACCCTTCTGCACGCCCGGAATGTATTCCTTGGGCACGGCGCCGCCGACGATGGCGGATTCGAAGACGAAGCCCGACCCCGGCTCGCCCGGCTCGAACACCAGCTTGATGCGGGCGAACTGGCCCGTGCCGCCGGTCTGCTTCTTGTGGGTGTAGTCGATCTCGGCCTTCTTCCCGAGGCTCTCACGATAGGCCACCTGCGGCGCGCCGATGTTGGCCTCGACCTTGTAGGTGCGCTTCAGGATGTCGATCTTGATGTCCAGGTGCAGCTCGCCCATGCCCTTCAGGATGGTCTGGCCCGACTCATGGTCGGTCGAGACGGTGAAGGACGGGTCTTCCGAAGCCAGCTTGGCCAGGGCGACGCCCAGCTTCTCCTGGTCGGCCTTGGACTTGGGCTCCACGGCGATCTCGATGACCGGCGCGGGGAACTCCATGCGCTCCAGGATGACCGGCGACTTGATCGGGTCGCACAGGGTGTCGCCGGTGCGGGTGTCCTTCAAGCCGGCCAGGGCGACGATGTCGCCGGCGTAGGCCTCCTTGATGTCCTCGCGGTTGTTGGAGTGCATCAGCAGCATGCGGCCGACGCGCTCTTTCCTGTCACGGGTCGAGTTCAAGAGGCCCATGCCCGTTTCCATCTTGCCCGAGTACAGGCGGCAGAAGGTCAGCGAGCCGACGAAGGGATCGTCCATGATCTTGAACGCCAGGACCGACAGGGGCTCTTCGTCCGACGCCTTGCGGGTGACGGGCTCCTCGGTCTTGTAATCGATGCCCTGGGTCGGCGGGATGTCGATCGGCGACGGCAGGTAGTCGACGACGGCGTCCAGCAGCGTCTGCACGCCCTTGTTCTTGAAAGCCGAGCCGCACAGGATCGGATAGAAGGCGCCGGTCAGCACGGCCTTGCGGATGCACGTCTTGATGGTCTCTTCCGACGGCTCATTGCCTTCGAGGTAGGCTTCCATGGCCTCGTCGTCGAGCTCGACGGCGTTGTCGATCAGGTACTGGCGCGCCTCATTGGCCTTCTCGACCATGTCGGCCGGGATCGGCACGTCCGTGTAGGAAGCGCCCAGGCCGTCGTTGTCCCAGACCACGCCGGTCATGCGGACCAGGTCGACCAGGCCCGACAGGTTGGATTCCGACCCGATCGGCAGCTGGATCGGCACGGCCTTGGCGCCCAGACGGTCGCGGATCGATTCCACCGATTTGTCGAAGTCGGCGCCGATCTTGTCCATCTTGTTGACGAAGACGATGCGCGGCACGCGGTACTTGTCGGCCTGACGCCAGACGGTCTCGGTCTGGGGCTCGACGCCGGCATTGCCGTCCAGCACGGTCACGGCGCCGTCCAGCACGCGCAGTGAACGTTCGACCTCGATGGTGAAGTCCACGTGGCCGGGGGTGTCGATGATGTTCAGGCGCTTCTCGCGCCAGAAGGCGGTCGTGGCGGCCGAGGTGATGGTGATGCCGCGTTCCTGCTCCTGGTCCATCCAGTCCATGGTGGCGGCGCCGTCGTGGACCTCGCCGATCTTGTGGGACTTGCCGGTGTAATACAGGATCCGCTCGGTCGTCGTCGTCTTGCCCGCGTCGATGTGGGCCATGATGCCGAAGTTGCGGTAGTCTTCGATTTTATGCGTGCGGGGCATTGGGGAGCGTGCCTTGCGGTCGATGCGGGCCGGCGAAGTGCGCGGCCCTTGGAATGGGGTCTGGTCGGAGCGCGGGCGGTCTAGCCCAATCCCGCGAGGCCCGCCAGTGCGGCGAGCCCCTGCGGGCGAAGGCTCTTACCAGCGGTAGTGCGAGAAGGCCCGGTTGGCTTCGGCCATCTTGTGGGTGTCTTCGCGCTTCTTGACGGCGGTGCCGCGGTTGTTGGCGGCGTCCAGCAACTCGGCTGCCAGCTTTTCCGTCATGGTGTTCTCGCCGCGCTTGCGGGCGGCGTTGACCAGCCAGCGGATGGCCAGGGCGCGACGACGGTCCGGACGGACCTCGACCGGCACCTGATAGGTGGCCCCGCCGACGCGACGCGAGCGGACTTCGACCGACGGAGCGACGTTGTCGAGCGCGGTGTGGAAGGTGGCGACCGGCTCCTGGTCCTTCTTCTTGTCGGCCAGGATGTCGAAGGCGCCGTAGACGATGTTCTCGGCGACGGCCTTCTTACCCTCGTACATGACGTAATTCATGAACTTGGTGACGATCAGATCGCCGAACTTGGGGTCCGGCAGGACTTCACGCTTCTGGGCGCGGTGACGACGGGACATGGAATGATCCTCTTAAATCTGTAGAGCGCGCAGGGCGGATTACTTCGGACGCTTGGCGCCGTAGTGCGAACGGCGCTGCTTGCGGTCCTTGACGCCTTGCGTGTCCAGCACGCCGCGCAGGATGTGGTAGCGGACGCCCGGAAGGTCCTTCACGCGGCCGCCGCGGATCAGGACCACCGAGTGTTCCTGCAGGTTGTGGCCTTCGCCGGGGATGTAGCACACCGCCTCGATGCCCGAGGTCAGGCGCACCTTGGCGACCTTACGCAGGGCCGAGTTCGGCTTCTTCGGCGTCGTCGTGTAGACGCGGGTGCAGACGCCGCGGCGCTGGGGGCAGCCCTTCAGGGCCGGCACCTTGTTGCGGGCGACTTTCGGCTGGCGGGGCTTGCGCATCAGCTGGTTGATCGTGGGCATTCGAACTCGTCTCTCTTCTCAATCGATGGAGGCGTGTGCCTTTCGGCCGGGGCGCCTCGCTGCCTTCTTTTCGGACGGACCTGACGGTCCGCCCCGGGGTGATTTCGAGCCGTCACGACAAACGCAAAAGCCGGAACGCGCGCTGAGGACGTTCCGGCGGGCACAGCCCGTAGAGTGAATTGTCACGATCGGAGCGGACGCGGACGCCCTCTCGAAGGTGCGCGGCTTCTACGCGCGGGGGGGCGCGGGGTCAAGGGCGCGGCGGAACACACAGATGCGACGGAGAATCCCCGGCTCGTGCGTTGGAGTTTGACAGTTCGCGACCATAGAAACGAAGACGCCCATGACCGCCAGCCCGCCCGCCGCCGCCAAACCGACGAAGCCCCGCTTCCGCCGCCCCCGCCGCGGCGTGCTGATCGGGATCGGCGCGGTGCTGCTGGCGGCGCTGGCGATCTGGTTCTTCTTCCTGCGGGGCGGCGCGGACGCGGAACCTTACCGCACCGAGGCGCTGCGGCGCGGCGAGATCACCCGGTCCGTGTCGGCGTCGGGCACGCTGGAGGCGCTGGTGACCGTCGAGGTCGGCTCGCAGATCTCGGGCCAGGTGACGCAAGTGATGGTCGACTACAACGACCGCGTCCGCCGCGGTCAGGTCATGGCCGTGCTGGACCCCCAGAACCAGCGCAGCGCCGTGGAGCAGTCGCAGGCCCAGATCGCCTCGGCCCAGGCGGGCGTGACGCAGGCCCAGGCCCAGGTCGCCCTGGCCCAGGCCGAGTACGACCGGCAGAAGTATCTGTTCGACCGCCAGATCATCGCCCAGGCCGCGCTGGACACGGCCCAGGCCTCGCTGCGCACCGCGCGCGCCAACGTGACAAGCGCTCAGGCCCAGGTGCGTCAGGCCCAGGCGGCGCTGCGGTCGAACCAGGCCAATCTGGGCCGCACCACCATCACCGCGCCGATCGACGGCATCGTCATCGACCGCCAGATCGAGCCCGGCCAGACGGTGGCTTCGGGCCTGAACGTGGCGGTGCTGTTCACCCTGGCCCAGGACCTGGGGCGGGTGCAGGCCCTGGTGAACGTCGATGAGGCAGACATCGGTCAGGTCCGCGTCGGCCAGCCCGTGCGCTTCACCGTCGACGCGTTCTCGGAGGACAACTTCACGGGTCAGGTGACGCAGATCCGCGTCCTGCCGACGTCGGAGTCCAACGTCGTCGCCTATACGGTCGTGGTCGAGGCCGACAATCCGGGCGAGCGCCTGCTGCCCGGCATGACGGCCAACGCCGACATCATCCTGGAGCAGAAGCGGAACGTGTTGCGGGTGCCGAACTCGGCGCTGCGGTTCACGCCGGCGGACGTCGAGGCGGACAGTCAGGCGCGTGCCGGGGGCGGCGGCTCGCCGTTCGGCCCCGCGGCGGGCGGCCAGCAGCAGCGTCGCGCCGGCGGCGCGCCGGGTCGCGGCAACATGGCGGCGGCGTTGCTGGAGGAGCTGGACCTCGACGCCGCCCAGCGTGCGCGGGTTCAGCCCATTCTGGAGCGGGCGCAGCAGCAGGCGCGCGCGGCGCGCGGCGTGGGCGGCGGCGGTCAAGGGGGCGGGCGGCGTCAGCGCGGCATGAACCCGGCGGCGGCGGCGGCCTTCAACGCCGCCTTCGACGAGATCAAGCCCCTGTTGCGGCCCGACCAGCAGGTGAAGCTGGAAAGCCTGCGCCTGCGTTTCGCCGGCGGCGGCGGTCGCGGCACCGTCTGGGTGCTGAGGAACGGCGAGCCAGTGCAGGTCTCGGTCCGCACCGGCGCCACCGACGGCAGCTACACCGAAATCCTGGGCGGCGAGCTGAAGGAAGGCGATCAGGTCATCACCGGCGGCGGCCCGCGCCGCACCGACGCCCGCGCCCAGCAGCAGGCCCAGCGCATGGCCGGCGGCGGCTTTGGCGGCGGCGGCGGTCCGCGATGATCGAGATCGAGCGCCTGACCAAGACCTACGTCATGGGCGACGAGGTCATCTCGGCGCTGAGCGGCGTCTCGCTGCGCATCGACCGGGGCGAGCACGTGGCGATCGTCGGCCCGTCGGGCTCGGGCAAGTCGACGCTGATGAACGTGTTGGGCGGCCTGGATCGCCCCACCAGCGGTCTCTACCGCTTCGAGTCCGAGCCGGTGGAGGATTTCGACGACGACCAGCTGGCGGGGTTCCGCAACCGCCGCATCGGCTTCGTGTTCCAGTCGTTCCAGCTTTTGCCGAGGCTGACGGCGATGCAGAACGTCGAACTTCCCCTGATCTACGCCGGCGTGGATCCGGCGACCAGGCGGGAACGCGCCGTGGAACTGCTGACCCGCGTCGGCCTGGAACACCGGCTGAACAACAGGCCGACCCAGATGTCCGGCGGTCAGCAGCAGCGCGTGGCCATCGCCCGCGCCCTGGCCAATGCGCCGGACCTCCTGCTGGCCGACGAGCCGACCGGGGCGCTGGACACCGCGACGGGCCAGGAGGTGCTGACCCTGTTCGGCGAGTTGAACGCCCAGGGCCTGACGCTCTGCATCGTCACCCACGACCAGGAGGTGGCGGCGCGGGCGCGGCGGTGCATCGCCTTCCGCGACGGTCGCATAGTTTCGGACGATCGCCATGCTGGATAAGGCCTCGACGCGGGGCCAGACCCTGCATTTCTCCACCGGCGGCATGAGTTCAATGGAACTGGTCCGCTTCGCCGTGGGCGCCATCGCGGCGCATCCGATGCGGTCGGCGCTGACGTCGCTGGGCGTCGTCATCGGCGTCGCGGCGGTGATCATGATGACCTCGATCGGCGTGGGCGCGCAGCAGCGGGTCGAACAGGCGCTGTCCAGCCTGGGCACCAACATGCTGGTGGTTCGCCCCGGCGCGGCGCGGACCGGCGGCGGGGGAGGCTTCGTGCGCGGCGGCGGCGGTTCGGGCTCCAGCCTGACGGTGGACGACGCCGAGGCCATGCGGGCCTTGGACGGGATCGCCGCGGTGTCCCCCGCCATCAACGGCGGCGCCCAGCTGGTCTATGAGGGCGCCAACTGGTCCAGCCGGATCGAGGGCGTGACGCCCGACTACCTGATCGCGCGCGATCTGGAGATCGCGTCCGGCCAGATGTTCGACCAGGCCGCCGCCGAAAGCGGGCGGAAGGTCGCCGTCCTGGGCCAGACCGTGGTCAACGAGCTGTTCGGCGAGGGCGTTGATCCGGTCGGCCAGCGCATCCGCGTGGGCCCCATTCCCTTCCAGGTGATCGGCGTCCTGGCGCCCAAGGGGCAGTCGGGCTTTCAGGACCAGGACGACATCGTCGTCATCCCGCTGGACGCCGCGCGCAGCCGGGTGATCGGCCGCGGGCCGGGCGCCCGGGGCGACAGCGTCAACCAGGTCTATGTGAAGGCCGTGGACGAGGACGCCCTGTTCCAGCTGGAGCAGGACGTGGCCGAGCTGCTGCGCCAGCGGCATCGGATCCAACCCGGCCAGGAGGACGACTTCAACGTCCAGAACCTGACCTCGGTGCAGGAAGCGGCCCAGAGCTCGACCCAGACCTTCACCATCCTGCTGGCGGCGGTCGCAGGCGTGTCTCTGGTCGTCGGCGGCGTCGGCATCATGAACATCATGCTGGTGTCGGTGACCGAGCGGACGCGCGAGATCGGACTGCGGATGGCCATCGGCGCGAAACGGTCCGACGTCCTGACCCAGTTCGCGCTGGAGTCCGTGGCGCTGTCGCTGCTCGGCGGCCTCATCGGCCTGGGCATAGGCATAGGGGGCGCGCTGTTGATGTCCACGCTGGGAGACTGGCCGTCGGTGATCCCGGCCTGGGCGGCGCCGCTGGCGATCGGCTTCTCCAGCTTCGTCGGCGTGGTGTTCGGCGCCTATCCGGCCTGGCGCGCGGCTCAGCTGGACCCCATCGAGGCCTTGCGGCGCGAATAGCCGCCACCAAGGAGCCGCAACTTCGCCACCATCGGCCCGTGTCCTGCCCGAACGGCGGTCGAGCGGGGGGCGGATGGCGGCGGGCGGATCAGCGACCAGGTGGCGGACGCCGACGATCCTCGCGGGATCGGTCGCCCTGCACGCCCTGGTCCTGGGCGTGCTCGGTCTGCGCGCCATCCAGATGGACGTGCCCCAGAGGCTGGATCGGCCGACGATCCTGCTGGATATAGAGCCGCGGCCCATGCTGCGCGACGAACGGCCGCGAGAGCGATCCTATGCCGCGCCCGATCCCGCCGACGCCGAGGCTCGCCCCCAGACGTCCGCGACGGTCGGCCCGCGCCGGCCGGAGGAAGAAGACGACGCGCCCTCCCCTCCTTCCCCCCGCGCGCCCTCTGCCGCGCCCGGGGCGCCTACGGCGGCGGAGCAAGGCATCGACGACGCCTGGCGCGTCCCGACAGCGCCCACACGCCGTCAGGTCGGTCGATCCTTGCGCGGCAGCATGATCGGCTGCGACGCCATGAACGGACGCCTCTCCGCCGGAGAACAGGCCCAGTGCGACGAGGCCTTCAACCGCGTCGCGGGCGTCGCGCCGCCGATCGAGGGCAGCGGAAACGCCGAACGCGACGCCCGCTTCGCCGCCGAGGGCCGGCGGGAGATGGAGGCCTATGAAGGCCGCCGCCGTCCCCTGGCCGGGGGCACCGGCCTGGGCGAACACGGCGACTGCCCCGGCTCGAACTTCGGCACGGGCTGCCCGGGACGTCACCTGGATCCGGGCTGGCGGCGCGACAACAACGACGTGATGAAGGGGGCGCAGGGCGGCTACGCGCGCTGATGGGCGCCAGCGATCCTTGTCATCCCGGCCGCAGCCGCGAAGAGGCGGAGAGCCGGGACCAACACATCCTGAAGTATTGACCGCCCGGACGGCCGCCAGGCCGAGCCGGGCGACGGCTCGCGCACGCTCGACGCCTGAAGTCCAGGCGCCCGTCTCCCGGCTCGGCGCTTTCGCGCCGTCCGGGATGACAAGTGCCCCTCGCCACGAAAAAGGGCGGCCCGTCGGGACCGCCCTTTTCCGCTTCATGCGGACCCAGGGTATCAGCCCTCGGTCGTCTCCAGCTCCGCAGCCAGGTCGGCCGGCAAGGCCTCGACGGCCGCCTCGCGCGCGTCGGTCAGGACCGCGTCGCGCTCGTTGGCGATCTTCTGCAGGCTGCGCAGATAGGCGCCCGTGCCTGCCGGGATCAGGCGGCCCACGATGACGTTCTCCTTGAGGCCTTCCAGGGTGTCGATCTTGCCGTTGACCGAGGCGTCGGTGAGGACGCGGGTGGTCTCCTGGAACGACGCCGCCGAGATGAAGCTGCGGGTCTGCAGCGACGCCTTGGTGATGCCCAGCAGGACCGGCTGCGTGGTGGCCGGACGGCCGCCGCGCTTCTCGACCTTCTGGTTCTCCAGCACGGCCTCGGCGACCTCGACGGTGTCGCCCTTGATCAGGGTGGTCTCACCCGAATCCAGGACTTCGACCTTCTGCAGCATCTGGCGGACGATCACCTCGATGTGCTTGTCGTTGATCGGCACGCCCTGCAGTCGATAGACCTCCTGCACCTCGTTGACGAGGTACTCGGCCAGGGCCTCGACGCCCTGGATGCGCAGCAGATCGTGCGGATCCGGGTTGCCGTCGATGATGTAGTCGCCCTTCTGAATCAGGTCGCCGTCCTGCACCGAGATGTGCTTGCCCTTGGGGATCAGGAACTCGACCGGCTCGCCCTGGACCCCGTCGGCGTTGACTTCCGGAGTGATCTTGATCCGGCGCTTGTTCTTGTAGTCGCGGCCGAATTCGACGCGACCGTCCATCTCGGCGATGACCGCGCAGTCCTTGGGACGACGGGCCTCGAACAGCTCCGCCACCCGCGGCAGACCGCCGGTGATGTCGCGGGTCTTGGCGCCCTCGGTCGGCACGCGGGCGATGATCTCGCCCGGCTTGACCACGTCGCCGTTGGCCACCGACAGAACGGCGCCGACGGGCAGCAGGTACCGGGCGTCGCCGCCCGAGGCCAGCTTGGCGTAGGCGTCGCCGGTGGTGACGCCCATGGCCGGACGCAGATCCGAGCCGCGCGGGCTGGCCCGCCAATCGGCGACCACGCGGTTGGCGATGCCGGTCGCCTCGTCGGTCTCCTCGCGGACGGAAAGGCCGTCCACCAGGTCCTCGAACCGGATCGTGCCGCCGACCTCGGTCAGGATCGGGGTGGTGTAGGGATCCCACTCCGCCAGACGCTGGCCCTTGCCGACCTCGGCCCCGTCCTTGACCCGAATGCGGGCGCCGTAAGGGATCTTGTGGCTCTCGCGGTCCTTGCCGTCGACGACGATGGTGACGACGACGTTGCGGCTCATGGCCACCAAGTCGCCGTGCGCCGCCTTGACGGTCGGGCCGACGATCTTTGCCGTGCCGGCGTTGGTCGCCTCGAAGAACGAGGTCTCCGCCACCTGGGCCGTGCCGCCGATGTGGAAGGTCCGCATCGTCAGCTGGGTGCCCGGCTCGCCGATCGACTGGGCGGCGATGACGCCGACCGCTTCGCCGATGTTGACGTTGGTGCCGCGCGCCAGGTCACGGCCGTAGCACATGCCGCAGATGCCGGCGTCCGCCTCGCAGGTCAGAGCCGAACGGACCTTGACCGACTGAACGCCCGCCTGCTCCAGAACCTCGATCTCCTCTTCCTGCAGATAGGTGTCCGCGGGGAACAGGACGGTGTCGGCGCCGGGCTCCTTGATGTCCTCGGCCGCGTAACGGCCCAGCACGCGCTGGCCCAGCGAGACCAGGACGTCGCCGCCCTCGACCACGGCGCGCAGGGTGATGCCGCGCGTCGAGCCGCAGTCCTCCTCGGTGACGATGGAATCCTGCGCCACGTCCACCAGACGACGGGTCAGATAGCCCGAGTTGGCGGTCTTCAGGGCAGTGTCGGCCAGACCCTTGCGGGCGCCGTGGGTGGAGTTGAAGTACTCCAGCACGGTCAGGCCTTCCTTGAAGTTCGACACGATCGGCGTCTCGATGATCTCGCCCGACGGCTTGGCCATCAGGCCGCGCATGCCGCCCAGCTGCTTCATCTGCGCCTGCGAGCCGCGGGCGCCGGAGTGGGCCATCATGTAGACCGAGTTGACGTCCGGCCGCTCGCCTTCGTGCAGGACGCGCGGCTGGGCGATCTCGCCCATCATGGCGTCGGCGATCCGGTCCGTGGCCTTGGCCCAGGCGTCGACGACCTTGTTGTACTTCTCGCCCTTGGTGATCAGGCCGTCGGCGTACTGCTGCTCGTATTCCTCGACCTGGGTGCGGGTCTCGGCGACGAACTCGACCTTCTTGGCCGGAATGACGATGTCGTCCTTGCCGAACGAGATCCCCGCCTTGGCGGCCTCGCGGAAGCCCAGGCCCATCATCTGGTCGGCGAAGATGACCGTCGCCTTCTGACCGCAGTGACGATAGACCTGATCGATCAGGTTGCCGATCTCCTTCTTGGTCAGGTTCTTGTCCAGCAGGCGATAGCCGACGTTCGGGTTCTTCGGCAGCAGGTGCGCCAGCTTCATCCGGCCCGGGGTCGTGTCGATCACCTTGGTGACCAGCTCTCCGGCGGCGTCCATCTCGGTCCAGCGGGCCTTGATGCGGGTGTGCAGGGTCACCACGCCGGCGTCCAGCGCGGCGTCGATCTCGCCGATGTTGGCGAACAGCTTGCCCTCGCCCGGCTCCCCGTCCTTGACCAGAGACAGGTAGTAGAGGCCGAGCACGATGTCCTGAGACGGCACGATGATCGGCTTGCCGTTCGCGGGCGACAGGATGTTGTTGGTCGACATCATCAGGACGCGCGCTTCCAGCTGGGCCTCGAGGCTCAGCGGGACGTGCACGGCCATCTGGTCGCCGTCGAAGTCGGCGTTGAAGGCGGCGCAGACCAGCGGGTGCAGCTGGATGGCCTTGCCCTCGATCAGCTTGGGCTCGAACGCCTGGATGCCCAGACGGTGCAGGGTCGGCGCGCGGTTCAGCAGGACCGGGTGCTCGCGGATGACTTCCTCGAGGATGTCCCAGACCTGGGGCTGCTCACGCTCCACCATGCGCTTGGACTGCTTGACGGTGCCCGACAGGCCCTTGGCGTCCAGGCGCGCGTAGATGAACGGCTTGAACAGCTCCAGCGCCATCTTCTTGGGCAGGCCGCACTCGTGCAGCTTCAGCTCCGGGCCGACCACGATGACCGAACGGCCCGAGTAGTCGACGCGCTTGCCCAGCAGGTTCTGACGAAAGCGGCCCTGCTTGCCCTTCAGCATGTCGGCCAGCGACTTGAGGGGGCGTTTGTTGGCGCCCGTGATCACCCGGCCGCGACGGCCGTTGTCGAACAGGGCGTCGACCGATTCCTGCAGCATCCGCTTCTCGTTGCGGATGATGATGTCCGGCGCCCGCAGCTCCATCAGGCGCTTCAGACGGTTGTTCCGGTTGATGACCCGACGATACAGGTCGTTCAGGTCCGACGTCGCGAAGCGGCCGCCGTCCAGCGGCACCAGCGGGCGCAGTTCCGGCGGGATGACCGGCACGATGGTCAGGACCATCCATTCCGGCTTGTTGCCGCTTTCCAGGAAGGCCTCGATCAGCTTCAGGCGCTTGGAGGCCTTCTTGGCCTTCATCTCCGACGGGTTGTCGGCCAGTTCGCCGCGGTGCTTCTCGGCCTCGGCGTGCAGGTCGATGCCCATCAGCAGGTTGCGCACGGCCTCGGCGCCGATCTCGGCGGTGAAGCCGTCGTCCCCGAACTCCTCCTGATAGCGGTAGAACTCGTCCTCGGTCAGCAGCTGGTTCTGCTTCAGCGGGGTCAGGCCCGGCTCGGTGACGATGTAGTTCTCGAAGTAGAGCACGCGCTCCACGTCCTTCAGCGCCATGTCCAGCATCAGCGAGATGCGCGACGGCAGGGACTTCAGAAACCAGATGTGGGCGACGGGCGAGGCCAGCTCGATGTGACCCATCCGCTCACGGCGGACGCGGGCCAGGGTGACCTCCACGCCGCACTTCTCGCAGATGATGCCCTTGTATTTCATCCGCTTGTACTTGCCGCACAGGCACTCGTAGTCCTTGGTCGGACCGAAGATGCGGGCGCAGAACAGGCCGTCACGCTCGGGCTTGAACGTGCGGTAGTTGATGGTCTCGGGCTTCTTGATCTCGCCGAACGACCACGAGCGGATCTTTTCCGGCGAGGCCAGCGCGATCTTGATCTGGTCGAAGGTCGGAGCGACCGGGACCGGGTTGAAGATGTTCAGGACGTCCTGGTTCATCTTGAGTTCCTTGCTGCGGCGTCTGCCGCGAATTGGTTCAGGGGCTGGGTTCCAGGGGCCAGGTTCTAGGGAGTCAGGTCCGGGAGCGTCGGTGGGGTCGAGAGCGTTTCCGCTCGATCAACCCGCCCTAGAACCTGGAACCTGATCCCTAGAACCTCAGCTCAGCTGTTCTCCAGCTCCACGTTCAGGCCCAGCGAGCGCATTTCCTTGATGAGCACGTTGAAGCTCTCGGGAATGCCGGCCTCGAAGCTGTCGTCGCCGCGGACGATGGCCTCGTAGACCTTGGTTCGGCCGGCCACGTCGTCCGACTTCACCGTCAGCATCTCCTGCAGGGTGTAGGCGGCGCCGTAGGCTTCCAGAGCCCACACCTCCATCTCGCCGAAGCGCTGGCCGCCGAACTGCGCCTTGCCGCCCAGCGGCTGCTGGGTGACCAGCGAGTACGGGCCGATCGAGCGGGCGTGGATCTTGTCGTCCACCAGGTGGTGCAGCTTCAGCATGTAGATGTAGCCGACGGTGACCGGACGCTTGAAGCGCTCGCCCGTCTGGCCGTCGTACAGGATCGACTGACCCGACTTGTCCAGACCGGCCTCTTCCAGCAGGCGCTCGATGTCGTTGATGTGGGCGCCGTCGAACACCGGCGTGGCGAAGGGCACGCCCTTCGACAGATTGCGGGCCAGTTCGACCAGCTCGGCCTCGTCTTCCGGCAGGGGGGTGTCCTTGCCGTAGATTTCGGTCAGCCGCGCGATCAGCGCCTTTTTCTGTCCGCCGTTCTGCCAGTCCTCCAGCAGTCCGGAGATCTGCTTGCCGAGACCCGCCGCGGCCCAGCCCAGGTGGGTCTCGAAGATCTGACCGATGTTCATGCGCGAGGGCACGCCCAGCGGGTTCAGCACCAGATCGACCGAGGTGCCGTCCTCGAGATACGGCATGTCCTCGATGGGCAGGATCTTGGAGATGACGCCCTTGTTGCCGTGACGTCCGGCCATCTTGTCGCCCGGCTGCAGCTTGCGCTTCACGGCCACGAAGACCTTGACCATCTTCATGACGCCGGGGGGCAGTTCGTCGCCGCGCTGCAGCTTCTCGACCTTGTCCTCGAAGCGACGGTCCAGCGCCTTGCGGGCGTCCTCGAACTGGCGCTTCATCGCCTCCAGCTCGCCCATCGCCTTTTCGTCGTCCAGGGCGATCTGCCACCACAGGCCGCGCGACAGCTCGCCCAGCTTCTCCTCGGTGACCGTGCCGCGGCCCAGGCCCTTGGGGCCCGAGGTGGCGGTCTTGCCCAGGACCAGCGGCTTCAGACGGCCGTAGACGTTGCGCTCCAGGATCGCCAGTTCGTCGTCGCGGTCCTTGCCCAGACGCTCGATCTCCGAGCGCTCGATGGCGACGGCGCGCTCGTCCTTGTCCACGCCGTGGCGGTTGAACACGCGCACGTCGACGATCGTGCCGGCCACGCCCGGCGGCAGGCGCAGCGAGGTGTCGCGCACGTCGGACGCCTTCTCGCCGAAGATGGCGCGCAGCAGCTTCTCTTCCGGGGTCATCGGGCTTTCGCCCTTGGGCGTGACCTTGCCGCACAGAATGTCGCCCGGCTGGACCTCGGCGCCGATCGCCACGATGCCGGCCTCGTCGAGGTTGCGCAGAGCCTCCTCGCCGACGTTCGGGATGTCGCGGGTGATCTCTTCCGGCCCCAGCTTGGTGTCGCGGGCCATGACCTCGAACTCCTCGATGTGGATCGAGGTGAAGACGTCGTCGCGCACGATGCGCTCGGAAATCAGGATCGAATCTTCGAAGTTGTAGCCGTTCCAGGGCATGAAGGCGACCAGGGCGTTCCGGCCCAGGGCCAGTTCGCCGAGGTCCGTCGACGGGCCGTCGGCGATGACGTCGCCGGCCTTCACCTCGTCGCCCACGCGCACGATCGGGCGCTGGTTGATGCAGGTCGACTGGTTGGAACGCTGGAACTTCGACAGGCGATAGATGTCGACGCCCGAACGGGCGGCGTCCACCTCGCCGGTCGCGCGCACGACGATGCGGGTTCCGTCGATCTGCTCGACCACGCCGTCGCGGCGGGCCACGACCACGGCGCCGGAGTCGCGGGCGACCACCGTCTCCATGCCGGTGCCGACCAGCGGCGCGTCCGACTGGACCAGCGGCACGGCCTGCTTCTGCATGTTGGCGCCCATCAGCGCCCGGTTGGCGTCGTCGTTCTCAAGGAAGGGGATCAGGGCCGCGGCCACCGACACCACCTGCTTGGGCGACACGTCCATCATGTCGACGTCGGCTTTGGACAGCAGCTGGGAGTCCCCGTTCACCCGGCCGGGGACCAGGTCGTCGACGATCTCGCCGTCCTTCAGCGCGATGTTGGCCTGGGCGATGACGTGCTTCGCCTCTTCCATGGCCGAGATGTAGACCACGTCGTCGGTGGCCTTGCCGTCCTTCACGCGGCGGTACGGGCTCTCGATGAAGCCGTACTTGTTCACCCGGGCGTGGGTGGCCAGCGAGTTGATCAGGCCGATGTTCGGGCCTTCCGGCGTCTCGATCGGGCAGATGCGGCCGTAGTGGGTCGGGTGCACGTCGCGCACCTCGAAGCCGGCCCGTTCACGGGTCAGACCGCCCGGCCCCAGGGCCGACAGGCGGCGCTTGTGGGTGATCTCCGACAGCGGGTTGGTCTGGTCCATGAACTGCGACAGCTGCGAGCTGCCGAAGAACTCACGCACCGCCGCAGCCGCCGGCTTGGCGTTGATCAGGTCGTGCGGCATGACCGTGTCGATGTCGACAGAGGACATGCGCTCCTTGATCGCGCGCTCCATCCGCAGCAGGCCGACGCGGTACTGGTTCTCCAGAAGCTCGCCGACCGAGCGGACGCGACGGTTGCCCAGGTTGTCGATGTCGTCGATCTCACCCAGGCCGTCCTTCAGTCCGACCAGGATCTGCAGAACCTTGAGCACGTCGTCCTTGCGCAGCACGCGGATGTCGTCGCCGACCTCCGGCGTCTCCAGGCGCATGTTCATCTTGACCCTGCCGACGGCCGACAGGTCGTAGCGCTCGCTGTCGAAGAACAGCGACTGGAACATGGCCTCGGCCGCTTCCGGCGTCGGCGGCTCGCCGGGACGCATGACGCGGTAAACGTCGAACAGGGCGTCCTCACGGCCGGTGTTCTTGTCGATGCGCAGGGTGTTGCGCATGTAGGCGCCGACCGTGACGTGGTCGATGTCCAGCACGTCGATGGTCGTGAAGCCATGCGACTCCAGCAGTTCGATCGTGGCCTGGTCCAGCTCGTCGCCGGCCTCGGCGTAGATCTCGCCGGTTTCCATGTTGACGGCGTCGGCGGCCAGATACTTGGTCAGCAGGGCGTCGGCGGCCAGCGACAGAGACTTCGTCGTGTCGCCCAGCTTCTTGGCCTGGCGCGCGCTGATCTTCGTGCCGGCCGGCGCGATGACCTCGCCGGTGTCGGCGTCGACCAGGTCGAACTCCGGCTTCACTCCGCGCCAGCGCTCGGCCTTGTACGGCGTGACCCAGCCCTCGCCGCGCTTCTCGTACGGAACGGTCTCGTAGAAGGTCTTCAGGATCTCCTCGCCGTCCATGCCCAGGGCCATCAGGAAGGTCGAGGCCGGCAGCTTGCGACGGCGGTCGATGCGGACGTAGACGATGTCCTTGGCGTCGAACTCGAAATCGAGCCAGCTGCCGCGGTACGGGATCACCCGCGCGGCGAACAGCAGCTTGCCCGACGAGTGCGTCTTGCCCTTGTCGTGGTCGAAGAAGACGCCCGGCGAGCGGTGCATCTGGGACACGATCACCCGCTCGGTCCCGTTGACGATGAAGGTGCCCTTGTCCGTCATGAGCGGGATGTCGCCCATGTAGACGTCCTGCTCCTTGATGTCCTTGACCGAGCGCGCGCCGGTTTCCTCGTCAGCCTCGAACACGATCAGGCGCAGCTTGACCTTCAGCGGCGCGGCATAGGTCATGTCGCGCTGGATGCATTCCTCGACGTCGTACTTGGGCTCCTCGAACTCGTAGGAGACGTATTCCAGGACGGCGCGCTCGTTGAAGTCCTTGATCGGGAAGACCGACTTGAAGACCGCCTCGATGCCCTCGTCCGTGCGCTGGCCCGGACGGCCCTCGCGCTGCAGGAACTGCTCGTAGGAGGCGCGCTGCACCTCGATGAGGTTCGGCATCTGCACCGCCTCGGGGATCTTCCCGAACGAGTGGCGGATGCGCTTCTTGCCGGTGAACGAGGTGGCGGTGGCGATCTGGGCGGCGAGCGCGAGACCGTCGATGGACTTGGCCATTCTGTCTTCCCAATGAGAGGCCCGGGCAGGCCCCTTTTCAATGCGGCGGCCCCGGCCCGCCGAACGGCGGCCCGGGACTTCGGTGTTTCGGCGCCCACCCTCGACCTTTCGGCCTGGACGCCTGAAATGTGAGGCTCCCTTGGGGAGGAGCGCGCCTTCGCACCGGTCTGAGGGCGACGAACCGGGCCTCGGCGCTTTCGCGCGGACTCTGCTGAAGAGATTGCGGGAGGCGCTGATATACTCGCTTTTCGGACGAAATGAAGGCCTCCCGAAAAAAAGTCGGGCGGCCTGTCGAACCGGCGGTCGCTGGCGCGTCTCCTCGATGTCGTTCAGGATCGGACAGGCCGATCCGCGACGGGGAGATGAGACCATGCAGTACGCCCTTCTGATCCATGAGAACGAAACCGAGGCCTATCCGGACGGCGAGGCCGGTCAGGCCTGGCAGAACATCCTGATCGCCCATGGCGCCTTCGGCGGCGAGATGGCTCAGGCCGGGGTCATGCGCGGCGGCGCCGGGCTTAAGTCCGCATCGCTCGCCACCACCGTCCGCGTCACGCCCGAGGGCCGCACCGTCCACGACGGCCCGTTCGCCGAGACCCGCGAGCAGCTGGGCGGCCTCTACATGATCGAGGTCGACGATCTGGACGCCGCGATCGCGTGGGCCAAGAAGCTGCCGATCGCCAAGAACGGCTCCATCGAGATCCGGCCGCTGCTTCCGGCGCCCGAGGGCCTTTGAGCGCACTCGACCGGGCCTTTCGGGAGGCGGGCGGCCGGGTCGTCTCGGCCCTGGCCGCCGGCTTCCGCGACCTGGACCTGGCCGAGGAGGCCTTCGCCGAGGCCTGCGCTCGGGCGGCTTCCGCCTGGATCGACCGCCCGCCGGCCGATCCCTCCGCCTGGCTGTACTCAGTCGCACGGCGGGTCGCGCTGGACCGTCTGCGGCGCAGGGCGACCGCCGGCGCCCATCGCCCCGAGGAGGCCGAGCCCGAGCCGACGCCCGAGGATCACGTCATGCGGCTGGACCAGCCCATTCCCGACGAACGGCTGAAGCTGATCTTCGTCTGCTGCCACCCGGCCATCGCGCCGGAAGCGCGGGCGGCGTTGACGCTGAAGACCGTCTGCGGCCTGACCACGACTGAACTCGCCCAGGCCTATCTGCTGCCCGAGCCGACGCTGGCGCAGCGGCTGGTGCGGGCCAAGCGCAAGATCGCCGAGGCCGGCGTGCCGTTCGAGGTGCCCGGCCCTGAGCGCTGGGGCGAGCGGCTGGACGCCGTCCTTTCCACGCTGGAAGTCGCCTATGCCCAGGCGCACGCCGACGCGGCGCTGGCCGGGCCGCACGCGGACTTCGCGCGGGAGATGCTTTCGCTCGCGACCCTGCTCGCCCGGCTGATGCCGGAGGAGCCCGAGGTGCTTGCCTTGGCGGCGTCGCTCCATCTGGCCGAGGCACGGCGCGGGGCGCGTCTGGACGCCGAAGGCGCCATGGTTCCACTGAGCGATCAGGACGTGCGGGACTGGGACGCCGCGCTGTGCGACGCGGGGGAGCGGCTGCTGGCGACGTCCGCCTCTTTCTCCCGAGGAGCCGCTCGACCGCCGGGTCCACGCGCGATCCAAGCCGCCGTCCATGCGGCGCATGCGTCCCGACGGCGATCCGGAGTGACGCCGTGGGCCGACATTCTTGGCCTTTACGACGCCTTGCTGGCTGTCCGGAACGACCCGGTCGTCCGCACCAACCGCGCCGTCGCCCTGGCGGAGGCATCGGGCCTTTCGGCCGCCCTGGCCGAGCTCGATGGAGTCGGCGCGGTCGGCTGGCTGCCCTGGCATGCGGCGCGCGCCGACATGTTCGCCCGGCTGGGCCGTCATGCCGAAGCGGTCGCCGACTACGACGCGGCTCTAGCCCTGTCGCCGAACCGGGCCGAAGCCCTGTTCCTGAACCGACGACGCGCTGCTAGCGTGGCCGCATGATCCGCACGCTCGCCACCCTCGCCGCCGTCCTGACGATCGCCGCCTGCGCCACCGCGCCGGGGCCGGCCACCCCCCTGCCCGCTCCGACCCAGCCGGAATGGGAGGCCAACCAGGCCGACTGGCTGGCCTTCAACGCGACGCAGCCGGGATGGAACGTGACCGAGAGCGGCCTGCAATGGCGGCGCGTCGGCCGGGCCAATCCGTCGGGCGCGCAGCCGCGGCCGGAGGACACGGTGAAGGTCCACTACCGGGGCGTCTTCACCGGCGGGCAGGAGTTCGACAGTTCGTACTCGCGCAACGAGCCGACGGAGTTTCCGCTGAACCGCGTCATCAAGGGCTGGACCGAGGGCGTCGGCCTGATGCGCGAGGGCGAGACGTTCGAGTTCCTGATCCCCGGATCGCTGGCCTATGGCGACCGCTGGGTCGGCGGCGCGATCCCGCCGAACTCGGCCTTGCGGTTCACGGTCGAACTTCTCGAAGTGAAGCCCGCAGGCTAACGCCGGAGAAGTCTGTCCCGGGCGGCGTTCAATCGCGCTGCGAGACCTTCGGTGCCGCCTTGATCCGGGTGCGCCCGCGCCATCAGGCGACGCCAGGCGGCGTTGACCTGTTCCGCCGTCGCTCCGGCCGGCACGCCCAGCAGCGACCTTGCCTCCGCGTCGTCCATTTGCGCTGGGCGGGCGGGCAGATCCCGCTTGCGGGAAGCCAGGGTCAGCCAGAAACCTCCGACGGCCAGAGCCGCCGCCGCGATCCACGATCCTCGCACGCCGGCCAGCGCGGCGCCGCCCAGCATGACGGCGGCCAGGATCGTCGCGCTGACGCGCCAGTGCCCGCGCCCGGCCCGCTCGGTCTGACGCCCCAGCCGGATCAGGGCCCAGAGCGCGATCGCCGCCAGGGCCAGGACGAGCAGGGTCACGGCCGGGTCACGCCGCCTCTTGCGGCACGGTCTCGGCGCCCAGGTCCAGGGCCTGCATGAGGCCGCGCAGCTCCTGCCGCGCCGCGACGTGGGCCAGCGACACGGCGACGGGCCGCACCTCGGGGGACAGGTCCGCGACGGTCAGGCCGAAGGGGAACAGCTCCCGATAGATGACCCGGTCGCGCAGGCCCGGCCCGACGCGGAAGCCGACGCGGCGCGCCAGGGCGGCGACGCGCTCATCCAGCCGCTGCCGGTTGCGCGCGGCGGCGACGGCCAGACGGTTCGACAGGACGATCCAGTCGATCGGCTTGCCGCCGGCGACCGCGCGACGCTTGCGCGCCTCCCAGACCGTCTCGGCGTACATGGAGGGGCGTTTGACCTCCAGCGTCACGGGATCGACCTGCCCCAGCATGTCGAAGTCGACGAAGCTGTCGTTCATCGGGGTGACGATCTGATCGGCCGCGACGTGGGCGGCCCGGCTGACGGGCGTGTCGCCCCCCGGGGTGTCGATGCAGATGAAGTCGGCCGCGGCGCGGGCTTCGGCCAGCCCGCGTTCGAACGCCGCCAGCTGCATCGCCTCGTCGGCCCGCGCCAGGGCCACCCCGTCGCCCATGTCCGGCGCGATCGGCAAAGCCAGGCTGACCCCGTTCGCAGCACCCCAGGCGGCCCTGTTTTCGAAGAAGCGGGCGAAGGAGCGCTGGCGCAGGTCCAGGTCGAGGATCGCCACCCGCTTGCCGGCGTCCAGAAGGGCGCTGGCGACGTGGATGGCCAGGGTGGACTTGCCCGCCCCGCCCTTTTCATTGCCGAAGACGATCACATGGGCGGCCATGCCGCGAACCCCCGAACGCGAAACTCAGGCGACGGGAGTGACCGGATTTGGAGGCGACTTCAAGCCCCGCGACGGCACCACGGGCCGTCGACGCCGGCGGCGGCGCAGATCGACGCGGCGGCGTCGGCGGGGGCCGCGACCTTGAGCCGGACCAGGGCCTTGTCGCCGACGGTTACGGGCTCGAAGCGCGGCGTCAGGCCGGACAGGGCGCGCTCACCACGCAGCTTCGACCAAGCCGTCTCGGCGGCCTCGCGGCTGGAGAAGGCGCCGAGTTGGATCAGACGGGTCCCGCCCCGACGGGTCGGCAGGACGGCAGGGCGCAGTTCGGCGGCCTGGCGTTTGACCTCGCCGACCGCCGCTTCGGCCACCAGCGGTGCGGCGGCCTTCGCCACGGCCGGAGCGAGGCCGTCGCGGGCGTCCCAAAGATCGTGGGGATCCAACACCTCGACGCGGACCGGCTGAGGCTTCCGCAGAGCCGTCGCGCCGGACGACGTCGCCTCACCCGGGCGCTCCAGCGAGACCGGCACGTCCGACACCATGCGCGCCAGATTTTCAAATCGTTCGGGGTCGGCCTCCACCGCGCCGCAGGCGGCGAGGGTCGAGCCGGCGAGCGCGACCAGGACTGGACGGATCAGGGAACGCAGGACCATAAGCCCACCCTAAACGCGGGTCTTTGAAACCCGGTTCACGAACAGCCTTAAGCGTCGGAGTTAACGCGGAAACCATGATCGTCGATGACGCCCCGCTGCAGACCGTCCGCTCCGTCGCCGCCCTGCGCGAGGTGGTCGACGGATGGCGGGCGCAGGGGCGCAGCGTCGCCTTCGTGCCGACCATGGGCGCTCTTCACGAGGGACATCTGGATCTTGTGCGGGAAGCCGTCCGTCGCGCCGATCAGGTGGTGGCCAGCGTCTTCGTCAACCCGACCCAGTTCGCGCCGCATGAGGACCTGGGCCGCTATCCCCGGCAGGAGGCGAAGGATGCGGAGCTTCTGGCGGGCGCCGGCTGCCGCCTGATGTATGCGCCCTCGGTGGAGGAGATGTATCCGGCGGGCGCCACGACGACGATCTCCGTCGGCGGACCGGCGGAGGGGCTGGAAGGCGCTTTCAGGCCGCAGATGTTCGGCGGCGTCGCCCTGGTGGTGGCCAAGCTGTTCAACCAGGTGCGGCCCGACGTGGCGGTCTTCGGCGAGAAGGACTGGCAGCAGTTGGCCGTGATCCGGCGCATGGTCCGCGACCTGGACTTTCGGATCGAGATCGTCGGCGTGCCGACGGCGCGGGACGGGCACGGCCTGGCCCTGTCCAGCCGCAACGCCTACCTCGACGAGGGTCAGCTGGCGATCGCGCGCCGGCTGAACGGCGTGCTGGCCGAGGCGGCGGCCAGGGCACGGGAGGGCACGCCCCTGGCGGCCGTCGAGCGCGAGGCCCACTCGGCGGTGCTGAAGGCCGGCTTCGAGCGGATCGACTATGTGGCCGTCCGTGATGCGGAGACGCTGACGCCGTTCCGCTCAGGCGTCGTCGAAGGCCCGGCACGCGTGCTGGCCGCCGCCTGGATCGGCACGACCCGGCTGATCGACAACCTGCCGGTCTAGGGCACCGTTCCGACCAGGCCGTCGACCCGCTCCATCGGCACGGCGGCGTCGACCAGGGACAGGGTCCAGCCGCGGTGAGTGGCCAGGCCCCAGCGGCCCGCGCCGGGGCCGAAGTCGGCGCCGCCGCTGGAGACCGTGACGCGCCGGCCGACGGCCAGCGACGCCGGGTCGATGCGGCCGACGGCGAGGGCACGGGGAGCGGAGCGGCCGCAGCCGTCGAAGACGCGCAGGTCCGACCAGTCGGAGCGCAGGCCCAGCCACCAGGGGTGGTCGGCGTTCAGCGCCAGCACGGCGACGCCCTTGCCCTCCGCGGCGAAGGCCAGGGCGGCCTCGGCGTCGGGGCTTTCGACCAGGGTCGCGGCCTGGCCGAAGCGACGGCGCGCGGCGTCGACGGCGCGGCCGGAGCCGTCGGGGGCCCAGACGCGGACCTGGGTTTCCGTCTGGCGCGCCAGTCCCCAGCCGACGATCTCGCGCCAGAGTCCCTCGACGGCGCGGGCCCGGTCGGGGCGGGCGCCGGCGGTCATGCGGGCCAGGACGGCGGCCTCGCGGTCGGGGCGGAGCGGCAGGTGGGGGCCCGACGGGGCGTCCTTGGCGCGGCCGACGCGGTCGGCGAGGGCCAGGCGGCGCTGGAAGAGGGCCAACATCTGGTCGTCCAGCAGGTCGATCTCGTGGCGGAGCGCGCCGAGAGTCATTTCGTCGGCGGAGTGAGGGCGGAGGGATGCGAGGGAAAGGGTCACGGTGTCGGCTTTCGATGAGGAGGGAGAGTACCTCGCCGCTTCGTCAGAAGCGGTCGCCGGCGAGACGTGCGGGTCGGACCCGCGCCTCAGCCGGCGCGTCGAAAGCCGTAGGCGTAGAAGGTCGCGGCCGCGGCGAAGGCGCGGGCGACGGTCGTGCTGACGATGGCGGAAGCGCCGGTCATGCGGGGATGAGGCCCGATGCGAGGCGCGGCGTCAAGCCGGCTCGCGGCAGAGGAGAACGAAGCGGGTGCGGTTTTCGGCCATTTCCTGCATGTCGTTGCGCAGGATCGTCAGGCCGTAGATCTCCGCGGCCGGCGGCGGGGCCAGGGCGGCGCGGGTGCGGTCCTCGGCGTCGGCGACGGCGCGGGCGGCGCCGGCGGTGTCGAAGGCCTCGACCTGGGTCAGCTTCAGCGCCGCGATCTGGGGCTGGCACTGGGCCAGCGCCACGGGGTGGCTTTCGACCGTCTTGAGATCGGACAGGCGGGCCCCGTCGACGCCCATCAGGGCCAGGCGGATGGGGCGCCAGACCTCGGTGATGCGGTGCAGGCCGGACGCTTCCACCAGGGTGGCGGCGGGCTCGACCCGGCCGACGATGGCGTTCTCGACCGGGATCAGGGCGCAGTCGCAGTCGCCGGAGCCGACCGCGTCCAGCGCCTGCTGGAAGGTGTCGAAGCCGACGGCCACGTCCCACGGGCGCAAGGCTGCGCAGGCCTCATGGCTGAAGGCGCCGGGCGCGCCCTGATAGGCGACGCGGCCCGCCCGTTCCGTCTCGCCGCCGATCCCCCCCTGCCCGCTCATCTCAGGCGGCCTCGGCGTCGGCGCGGCGGCCGGATTTCAGCCGCTCGGCGACCAGGAAGGCCAGCTCCAGCGCCTGGTCGGCGTTCAGGCGCGGGTCGCAGTGGGTGTGGTAGCGGCTGGACAGGTCGTCCTCGGTCAGGGCCTGTGCCCCGCCCAGACATTCGGTGACGTTCTGGCCCGTCATCTCCAGATGGACGCCGCCGGGGTGCACGCCTTCCGCCTCGGCCACGTCCACGAAGGTGCGCACTTCCGACAGGATGCGTTCGAAGGGGCGGGTCTTGTAGCCGTTGCCGGCCTTCAGCGTGTTGCCGTGCATGGGATCGATCGACCAGACCACGCGCTTGCCCGCAGCCTTCACCGCCCGCATCAGCTTCGGCAGGCGGTCGCCGACCTTGTCCGCGCCGAAGCGCCCGATCAGCGTCAGGCGGCCCGGCACGTCGTCAGGGTTCAGCACCTCGATCAGGGGAAGGAGGTCGTCCGGCTCCATCGTCGGGCCGCACTTCAGGCCGATGGGGTTCTTGATGCCGCGGGCGAACTCGACGTGGGCGCCGTCGATCCGGCGGGTGCGCTCGCCGATCCAGAGCATGTGGGCGGAGGTGTCGAACCATTCGCCGGTGGCCGCGTCCTGACGCGTCAGGGCGCTTTCGAGGTTCAGCAGCAGGGCCTCGTGGCTGGTGAATATCTCGACCTGGCTGAGCTCCGGGTGCGTCTGGGGCGTGATGCCGACCGCCTCCATGAAGGCCAAGGCCTCGGCGATCTTGTCGGCCAGTTCGCGATAGCGGGCGCCGGGGCCGTGGTCGGCGAAGCCCAGCGTCCAGCGGTGGACGTTGTAGAGGTCGGCATAGCCGCCGCCGGCGAAGGCGCGCAGCAGGTTCAGGGTCGAGGCCGACTGGTGATAGGCCTTCAGCAGTCTTTGCGGGTCCGGCACGCGCTCGTCCGGCGTGAAGGCCATGCCGTTGACGATGTCGCCGCGATAGCTGGGCAGGGTGACGTCGCCGATCGTCTCCAGGGGCGAGGAGCGCGGCTTGGCGAACTGGCCGGCGATGCGCCCGACCTTCACCACGGGCTTGCGGCCCGCGAAGGTCAGGACCACGGCCATCTGCAGGATCAGGCGGAAACCATCACGGATGTTGTCGGTCGAGAATTCCTTGAAGCTCTCAGCGCAGTCGCCGCCCTGCAGCAGGAAGGCCTGACCGGCCTCGACCTGGGCCAGGCGTTCGCGGAGGCGGCGCGCCTCCCCGGCGAAGACCAGGGGCGGCAGGGCCGCCAGCTCCTGCTCGACGGCCGACAGGGCGGCCGCGTCGGGCCAGTCCGTCGGCATCTGGCTGACGGGTTTGCTTCTCCAGCTCTCGGGGGTCCAGCGGCTCATGGCGACAAGATAGAGTGGAGACGGGGACGGAACAATGAACGAGACGACGCAAGGGGTGTGGGGTGTGGGGTGTGGGGTGCAATCCGTCTTCCTTCCCCGCTCGCCGGGGAAGGTGGCTCGCGGAGCGAGACGGATGGGGTGGCTGGCAACGGCGAGCTCGGTGTCAGGGATGAGCGTCAGCGCCGGTGTTTCACCCCCCATCCGTCTCGCTCCGCGAGCCACCTTCGCCCGCAAAGGGGGGAAGGGAATTGCCGTCTCGCTCCGTCGTTTTTCACGCGGAGTTGGGAAGGGCGGGCGGAGCGCCGGGCGCGGAGCCCGGATGAGGATTGAGTTTACCGTTTCGGCTTCGCGACGACGCTCCGCGCGGCTCGT
>JAESFW010000372.1_pt1 | contig 25378 bp, 17 predicted proteins | sample 9269481 | NCBI WGS metagenome assembly JAESFW01 (sample SAMN14515350, study PRJNA621654) | algae metagenome | isolation source: Lyngbya sp. HA4199-MV5 and co-occurring heterotrophs from soil with... | place: USA: Ahupuaa O Kahana State Park, Hawaii | collected 2009-07-21
AATACGGGTAGACGGGCGGATTGGGCACATTCTCGGTTTTTTGGGCAGTGAAAATATGGTACATCAAAAGCAGGTCCGGGTTCTGATCATCTTCGATGATCCCTTTTTTGGCAAACTCGGTTTTTACGGCGGATCGAATATTTTCTTCGGTGATTGAATTAGAAAGCTGGGGAAGCTGCGAGGTCTTTTCTTCCGGTTTTACCCACGCGTATTTCTTGTAGTTGGCAAGGTGGGCGGAATCAACCTGGTCTACCTTTACCGCTGCGCAGCCGGCAAGCGTAAGTAGGGCAGCGAATATGAGTGCATTGATGCCGGTTTTCATGAGAATACTGGTTTTAAATGGATGATGTGGGATTTTTTAGATCAGTCAGATATTTCTTCTGATATAGGCTTTCAGCTTCGCGGTCTGCTGTTTTAAATCGTCCTTTGCTTTTTGGGTGTCGGCAGCAGCGCCGTGTTCGGCTGTTTTCAAAAGAGAGCGTGTTTCGGCGATCAATTGCTTGCCTTCCTGTTTGACTGATGCCTCCGAGTTGGCAGTTTTTCTTTCCAGGCCGTCCAAAGTGTTCCTGAGATGATCGTTGGATTTGACTTCAAACTCCGGAATGCTTTCCCATTTTTCGATCTCGTAATGCGTAACCATCATTTCGGCAGGCCAAAAGCCCTTTTTGAGCTCAGCAGACGTAAGTTTGCCCTCCCCGGTCAGTTTTTGCAGCTCGTGCAAATGTTTCACAGACTTTGCGAATTCGACTTTCAGTTCCCCCTTATCCTGTGCCCCCTCTTTTTCGATGGCAGAGATTCCTTCGCCAATTTCGGTGGCGGCTTTTGGATAGTCTTTGCCGTCCAGGTACATTACTGCGGTGTCAAAACGCTTTTCGGATGCGGCCAAAACGGGCTCTGCGACCTCTTCGGTCTTGTAGGTGGTGTCATAGGCGACCTTGTCATTTTTGAGAGAGTCGGCCTGGTATTGCGCTTCGGCTTTTTTCCTGCTCTCACATCCTGTTTGCAGGATACCGATACCCGATGCAGCTATGGCTGCGAAAAAAATGAATTTCGTTTTCATGATTTCAGATTTTGGTTGAATAGGTCTTTCGCGTTGTTTCAGCTGGAACCGATGTGAAACGAAAGTAGGCGCCGACGCTGCAACGGGCAATGCAGCATCGGCCGAAAGCCGGAAAGTGTCGTTGAATGCGGCTAATGAGTCGTTGGTATGGCCGCTACCAGGTTCGTGAAGAAGGTTGGCTCAGAGCTAGTTATTTTTGCTCATCAATAAATAAAATATAATATTAAAATAAATGATGGGGTGGTGGCGCCGAATTAGAACCATTATATGTGAAAAATATATTGTCAATTTGACAAATAAAACGATGAGATTTCCTGTAGTGCTGTTCTTTTACTGGTTATATGGCTGATATTCAATAAAAATAGAAAAGTGCACAAAAAATATGACTATACGAAAGCCCGTATCGCTCGCCGTGGGATTGCTAATGCCGGCCACCGTCTCTTTTGCACAAAACAAGCCGATGGATGAACTGATGCCCGATCCGCAGGGTTTGCCCAGCCTCTGTTCAAGTAACATTTAACAGTCTGTCGTGTTGCGCATAAGATAACCTGGGAATCCGATCATGCATTGGGTTCTTTTTGATGTGGTAGTTAACTTTGGCCAATTTCGTTCATTTAAGTATCAAAAGCTGGGATACGCTGGATTCCGCCTGAGGGACTTGAATGACAAACCTTAATCCTGCATTGTTTGGTGGTGAAACGACGAAGTCCATGCAAGATCAGCGCGTTGGTAATAGCGCTTCTGCTTATTCATGCCTCATTTCAATTATTCGGGCAGCAGCGCCGGTTTGTTCATATCGATGCCCGCCAGGGTCTTTCCCATTCTCATGTCAAGGCAATCTACCGTGACAAAAGCGGTTTCCTGTGGATTGGCACAGAATCAGGACTTAACCGGTTTGACGGATATGCGATCAAGGTCTTTCGGAATGATGCTTCCGACCCTGCTTCGCTATTTGACGATGATATTGCGGCATTATTTGCAATGCCGTCTGGCAAAATGGGCGTTATCACCAGCCTTGGGCCTTGCGTCTACGACCCCGCAACGGAAACTTTTTCGCGGCCCCTGCAAGGTTTTCAGCCTTATTCGGTTCGCAAACCAGCTAATCTGAGAGTCGTCGTGCCCGACAACAAGGGTAATTACTGGTTTCTTATGCAGGATGAGGGACTTATTTGTTATAATGAGAAAAGTAAAAAGGCCTTTTCGATCAAGCATTCAGGCCGTGATACCAATTCCATTGCCAGCAACGATGTCACAGCCATTGCTCAGCAAAGCGATGGCATTTACTGGCTGGCGCATTCGAATGGGATGGTTGAAAATATAATCCTTGACAAACAGGTAGTCAGGGTCATCAAAAGGCATAATTTCTTTTACGATCGCAGGCGGAACAAAAACGATAAGCTGCACTGCCTTCTCACCACGGACCGTGACGGGGACGTGTGGGTGTTTCCGACCAACTTTGATTTGGGTATAGCCTGTTTGGACAATCGGCTGGGAAAAATAAGCTATCTGGGCAAGACCTTCGGAAGTCCTCGTCTGAATTCGGATTTGATAACCGGTGTTGTAGAGGATGATAGAGGTAATATCTGGATCGCCAATGGCCAGAATGGCATCGACGTGCTGAACAAGAGGACGCGATCGGTCACCAACATGCGGTATGCGTCGGAAAATGCGAATGGAATAAGCCATAATGCAATTACCACCATGCTGAAAGACGCCGACGGGCTGATCTGGGCGGGAACCTACAAAGCCGGGGTGGATTATTTTCATGAAAATATCCGTCTGTTTCCGCTCGTCAACCGGCGCACAAAGCCTTACGGCCTGCCTTTTGAGGATGTCAATGCGTTTGTCGAAGATCGCAAAGGCAATCTCTGGTTGGGGACCAATGGGGGAGGGCTGATTTATTTTGAAAGGAAGACAGGAAAATTCACCACTTACCGCCACGATCCGGGTAATCCGAGATCATTGAGCAGCGACGCGATCGTGAGTTTGTGCCTGGATCATAAAAATCAATTGTGGGTAGGTACTTTTCTGGGCGGGTTAAATTGCTTTGATGGACGTCAATTTGTCCGGTACCAGCATGATCCTGCCAAGCCCCAAAGTCTTTCTGGCAGGAGTGTATGGGAGATATTCGAAGACTCACAGCAACGACTTTGGATCGGAACTCTCGACGGTGGCCTGTGCCTGTACGATCAAGCAAAAAAAAACTTCATCCGGTACCGGCATCCCGACCAGCGGGCGCTTTACTCTTCCTACGTTCCCACCATTTTTGAGGACTCGAAAGGAAACATGTGGTTCGGGACTTCAACGGGGATCGACGTATTGCAAAAGGCGTCGGGTGCATTGGTACATTTCGAAACAGAGAAGGGGAATCCGGCTTCTATTGCCAGTAACGATATTTTTGGAATACTGGAAGATGCCAAAGGGCGGATTTGGGTCGGCTCCCGGGGAGGGCTCAGTCTGTGGGAGCCGGGGTCCAATACTTTCGTGAACTATGGCGAAAAACACGGACTTCCGCATAATGCGATCCTTTCGATGGCAGAGGATGAAAATGGCCGGCTCTGGCTGGGTACGTCCAATGGCCTATCGTGCGCGACGATTTCTCCCGGCAAACCGCGTTTAAAGTTGAATTTTCGGAATTACTCGGAAATGGATGGGCTGCAAGGGAGGCAATTTACCGAAGACGCTGCGTTTAGGACACGTGCCGGCGAGCTGATTTTTGGCGGAGCCAACGGGTTCAATATTTTCAGGCCGGGGGATTTGGGAGAAAACAAAATGGTGCCCCGGTTGGCATTTACCGATTTTCAGTTGTTTAACCGCAGCGTCCGCCCTGGCCCCCGGGCTGGCGCAAGACCAGTACTATCTTCGTCGATCACGACAAACCCTTCCGTTGTGTTGCAGGCGAGCGACAATGTTTTCTCTATCGAATTCGCAGCACTAAACTTCATTCAGCCGGGCGGGAGTCAATACAAGTATAAATTGGAGGGTTTTAACGATAACTGGCTCGTAACAGACGCGAGCAACCGGAAAGTTACCTTCACTAACCTTGACGCGGGCGACTACGTTTTTCGCGTAATCGCATCCAACAACGACGGGCTGTGGAATCAGCAGGGAATATCGCTCCCGATTAAAGTGCTGCCTCCATTCTGGCGATCGCCGATTGCCTATGCCTTGTATGGGATAGCGATTGCGTTATTGCTGCTCGCAGCATTAAAGCTCATACAGGAAAGGGAACGGATGAAATTTGCCATCGTGCAGACGCGCGAGGAAGCAAGGCGATCGCAAGAGCTCGATATGTTAAAGACAAAATTCTTTACCAATGTAAGCCACGAGCTGCGTACCCCGCTTTCGTTGATACTAGCGCCCGCTGAAAAGCTCACCGAAAGGGCGGTGGACAGTCAGGACCGCAAACAGCTGGACTTGATCCAGAGAAACGCACGGCGACTACTGAATATGGTCAATCAACTGCTGGATTTCAGAAAGCTGGAAGTAAATGAGATCCGGTTTCACCCTACGGAGGGAGATATAATCAGGTTCGTCAAAAGCACCGTCTATTCGTTCTCCGATCTTTCGGAGAAAAAGGATATCCGGCTCCTGTTTTCTTCCAATGTGTCTGGCCTGGAAACGTCGTTCGATCATGATAAGCTCGAAAAGATTTTATTCAACCTGCTCTCGAATGCCATTAAATTTACTTTGGGCCCCGGCCAGGTATCGGTGAACGTCGATGTCCGGGATGCAGACGGTGATTATTTTCTGGAGATCAGAGTGAAAGACACAGGCATAGGAATACCGCCCGAAAAACATGACCTGATTTTTGAGCGGTACTTTCAGAGTGACTTACCCAATTCGATCATCAACCAGGGAAGCGGCATCGGGCTGGCCATTACGCGGGAATTCGTCCGGATCCACGGCGGTTCGGTGGGGGTGGAGAGCGAAGTCGGAGAGGGGAGCTGTTTTTGGGTGAAACTGCCTTTGAAGAAGCGCAGCGAAGTAACCGCAGTCAGATTGACTGAAACGCCGGGCGAAGCCACCATACGCCCCGAAAAAAAACGGGAAAAACAAGATTCGGAGGGTAAACCACGCATTCTGATCGTGGAGGACAACGAAGATTTCCGTTTTTATCTCAAAGACAATTTAAAGCAATTTTATTCGGTCATCGAGGCTTCCACCGGCCAGCAGGGATGGGAAAACGTGCTGGAACACCGTCCAGCCCTGATTGTTTCGGATATTATGATGCCCGACCTGAATGGGCTCGACCTTTGCAGGATGGTCAAATCCGACGAGCAGGTTTCGCAAACTCCGGTAATTCTGCTCACGGCCCGGTCAGACGACGAACAATTTCTTGAAGGGTTCCAGGCCGGCGCGGATGACTATATTGCCAAGCCGTTCAATTTTCAGGTGCTGGAATCAAGGATCCGGAACCTGATTTCGTCGCGGGAAAAACTCCGCAGCCTTTTTGTCACCCGCAATGGGATCAAGGCCAGCGAAATCAAGGTAACGCCGCTGGACCAGCAATTTCTTCATGAAATGATCCACGCGATCGAGCGGCATATCTCCAATCCGGAATTCACGGTGGTCGACCTTGCCCGGGAACTGGGCGTGAGCCGTTCGCAATTGTTTAAGAGAATGCAGACAGTTACTGGCAAATCCCCGCTGGAAGTAATCAGGGAGATCAGGTTGCAACACGCTGCTCAGCTACTGGAAAAAAGCCAGCTTTCCATTTCTGAAATTGCCTATCAGGTCGGGTTCAATAATCCCAAATATTTCGCCCGTTATTTTAAGGAAGTATATCATGTATTGCCTTCCGAATATTCGTGCGGCAAACGGGACTCGGGCAGCAACTAGTCCGGGAATTTGAATTATTTCCCTGTTTTTTGGTCTTTTAATAGCATTCTGGACTTTTTGTACCCTTTATTCGGACTAATCGATACCCTTTAGTACTTAGGCGGCATTCTACCTTTGGTGCAAATAATTCATCCTATTGTTACAGTTGTGCGTTGCGTGCCCGGGCGCTTCGGACTGTGCCGGTAGATGTCTATTTGTAAATCATATGGTGTAACTCGTTAAGGCTAATCGAATGATGGGGAAAATTTACAGATGCTTATGTGTTACTGTGCTTATTTTGTTTATATGTGTGGTAGCCCACGCGCAGCGAAGGCAGGTGTCGGGAATTATAAAAAGTGAATCCGGGAGCCCGATGCCCGGTGTGACCGTGCTGCTGAAAGGGACTACGATGGGCGTATCGACGGATACCGACGGGAAGTTTGCCATTCAGGCAATGCCGGAGGATGTTCTTAAAATTTCCTTCATCGGATACCTGTCTGAGCAAATTCCGGTGGGAAACAAGACCCATTTCGACATTACAATCCAGCCCGATATTGCCACACTTTCGGAAGTCGTGGTGATAGGCTACGGTGAATCCAAAAGAAAAGATGTTACCGGGTCGATATCCTCTGTCACCGGCGCCGAAATCCGCAAAACGAACCCGGTAACCTTTGACCAGGCATTACAGGGAAAGGTGGCGGGTATGGTCGTACAGCAAACATCCGGCCAACCCGGCGGAGGTGTTTCCGTGCAGATCAGGGGAATATCATCGTTCGGATCCGGAGGCCCGTTGTACGTGATTGACGGCGTAATTATAGGCTCTACCGCTTCTATGGGCGCTGGTACCAACCCGCTGGCTGCGATCAACCCCTCGGAAATCGAGTCGGTGGACGTGCTGAAAGATGCGTCGGCTACGGCAATCTATGGCTCGCAAGCGACGAATGGAGTGGTAATCATCACGACAAAACGAGGGGTAGTAGCGCCTCCGCGTATCTCGTACGATGTATACACAGGTTTTCAACAATTGCCCAGGCGCATTCCTACGATGAATTTACGGGAGTACGCTACCTTCATCAACGAACGAAATTCCGGTTTGGGCTGGGGATTCGATACCCGGCCCGAATTTGCGAATCCTCAGTACCTGGGCAAGGGTACCGACTGGCAAAAGGAGCTGTTCAGGAACGCGCCGATGACTAACCATACCATTACCGTCAACGGAGGCGATGTTAAAACACAATATCTGCTCTCCGGCTCGTATTTCAAGCAGGACGGTATCGCCCTGGGGTCGGATTTCAGAAGAATATCTGTCAGGTTGAATCTGGACAACAAGACGACTAACTGGCTTAAAATCGGTACCAGCCTGCAACTCGCCAATATCAAGGAGAACGTCAATTCGACCAGTTCGAACGTCATCAATTCGGCGCTCAGCCAAACGCCCGATATTCCCGTCACCAATGCCGACGGCAGCTGGGGCGGTGCGTATAACCCTAACGGTTGGGTAAATAGCACCATTAACCCCTACGCCATCGCCAGTATCAACAAAGACCAGGTCAATCGCAACCAGCTGTTTGGAAATGCGTATGCGGAGATCGCTTTCAGCAAATCGCTTACGCTGCGAAACGAGGTTACGGGGAGCTTTTCGATGGCGACAGAGGACAAATTCAATCCAAGCTATACCATGGGGCTTGTGAAGAATAACAGCAACAGCGCTTCTTACAATTACAGCCAGAGCGTTTATACAACTATCAGAAACTACCTTACCTATTCGCATTCGTTCGACGACCGGTATAATACCAATGTAATGGTGGGGCACGAGGCCCAGTTGAGCAAAGGTGAAAACGTAGGCGCGGGACGGAACAATTTCCCGTCCAACAATGTGCAGGTGATCAACAGCGGTGACCCTACTTCGGCAACCAATTCCGGTTCGAAAACGCAGAATGCACAGGAGTCATACTTTGGCCGGTTGAACTTCGGATTGTTTGACAAATACCTGATAACCGGTAATGTTCGTGCCGACGGCTCTTCCCGATTTGCTGCCGGAAACCGTTGGGTAACCACGTATTCGGGTGCATTGGCCTGGAAAATACAGAATGAGGACTTTTTGAAAAATTTCAAAGACATCAATGAATTGAAGCTCCGGGTAGGCTATGGTTTGACCAATAACCAGAACGTACGGGACTTCGCATATACATCTACGTTAGCGACGGTCGCCACCGGTTTATCGGGAATATCACAGCTCACCGAGAACATCGGGAACCCGTATGTGGAATGGGAAAAAACTAAATACGCCAATGTCGGTCTGGACGCCGCGTTGCTATCCTGGCGGCTCAACTTCTCCGTCGATTTATACAATAGGAAAACCGACGGTCTGCTAATGCAAATTCCACTGCCCTTCTACTCCGGGACCGCTGTGGGCTGGTCGCCCGGGGCACTTGATGCGCCGTACGTCAACGTAGGGACGATCAGCAACAAAGGATTTGATTTTAAAATCAGTTCTACCAACATCCAGGGAAAGGAGCTTACGTGGAAGACCGACCTGACCGTATCGCGGAACATCAATAAGGTGTTGAAACTGAATACCGATGGTGCCTCGCTTGTAGGATGGCCGTATAGCCAGACCATTGTCGGCAACTCGATCGGCGAGTTCTACGGGTACAAGCTAGATGGCGTTTTTGCCAAAAAGGAGGATTTTGAGACCCACGCCTTGCCTACTAAGAACGGAGCACCCCTGCCCGTTGGATCGGCAGGAGGTAGTATCTGGTATGGCGACCTTAAATTCAAGGACATTAATGGCGACGGGGTGATCGATGAGCGGGACCAGACCTACCTCGGATCGCCGATCCCGAAACTGCAATTCGGACTTAACAACTCGATCTCCTATAAGAAGTTTGACCTTAACATCTTCCTGACCGGTAATTATGGCAATAAGGTGTTTAACCAAATGCGCATGACCGGTGAATATCCGGGAACCAGTTTCGGCTACCTCAAAGCGCTGAACAATTACGCCAAACTTGCGTTGATCGATCCCGACAAGCCTGCCACCGATATCAATAATGTTTACGTGAGTAACCCCGATACCGACATTCCCGGCATTAGAAATGACAATACGAACGGCAACAACAGGGCTTCCGACAAGTATGTCGAGGATGGCTCGTTCATTCGGTTTAAGACCATTTCGCTCGGTTACACACTTCCCGAAAACCTGCTGGAAAAGGCGCATATTCACGCATTGCGGGTGTATGTCAACGTTTCGAACGCGTTCCTGATTACCAAATACAAGGGAATGGACCCGGAAATTGGCTCCTGGAACCCGCTCAATGCGGGGTATGACAGCGGTTTCTATCCGCAGCCGCGCGTGTTCACCGTGGGCGCAAGTTTGCAGCTGACCAAATAGCGTCTCCTGAGTCAATTCTTCTTAATGATTTGAATTTTAAAGTATTAAACAATGAAAATAAAGAATAAACTGGCGACAGCGTTGCTTTTCGCCGGCGCCTGCATGGCCGGATGCAGTGAAAGCTTTCTGGACCGTCCGCCTTTGTCGCAGATCAGTGCTGATAACTTTTATCAAACAACCAATGACCTGCGGCTGGCGACGGCTGCGCTTTACGGAGGTAAACCATGGGCGGAGTGGAATTATACATGCTACTTGCCGATCGGCGAAGTTTTGAGCGGTAACATGGCCGTCAATTACTGGGGGGATGCGGTTCAGCTCCACACGTTTTCTGTCAGCGGGAGCAACGAAATTATGATTGCCAGCTGGAAGTCGATGTACAAGGTCATTGCACATTGCAATGTTACCATCAAAGCCATTCAGGAAAAAGCACCTGCTTCCATTCCTGAAAAAGACCGGAACGCGGCCATTGCCGAGGCAAAATTTTTACGTGCATACGCCTATTATAATCTGGCGCTGCAATGGAGGGATGTCCCCATTATAGAAGACAATACCAAGCTGATCAATTCTCCCTTGGTGTACCGCAATAATGTTGAGGATGTTTACCGGTTTGCGGCGAACGACCTGCTTTTTGCCGCGGAACATCTCCCGACGAAAGATGCCGGAAGGGTATCGACCTGGTCCGCACAAGGCATGCTGGCCAAAGTGTACCTGACTTGGGCGGGGGTGGACGCAAAGGGCAACGGCCCGCGAAACCAGGCGCTGCTTGATAGTGCCAAATTACATGCGGGCAACGTCTGTAAGCAAAGCGGTTTATCGCTGCTGCCCAACTATGCGGACCTTTTCAAAACGCAGTTTAACGATAACCAGGAATCCTTATTTGCTTTGCAATGGGCTGCGGGTGCCGGGTGGCTGGAAGGAAATATGCTGCAAATATATTCGCCGGGAGGAGCTGAGATTTCAGCCGCCGGGCAGGCCGGTTGGTTTGCAATATCGCCCACTTACGATTTGTATAAGCAATACCTGGGAGCAGACTCACTCCGGCGAAAAGCCACTTTTATGCTCAAAGGCGATTATTACGCCGAGCTGAACGCGGCAGGAGGAGGTTATAAATTCAACGGCAACACCGGTTTGAAAAAGCACATCATCGGTACAAGGGTTGATAATAGCGCTCCGACGATGTCACTGACATCTTCTACCGAGCACAACGCCTTGCTAAGGCTTGCGGAGGTGTACCTCATTTACGCGGAAGCAGTAATGGGCAACAATACTACTACGAGCAATGCCGATGCGCTGCTCTACTTCAACAAGGTGCGCACAAGAGCAGGCCTTGCCCCGGTAACATCCCTTGATGCAGAAACCTTGTTCAGAGAAAGAAGAGTCGAACTGGCGGCCGAGGGGCATTTTTGGGAAGATCTGGTCAGGCTTTCTTACTACAACGAACCTAAGGCCATCAAAAAGCTCAACGAACAGGAGCGGATCCTGTTTACCTATGATGACAAGGGTGTTGTTACAAAAGGTGATCCGCTCGCCGCCATTACGCCTGCCAACACGACCACATTCAAATTTCCGATCCCTTCGCCGGAAGTGACGGCTAATCCCAAACTGCTGGAGGCTCCGGTGCCTTACTCGTTTTAAAAACTTAGAGAAATGAAAAAGAACATATACGACAGAACCAGTTTTCTGCTCTCTTGCTGTCTAGCCATGCTTGCATTCGTCATGTTTGCCTGTGAAAAAGATGAGGTATCCCCGCCCGCTATTAGCGAAATACGGAATTATGCTGCATCGCCCGCCGATACTTCGGTGCAAACGCTGAAAGCCGGGCAATGGGTAGTAGTGCTTGGGCAAAACCTAGGAGATGTTTCACAGGTCTATTTCGGTAGTATCCCCGCAACCATTAACCATACCTTGCTTACTGCTCAAAGCATTGTAGTGCAGGTGCCTGTGATTCCGTTCGATTCTGTGGCCAGAGATAAAGTCAATATCGTGACTGTGGTGAACGGCAGCGGCTCGGCTTCTTTTACCATCAACATCACAGGTTCGCCCATGATCTCGCGCATAAGAAACTACGTCGCCGCGCCGAAGGATACGGTCGTCAACACCATTGTTCCGGGGCAAACCATCAATATCGTGGGATATAACCTCAAAAAAGCGACCAAAATAGCATTTCAGGGCGTGGACGCCAGTTTGGCGGGAGTTATCTACACCGATTCGAGTGTGATCGTGAAAGTCCCCGGCAGTTTTACCGGAGCCGATCCTTTGCTGGCGAATAAAATAACTTATGGCACGGCAGTCGATACAACTGAATATTCCATCCGGATTTTCGATCCTGCCATTCTGGAATATTACAAAGACCCCGTGTTCAAACTGCTCACCGGTGGAATTGGTAAGGAAAAAACCTGGGTACTTGACCTGGATGCGAAAGGTGTTTCGACCAAATTCAAAGGCCCGTTGTACTTCTCGGGCGTGGATTATGGCTGGGATAATCAATGCAGCAAAGCAGGAGGGGATTGCTGGCTGTACGATCCGAATTATGAAAGCTGGATGGGCGCGGCGCAGGATTACGGTACCATGACGCTGAGCTTAAAGAGCGAAACAGCCGAGCCCGTGGTGAAGGTGAACCAGAAAGGGATCAGCAAAAGCGGGGCATTTTCAGGCGGCTATTTTTTTGATGTTGAGACAAAGACCATGTCGTTCATTAACGTCGTGCCGCTAAATATGGGCAGGGACCAGGTTTATGCTAAGGCATATGTGATCAGCCTCAAAGAAGACAGGATGCAACTTGGCTTCCGGGATCCGGTCAAATCAGAAATGGCCATCTACAACTACATCCGAAAGTAATTTTAAAATGGAAAACCCACTACTTTGCCTGGCAAAAAAGTGCCTGGCCGGGGCTTTGCTGTGCAGTATTTCGGCGACGGCTTTTGCCCAGAATGTAATTATTTCAGTGAATGCAGCCCAGGACAAACGCCTGATCTCCCCAAACATATACGGGAAAAATGATTTCCTTGATAAATCGGACCAATTCTACAAAGATGCAGGGCTGCGCTTCGCGCGCATGAACGGAGGCAACAATGCATCCGCCTACAACTGGCGCGCAAAGCTGGCGGTCCATCCCGACTGGTACAATAATGTGTACCCGGCCGACTGGGATGCATTGGCCCAAAAGGTTAATAACAACTTTTCCAACATGCAGGGGATGTTTGCCTTTCAGCTATTAGGCCGGGTGGCATCCAACAACAGCAATAACTTCAATGAATGGGAATATAATCAGGCGCAGTATTGGTCGGGCGTGGGCCAGAACCTGGCTGGCGGAGGACAAGTAAACCCGGCCGGCGGGACCCAGGCGCTGGTCGATGGAAATATCGATCTGTTCAGCAAGCCCTGGCCGGCAGACTCTTCGGTGGCGATCCTGGATCATTGGTTCGGAAATAATGGATTAGGACTTGACAAAAACCGGTTCCGCTATTGGAGTATGGACAATGAGGTGGATATCTGGAATGGTACGCATGACTGGGCTATGCCTACCTTGCTATCGGCCTCTGCATTTATGGATCGGTTCATTGAACTGGCGAAGAAGGCGAAAGCGATAGACCCGGATGTGAAAATATGCGGCCCGGTAACGACCTCCGAATGGCAATGGTACAGATGGTCCAATGAAAGTATTGTGATCGACGGCAGGTACTATCCCTGGCTGGAATATTTCATTAAACGCCTTGGTGATGAGTATAAGGCAACCGGCATGAAACTGGTGGATGTGCTGGATATTCACAACTACCCCTGGTATAATGGGGATGATGCCGCCGCATTGCAGGGGCACCGGATCTATTACGATGAAACCTACGATTACCCGGGTTCGAACGGTATCAGGACCATGAATGGCGGATGGGATACCTCCATTACAAAGCAATACATTTTCAAGCGTATCGACGGCTGGCTGACGGAGCATTTCGGTCCCAATCACGGCATAACACCCGGTGTGAGTGAATGGGGAACCATGTCGGGGAGCAACCCGAGTCTGGAATCGGTTATTTATGCTTCGCATTTGGGTACATTCGCCAACCATGGTGTTGAGTTGTTTACGCCATGGAACTGGTCTGTGGGCATGTGGGAAACACTGCATTTGTTCAGCCGCAATGCCAAAAAATATAGCGTGGCGAGCAGTTCTTCGCTCGAAAACACGGTTTCAGCCTATTCCTCGGTGAGCGAAAGTGCGGATTCCCTGACGGTAATGCTCGTAAACCGTGACATGAATGATTCCCGAACGGTTACCATTAATCTGGGCAACTTCACTATTGCCAATGGAAATTACAAAACCCTGCAATTGGCTTTCTTGCCAGCAACCGAGACATTTGTGTCCCATACCCAAAATGCCTTGCAGGAAGGCACAGCAGCCGTGAACTCAAATTCGCTGACCATCACCGTTCCCCCGCTTTCCACGACGGCCATCCTGCTGGCAAATCAGACTACACTGCCTGTAAACCTGATCAGTTTTTCGGGAAAGGCTTCATCGGAGGGGAATGTACTGCTTTGGAGTACGGCGGAGGAAATTAACAATCAAGGGTTTGATGTTGAAAGAAGCGTAAATGGGGTGACGTTCGAAAAAATCGGTTTCGTAGCAGGCAAAGGTAGTACGTCGGCTAAGATCGACTATCGGTTTGTTGATATACAGCCTCTTGTGAATGCTTACTACCGGTTGAAACAGCTGGATTTTGACCAGAGCTATACGCTTTCGAAAAGCATCAATCTGAAAAATGAATCCGGAGTCAAGCTTATCGTTTACCCCAATCCGGTCAAAGGAAAATTGCACTTTGATGTGCCTCCAGTAAAAAGACGATTGACAGTCCGGAATATGGCGGGAATGGTCGTCGACGACAAAGCCGATTTTTCAGAGACCAGTTACGAAACTTCTCATTTGCCCAAAGGCCTATACCTGATCTCGCTTGGGGCCTATACATTCAAGGTAGCGATAGAATGAGCAGCACATTAAATGACCCGATTAACCATAACAGTATCCAGTTAAATGAAAAGTACAACCAACAGGCGTACCGCATTAAAAAATGTAGTTGCCGGCGCTTTGAGCCTGCCGCTATCGATGACTAGTGTCATGGCTGCTTCTCATGAAGCGCTTGGCCCGAAACTCCACGGAAAAATCAATCACTCGGTTTGCCGCTGGTGCTATGGCAAAATTCCTTTGGAAATACTGGCAGTCGAAGCGAAGAAAATAGGGCTTACTTCCATAGAACTTTGCGGACAGGAGGAATGGCCGATTTTGAAACAACACGGACTTACCTGCGCGCTGCCGTGGGGAGAAGGCCTCACCCGAAGCCTTGACAGGGGCTTTAATGACCCTAAAAATCATGAGGAGCTCATTAAAGGTTTTACTGATCTCATTCCCAAAGTACAGGGTGCGGGCTATAAGCAGATCATTTGTTTTTCCGGTAACCGCAGAGGTATGAGCGATGCAGATGGTATGATGAACTGCGCCGCGGCACTCCGCAAATTAATGCCACTTGCTGAAAAACATAACGTTACGCTGGTAATGGAGCTGCTCAATAGCAAGGTAGATCATAAGGACTACATGTGTGACCGCACGGAGTGGGGCGCCGCACTATGTGAAATGGTGGGTTCTGAGAAATTTAAATTGCTTTATGACATCTACCATATGCAAATCATGGATGGCGACGTCATCGCCACCATCCGGAAATACCATCGATACATCGCGCATTACCATACAGGCGGCGTTCCGGGCAGACGGGAAATCGACGAAACGCAGGAGCTCTACTACCCGGCTATCATGAAGGCTATTGCCGAAACGGGTTATACAGGCTTTGTTGGTCAGGAGTTTATGCCTAGCCGCAACGATGATCTTGCATCTCTTAAACAAGGTGTTACCATCTGCGATATTGCCTGATACACCCGGACGCTGTCCAAAAAACGTAATTTCTTCCGCTAGTCACTCCCTCCGGCCAGCGGAGTCCTGGTGAATGCATGCCCTCCCCAAACTCAAAGAGGAAGAGAAAGCAAACTAACTAAACGAAATTCAAGATGGAAAAACGAGTACTTTACCTGGCCAAATTGTGCCTGGGATTGGCATTGTTATGCGCAACGGTCACGGCCTTCGCTCAGAATGTCACCATTTCGGTGAATGCAACGCAAAATAAACGCCTGATTTCTCCCAACATTTACGGGAAGAATGATTTCCTGGATCAACCAATGCAGTTCTACAAAGATGCTGGCCTGCGTTTCGCGCGCATGAACGGAGGTAATAATGCATCAGCATACAACTGGCGCGCAAAGCTTGCGGTGCATCCCGACTGGTTTAATAATGTATACGGTGCCGACTGGGATGCCGCTGCGCAAAAGATCAATAACAACTTTTCCAACGTTCAGGGCATGTTTGCTTTTCAGCTGCTGGGAAGAGTGGCAGCCAGCGGGCAGAACAATTTTCCCGACTGGGATTACATGCAGGCCCATCCGGGATGGAATGGTTATCATCAGAATCTGGCGGGTGGAGGGACGCCCAATCCCAATGCCTCCGGCGCCGCGCTGGTGGACGGAAACAAGGATTTATTCTCCAAGCCCTGGCCGGCCGACTCCTCGGTGGGCATCCTGAATCATTGGTTTGGGACCAATGGCAAAGGATTCAACCGGAATAAGTTTGTGTATTGGAATATGGACAATGAGGTGGATATATGGAACGGCACGCACGACTGGGCCATGCCCACGCAGCTATCGGCCGCAGCATTTGTGGACCGGTATATTGAACTGGCAAAAAAGGCGAAAGCGATTTATCCGGGAATCAAACTTTGCGGACCTGTTACAACCTCGGAATGGCAATGGTACAAATGGTCCAATGAAAGTATATATCTCAACGGCAGGTATTATCCCTGGATCGAGTATTTCATCAAACGCCTCGGCGATGAATATAAAGCGACCGGTATCAAACTGGTAGATGTGCTGGACATTCATAACTATCCATTTTATAACAACGACACAGAGGCATTGCAGGGCCATCGGATCTATTATGATGAAACCTATGACTACCCGGGTTCGAACGGCATCAGGACAAGCACCGGCGGATGGGATACCTCTCTGACGAAACAGTATATTTTCAAGCGGATTGACGGCTGGTTAACCGAGCATTTCGGCGCGAACCACGGTATCACAGCCGGTTTGAGCGAATGGGGCACGATGTCGAGCAGTAACCCAAACCTGGAATCGGTTATTTATGCATCGCATTTAGGAACATTTGCCAATCAGGGCGTCGAGCTATTTTCGCCATGGAACTGGTCTGTCGGCATGTGGGAGACATTGCACCTCTTTGCCAGGAATGCCAAGAAATATAGTGTATCCAGCACCTCTTCACTTGAAAACACGGTTTCAGCCTACTCTTCGGTAAACGAAAATGCAGACTCACTAACCGTGATGCTGGTAAACCGTGACATGAGCGGATCCCGCACGGTTACGATCAATCTTAGCAACTTCAATGTTGTCAATGGAAATTACCAAACGCTACGGTTGGCTTCCCTACCGGCGACTGAGACGTTCGTATCGCATGCGCAAAATGCGTTGCAGCAAAACACGGTGGCTGTGAACTCAAACTCTCTTACGATCACGGTTCCGGCACTTTCCACAACAGCCATTCTATTGAAAGCCCCTGCTGCATCGTATGTGACCTTGCTCAATCGGGCAACCAACCTGCTTATGGATGGTATGTACCGCTTCACGGATGGTTCGCTGGCGGGCCAGTGGCATTCCAGCGGCAGTACAGCGCAGCAATGGACGATTGAAGTGGCCGGAAGTTATGTAAAGATCAAAAACCGGGCTTCGGGCTTGTACCTGGATGGAAACGGAAGTCCCGTCAATGGTGTGGGGGCCGTTCAAAAAGAAGGCAACAGCAATTTCAGTCAGCAATGGTCCCAGGAAACAGCAGGCAGCTATGTCAAATTTAGGAACCGGGCAACAGGACTCTACATCGACGGTCTGGGGCAGTCAACGGACGGCGCGGACCTGGGGCAATGGCAGACGAGCAGCAGTTCCAATCAGCAGTGGTCGATAGCCACTGTGGTAAATGCACAGAATGGCGCGCGCCTTTTGTCGGGGGACGAAAAAATCTCGACGAGAGGAGCTGGTTCCTTGGAAATGAATGCCTATCCCAATCCATTTGTCTCGAGTTTTAACCTTGATATACCGGATTTGGGTGAGGAAGTCGAAATTGTGTTTTTCGACGCGACGGGAAACGCTGTCGAAACGACTAAGCATTCAGGTAGTACCAAAACATTGACCTTGGGATCCGCTCTTAAACCGGGTTTATATGTAGTTCATCTGAGGGGGACAACCTGGTCAGGATCGGTCAAAGTGTTTAAAAAATAAATGCTTCACAGAAGAAAAAAGCTTTCATGATAAAATCGTCGTATCGCATCAACCCGGGAACCTCGAGTAAAATCGAGGTTCATTCTAGATGTAGTAGTTAACTTTGGCCGAAGGATTCACTTCGGCCAATTTCATTATGGACTATATTTCTTTGCGTTGAATTTGGAATCTAAATGATGCCGCACCGACTATCGAAGGCGCGGTAATGGTTCGTTCACGGTAATGTGTTTAAACTGGAGAACACAGTGCCGCAGACCACCCCATTCCGTGGCAGATTGACCACCAGCCACAGTTTGTAATCTTTGGGGTAGCTCGCTGGTGAAAGGAAGATAGAGCAGTCAACTAGGCCGAAATGACTTGGTCAGCCCAAATTGAAATTAGCGGGGCCGCCCGGCGGTGGTCAGTATCCCCGTAACTTACGCTCTGAGCACTAAGTTTTGATCTGGAATATTCTGGTCACAACTCAGCTCGTCTCGTATGAAGAGCGTTAGGGGAAAACACGCAATCCCGATAGCAAAGCCTCCCGATTTCGTTGCGAGCTGATCAGATAATTTCGACCCAGAATGACTATTTTATCTTCCTGTCGCCTGTGGTTGCCAAAAATCTACCACCGGAAACGCCACTTTCAAGCGTTTGAAGATCAGGTAGTAAGTCACAAACAAAATCGACCCTCAACTTGTAGCCAGCGGGTATCGCGCCTATGGACGAATTGAAAACGGTCTGGGAAACGAATGTGTTTGGTACGCTTGCCGTGACACAAGCCTTTTTACCTCTATTGAGGAAAGGTCAGACAGCAAGGATTGTGACCGTTTCGAGTGCATTGGGTTCTCTTACTTTGAATGCCAATCCAGCTAATCCATACCGCTCGGCTTTCGATGCCGTCTATGGGGCATCCAAAACTGCGCTTAATGGCGTTTTCCTTTCGCTGGCCATCGATTTGGCGAATACCCATATCAAAGTACACCTGGTTAGTCCTGGCTTTACCGCAACGGCACTCAATAATTTCCAGGGAACCGATACGGTGGAAGAAGGATCTATCGGGCCCATAAGGGTAGCCTTGTCAGAAGACCTGCCGACAGGAAGTTTTACGGGCCCCGCTCATTATGCCGGAGCAGACATCATTGTCGCGTGGTGATAGTAAGGTGTCAAACCCCGTGACTGGAAACAGTCGCGGGGGTTTTGGTATATTTATAGAATGAAAAATAAGGAGGATAAATTGATACGGTTCATAACGATCCCGGAAACGCATGACGCCTTTGGCTTGCCCAAACCCCAGCATCCTTTGATCAGTCTTGTGCACTTTAATGAGCGCAATCCCTTCAATACGAGCATGGCGCCGATCTATGACGTGCTTAGCTTCTACAAGATCACCTTCATTACCGATAACAACGGAAGGCTAAAGTATGGAAGGGATTACTATGATTACAATGAAGGAAGCATGCTCTTCCTGGCACCTAACCAGTTAGTGGGCAGCACGGATTACAATAGCAAGACATACTGTTATATCCTGCTTATACACCCCGATTTTTTATTGGGCTATCCTTTGGCAAGCAAGATCAGGCAATACGGCTATTTTGCGTATTCAGCGAATGAAGCACTGCATTTATCTGACACGGAAAAGGAAAACATCCTGTCGATTTACAGGAACATGGAAAAGGAGCTCAACAGCCGTGTGGATGAGTTCAGTCAGGAGCTCATGATCGCCCATATCGAATTGCTGCTGAGCTATGTCAACCGTTACTATAAGCGGCAGTTCATTACCCGCAAAGTGGTCAACGATGATATCCTGTCGAAAATAGAAGCGATACTGGATCATTATTTGAACAGCCGGCAATCCCTGCATGACGGGGTTCCTACCGTTCAATTTCTTTCTGAAAAACTGAGCCTCTCGCCCGGTTATCTAAGTGATATGCTCCGTTCGCTGATCGGGCAGAATGCCCAACAGTACATTCACGAGAAATTAATTGAGAAAGCAAAAGAGCGGCTGACGACGACGCAGCTAACTATGTCCGAAATTGCCTATGAGCTCGGATTTGAACATTCGCAAAGTTTCAGCAAGCTCTTTAAGAACAAAACCAATCAGTCTCCGATGGAATTTAGAGCCTCGTTCACCTAAAAACATTTGCTCAGGGCAAGTCAAAGTAAGAATGGCAAAGGATTGATTTTATTAACTTTGCCAAATGCTAAACCAAGAAACGATTGGAATACCCGGACTCAATGAAGTAGACCTTCGACTCAAAGGTGTTAAAGTTCACGCCCTTCCGGAATCAACAGATGTTCCGGTCAAAGCCGGGCGGCGCGACTTTTACAAAATGGGTTTGGTCAACGGCGACATGACGATTAATTATGGTGGCCAGCTAGTGGAAATCAAAGGAACCGCGCTCTTTTTCGTCAATCCGCAAGTATCGCACGCGCTTGTCCGCCGCATCAACCACACCAGTGGTTACGCATGTATCTTTACCGAAACCTTCCTTAATGGACGGGATTTACAGGATTCCCCGCTTTTCAGGGTCGGCGAAAATCCGGTTGTGCCGCTAAATGCAGAACAGGCTGGATTTATGACTGGCCTTTTTGAAAAAATGCTGGCTGTTTACGACGGCGACTATCTTTATAAGGGTGATCTGATTAGAAACTACATGGCACTCATAATCCACGAGGCACTTCGAATACAGCCGGCCCGGCATGCTTCTACTTTCAAAAATGGCGAAAGCCGCCTTACGCATCTCTTCACTGAGCAGCTCGAAAAGCAGTTCCCGATAGAACGCAGCGACGAACCGCTCCGCTTACGCAGTCCGCAGGACTATGCCAGGCATTTGAATGTACACGTCAATTACCTGAACCGGTCCGTGAGGGAAACGACAGGCAAAACCACCTCTGCGCATATATCCTCGCGCATTATTGCCGAAGCGAAAGCGCTGTTGCAACATAGTGATTGGAGCGTGGCGGAGATCGCTTATGCACTTGGGTTTGAATACTCAGCCTACTTTAATAACTATTTCAAACGCCTGACTGGCAGCACGCCGAACACTTTCCGCAAGGTTTGAAAATCATAGTTATTGGTTTGATATTGATTGGCTGTCCGCCCAGCTGCGGCCTAATTTTGCCTTATCATATTAAATCAATCAACAATGAAAATTTTAGTAACAGGAGCCACTGGAAAAGTAGGAAGTCGCTTAGTACCACGCCTGATTGCCAAAGGCTATGATGTATCGATATTGGTCAGGGACGTTGCAAAAGCTGGCACTCTGATTGACCTCGGCGCGACACCCATTACGGGCGACCTATTTGAACCAGCCACCTTGCCCGCGGCGGTTGCCGGCATGGATGCCGTGATCCACCTTGCCGCGCTCTTCCGGACCTTTACAGATAATGAAGGTATCATCAAAACCAACCGCGAGGGAAGTATCGCATTAGCGCAGGCAGCATACGAAGCCGGTGTCAAACGATTTGTTTTTACCAGCACCTCGAATGTGTACGGTTCAGGTTACCACCGCCCGGCCAAAGAAGACGAACAGGTAGACATCAACGATCCACGCGCTTACTCGTCCAGCAAAATCGCCGCAGAAAGGGAGTTGTTAGAGATGCAGCAAGTCCAGGGATTTGACGTGCGTATCCTGCGTCTTGGCTTTGTGTACGGTGACAAAGACCCGCACATCGCAGAAATTATCCCATATATTAAAAAGCTGAACATGCATTCCGGATCGCGCATGCATATGGTGCATCACCTGGATGTCGCGCAGGCGTTGATCCTGCTGCTTACGATCGAAGGATTGGACGGCCAGATTTTCAACGTAGCCGACGATGCGCCGATCACTTTGTACGAACTGGCTGATTCCGTCGGAAAAACAGCAGATACCTTTGAGGAAACAGAAGGCCCCCTAAACGACCCTTTCCAGGGTGTTCAGGATATTTCCAAACTTCGAACGAAAACCGGCTTCCGGCCATTGGTGCCAAGCTACTATGTGGCCCGGGATCTTGATATTTTGTAGCCATAGCCCCTGGGCTCAGCGGCATTGAAAAATTCGGATACCTTTTACCCGGATTTGGATAATTGCGGCCGCAAGTCGCTTCCTAAGTTTGCATCATAAAAAGATATTATGATAACAGCAAAAGGATATGCGGCGCAAACGGCAGAAAGCCCACTAGCGCCCTGGCAATTTGAAAGACGTGAAGTCGGCGCGCACGATGTACAGATCGAAATACTCTACTGCGGGGTTTGCCATACCGATATTCACCTGACCCGCAACGAATGGTTTGAAGGGATCTTCCCAATGGTCCCTGGTCATGAGATCGTTGGGCGCATCATTGCGCTCGGTGCCCATGCCAAAAAGTTCAGCATCGGTGAGCTGGGTGGTGTGGGCGTGATGGTAGATTCGTGCCGGGAGTGCCCTGACTGCAAGAACGGGCAAGAGCAGTTTTGTAGCGTCGCCCCGGTCCAAACCTACAACAATCTGGGCCACGACGGCCAACCTGTTTACGGCGGATATTCCAATACTATCGTCGTCCACGAAGACTTCGTGCACCGCATTTCTGAAAAGCTCGACCTGGCCGGAGTTGCCCCATTGCTTTGCGCGGGAATAACAACCTATTCGCCGTTAAAGAGATGGAATGTAGGTAAGGGACATAAACTGGCTGTGGTCGGTTTAGGCGGATTGGGTCATATGGGCGTTAAGTTTGGGAAAGCTTTGGGTGCAGAAGTGACGGTACTGAGCACTTCTCCCGGCAAAAAGGAAGCGGCCATACAGCTCGGCGCTGATCATTTTATCATTTCCAGGGATGAAGCACAGATGAAAGCAGCCTTCAAAACATTTGACTTTGTGCTCGACACCGTTTCGGGCAACAGCGATGTCAATCCTTATCTGGCCGTTTTAAAAAGCAATGGCATTTACGTCAATGTCGGTATGCCGGCCAAGCCTTGGGAGGTAAGCTCCTTTTCGCTGGCGACGGGCAATAAAGTCATTGCCGGGTCTGGCGCCGGAGGCCTGCCCGAAACACAACAGATGCTGGACTTTTGCGCAGAACATAATATCGTCTCCGACATTGAGCTGATCGATATCAAGGATATTCACACTGCCTATGACCGAATGCAAAGAGGTGATGTGCGCTACCGTTTTGTTATTGATATGAAAACCCTGTAATTTCAATCAGTGAACAAGCCATACCTCATCAATTCCATATCCGAGCAGCACCGGCTGCTCGGATTGCCCAAGCCTAAGCATCCGCTGATCAGCGTATTCCGGCATGAGCATGCTGATTACGCCAGGCTAGTCGATTTGCAGCATTTTACCCTCAATTTTTTCTGCATATCCATTAAAACGGATTATGACGGCAGGTTGAAGTACGGGCACCGGCACTATGACTTCGATGAAGGTATGATGGCCTTTATTTCCCCGAACCAGCTGCTGATGAAACTGGACCCTGGATCGAAACCGCCGGGTGGCATGACGCTGATGTTTCACCAGGATTTCATTGCAGGCACTTCGCTGGCTGCCAAAATCCGCAATTTCGGCTTTTTCTCCTACGAGCTCCACGAAGCCCTTCATCTGTCAGAGCAGGAAGAGGCGAAGATCAAGGATCTATTTGCCAGCATAGAGGCGGAATACCAAATCAGCATCGATCAGTTCAGCCATGAAGTGATGATCTCCCACATTGAGCTGTTGTTACAGTACAGCAGCAGGTTTTACGCCCGCCAGTTTATCACGCGTAAAGTGGCCAACGACGAGATCCTGATCCGACTGGAAGGTGTACTAAACGCATTTCTGGAATCGCAGAAAGGGCTGCCGACTGTACAACAGGTCGCCAGGGAGTTGAATGTGTCCGCCGATTATCTCAGCGATATGCTACGGACAGTGTCAGGACAAACTGCCCAGCAGCATATACAGACCCGCGTGATCGACAAGGCTAAACAGCTACTGGCGACCACGAACTTACAGGTCAGCGAAATTGCGTACCAGATGGGCTTTGAATATCCACAATCTTTTCATAAGCTGTTCAAGAACAAGACCAACATGTCTCCGGTACAATACCGTGAAAGCTTGAATTAGACCGTGACGCCTTAATCTATATGCCGGACGCGGTTTTCGATCAGCTTATTGATTCATCCGGGGAAGTAACCAGCGCACCATAGAGCATCGCGGAACCATACAATGATCTGCGCTCCCCAAGTTTTGATATCGAATAATTCCCTACACGGCCGAAAATGCTTTTTAAACTTTTGAAGTCAATGGGATATGGCACCCAGCGATTGGATGCTGTTGTGTCATACTCGACAATCAAAAACCTTCTATCTTTCCTAAAATGCTTTTCCAGACGCTGGATTAAGGACTCTTTCTCCCTGATGAAATGAAGGGAGTTCGCCATCAGGATTCCGTCTAATCCCGCCACCACCAACGCTTCCGTTCCAAAATCGGCCTCGACGAATTTGATCGAAACCTGGTTGCCCATTTGTGGCGGAAGCTGTTGGTTGTTTTTGTCTACGCCGGTAATCTTGCTGTGCGCTGGCAGTATCGTCGCCAGCGCTTCGGTGAAAGTCCCCGTCCCACAACCCAAATCTAACCAGTACTGCGCATGCTCGCCATTGGCACCGCCACCGATTAGTTCTATGGCCTCTTGATTTGTCATAGTTTCCAGATAGTTAATTGCTATGATTGAGAATCAAGCCGTTATCAGGCTATGCTGCCTGAGCCGACCGTAACAAATATAAGAGACAATGACCCGGAGGAGCTTGACCGGCCGCGCGATTAAGTTAAATGCGGTGTCGTCCACCAAATAGTGCCCAATGGAGGCCGGAAAGAAATGTTGATCTATACCGCTCAGAAACAGTATTGAGCTCCCTTTGAAAACGCTAACCAAACTAGTTCACGTAAGGCAGGTTACCGAAAAGGTTACCAGATATTTTGACCCGAATTGAATCGAAATTACACGTAAATCTTTTTAAGAAATCACAATAGCGTCTATTATGAATGAAAAAAGCGCTCTCCGAAGCACTATCAGTTGTCCCGCTGGGATTCGAACCTAGAAATCGAAAATAGCTGGCACCTCAACGACTTGTTATGTGCTGCGATTTGCGTTGAGATATTGGCTTACTCTTCCAATTTAATCGTCTGTATCAGAGTTAAAAGTCTGGTTAAGTGTTCGATTTGGATCCCTCCATCTCCACCCAATCAAATCTTTCAAAAGCCCGTAAATCAGTTTTACGGGCTTTTGCTTTTTCCCACCCTTCCGAATTCATGCCGGAGGTCGTACTTATAAGTATGGTTTCGCCACCCGGGAAGCTGTCGAGCGCATGTATCATCGGATATTGAATGCTTCGGATTGAGTGTTTCAAAAAAATGTAAAAAAAATATCGATCGGTAATTTCTGTTTATCAATAGGTTAATGAAAATCGCCCGAAAACTTTCAGAAATATTTCATACCGGCGCTTGCATGTTAAAAATAAAGCTGCCACTTTTGCACTCCCAATCGGGAACAACGGCACTGAAAACGATCAGGGCCACGAGTTTCGGGATCGCCGAAGCAACGTTCTTTGACATGATGAAGAGAGCAAAAAGATAGGTTCGTTAGAAACATTCGATGGATCTTTTCGGAGATCACATCACAACATATTTACAATGGAGAGTTTGATCCTGGCTCAGGATGAACGCTAGCGGCAGGCTTAATACATGCAAGGCGAAGGGGCAGCAATGTCACTGTCGTACGGGTGCGTAACGCGTATGCAACCTACCTATCAC
>JAESFW010000354.1_pt1 | contig 25114 bp, 20 predicted proteins | sample 9269481 | NCBI WGS metagenome assembly JAESFW01 (sample SAMN14515350, study PRJNA621654) | algae metagenome | isolation source: Lyngbya sp. HA4199-MV5 and co-occurring heterotrophs from soil with... | place: USA: Ahupuaa O Kahana State Park, Hawaii | collected 2009-07-21
GACAGCGCGCGCGAACATTCCTGACAACCTACGCTCAAACGGGCATTCCTCCAGCGACAGGCTGTGAACAGCGTTAAGTTGCGCCACCATCGACGGCCATGCCTTGAGCAAGTGGGCTCCTGAAAGATCTGCGGCCGGCACTCCGGGGATTGCCGTCATCACCAGGCATGCGCCTTCCTGTTCTTCCCGCCAACTGATGACTTCGGGACAAGCCACGCCTCGGCCTTGTAGCCAAATCAGTCGGTCGCGCTCCTCGGCAAGTTCGGTGTGGTGAGCTGCAGGAGCGATCTTTGCGAATGCCTGCGCATCGGCACGCTGAAAAACGATATTGCCGGATTCTCCGCTTCTGACCGGCACCCAGCTCGAGTGTAATTTTTCTAGAAAGACAAACGCCAGATCCAACTGAGGCTCCTTTGATATGGCTGTGAATCAGTGAAATTCTCCCTCGAAGGGATCGTCAGGCGCAAATCTCGCGCCTGCTGAATCTCTCATCGAAATACACCTGCGAAACCTGCCGCTTGAGGCTCGACGCCGTATGTTCGACGCTTTGCTAAAGCCTTGCGGCCAGGTGTTTGGCGCAACCATTCGGTCCGGTGTTGAAACGGTGTGCGCTTAGGATGGGCTCCAGCTCAGCATTGGAGCGACATAATGTTACTCATCGCGTGCGAATGACCTTGAAGATAGCGCAATGCTCCTCCGCGCCGTACCCTGCCTCCGCGGCGTTGCGAAAGAGATCAGCAGCAAAATCAGGAAACGCGGAACTGATATTCAAATCATGCGCTATCTGGACGAGCCGGGATATGTCCACACCAACCGACCTGATGGTGCTTTGAGGATCAGCGAACCTGTTCGCTTCAATGGCTCGACCCATATGGCGCACATCATCAGCGAACATTGGTGACAGGGCAGCGATAGCTTCGCCAAACTCAGCGACGTCCATTCCTTCTGCCGCGTACATTGCCGCACCATGGCTGAAGCCAATCCAGTGTGCGGCAAAATAGGAGAGCGCCGCATTGAAGAGAATCTTTGCGCGGCCGATGTCGGTTCCGACGTGAGAAAGATTTGGAGCCAGCAGCTGCAAGATAGGCGCGATCGGGGTTAAGACACTTTCCCGTCCGGCAATAACAATCGATGCTTCGGGTCCGCCGATCTGATCGGGCCAGGCCGAAATCGCCCCGTCAAGATAGCTTCCTCCACGGGACTCCACCCATTTCTCGAGATGACGCGCTTGCTTCGGTGTGCCCGACGTGAGTTGGACGAGGGTCTTTCCTTCAAGAAAACCAGTTGAGTGTGCTTCATCAAGGACGATCGATGTTGCAGCGTAGTCTGACAGGCAAACGACGAGCGTGCTGCTGCTGGCAACAGCAGCGGCTGGCGTGTCCGCCTTCAAGGCACCGATGCGCTCCAGAGCGCCCGCTTTGCCTTGGCTTCGATTCCAAATGGTGACGCTCTTGCGGGAAGTCAAAAGTGCCTTGGCGAGCGCATTGCCCATGCGCCCTAGTCCGATCACGGCTACGTCACTCATCACGTCACCCTTGACTAAGTTATTACATATTGTAACTTACAGATTGTAAGTTTCAGGGCAAGAGGGAAATGTGAAGCTCAAGAGAGATATGCGCCGCGAACAGATGCTCGATGTCGCGATGGAAATCGTTCGCAATCAGGGTGCCGATGAACTGACGCTCGGGACCTTGGCTGCAAAAGCAGGGGTCAGCCGCCCAATTGCTTACGAACACTTTTCTACCCGGGCCGGCCTCCTGGTGGCGCTGTTCAAACGACTGGAGGACAACTATGTCCACTGGCTCCGCTCTGCTCTTCGCGAAGCGCCAACCGAACTCACCGCCGTAGCCGACATCATCAGCAATGCGTACTTCAAGTGCCTTGCTCAGTTTGGTCCAGAAGCTCTCGCAATCTCCGCCGCACTCAAAGGCACAGAGGAGATGGCGGCTCAGCAACGCCTCATGCGCAACGTATACGTCGAGCTGATGTGTGACGCGCTGTGGCCGTTCTCCGACCTAGAAGATGAGCGCTTGCGTCCTGTATGCGTCGGTCTTCTAGGCGCAGCGGAGGCCCTTGCCTCCGAGGCACAAGCCGGGGGGATATCCCAGCAGATCGCTACGTCTGTATTAACGTCACTCATCGTAAAGGCTGTGGCTGATGGGCCCCATAAAGCTCGGTGACGTTCCTGTCGGCTCGCTGGCGGGCCGGTTCTGTCACGCAAGCTTTCAATCACCGAAGGTTCGGATGAAGCATTTTGACCGATCGAGGCCATTACGACCTCAATAGCCTTCGCGTCCCCGCCGTCAACGCCCGAACTTCCTGGCCCCGTCAGAGATGTTCAACTCGTTGATGGGCGGCGATCAATCGCCGCCCAGGTGGCCGAAAAGGCCGATGCGCTCTTCAGGTCTGACCGCTACGGGCGTCGACCGGCAGGCTGGCTGCGGTGCCATCCGCGCGCGCCAGGACGAAATTGTCGAAGTTGGCGATCGAGGCGCAGGAGTGGTTGGGGAATACCCGCACGCGACTGCCGAGCGGCAGGGCGCGCCCGGAATGGGGGACGAACCCGTGTTCCTCGGACAGACGCTCGAGCGTCCACATGCCGGTTTCGCCATCGCCTTCAGCGCTGACGACTGTGCCGAACCCTGCGCCACCCATGCCATGCGCGCCGCGATCTGAGCTCATGGACTTCGAACCAGCGTCGATGATGAAGTGCGCGTCGTTGGACGCAACGACGCGGGCGACGACTGAAAGCGCGAGGTCGTCGGCTCTGCAGATGCCAAGTCGAAGGGCGGTGCCGTCCAGAAAGACGTAGTTTCCGGGACGGATGTAGTCGACTCCCTGGGGCAGCGGTGCACCGAGGCAAGTCGGCGTTGCGCCGACGGAAATGCAATCGACGGCGACTCCCCGTTGTCGAAGTCGGTCGGCGAGGCCGGCGAGGGCCTCCGCCTCGTCGTGGGCGATCTTGGCCAGGGCATGGGGCTCCGGAGCCGCGTATGCATGTCCGGCGTGCGAAAGCAGTCCGGCAAATCGCAGGCCAGAGGCGCCGGCGATCCGAGCGCACAGTTCAGGTGCTGCCGGGTCATCGGGTTTGAGGCCGACGCGGCCGAGGCCGACGTCGACCTTGAGGAACACGCCGATCTCGACGCCGTGCCGGCTGGCGGCTTCCGACAGAGCATCCACACCTGTTTCGCTCGCCGCAATCGTGCGCAATTCCACGGCCCGCGCCTTGACCATAGGCAGAAGACGATCGAGCGACGCGGCGCGCACGATGGGATAGGCCAGAATGATCGATGGGATCCCGGCTTCGGCAAAGACCAGCGCTTCGCTGGGCTTGGAGGCGGTGATGCCGCGCGCGCCTGCGGCCAGCTGCTGCCGGGCGATGTGGAGGCTCTTGTGCGTCTTCACATGCGGAAACATTGCCACGCCGGCTGCATCGGCGCGCTGCTGCATGGTCTTGATGTTGCGGGTGAGCCGTTTCTCGTCGACCTCGATATAGGGTGTCGGTCGCTCGGCGGCCGCTGGACGCAGGAACCCTGCGGCCTTTGCCTCGATTGTGCTGTCGCGGATATCTGTCGATGCAATGCTGGCAGCGCTCGCAGCCGGTTGTGTCACTTCGAAAGTGCTCATGTCGGGATACTCTGATCTGGAACGGAGTGTTGCGGCCGTTGTCAGCCGGTTGCGGCTTGCCGCACGTAGTGGGTCGATGAGATCTGCCGCATAGGCAGTTCACGAGGAACGAAGTCCGGCGCACGCACCGCACTCGGTATTTCGTCGGACATCGGCTGGCGCCCTTCCGGACGGCGCGTCGGGTCGGCAATCGGCACCGTCGATAGCAGCTTGCGGGTATATGGGTGCTGCGGATTGCCGAACACGGAACGGCGATCGCCGATCTCGACGATTTCGCCGAGGTACATGACCGCAACTCGGTGAGCGATGCGCTCGACCACCGCCATATCGTGGCTGATGAACAGAAGGGCGATCTGCATCTCGCGCTGCAGGTCCATGAGCAGGTTGATCACCTGCGCCTGGATCGTCACGTCGAGCGAAGCGACCGCTTCGTCGGCGACGATGAGACGCGGCTTGAGCGCAAGCGCCCGGGCGATGCAGATGCGCTGGCGCTGCCCGCCGGAAAATGCATGCGGATAGCGCTCGAGATGCTCAGGCGAAAGCTCGACCTTTGCCAGAAGTTCGGCGGCGTGAGCGCGCATGTCCCCGGTCGAACCCAGCTTGTGAACCTGCATCGGATCCATCAGCGATTGCTCGATCGTCATGCGCGGGTTGAGCGAAGAAAACGGATCCTGGAAGACCATCTGCGCTTCGCGCCGAAATCGCGCGAGGACTGGGCGCGGCGCGCCGATCAGCTCGGTTCCATCAAAGCGGATGGAGCCAGAGCGCGGTCGATCGAGCTGCATGAGCGAGCGTGCGACCGTCGACTTGCCGCAGCCGGATTCACCGACCAGTGCCAGGGTCTCACCAGGAAAAATGTCAAAGGAAACGTTCTCCACCGCGTGCACCCGGCCGGAGACGTGGCCGAAGAGCCCGGCCTTGAGATCGAAGCGGGTCACCAGGTTTCGCACCTCGACCAGTGGGCGAGGGGCCTCCGTCATATGAGCCGGCGCATTCATTCTGTCGCCTCCGCGGGCTGCCGCTCCGGTTCGAACACCAGCAGCGGAAATTTCTCCGGCGCATCCTTGTCGGCCATGCTGCCGAGGCGCGGCACAGCGGAAATCAGGGCGCGTGTATAGGCATGCTTCGGCTTGGCGAAGATGTCGTAGACCGAACCCGTCTCGACGATTTCACCCTTGAGCATCACGCAGACCCGGTCGGCGACTTCCGCAACGACGCCCATGTCGTGGGTAATGAACAGCACCGACATGCCGATTTCGCGCTGCAGGGCGCGAACCAGATCGAGGATCTGCGCCTGAATGGTCACGTCGAGCGCGGTCGTAGGCTCGTCGAGGATCATCAGCGACGGGCGGCAGGCGAGCGCAATGGCGATCATGACGCGCTGGCGCATGCCGCCGGAGAGCTGGTGAGGATATTGGTCGAGCCTGCGTTCCGCATCGGGCACACGCACCAGCTTCAGGGTGTTGAGCGCGATCTGGCGCGCTTCCTGCGGTGTTTTGTTCTGGTGATGGATCACCGCTTCGGCAATCTGGTCGCCGACGGTAAAGACCGGGTTCAGGCTGGACATCGGGTCCTGGAACACGATCGAGATGTCCGCGCCGCGAAGGGCTTCGACCCGCTTTTCCGACAATGTCGCGAGATCGGCGACCTTGCTGTCCTTCAAGCGCATCAGCACCCGTCCGCCGGTGATCGCCGCGCCGTCATATTCCGTCAGCCGCATGATCGTCATGGCCGTCACCGACTTGCCGGATCCGGACTCGCCGACCAGCGCGACGGTCTCGCCGCGCGAGATGCTGAAGGAGACGCCCCGCACGGCACGCAGCTGGGAGCGGGTACCGGCCGCGAAGGAAACCTCAAGGTCTTCCACGGACAGGATGACATCCTCGGCCAGTTCAGGGGGCGCGGATCTAGACAGGAACATCAGCACATGGACCCGATTTCGAGGGGACGTTGCCCTGTCAGGTCTCGCAACGGGGTTGCATCCTGTCAATATGCTCGGGTGGCGGAGAACGCCCTCCGCGGCAGTCGGTCAGTGCCCGGGCGGCACGCGATCGGCTTCGGTCCGCGCAACAAAACCGAGTGAAATCAATGTATCACGAATGCGGCAATCGAAACTATGCGCTTTCTGCATCGTTCCGCCTGTCTTCGCATATGGCCTCGATCGGAGTATTTCGGTAATCGCGATGCCTCAGGCGGCGTCGATGCCGGCATCGAACCCGGTTTTGTACTGCGGCAGCGCCGCGCACTGTTTCAGATGCTGCCACAACCCATCGCTGTCAGGACTACCGGGACCGGCGCGCCTGAAGATCCGGATTTCCATTTCGAGCGACATCTGCGGCCCGCCGATCTGGACAAGGCGGCCCTGCCGCATGGCTTCCGCCACGCAGATCTGCGGGAGCCACGCTACGCCGCGCCCGGCAACGGCCATGTGCTTCAGGCCGTCGGCCAGGCCCGACTGATAGACGGTGCTGAGATTGAGCGGACGGCGCCATCGCGACTGGATCAAGGTCGCGAGCTTGCCGATATAGCCGTCACTCCAGGAGTAGGCGAGGTAGGGGATTTCCGTCGTTTCGGACACGTCGATGTCGAACAAGGGCCGGCCATTCTCGTCGGTTCCCGACACCAGAATGAGCCGGTCCTTGCCAATCTGCAAGGATTCGAACGGGCCGCCTTCCAGCACCGGCGGCCCGTCTGGATGCACATAGGTGATGGCGAAATCGCACTGACCCGAACACAGGTGGTCGATGCTTTCAAGGAAGTCGGCGGCGTGCATACTGGTGCGAAGCGGGATCCGCGAGATCAGCGGCGATCCGATCCATCTCGGGAAAAAATACATCGCCAGCGTGTGCAGCGAGGTAAAGGTCAGCATGGCCGAGCTTTCGCCCGCGACATTGCGGCAATCGGTGCGCAGCCTGTAGGCCTCGCGCACAAGGCGCTGGCAACCGGGCAGGAACATCGTTCCCGCCCGTGTCAATTGCACGGGATAGGTGCTGCGGTCGATCAGATCAGCGCCGATCCAGTTCTCCAGCGACTTGATCCGGCGGCTGAAGGCCGGCTGAGAAATGTTGCGTGCCGTCGCCGCCGTCGAGAAATTCCTTGTCGCGGCAATTTCCAGAAAATCTTCAAGCCATTGCAGTTCCATGCCGGCCCTCATGCGTGATTTGCATAGTCTATCCTAATTACACATTGGACAGACCTGCAAGGGCTCTTCTAGCCTCCCCTTTAACGAGAAGAAAACTTCCGCCTCCACCAAATGGGAACAACGATGAAACGCACCTTAGCCCTAGCTCTCTGCTTGGGGCTCGGCATCGCGGCTGCGCCCGCTATGGCCGAGACCAAAAACCCCGGCACTTTCGTCTTCATGTGGACCGACGACATCCAGTCGTTCGACCCTGCCTATATCGCCAACACGCCGAGTTCCTATGGCTCGCTCAACATCTACAGCCGTCTTTTGAACTTCAACGGTTCGAAGATTTCAGAGTTCGTGCCTTCGCTCTCGACCGAGGTGCCGTCGCTCGAGAACGGCCTCATCAAGCAGGGCACGGACGGCTCCGTCAGCTACACCTTCCCGATCCGCAAGGGTGTATTTGCCCACAAGGTCGGGATCAAAGGCGCTGACGGTAAAGTCACCTGGGAGTACTACGACAAGCTGACCGACGCCCAGAAGGCGACGATCGAGCCGGGATACGGCCAGATCACGCCGGAGGACGTGCGTTATTCGCTGCTGCGCGCCATCCTTCAGGGGCAGTCGTGGATGTCGAACGCCATCACCGAGGTGATCACCGCAGGCAAATACACCGACATCGCCAAGTGGGTTGAGACCGAAGGCAAGGTCAAATCCATCAACGACGCCACCCCCGAGATCCTGCGCACGGTCTATGATCAACTGGCGTCGCAGATCGTCGTCGATGGCGACAACGTCACGCTCAAGTTGCCCAAGTCGTTTCCGGCGACGCTCGGCGTGATCGCGTTGCCCTTCGGCACTTCGGTTGTCGACAAGGAATGGGTTGCATCGGTCGGCGGTTGGGATGGGTCGGGCGACACCTGGAAGGCCCATTACCGTCCGGAACTCGGCGCCAATCCGCTGTTTGCGGAAGAAAATGGCGCCGGGCCGTTCATGCTCGAGGAATGGGATCGGACCGACCGGCGCATCACCCTGAAGCGCTTCGACAATTACTTCATGGGCCCCGCCAAGCTTGAGCGCGTGGTCATGCGCACCGTGCCGGAATGGACGACGCGGCGCCTGCAGCTTCTGTCCGGTGATGCCGATTTCGTCACCGCCCCCGTCGAGTTCATCGACGAGCTCAGCAAGACCGAAGGCGTAAAGGTCATCGACGGCCTGCAGAAGGTGTTCTCGCGCGGCATCTTCTTCGCCTGGCCGCTCGACGATAACGACAATCCGGCCATCGGCAGCGGCAAGCTGGACGGTGCCGGCATTCCGCCGGATTTCTTCGCCGACATCGACGTGCGCAAGGGTTTCAACTATGCGCAGAACTACGATGCGCTGCTCACTCAGGTGCTTTTAAACAAGACCGTGCAATCGCGCGGCCCGACGGTGCGTGGCATCATGGGTTATCGCCCGGACTCGCCTGTTTACAGCTACGATCCCGCCAAGGCCGAGGAACACTTCAAGAAGGCGTTCGGCGGCAAGCTCTGGGACACCGGCTTCGCTTTCACCGCCTATGTGACCGAGGGCTATCCACAGCTGACGGCCGCACTCTCGGCGCTCCAGCAGGGCCTGTCGCGCATCAATCCGAAGTTCAAGATGCAGATCCAGGCGCTGCCCTGGGCATCGGTCTCGGACAAGCTCAACAACCGCGAGAAGCCCGCCGCACCCTTGACGGTGATGGGCTGGGGGCCAGACTATTCCGACCCGGGCGGTCCGCTCGGTGCAGCCAGCTACTACCTCTCGCCCACCGGCCTCGTCGGCGGCATGGTCGGCCAGGGTTACCGCGATCTGATGGCCGAGAAGTTCAAGCCGCTGCTCGATGAGGCATGGGCTTCGGTCGATCCCGCCGTGCGCGAGCCGATCTACGCCAAGCTGCAGGAAATGTCCTACGAATACGCCACCACCCAGTTTCTCTGGGAGGACTTCGGCTACGTCGTCACCCGCAGCAACATCGATGGCTATGTCGACAACATGATCCTGTACGGCGCCTGGGACTTCTACCCGGTCACCAAGGCCAACGACTGATTGGCCAGGGCATGCCGGGCGCCAATCTTGCCCGGCATGCCCTTGTTTCATTTTCCCTGAAATCGGAACATGTGAACCGTGCTGAATTACGCACTCAGACGACTGATGATGCTGCCGATCGTCCTCTTCGCACTGTCGTTGATGATCTTCGCGCTGCAGATGTCGCTTTCGCCGACGCAGAGACTGGCGGCCTATGCGCCGTCGCCCGATTATCTCAAGGGTGGCCAGGAAAGCATTCGCCGGATGATCGAGCAGTATGGGCTCAATGATCCTTTCTATCTGCAATATGGTCGCTGGATTGGCGGCGTTCTGACCGGCAATCTCGGCTGGTCGGAGACCGCGCGCCAGCCGGTGTCGACGGCGCTGATGTCCCTGTTTCCGGCGACGCTGGAGCTGGTCGTGTTGGCCTTCGTGCCATGTCTGCTGCTCGCCGTCTACCTCGGCTCGCGCGCCGGTATCTACCTGAACCGCTGGCCGGACCACGTCATCCGCATCTTCACCATTCTGGGATGGTCTTTCCCCGTCTATGTCTTCGGCCTGCTGATGCTCTTGATCTTCTATTCGGCGCTTGATTGGTTCCCGCCCGGGCGGCTGAGCCAATGGGCCCAGACCGTGGTCAGTTCCGGAGACTTCGTGCGCTACACCGGCGCCAACACGATCGACGCGCTGCTCAACGGCAACCTGGCGATCTTCGGCGATGCGCTGCGCCACCTCGCAGCACCCGTCATCACGCTGACCTATGTCAACGTCGCCAGCATGACGCGGGTGATGCGCACCTCGATGCTGGAAACGCTGCGCCAGGATTACGTGCGCACTGCCCGTGCCAAGGGCCTGCCGCGCCGCGTCGTCGAATTGCATCACGCCAGGCGAAACGCGCTTCTGCCGCTGGCGACCATCGCCGGCATGGAGCTCGCCGTGATGATGGGCGGCGTAGTCATAACCGAGACCATCTTCGACTATGCCGGCCTCGGCCAGTTCGCCGCCAAGACCGCTGCCAATCTCGACTTTCCCGCGGTCCTCGGCTTCGGCCTCTATTTCGCGGTCGTCCTGGTACTGATGAACCTGGTCGTCGATCTCATCTATCCGTTGCTTGACCCGAGGGTGAAGACGCAATGAAGTATCTTCGTTACCTCGCGCGAAATCCGGTGTCGCTGTTCGGCGTCGCGATCCTGCTCGCTTTCGTGCTGATCGCCGTCTTCGCCCCCGTCTTGGCACCGCCACAGAGCTTCCAGCTCTCGCCGTACGACACGCCGCGCGCGGGTTTCTTGGCGACGCCGCAACCGCCGTCGCCGGAGGCCGTGTTTGGCACGACACAGGGCCAGTACGACATCTTCTATGGCGTCGTCTGGGGTACGCGCACGGCATTCAAGATCGGGCTCGGGGTCGTGGCGATCTCTGTGCTGATCGGCACGGTCGTCGGCGCTGTCGCGGCCTACTACGGCGGCGTCGTCGAGGAAGTGCTCATGCGCATCGTCGACGTATTCATGGCCGTGCCCTTCCTGATCGCCGCCATGGTGCTGACGGCGTTGCTCGGCAAAGGCATCGTGCCCATCACCATCGCGCTGACGACATTCGGCTGGATGAGTTACGCCCGTATCGTTCGAAGCGAGATTCTGAGGATCCGCGAGATGGACTACATCCACGCAGCCAGGAGCTATGGCGCGAGCGATCTCAGGCTGATCGTGCTGCACATTCTGCCCAATGCCATGTTCCCGGTGCTGGTCCTCGCGACGATGGCGACCGGTTCCATGGTGCTGTCCGCCTCGGCGCTCAGCTTCCTCGGCGTCGGTACCGAAGAAGGCTATGCCGACTGGGGCCAGTTCATCGCCTATTCGCGCAACTGGATCGTCGGCCAGCCCGGCAACCCATTCCAGTTCTGGTACACGCTGGCCTTCCCCGGCGCGGCCGTCTTCCTTTTCGTGCTGTCGTGGAACCTGGTGGGTGATGCGCTGCGCGACATGCTCGACCCACGCCACGCCCATTGAGATCCAATCCCTTTACGACCAAGGAGCATTTTCCATGTCCTCTCTGTCTGCTGCTTCCATCGAGCTGTTCGAGGATCTGATCCGGTACGAGGTCGAGGATAAGGCGATCCCGTCGATCTCCTACGCCCTCGTCGACCGCGACGGTGTGCTTGCCGAAGGCCATATTCAGCGCCATGACCGACATTTCGACATGGGCAAGGACACGTGCTTCCGCATAGGCTCCATCACCAAGACCTTCACTTCGCTGGCGATCATGCAACTGGTCGAGAAGGGCCTTGTCGACATCGACGTCGACGTCTCGACCTATCTGCCCGGTTTCAAGCCGGACAACCCGTTTGCTGGCGCTCAAGGCGGGCCGTACGGTTCGGTCATCAGCCTGCGCAAGCTGATGACGCATACGGCTGGCATCGTGCGCGAGCCGAAGAGTGGCCATTATCTCGACGCCACCCGGCCGCCGCTCGAAGACACCGTCAACGAACTGGCAAGCTCGACCTTGAAGCAGGATCCGAGCCTCGGCGTGATGCACTACTCCAACGCCGGCATCGCCGTCGTCGGGCGGGTGATCGAGACCGTGACCGGCCAGAGCTATTCGGACTATGTCGCCGCCAATATCCTGAAACCGCTCGGCATGGACAGTTCCTCCTGCGGGATGGCGCCCGGCATTCGCGAGCGGCTCGCGCCTGCCGACATGTGGACGCTCGACGGCGATACGCCGGCGCCGGTGTTCAGCCTGGGCGGCTCGCCGGCCGGCAACATCTTTTCCACCACGGGCGATATGGCACGCTACGCCCAGTGCCTGCTGCGCGGCGGCTTCGACGCTGAGGGCAATTCGATCATCTCGCCGGCGTCGCTGCGCGAGATGTGGACACCATTCGGCAAACGTCCGGCCGGCCACGACAGGACACTGAACGGCTATGGCCTGTGCTTCGGCTCCGGCGATGTCGACGGTTGGACGTCGGTCGGCCATGGCGGCGCCGTCTATGGTTATGCTTCGCAGATGATGCTTTTGCCTGCCGCTGGCGTCGGCGTGCTGATCTTTGCGACCCTTGATTTCGCCAATCAGATCGCCTCGCGGCTCGGTGTCGACGGCGTGCGCATCGTTCTTGCCGAGCGCAGGATGGGCACGATGCCGGAGCGGACACAGCGTCCGCCGGAGATCGCCGAGGAGCAGTTCAAGGCCTTGCCGGGCTATTACCGCGACGACGCCACGCAGGAGATCGTCGAGGTCAAATCCACGGACGGCAAGGTCTACTTGATGGGCGAGGGCGTTCCGCACCGGATCCGTCCGGTGGCCGGCAACGATTTCGTCATCGACGGTCGCATCTACGGCCGCGGCGCGGACTATGCCCATATGACCCTCTCCTTCCCGGCAGACGGCAAGCTCGTTTGGCGCGATACAAGCTGGACACGCATAGAGACGCCTGAGGACGAGACCGTGCCCGACGCCGTCGCGCCGCATCTCGGCGAATACGGGCCGGACTTCAACATCACCTACCTGACCTACAGCCATGGCGGCCTGAAGTGCCTGATCGAATACTTCTGCACGCACACATGCGAGCCGGTCGGAGAGGGGCGCTTCCGCATGCATGGACGGCTTTACGAAGACGAGATCCTCGAACTCGACGCGGTCGACGACAACGGCAAGCGCGGCATCCGCGTCGGGCCGATGTTCCTGGAGCGACGCAGCCCATCTCAGGCCGAAGCGGCGTGACCCAATCATGACCGCTCCAATCAAGATGGAGTCGCCTCTTGGCGCCCGCATGTTCATCGGCGGGCGCGAGGTCGACTATTATTGCGGCACGTCCTACTTCTGCCTGCACGGCCATTCCGAGGTGATCGAGGCGGCCTGCGAAGCGACGAGGCGTTACGGCATGGGGCCCGGGACACTCGCCCATATGCAGGTCTATGCCGATTTGCAGGAGCGGTTGCGCGACTGGTTCGGTGCGGAGGAGGTCGTCTACATGATCTCCGGCTACACGAGCCCCATGGTGTTGCTGCAGGGGCTGCGCGACGAATTCGATGTCATCCTCATGGATTCTGCTACGCATTACAGCACCCGTGATGCGATCCCGACGCTCGGCAAGCGTGTTCATGAATTTCGGCATGCCGATCCGGAGGATCTTGCTGCGCAACTGTCGCTGCATGTGAAGGCGGGCGAGCGGCCGGCGGTGCTGACCGACGGGGTCTTTCCGTCGTCCGGGCGGTTGGCGCCGCTTGGGGACTACAGGCAGGCCATGGCCCGCTACGATGGGGCGCTGCTCTGCATCGACGATTCCCACGGCGTCGGCGTCCTTGGTGAGACCGGCCGCGGATCGCTGCAGCACGCGGGGCTCGAAGGCGAGGGCAACTATCTCGCGGGCACGATGAGCAAGGCGTTTGGCGCGCTGGGCGGCATCGTTCCCGGTAGTTCGGAACTGGCCGCCAAGATCGCGGGCAATGCCATGATCATGCGTGGTGCCTCGCCGGCGCCACCGGGTCTTGCAGCCGCTGCCGCCGCATCGTTGCGCGTTCTGCAGGCGACACCGGAAAAGCGCGCCAATCTCGTTCAAAACGTCAAGCATTTGCGCAACGGATTGCGAAGGCTGGGGTTCGACGTTGCCAACACGCCGGTGCCGATCGTCACCATCAAGGGCGTCACCGACCTCGAGCAGCTGCGCGATCGTCTCGCCGAGCGCGACATCATCGTCAGGGTGCAGCAGCCTGGTGGTTATTCCGACGCGTCAGATGTCGCGACCATGCGGCTTGCGGTGTTTTCCGAGCACACGACCGATCAGATCGATCGGCTCCTGCAGTCGATGGGCGAACTTCTCTAGACCTGCGTGTGGTGATGCCACCGACGTTGGCGTCGGCGAGAACGCCGCGCTACCGACCGTAAACACGCCTGAGCTCGAGGAACTAAGGATAACCTATTGAAATATCAGGGGCTGTAAGTTTTTTGCATGAAGTTTTGCCCATATTGAATTGGAATGTGGCGGCGAACACGGATGTTCCGTTAAGCGACATGCAAATCGCCGATCGCCAGTCAGGCGCGCCTCGTCTCAAGGCGGGGCGTCGCGCTCATCACCCGTGCTGCCGTAACGAACCGAGTGATTATGGGAGGCGTCGTCGTTCATTCGAATTCGATGACAAAGCTATGGGCGGCATCGGACGATGCCATGTCGGTCCAGGTCTCAACCCGCAGCGCCTTCATGTCGTGCCTGCCCTCCGCGTCAGCGAAATACATGCCATAGTCATCAGCTGGTTTGTCTTCGTTCGGTGTGTAAGACTTCCACAGTGTAAAACTCAGCGTTTCACCGGTAACCCATCGCCAGCCGCCCTTTGGCTCGCGGCCGCTTTCGTCTTGGAACAGGCCGATCCAAGGCCCGTGCTTGTGCGAGTATCCATCGTTGAAATTGGAGAAAAAGAAGCGGTCGTCCTTGCTGAAAAGCGAGACGACAAAATCGTTCTCCTCCTTCGAACCGATGGTGGCGAGATGTCCGCCGCAGCGCTTGGCGGCCGTATCTGCCGAATTCCACGTCACCCATTGCGCCTGCATCACCAGGTACATATGGCCCCTGAACGAGCCGTAGACCCTCTCCTGCCACGGATCGCAGTTAATGGCCTTCCAGACGCGCTGATCAGTTTCGAGGCCAACAAAATCATTTGGAAGGTATCGCCGCGCCATGGGCGAGGAGTACAGGCCGTCCGTGGCCCCTTTGATCACCTTGATCCCGAGCGCCTTTGCCGTCGTTTCGTTAAAGTAGCCTGTGTCCGCAATGCTGGCGGACTTCTGGTAGTCGGCTATCGCCTTGCGGGTTTGCGCGCCGAAGACACCATCTGCGTTTCCTGTACCGAAGCCTTTGGCGGCAAGAGCGACCTGGATCTCGCTTCTCTTCGCCTTGTCGAAGACGAGTTCGTTCTCGACTTGCTCCATCAAGGACAATGAGGACGTGGTCGTGTCGGCCTGCATCACCGACAACATCTGGCGAGCGACATCGGCCTTTTCCCCGCTGCGATACTTTGCGAGAAAGAACGTCCAGATGCGAGGGGTGTTGATCCGCAGCGCCTTCTGAAAATCTGCCTCGGCCGCTATAGTTTTCGGATCTGTCACCGGGGCCGCAAGGAGTGCCTGCTCTGATTGTTGCAAGGGAGGCCCGAAATAGAATTCAAGGGACAGTGATGACAAGATCTGCGGCGATTGCTTGCCCTCCGTCGCCTCCCTCACGTCCCGAATGACCCGCTTGAACGCTGTGCCGATCTCGAGACCCGGGCTCGCTAAGTGGCTGACGAGCGCCTCAGTGAATGGCGAATTCTCGCCGCGTCCGTCAGATGCGACTTGCCCAGGTGCGGCTGCGAAGGCGACCATTGTGCCGGCACTTTCCGTCTCAATCGGCGCCAGTCCACGCGTCGCAAGGCTTCGGGTTGCACCTTCGATTTCTTCGTTGAGCCGGTTGGCGAGCGGATTGTTGCGGCAGGCGTCCAGAAAGATGAGCGCAATCTTTGCCTTCGTCTCGATCGTGCGCACCACATCGGCAAGCGCGAGCGTCTCGGCATGAACGTCGAACTCGTTGGCAAGCCTGGCGTTGGTAGCGACCAGGTAGTTTTCACCACGAAGCTGCATGCCGTGGCCGGCATAGTAAAAAAGCGCTACGTCATTGGCAGCAATCCTGCGCGAAAAGCGCGAAACCGCTTCGGCCAACTGGTTGCGGTTGGCGTCTATCACGATGTCGGCATCAAATCCTTGGGTGGAAAGGAACGCTCCGAACGCTCGCGCGTCGCGAGACGCGTTTGGAAGCGAACCGGCGGCTTCGTATGTCGAGTTTCCAATGACCAGCGCCAGGCGTCGACCGCTTTCGGCTGCAAATGCATCAGTGGACGCGATCAGAGTTACCGCGAGCAAGGATAGCCATGGAAACCACATTCGCATCTTACTCGCCTCTCGCTGAGACCGTCACAGAATTGAACGTTTGATATCGCTTGAATATTCCCCGCGACCGGCGGAATGGGTATTCGCTTCAATTGGCCGCTACTCGACACTGCATATTAGCAATTGATGTTGTTTGGGCAAGCACCTGCATGGCGGACGTGCCGGTGGTCAAAGGTTCAACTCACAACCTTCAGTCCGATGACCCCTGAAAGGATGAGGCCGATGCAGAGCAATCTTGCCAACCCGACCGGATCACCGAAAGCAATCATTCCAACGATCGCAGTCCCTGCAGCTCCAATGCCTGTCCAAACTGCGTAGCCTGTCCCCACCGGCAGTGAACGCAGAGAGAGCGACAACAGCACTACGCTGGAAATGCCGCTCGCGATGGTCACAAGTGCTGGCAGGGTTCGAGTGAAGCCATCGGAAGATTTCATGGCGACCGCGAAGACGATCTCGAGAGCGCCTGCGAGCACGAGCATGCTCCATGCCATATTGATGTCCTTTGGAACGGGCCACATGGCGGCACGGGCGCTGACGAAAGGGGAGGCCTTCTCAACGCCCGCAGGGTCGTGTGTTAAGCGACTTTGGTCGCAGCCAAGGGCATGGAGCGGAACGACACGCCAAGTCGATTGAAGGCATTCATCAAGCCGATCGCGTAGGTGAGATCGGCAAGTTCTTTGTCGGTGAATGCGCTGGCCGCGGCCGCATATTCAGCATCAGGAACACCTGTTTCGCAAATGCGAGTAACGGTCTCCGCCCAGGCGAGGGCTGCCCGCTCACGGTTTGTGAAAAGCGTTCCTGTTTCTCGCCATACCGCCACCAGCACGAGCTTCTCGACTTCGACGCCTTCCTTGATCAGGTCGCGCGTGTGCATATCGATGCAAAAGGCGCAGCCATTGATTTGAGACACACGGAGATTCACGAGATCGACAAGACCCTTCGGCAAACTGCCCTTCTGCAGTGTCATGTAGACACCGCCGAACGCTTTATAACCCTCCGGTGAAACCTCTGCATACTTGATACGATTGCTCATAACGAACGGTCCTTCCATTTCTTGGTGAAACGAAAGGTCGCGCTTGTTGGCCCAGACTAGAAGGTCCAAGAATGGTGTTCCGACCTAGACCATAAGTCAGGCATCCAAGAGCTTGGCGATCCGGATGCCAAGTGCTTCCGCCATCGACTGCGACGTCACATTGGTAAAGTTGACAAGAACGGCTGACATCCGATTTCCCTCGAACGTCCAGTCCGACAGCGCTTCCGCATAGAGTCCATCAACCCGCATTCGTGAAACGAGCTCGTGGTCGGGTACATCCGGTACACGCAGGATCACGTGCATGCCTCCGGGTTGCGGATCGATCCGCACCGCTTTGTCGCCGAGTGCACGCTCTAGCCCGGCTACAGTCGCCTCCCGGCGCTCCGAATACAGCCGCCGCATGCGCTGAATGTGTCGCGCGAAATGGCCCTCCTTCATGAAGCCCGAAACAATGGCTTGAGTGAACCAGGGGCTTCCGCCGGAAAGGTCTCCTGCGACGCGTTCGAATGTTTCGACCTGGGCTTCCGGCACCACGAGGTAGGAGAGCCTAATCGCCGGGAACAGAACCTTGCTGAAAGTTCCTGTGTATACGACGCGCCCATCCGTATCGAGGCTCTTTAAAGCAGGAAGCGGACGACTGACATAACGGTACTCGCCGTCATAGTCGTCCTCGACAATCCAAGCCTTGGTTTCCGATGCCCAGTTCAGCAGTGCCAAGCGCCGTGGCAGCGAAAGCGACATCGAGAGCGGGCTCTGGTGTGCGGGGGTGACGACTGCCGCACGCGCCCGTGGAGCAGCGTTGATACCATCTTGAACTATGATCCCGTCCCCATCGACGGCGACCGGAACCGGAGTGATTTTCATGTGCTCGAGGATTCTTCTGGTGGGAGGATAACCAGGGCTCTCAAGCCATACGCTGTCCCCGGCGTTCAAAAGAGAGTGGGACACAAGCTCGATCGAATGCCTGTACCCGCTGGTGACGAAGACCTGCTCGGGAGAGCAATCGATCCCACGCGAAACCTGCAGGTACGCGGCAAGTTGGGTGCGCAGGGTGGAAAGGCCACGCACATCTGGATGGACCATGTCTTCTGGCTGCATAGCGCGAGCTAGGCGTGCGCCCAATCTCGCCCATATCTTTCGGGGAAAGGCATCCAAGGCTGGAAGCCCCATTTGAAAAGGCAGAACGGTGTCAGGTCGATAGGTTATTGGAGCGAGAAGCGGGTCAAAGCTTCGAGCTGAAGGTGGCCTGGTCCGTTGTGGCTTGATATCCGGGGAAACGATGGTCCCTGCCTGGCCCCGAGACAGAATATATCCCTCAGCCGCCAACAATGAGTAGGCCGATTCCACCGTGCCCCTTGCCAGTCCCAGCTCCTTCGCCAGGGCGCGCGCAGCGGGTATCCGATCCCCGGGCTTGAGGACGCCCTCCGAGAACGCATTGAGAAACCGGTCGTATATTTGCCAATAATAAGGTTTGTCGGCGTTCGGATCGGGCGGCGAGGTATAGCTTTTCCGAATACCGGCCATCTCCATATCCCCGTCAACGTTGTTTACGCGACTTTACTATGGCCCACACACTAACGCCATTCTTGGACCTGTGTAATGAGCCACGTCCGCTGTAAGCCACGGCCACAACCTGCGTCAAACCGTTGGCGTGGCCAACTCAGGGACGAGCGATGAAGACGATTTTACATGTGAGCTGCAGCCCGCGAGGCAAGGCGGCCGAGAGCCATCGGCTCTCTCAGGAAATCATAAGGGCCTTGCAGGCACGCTTGCCCGGCTCAAGCGTGATCGAACGTGTCATCGGCGATGGCTCTCTACCGCATATCGACAACGATTACGCGCTCTCTCAGTCATCTCTCCAGGACGTCTCCCGGGAGGGAACCATGGCGGTGTCGGAGGTGCTGGTCCGAGAGCTTGAAGGCGCGGATTACCTCGTCATTGGCACGCCGATGCACAACCTTACTGTTCCCGCCTCGCTGAAGGCATGGCTCGATCATGTCGTTCGGGCTCGCAGAACCTTCACAATCGGCGCTGGAGGGAAGGTCGGCATGCTCTGCAATCGTCCTGTATACGTGGCCGTGGCCTCCGGAGGCCGGTTCTCTGGGGAACAGGCCCGCCAACCCGACTTCCTCACTCCCTATCTGACGACGATCCTTGGCACCATCGGCCTACACGATCTGACCTACTTCTCCGTCCAGGGAACAGGGGCCAGCCCGCAGTGCGTCGCGACGACGAGGACGCAAGCGTCAGTTGAGATCAAGGAGCACTTTGCTTCACTCCTAGAAAAGAGTTCGGAGAAGCGCCTGAACCAGCCATCGTACGCCACCGTGACCGAGCTTATCCGGGAAGTTTAACCAGGAGGACTACCGTGGCCAGTCAAATGATGGCAGCAGGATCTATCGAGGAGTTTGCAGGCGATCGTCGCTTGGCGGAGCAGCTAGCCTTCATTCTTGAAGTCGAAAAGCTCAAGACTGTCTTGCGCAGAACTCCCTTGCTGGATCGCTCGCGCGTTGAGAACGACGCTGAACACACGTGGCAAGTGGCGCTGATGGCAATGGTGCTTTCCGAGCATTCCGACCGGACCATCGATCTGCCGCGCGTTATCAAGATGCTGCTCATCCACGATATAGTAGAGATTGACGCCGGCGATACCTTTGCCTTCGACAAGGTTGGTGGAACAAGTCAGATCGAACGGGAAACCAGAGCTGCCAAACGAATCTTCGAGTTGTTGCCCCAAGATCAGGCGGTGGAGTTTCGGTCGCTCTGGGATGAATTCGAGGCGAAGACCTCGCCTGAATCCCTGTTTGCCAATGCCGTCGATCGCTTGCAGCCAATGCTGCACAGCTACTTTACAGGCGGTGAAAACTGGCAGTCAGCCAGTATCACATCGTTCGATGTGGAGCGCCGGATGCAACCCGTTGCGGCCGCTTCAGGGGCGTTGGGCCACCTCGTTTCAAGGCTCGTGAATTCTGCCGTCGAAATGGGAATCCTCACGCGTTGCAGCGACAGTAAGATCGCATCGGGGGTACATCCATCGGGCTTGGAGCGGAGGCAGACATGTTGAAATCGAACACCGCTATGAAACCCGGCATCGAACCGACGGTCTACGTAATCGATGACGCAGCGAGCGTGCGGGATGCCCTTCTTGAGCTTTTTACAGTGACTAAAATAAGGGCGGCGGCCTTTGCGAGCGGAACGGAGTTCTTTGAAACCGTTGATGCAGATTGTGCCGGTTGCGTCTTAGTGGATCTTCAAATGCCTGGTGAGTCTGGTCTCGATGTGCAACGCCGATTGGCTTCTCTTGGCAATAAAATGCCCGTGATCTTCATTTCAGGGAGCGTAGATGTCCCGTCCAGTGTGGCGGCGCTCAAGGCAGGCGCCATCGATTTCATCACGAAGCCGTTTGCAATTCAGGATCTGCTCGACGCAGTTGACCGTGCAATGCAATTGGACGACGAGCGTCGCCAGGCAGATGGGTGGCATGATCAGGTTCGAACGCTGGCCACCCCTTCCCACGCGGCGCGCGCGACAAGAAAAACTGCGGCTAGCTAGCGGTTCCCCGGGGCTGGCAGCGTGAAGGCGACCGTGGCTCCACCACCCGGGTTGTTCTCCACCCAGAGACGTCCTCCATGGGCTTCGACGATTGAATGACAAATCGGAAGTCCCATCCCCATGCCGTTGCTCTTCGTGGTGAAGAAGGGTTCGAACACAAGATCGGGATGTGCAAAGCCAGTTCCTGCATCCTCTACGGCAATACAGATTGAATTGCCTGGATCGCTGCTGGATCTGATCTTTAAGGTACGCAATGGGCCGGTGCTGTCCATTGCTTGGATCCCATTCCGGATAAGGTTTACGAGAACCTGCTGGACCTGTATTCGATCCAGCGGAACCGCGGGAAGGTGAATTTCCAGTTTCAAATCGAGCCGGGTCGTGTTTGCTAAGATTTCGTCTGACATGAGATCCACGACCTCGTGCACCAGGCGGTTTACGTCTTCCATCGTCCGCGTTTGCGGTTGGTTCCTGAACAACGCGCGAATGCGGCCGACTATATTTAAAGCGGCGAGCGCATCTTGCGCTACCCGTTCGGCTGCCTGCTTGCCACGTTCGATGTTTGGAGGATCGGCCGAAAGCCACCGCGCGCACACATCGGAACCCGTGACTACCGCGGTAAGCGGTTGGTTGATCTCGTGAGCGATAGAAGCCGCGAGCTGGGACAGGTTTGCTGTTCGAGCGGCGTGCGCAAGCTGTTCAGCAGAACGGCGCAAGGCTGCTGCCGCTTGGACGTGGTCCTCTATGTCTTGGCAGAGGCCGAACCACTGTACGATGTTTCCGTCCTTGTCCCGTATTGGTTCCACTCGTCCCAACATCCAACGAAACGTGCCATCTGCCCGCAGAAGTCTGTAGCTCATTGAAAAACTGTCACCTGTGGCCAGGCAACGGCCGAGTGCGCTGCGAACAGGCTCGGCGTCATCGGCATGAAAAACCGTGTCCATCACGGCTTCAACATCTCCGGCATTGGACAGGTCGAGGCCCAGGAAGTCTGCCATGTGCTTGTTGATCATCGTCGTCGTGCCCTCGGGTGCCAGCAGCCAAACGTGGCTCGGAACTATGTCGACCAAGAGAGACAACTCAATTGAGCGGGCTCGCAAATCCACCGCGTCCTGTTTTTCCTCCTCGATGTCGATCGTTTGGCCGTGCCAGGCGATGATATGCCCAGAGACGTCCCTTAGTGGTCGTCCGGACACGCGAAACCAACGGTATTCGTCATCTATGCCGCAAAGGCGGTGCGCGGTCTCGAGTGGTTGGCCAGTGTCAATACTTGTCTGCCAAGTTTCGGCAACAGGGCGCTGGTCGTCCTTGTGCACACGTTCCAGCCAGTCCACTAGATCTCTTGGGAGGCCAGCTCCAAAAAAGGCTTCCATGCTGCGATTGCGATAGGTGAAACGACCGGACGGGTCCGTCGACCACACATGGCCGGGAATGGTCGCCAGCAGATCAAGCTCCCCGGCATCCCGCACCTCTCGGGAGGGGCCATTCTCGTTCGTCAGCGCTTCATTGTTGGACATTCCGTCCCCCAATTTAGGAACAGTAGCCGCCCGGCAGACGGCGCTCGCACAGCAGCGTGTTGATCGGAACGATCCACTATACCCGATGGGCGCGGGTCATCAATCGCGAGGAGAGGGACACGAACAGTGACCACTCGCCTGGTGTCTGCTCCTGGCTCAGTCACGCCGTGCAGCCCTGTTGCTGCGGCGTGCTTTCGGGCGGAGGCTAATTCGGTCTCTAAGGCCGGCATCGGGCGCAAACCTGCCGTCTCCGGGCCAGCCTTATGACTGAATTCTTGGGGGTTCAGAGGCGAAGATTTGCGTTTTAGATAGGGCGCTTGGCTAGACCCGCTCAAGGATAAGAGGGATCATCCCTCCGGCCTCAAGTACCTGGAGCTCTTGTTCGGTTTCTATAGCCGCCCTGCACGTCAGGCTCTGTGAACTTGTCGCGCGTTCGATGATGACGGACGTCGAGCATCGCGGGAACAAGCTGCTCGCTTCTATCTTGAACGTGTCCTTGGCCGTCAAATTTAACGATCGTGGATGCACTCCCTCGGGGAGAAGGACCGGTAACACGCCCATATTGATCAAGTTGGATCTGTGAATTCGCTCGAAACTGTTCGCAAGGATTGCGCGCACACCCAAGAGTCCAACGCCCTTCGCCGCCCAATCTCGGGAGGAACCGGCGCCGTACCGTTCACCGGCGACAATGACAACGGCTCGATTCTCCTTCTGATATCTCTGGGCGATTTCCCAAAGAGGGCCAATGTCCCCGCTCGTGCCATGGATTGTCGTTGAGGCCGGTGTTTGCCCGAGAAGCAGGTTCGCGGCGGTGCGATTGTCAAACAATCCCCTGACCATCGCCCGCCAGTTGCCGCGCCGTGCGGCGTATACATTGAGGTCGTTGCATGGGGCGCCTGCCTCGACCAGGTGCTGACCGGCATAACCGGTTGGGTCAATCTGGCCTGCGGGCGATATGTGGTCGGTCGTCATATCGTCGCCAAGCACAATCAGAGGCGAGGCTCGGTACGTCCCGAGACGGCTCGGCATCTTCTGCGCGGCGAAGGGGGGGCGGCGGACATAAGTCGATCGCTCATCCCAAGGAAAGCGGACTGTTTCAGGCGCGGCCAAGGCTTTCCAGGCTTCGCTGCGCTCGGCGTCGGCAAAGGCTTCGGCGAAATCCGCCGGATTGGCGGCTGCTCGCCATGTTGCGGAGATTTCCTCCTCCGTCGGCCACAGGTCCTTGAGGAACACAGGCCAGCCGTTCGGCGCCATTCCAAGCGGGTGTCGGGAAATATCTTCAGGGATGTAGCCGCAAAGCGCGAATGCGATGACCAGTGGAGGGGAGGCCAGGAAGCCGAATTGAAGTGCCGGATGGACGCGACCTGGAAAATTGCGATTGCCGGAAAGGACGGCCGCAGCAACGGTGCCCTCTTTCAACGCCTGATCCATGTCGGGATGTAACGGGCCGGAATTGCCAATACATGTCGTACAGCCATATCCGACGATGCCAAATCCGATGGCTTCCAGATCCGCGAGTAGGCCGGCGCGCCGCAGAAGGCGCTCGGCTGCCGGCGACCCCGGTGCAAGCGAGGTCTTGACCCAGCGCGGGGGCTTCAGCCCGTACCGGTGGGCTTTCCGAGCGAACAGTCCGGCGGCGATCAGCAGCTTTGGGTCAGAGGTGTTGGTGCAGCTTGTAATCGCCGCGATGGCCACGGCCGCATCGGGAATGCCGTCGCTCATGCCTGTGAGGGGACGACCGCACGCTTCTTTGAGCGCGGCTCGGGCTTCGTGGATGGGATGCCGATCTTGTGGGCGCCGAGGCCCGGCAACGATCGGCACAAGTTCGGAGAGATCAAGCTCCACGACCCGCGTGTAACGCGGATGTGCGTCAGGATCAAACCAGAGACCCTGCGCCTTTGCCAGCGCTTCGACGAGTTCGCACTGGTCTTCGGTCCGTCCCGTCTCGCGAAGGTAACGAATGGTCTGCTCATCGATCGGGAAGTATCCGCTTGAGGCGCCATATTCCGGTGCCATGTTGGCGACGACGGCGCGATCGCCGCACGACAGCCCCGACACACCGTCTCCGAAAAACTCGACGAACTCCCCGGATACCTTGTGCCGTCGCAGAAGATGGGTGATCTCCAGGGCGAGATCGGTCGACAGGACACCAGGCTTGAGCGCGCCTCTCAGCCTCACGCCGACGACATCCGGCAGCCGCAACATGACCGGCATGCCAAAAAAGACGCTTTCGGCTTCAAGCCCGCCGACGCCCCAGGCGAGAACCCCGATGCCATTGATCATCGGCGTGTGGCTGTCGGTTCCGATCAAGGTGTCGGGTCTCGCCCAACGTGCGCCGTTTCGGTCTTCGACCGCAATCACGGTTGCGAGTTGCTCCAGGTTCACGGTGTGCATGATGCCCGTTCCGGGAGGATGGACCCGCACGCCGGGCAGGGCACCGGTCGCCCATTTCATCAGCCGGTACCGCTCCGCGTTGCGCTCGAGTTCCCGTTCCATGTTGTATTCGCGCGCGTCGGGTCTGCCGTACCAATCGACCGCCACGCTGTGGTCGACCGAGACGTCGACCGGGAGAACCGGTGAGAGCAGGGATGGGTCGCCGCCGGCTTCGGCGACGGCATCGCGCATGGCGGCAATGTCGACCAAGGCGGGAACGCAGGTCGTGTCGTGCATCAGCACGCGGCCGGGGTGGAACGGTATTTCGACCTCGCTATGGCCGTCCTTCAGCCAATCGGTGAATGCGTCTTTGACAGCGGCCGTCTCCAAGGAACCGCTTCGAATGACATTCTCCAGGAAGATCCGCATCAGCCAAGGGAGTTGCGCGAGGCTTGGCCCGAAGGCCTCGTGGAGGTCAACCGCCTTCACTCGGCCGAAACTGGTCCGGATGCTCAACTCCGTCATGGGGTATCCTCAAAATTGGATGCTGATGAAGATATTCTTCCGCCTCGAGTTCCGTTCATAGTGTCTTGCCCCTCATCCTCACAATCTGATTGGCTAGATCGACCTGACTGGTCGTCTGCAAGAAGTGCTTGTCACTCGATGAGAAGAAGTTGGATAGCGCCCAGGGCGCGCGGCACTCGCCGAGGGTGGACGCCTTCACTCCATCGGCTCAGATGCTCTTGCGCGTGACGAAGCGCGTTTCGAGATAGGCCTCGATCGCCTCCGAACCACCTTCGGTTCCGTAGCCGGAATCCTTGATGCCGCCGAAGGGCACCTCCGGCAGCGCCAGGCCCAGGTGGTTGATCGAGATCATGCCGCTTTCGACTTCGCTTGAAAGGCGGTGCGCGCTTCTTTCCGATCCGGTGA
>JAESFW010000373.1_pt1 | contig 24201 bp, 23 predicted proteins | sample 9269481 | NCBI WGS metagenome assembly JAESFW01 (sample SAMN14515350, study PRJNA621654) | algae metagenome | isolation source: Lyngbya sp. HA4199-MV5 and co-occurring heterotrophs from soil with... | place: USA: Ahupuaa O Kahana State Park, Hawaii | collected 2009-07-21
GATGCCCACCGCGAAGCGGCACTAAGGGCTGGTCAAACAAGCCGTTTGCTGGGCGCCTGCAACTTAAAGCGGGTGCGTTCGGTGGCAAGCGGTGAATTTCAACAGCCTGCTAAGGCCTTTCCAGGCTGTTGGACTGCTGGCGCGCGCGCCAGTCGGTGGGGGCCGGGCCGGGGCCATACTGCATGGGGCGCTCGTTGCGGGCACGGTCGGCCGCGGCCCTGCGGTCGCGCTCGATCTGGTCGCGCCGTGCCTGCTCGCGTTCCCGCTCCACCTGCTGGTCGCGGCGTTCTTGCTCGCGCCGGGCGTTGTCACGCTCTTGCTCGCGGCGCTCGCGCTCGGCCTGGTCGCGCTGGGCCTGCTCTCGCTGCGACTGCTCGCGGTTGCGTGCATGGTCGCGCCGCTCCTGGTCGCGGCGGGCTTCTTCGCGTGCCCGGTCGCGCTCCCGTTCTCTTTCCCTTTCCCGCTCCCACTCGCGCTCCTGGTGGTAGCGCCGGTCGCGTTCCATCTGGTCGCGCAGGGCGGCCTCGCGGTACTCCTGGTCCCGCCGGTCCTGCTCGCGCTGGCGCTCGCGTTCCTGGCGGTCGCGCTCCATCTCGCGCGCCATGGCCTCCATGCGCCATTCGCTGTCGCGCCGCGCGTCTTCCTCGATGCGGCGCATGCGGTCCATGGCCTCCGCATAGGTGGGGCGCATGATCGCCGGCGGCGTGCTGCCCGAATGGGGTCGCACGGTCGCGGGCGCCGGGGCTGCCGCCCTGGACTGCGCGGCCTTGTGGGTATGGCCTGCCGCGGCGGATCCGGGGGGAATGGGCGAAGGGTAGCTGGCCAGGTCCACATGCTGCAGGCCGGGCAGGCCCGATGGCCGCAGCGCGCTGGCGGGCGGTGCGGGGAGAGGCAAGGGGGCGGCCAACGCCGCATCCTGCCCAGGCACCGCCGTGGCGCTGGGAGGCGTCGCCGGTGCCACCGGGGCCGCTGGAGCCGGCGAGGGCGCTGCTGGCGAGGGATAGGTGGCCAGGTTGACGTGCTGCAGGCCGAGTGGGCGGGTCGGATAGGTTCTGCTGGGACCGCAGGCGGTCAACGCCACGCCGAACAGTGACAGCAAGGCCAGGCGCACGGGCAAAGGGGTCATGGAGCTCCTTGGGCAACCGCCGAAACCGTGGCGGTGCCCGCTATTGACGCGCGGCAGGCGGTGGCGGTTGACGCCGCGGCTGCGGCATTTGGGGGAGGTGATGCCCGCAGGAAGGCTGGTGTCTCCTTCCCCTGCCGGCCGTGCAGACAGGGGCTGTGCGTGCGCGGGACTGCGGGTGCTTTCGGCCGTTCAGCAGGGCGCCTGTCCGCCCGTGCCGTTGGAACGGCACACCCCGCCCTGCCCTGGGAAGCGCCCGGGGCCATTGCGTGGATAGGTGTTGCCCAGGTTGTCGGTGCAGCGGTAGTCCGAGCACTGCGTGAGGCGTGGCGGCGGCTGCTGGGGCGTGGTGGGAAAGGGTTGCGGGAACACGGCCGGCGGGTAGGGCGCGGGGTAGCCGGGGCCATGGCGTGGCGGCACCACCACGACCTTGGGCTGGCCCGCGCGTGCGCGCTCCAGCTCGGCATAGGCTTGCGGACCCAGGCAATCAAGGTCCATCTGGCGCTGGGCGGCCTCCAGGCGCTGCCCATGCTCCAGGGTGGAGCGGGGGCCGTCGCCGGCCACCATGTCGTAGCTGCGGCGCGAGCGTACGCACTCGGGCGAGCGCGCATAGTCCTGCGGCAGCGGGGCATTGGCTGCGCGCGCACGGTTGCGGTCCTCGGCGCGCCGGGCCTCGGCCTCTGCCGCCTCGTTCTCGGCCTGCAGGCGCTGCTGCTTGCGCTCCAGCGCTTCGGCCGACAGCTGCCGGTCCAGCAGGATCTCTTCGGGCGTGCGGCGGGCTTCGACTTCACGGGCCGCCTCACCGCTGCTGCAGGCGCCGTCGGTGTAGGTCACCTTGCCGGTGCGCGCGTCGGTACAGCGGGTGACCTGTGCCTGGGCACCCAGGCACAGGCCCGCCAGGAACAGGCCGTAGAGAGTGGGGCGCAGGAGGCTGGCCATGGTACTTCGTATTCTCAGCACTCAGGGGCTGGATCGCAAGCTGCCGCGCCAGCCGCTTTGTGGCAGGCCAAGGCCGGACTGGACTGGCCGGCTCTCGTTGCGCGCCCGGTCCGCGGCCGCACGGCGGTCGCGCTCCATCTGTTCGCGCCGTACCTGTTCGCGTTCCCGCTGTGCCTGCTGCACGCGTTGCTCCTGCTCGCGCCGTGCGTATTCGCGCTCGCGCTCACGGCGTTCGCGATCGGCCTGCTCGCGCTGGGCCTGCTCCCGCTCGCGCTGTCTTTCCTTGTCCCGCTCGCGCTCGCGTTCCTGGTGGTAGCGGTGGTCGCGTTCCAACTGTTCGCGCAAGTCGTTCTCCCGGCGCTGGGCGGCCTCCCGGTACTCCTTCTCGCGCCGGTCCTGCTCGCGCTGGCGCTCGCGTTCGGCATAGGCCTCCGGGCCCATGCAGTCCATGTCCATGCGCCGCTCGGCATCTTCCTTGAGGGGGGCGTATTCGCGTGTGGAACGGTGGTTCTGCTGGATGCGCAGCAGGTTGTAGGCACCCCGTGAGTCTGCGCACCCAGGCGAACGGGCATAGTCGTACTGCCGCGGGGCATGGTCGGTGAATGCGGGCTGCGCATCGGCTTGTGCGGCGCCATGGCCTGCCCGCAACTGCTGCCGGCTGCGTTCCAGCGCTTCTTCGTAGAGCCGCTGGTGGCGCAGTACCTCTTCAGGCGCAGGGCGTATCTTGACCTCGCGTGCGGCCTCGCCACTGTTGCACAAGCCGTCGGTGTAGGCGACCTTGCCGGTGCGTGCATCGGTACAGCGCGTCACCTGGGCCTGCGCGCCCAGGCACCAACTGGCCAGAACCAGGCCGCAGAGAGCGGGTAGATGGATGCGCACCATGGCGTCGGGCCGGTCGGCGCCACCAGCCCGCTCAGGGCTTTTCAAGGCTGTTCGACTGCTGGCGGGCGCGCCAGTCGTTGGGGTGCGGGCCGGGGCCGTACTGGCGGTTGTCGCCACGGGCCCGTTCTGCAGCCGCGCGGCGGTCGCGCTCGATCTGGTCGCGGCGTGCCTGCTCGCGCTCGGCCTGGTTGCGGCGCTCCTGGTCGCGGCGGGCGTTCTCGCGGTCGCGGTCACGCTCCCGGTCGCGGCGCTCGCGCTCGGCCTGTTCGCGCCATTGCTGTTGCGCGCGTTCGCGCTCCCGCTCACGCGCCCAGTCACGCTCGTCACGGCGGTTGCCGTAGTACACCGGTGGAGGGGGCGCCACGTACACCGGGGGCGGTGGCGAACGGTAGACCGGCGGCGCGTCGTAGATGATCGTCGAGCCGCTCGGCGGGTAGTAGGTGGGGGCGGGTGCGTAGTACGGGTCACCCGGTACCGTGGCACAGCCTGTCAGCACGGCGCCCAGGACCGTGGCGGAGAGAACGCGGGCGAAGGTATTTGTCATAGGTGTTCAGACTCCCGGCGCATGGGCGCGTTCCGCGTTGCAGGTAAAGGCCAGGAAAACAACACCGTGGGGTTGTTGCATCCTCCGGGCCACTTGCAACTTGACGTTTGAGCCCTGCATTTGGTTGACCGGGCACCAGTTTGCCCCAGACCGGCGCGCAGAGATAGCCCTGGCGGGTAGGCCGAAGGCCCTTGGCCGGGTAGGTGCGTGACATCGTTCACGCCAACGCCCGGCGCGCTCGCGCCGGGGGGCTTGCCCGCTTACTTGGGCAGCACGCGGCGGATGGTTTCCGCCAGGTCTTCGGCCACGAACTTGGCCACGTAGCCGTCGGCGCCCACGCTGCGCACATGGTCTTCGTTGGCCGAGCCCGACAGCGAGGAGTGGATGACCACCGGCAGGCCGTGGAAGCGCGCATCCTGCTTGATGTTGCGGGTCAGCGTGAAGCCGTCCATCTCGGGCATTTCCAGGTCGGTCAGCACCATGGACACGCGGTCCAGCACGGTCTTGCCTTCGCCCTCGGCGCTCTTGGCAATGGCGTTCAGGCGGTCCCAGGCTTCCTTGCCCGACTTGACCATCTCGAATGGCGCATTGAGGGCCTTGAGCTCCTGCTCGATCAGCGAGCGCGCCACGAAGGAGTCGTCGGCCGCGAGGATGATGGAGCCGGGGCGCAGCTTGAGCTTGGCGCCCACCTTTTCCTCGGTGACTTCATGGCCGTCCGAGGGCGAGACCATCTGCAGGATGGCTTCCACGTCCAGCACCTGGGCCAGGCGCGATTCGTCGGTGTTGCCATCCAGGCGGGCGATGCTGGTGACGAGCTTGCCCTTGGCGCCGCTGGTTTCGGCCGAGAGCACCTGCTTCCAGTCCAGGCGCACGATGTCTTCCACCGACTCCACGGCGAACGCCTGCGTGGTGCGCGCGTACTCCGTCACCAGCATGATGTTCAGGCCGGTCTGGGGCTTGCAGCCCACGATGGAGGGCAGGTCCAGCACCGGGATCACCTGGCCGCGCAGGTTGACCACCCCCAGCGAATGCGGCGTGGTGCCCGCGATGGGCGTGATGCTCGGCATGGCCACGATCTCGCGGATCTTGAACACATTGATGCCGAAAAGCTCGGACTTGTTCAAGGCGGTGTCGGTGCCCAGGCGGAACAGCAGCAACTCGAACTTGTTGGTGCTGGTGAGGTTGGTCCGCTCGTCGATGTCCTGCTGCACTGCTTTCATGGAAGTGTCCTTTGCGCAGATACGCGCGTTTACAAATTCTAGGATCAGAACGGTGCGCGCAGCACGATAAATTGTCAGGGCGTACCCGAATGGGGTCTGCCCGCCCCCCAACGTCGCGGCGCCGAGACACTGCCGGCGCCACTGTTACAAATCGGGAAGGGCGGCGCGCGCGGGCTCCTCGTGCCCGGCCATTGTGCTACAGGCCTGCCACCGGACCGTAGTGCAGCACGGTGGGAAAAGGGTCATAGAAATGGTGCAGCAAGGCCTTCCATTCCTGGTACTGCGGAGATTGGCGAAAGCCCACCTCGTGGTCCTCCAGGGTGTCCCAGCGCACCAGCAGCACATAGTCGTCCGGGCGCTCGATGCAGTGCTGCAGTTCGTGCGACTGGTAGCCGGGCATCGAGGCAATGATGCGCTGTGCCTTGGCAAAGGCCTGCTCGAAGGCGCTGGCCTGGCCGGCTCGGATGGTCAGTTGGGCAATTTCCAGGATCATGGGGCGGTCTGTGGGGTGGGTGCAGCCCCGGTTGTACCCCAGACTCCCCGCGGGATTTCGGCGCAGGCGGGTTTCCTAGGGCGTGTCATCGTTTATTGCAGCGCGGTGCAGTGCAAGGCGCCCTGAGTGCCGCGTAGCACCGCTACGCAAGCGAAGGGCAACGCCGCAATGTGCCGCGCTGCAGGCTTTCCCTTCGGGCTGGCCCCGGCATGCGGCGTCTGCTTTGTCGCACGGCTTGCCCATAGTCCACTATGGGCAGCGCCGCGCTTCGCGCATCCATCCGCATGCCGGGGCCAGCGCGGGGGTGAAATGAACGATGACACGCCCTATGCAGCGCTCGGCAGCGGGGCCGGTGCGGCTGCCCCTGCGGCCAACAGGCCCAGCAGCGCCAGCATGGGGGCGTCGGAGGCATCGCAGGCCAGGCCCATGTGCCGGTCGAAGGCCAGTGAGCCGTCCAGCGGCCGCGCCACCGCCTGGCGCGCATGGGCAGCGTGCGATTGCGGCACCACGGCCAGGCCAATGCCGGCGTCGACCATGTGCAGCAGCAGTTCCTCGCGCTCGGCGCTGGCACGCACCGTGAGTGCAATGCCCTGCTCCGCCAGCAGGCGGATGAAGGACTGGTGCAGCGGGCAATGCGGCCATTCGATCAGCGGCAGGCCCGCAAGGTCCGCCACGCCAAAGCGCTTCTTGAAGCGCAGCGGGTGCCCGCCGGGCACCAGCATCACATAGGGCTCGCGCCATAGCGGGAAAAAGGTGTCGCCCGGTGCCTTGCAGTGCTCGGCCACCAGGCGCAACCGGGCATCGCCTGCGCTGGCGGTCAGGCGGACCAGGGCCTGGGGCAAGTGCTGCTCGAGCTGCGCCAGCAGCGGCGCGGCCGGGCCCACGAGCAGGGCGTCCTGCAGGAAGATGCGCACAGTCTCGCGCGGCGCTTCGCGGAAATCGCGCACCATGGCGCCCGCGTCTGCCAGCAGGCTGCAGGCGCGTGGGTACAGGCGGTGGCCCTCGGGTGTGGGTGCCAGGCCATTGCGGCTGCGCTCGAACAGCACGGTGTCGAGCGCGTCCTCCAGCCCCTTGATGGCCATGCTGATCGACGGCTGCGCCACAAAGCAGCGCCGCGCGGCCGCCGTCACCGAGCGTTCCTCGTAGGCCGCCACGAAGTAGCCGAGCGCGCGCAGGTCAAACAGCATGGTTCAAGGGGCGGTATCCATCAGACCGGGGTGATGGTGGTGACGTTTTCGCGGAAGTAGTCCACCTGGCCGTCTTGCGAATGGCTCACGATCCAGGTCAGGCTTTCCACCTCCCGCTGTTGTACCGCATAAAAGAAGCGCTGGTGGAACTGCGTGAGCACCCAGTCGTTGCCCAGCGGCTGGCTGTGGGTGTGCAGGATCTGCGTGCCGCGCGGGAACACCTCCACCGCCAGGCGCTGCAGCATGGCGACCAGGCTCTGCTTGTCGCGGGCGACCTGCCAGCTGGTGTCCGCGCCGTCCTGGTAGTGGTCGATGCGCAGGTCCACGCCATCGGCCACATGGGCCAGCAGCGTGGCCACGTCGCCGCGCGCGAAGGCGGCGATCACGTGGTCGATGGGGTAGGTGGGCGTGGCGGGGTTCGTTGTCATGGCAAGGCTCCTTGTGTGAAAGAAGCCGCGACTGTAGGCAGGCCCTCGCGCCTGCACAACGATGGAATTTATGGCCCGCGGCAATAAAAAACCGAGGGATGTCCAAGGGCCCCGGTGGGGCTCAATCGAGCATACCGGGCACCTGGCGCAGGTAGCCATGCAGTGCCGCAATCGCCTGGCGCACCTTGGCCGGCTGGGCGTCGCGCTGCGGCGTTACGGCCCAGACGTCGAGCGTGCCCAGGTCCCACTGCGGCAGCAGGCGCACCAGGCGGCCCGACTGCAGGGCCTCGTGCACGTCGCTGCTGCCCAGCATGGCCACGCCCAGGCCGGCCTCGCACATCTGCTGCAGCGACAGCTGGTTGTTGCTGGCGATGCGCGGCTCCACCCGCAGCGCGCGGGCCTCGCCCTGGCGGTTGCGCAACTCGGCGAACATGCCCTCGCCATCGCGCACCAGGCCCAGCCAGCCGTGCGAGAGCAGGGCGTCGGGGTGCTGCGGCAGGCCATGGCGTGCCACCCAGTCGGCCGAGGCGCACAGGTACACGTTCATCGCGCACAGGCGGCGTGCCGCCCAGCTCGAGTCCTGCAGCCGGCCAAAGCGCACGGCCAGGTCGATGCGCGCGTTGATGAGGTCGATGGGGGCGTCGTCCACCAGCAGGCGCAGGCGCAGCGCGGGGTGGGCCGCCAGCATCTCGCCCAGGGCCGGCGCGATGTGGCGCGCAAAGCCCACCGTGGCCGACAGGCGCAGCTCGCCGCTCGGTGCATCGCGCGAGGCCGCCAGCTCGGCCCGCGCCTGCTCGGCCGCCGCCCACATCGCGGCGCAGCGCGCGTGGTAGCGCTGGCCGGCCTCGGTCAGCGCCAACTGGCGCGTGGAGCGGTGCAGCAGGGTCACGCCGCCATCGCTTTCGAGCTTGCGCACTTGCTGGCTTACGGCCGAGGTGCTCATGCCCAGGGCGCGCGCCGCCCCGCTCATCGAGCCGTGCTGCACCACGGCGGCGAACACGGCCATGCGTTTCAGGTCATCCATCGGGTGTTTGTGAAGCTGTACTCCAAGGTGAAGGCGATTTTTGGCCTCTACCGGGTTGTTTGACAAGCCCATATTCTCACTGCATCGACTTCAACCCCAAGGAAATGACATGAAAATCGCCCTGATCGGTGCCACCGGATTTGTCGGCTCGGCCGTGCTCGAAGAACTGCTGCGCCGCCAGCACCAGGTGACCGCCCTGGCCCGCAACCCCGGCAAGATCGCCGCGCGCGAAGGCCTCACCGTGGTGCAGGCCGACGCGCAGGACGCTGCCCAGGTCGCCAAGGCCGTGGCCGGGCAGGACGCCGTGGTCAACGCCTACAACCCCGGCTGGACCGTGCCCGACATCCACGACCAGTTCCTCATCGGCACGCGCGCCATCTACGCGGGCGTGAAGCAGGGCGGCGTCAAGCGCCTGCTGGTGGTGGGCGGCGCGGGCAGCCTGTACGTGGCCCCCGGCGTGCAGCTCGTGGACACCCCTGGCTTCCCCGCGGAATACAAGGCCGGCGCCCTGGCGGCGCGCGAGGCGCTGAACCTGGTCCGCAATGAGAGCACGCTGGACTGGACCTTCCTGTCGCCCCCCATCCTGCTGGCCCCGGGCGAGCGCACCGGCCAGTACCGCCTGGGCACCGACGCCCCGCTGATGAACGGCGAAGCCCCCGGCGGCATCAGCGTGGCCGACCTGGCCGTGGCCATCGCCGACGAGCTGGAAAACCCGCGCCACGTGCAGCAGCGCTTTACCGTGGCGAGCTAAATCGCTCGCAGGGGAGGGGCGGAGGGCGCAGTGCATACACTCCCTGCTCCCGTTTCCCCCTTCCTTTCGATGCACGCCCTGTTGAACGCCATCGCCACGATGGCCCCCCTGCCCACCGACGCCCAGCGCATCTTCCATGGCCGCGGCGGCCTCTACCCGGGCTGTGAGCACTGGGTGCTCGACGTGTTCCCGCCCGTGTGGGTGCTCACCAGCTTCCAGCCTGTGGCCGAAGACGACCTGGCCACGGTCGGCGCCGCCTTGGCTGCGCGCTGGGAGCAACTGCACCCGGGCGAGCCGCTCCACTGGGTCTTCCAGACCCGGCACGAGGGCCGCAGCGAGACCCGGCTGATGGCCGGCAGCGTGCCCGACCCGCATGTGGTGAGCGAGCAGGGCGCGCGCTTTCGCGTGCATGTGTCGCGCGGCCAGAACCACGGCCTGTTCCTTGACATGGCCGAGGGCCGCCGCTGGGTGCGCGACTACGCGGCCGCGCGCAGTTCCGACCGCTACGGCCTCAAGGTGCTCAACCTGTTCGCCTACACCTGCGCCTTCTCGGTGGTGGCCCTGCAGGCGGGCGCCAAACAGGTGGTCAATGTGGACATGGCCCAGGGGGCCATCGCCATCGGCCAGCAGAACCACCAGCTCAACGGCCTCACCACGGGCGCGAGCTTTCTCGCGCACGATATCTTCTCTACCTGGGGCAAGATCACGCGCAGCGGGCCCTACGGCCTGGTGATCGTGGACCCGCCGAGCTTCCAGCGCGGCAGTTTCGTTGCCACCAAGGACTACGCGCGCCTAATGCGCCGCTTGCCCGACCTGCTGGCCCCGGGCGGCCATGCGCTGCTGTGCCTGAATGCGCCCGAGCTGGACACGGCCTTCCTCAAGGACCAGATGCGCGAGATCGCACCGGAGCTGGAATTCGTGGAGCGTGTGGCCAATCCGGCCGTGTTCGCCGATGTGTCCGAAGAACGCTCGCTCAAGGTGTTGGCCTACCGGCTGCCCCCGCTGGAGCCGGCGCAGTCCGCTACCCGTTGACCCGTTGGTGGCGCTCCTTGAGCTTTGCCACCTCCTTCACCTGCTGCCGAAAAGACTCCACGGCCTCCTTCGCCTGGGCGTCCCAGGTGTCGGTCTTCATGTGCTGCAAGACGGCCAGGAGTGCGTCGCTGAGCTGCCCGATCTGGCGGCCGTAGCTGCCCACGTCCTCGATGATCTTCTGCTCCAGGGCGGGGTCCGAGGACTTGCCCATGTTGATGTTGACCAGGCCCACCTGGCCCATCGTCATCTTGGTCCAGTACTGGAAGGCCTGGTTCACGGGGCCGGACAAGGGCAGGTGGAAATCGGGCATGGCGCGTACCTCCGGGTGGCTTGGTTGTGGCAGGAGAAGGGATTGCAAGCCAAAAGCCGGCCCGTATCCAGAAAATTCTGGCAATCCCCGGCTCTAGCCCGTAAGCCAGCGCAGCGGCGCCAGCACAGTCTGCGGAAACAGCACCATGATGAACATCACGGCGAACTGGGCTGCCATGAAGGGCAGCACGCCGCGCGTCACCTCGTCCATCTTCATGCGCCCCACGCCGGCCACCACGTTCAGAATGGTGCCCACCGGCGGGGTGACCAGGCCGATGGAGTTGTTGATGATGAAGAGCACGCCGAAGTAGACCGGATCGATGCCTGCCGCCTTGATGACGGGCATCAGCACCGGGGTCAGGATCAGGATGGTGGGGGTCATGTCCATCGCGGTGCCGACCAGCATCACCAGCACCATGATGGCGATCAAGAGCAGGGTCTGGTTGCCCATGAAGGGCTTGAGCAGTTCCACCATCTGCGCTGGCAGGTTGGCCACCGTGATCAGCCAGGACGACACCATGGCTGCCGCCACGAGGAACATCACCACGGCCGTGGTCTTGGCCGCGGTGGTGAGGATAGGCAGCAGGGCGGACAGCGGCAGCTCGCGGTAGATGACGCTGGCCACGAACAGCGAGTACACCGCCGCCACCACGGCAGCCTCGGTCGGCGTGAAAACGCCCATGCGCAGGCCCACCAGGATGAACACCGGCAGCGTCAGCGCCCAGACCGATTCACGGGCCGCGCGCCAGAGTTCGGCCGCGCTCTTCTTTTCGGGCAGGGCGAGGGCCTCCTTGCGCCCCACCCACCACCAGGTGGCCGCCAGGCCCATGCCGATCATGATGCCGGGAACAATGCCGGCAATGAACAGCTTGCTGATCGACACATTGGCCGCCACGCCGAAAATCACAAAGCCGATGCTCGGCGGAATGATGGGGCCGATGACGCCCGAGGCCGCGATCAGCCCGCCCGACACCTCCTTCTTGTGCCCGGCCTTGACCATCATGGGCAGCAGCAGCGCCGTCAGGGCCGCGGCGTCGGCCACGGCCGAGCCCGATAGCGAGGACAACAGGCAGGCGGCCAGGATCACCACGTACCCGAGGCCGCCCTTGACGTGGCCCACCAGGGCCAGCGCGAAGTTCACGATGCGCTGCGACAGACCGCCCACGTTCATGATCTCGCCGGCCAGCATGAAGAAGGGCACGGCCAGCAGCGGAAAGCTGTCTGCGCCGTTGATGAAGTTCTGCGCCAGGATCTGGGCGTCAAACAGGTCGAGGTGCCACATCAGGCCGACGCCTGCGGCCAGCAGCGCGTAGGCGATGGGAATGCCCAGGGCCATGGCGCCGAGCAGGCTGCCCAGGAAAATCAGCACGGTCATGTTCTTGCCCCAGGTTGTTGGGTGGCGGCGTTCTCGCGCGCCAGTTCGGCCTGCAGGGCCTCCAGCTCGGCCTGCTCTTCGGACTCCTTGACCATCACCAGGTCGCTTTCGCGGACCTGGCCGCTCAGCACGCGCAGCAACTGCAGCACCAGCAGAAAGCCCGCGCACACCGAGAACACCACGCCGCTGGCGTAGAAAAAGGCCATCGAGGCCCCGGTGACCGGTGCCTCCACGTCCCAGTTGATCAGCATCTGCTTGTAGCTGCCGGCCAGGAAGAGCCAGGTGAGGTAGAGCATCAGCACCTGCCCGAGCACCATGCAGACTTTCTTGCCCTTCACCGGCAGGCGGGACACCAGCATGTCCGTGCCCAGGTGGGCGTTCTCCCTGAGGGCCGCCACCGCGCCCAGGAAGGTGATCCAGATGAACAGCCAGCGCGACAACTCTTCGCTGACCGTGATGCCGGAGTTGAAAACGTAGCGCAGCACCACGTTGCCGAAGACCAGCACCACCATCACGGCAAGCGCCAGCGCGATGAGCAGGTTGATGGCCCGGACGTAGCGGTCGATGAAGCGGTCGAGCATGCTTGGCTCCTTGTGGGCTGGGCGTCAGAGCTGCGTTGCGTGCAGCAGGCCGCGCGCCGCCAGGTTGGCGATGAAGGCCCGGATCCCGAAGCGCCAGGGCGGTGCCGTCTCGCTGTGGGTCACGGTGTTGTGCAGGGCGCCGAGCCAGGCGCTGTGGATGGTGACCACGTCGCCCAGGTGGTGCGTGAAGCCGCCGCCGGGTTCACCGCGGTCTTCGGTGGGGGCGAACAGCGTGCCCAGGAACAGCATGAAGCCATCGGGGTACTGGTGCGCGGCCAGGGTCTGGGCCACCAGGTCAGCCGGGTCGCGGCTGATGCTGGCCATGGTGTTGATGCCGCGCAACTCGAAGCCATCCCTGCCCTCCACGCGCAGGTGCACCGTCTCGCTGCGCACCTGGTCCATGCCGAAGCCGGCATCGAACAGGCGCAAGAAGGGGCCGATGGCGCACGAGGCATTGTTGTCCTTGGCCTTGCCCAGCAGCAGCGCGCTGCGGCCCTCGATGTCGCGCAGGTTGACGTCATTGCCCAGGGTGGCGCCCACGATGTCGCCGCGGCTGTTGACCGCCAGCACCACCTCGGGCTCGGGGTTGTTCCAGGCCGAATCGGCGCGGATGCCGATGTCCTCGCCCGTGCCCACCGCGGCCAGCACCGGGGCCTTGGTGAAGACCTCGGCATCGGGGCCAATGCCCACCTCCAGGTACTGGGACCACAGGCCCTTTTGCTGCAGCAGGGCCTTCAAGGCCATGGCCTGGTCCGAGCCCGGCCGGATGTCGGCCAGGCTTTCGCCGATCAGGCCGATCACCTGGCTGCGCAGGCCCTGGGCGCGGCTGGCGTCGCCACGCGCCTGCTCTTCGATCACCCGCTCGATCAGGCTGGCCGCAAAGGTCACGCCGGCGGCCTTCACCACTTGCAGGTCACAGGGTGCCAGCAGCCAGGGGCGGGCCCCATCACGTTGTCCGCGCTGGCCGGGCTGGCTGTTGGCCAGCAGCTCGGGCACGCTGCACAGGTAGCGGCCCGGGGCCGCCTGCGCCGCTTCGGCGGGCCGGGGCGTATCCAGCAGGGTGCTCATGGTGGGGTAGTGCTGGCTCAAGTCGTAGACGCCATCGGCGCGCAGCGCCACCACGGCGGGCCCAGGCGGGCGGCCATCCACCCAGGCGCGGCCGACCAAGGTGCCGGCCAGGCCATCGCCGGGCAGGATATGGGCGTGCGTTGCCGCACCGGCCACGGGGGCCGCTGTTGTGTCACTCATCGGAAAGTCCTTGAAGGTTCGAAATCGGTGCCGCCGACCCTTGGTGGCTGCTCAGTGGTTGTGGCGTGGTGTGTTCTCGGCAATGCGGCGGTAGTCGAGGGCAAAGTCCAGCGTGGCGCCATCGACCAACTGGCCGGTCTTCTCGCGGTACAGCGCCTCCCAGGGCGACTGGCTGCGGGGCACCGGAGGGGGCGGCAGTTCGCGGCGGCGGCGTGCGATCTCTTCGGGTGCCACCAGCGCATCGCAGCGGCCCGCCGCGAGGTCGATGCGGATGGTGTCGCCGCTCTGCAGCCAGCACAAGCCGCCGCCCACCGCGCTTTCGGGCGAGGCGTTGAGGATCGAGGGGCTGTCGGCCGTGCCCGACTGGCGTCCATCGCCCAGGGTGGGCAGGGTGGTGATGCCCCGGCGTATCAGGGCATCGGGCGGCTGCATGTTGACCACTTCGGCCGAGCCCGGCCAGCCGATGGGGCCGGCGCCGCGCATCACCAGGATGCAGCCCTCATCGATGCCCAGTGCCGGGTCGTTGATGCGCGCGTGGTAGTCGTCGGCGCCCTCGAACACCACGGCGCGGGCCTCGAAGATGCCTTCGGCACCGGGCCGGCTCAAATAGCGTTGGCGAAAGGCCTCGGAAATCACCGAGGTCTTCATGATGCCGAAGTCGAACAGATTGCCCCGGAGCACCAGGAAGCCGGCCTGGTGCATCAGCGGTGCCTCGAAGGGAAAGATCACCTCGCGGTCGCGCGTCTCGCGGCCCTGCAGGTTCTCGGCCACGCTCTTGCCGGTCACACTCAGGCAGCCGCCGCGCAGGCGCCCGGCCTGCTGCAGCTCCCACATCAGGGCCGGCACACCGCCCGCGCGGAAGAAGCGCTCGCCCAGGTACTTGCCGGCCGGCTGCATGTTGAGCAGCAACGGCAGGTCGTAGGCGTGCTCGGTCCAGTCCTCGGCCCGCAGGTCCACGCCGGCATGCCGCGCCATGGCCATGATGTGCACCTGCGCGTTGCTGGAGCCACCGGCCACGCTGACCACCGACAGCGCGTTGAGAAAGCTGTCGCGGCTCAGGATGCGCGAGGGCCGCAGGTCCTCGAAGGCCATCTCGACAATGCGCCGCCCGGTCTCGTAGGCCATCTGGCCGCGTTCGCGGTAGGGCGCGGGAATGGCGGCGCAGCCCGGCAGCGACAGGCCCAGCGCCTCGGCCACGGCATTCATGGTCGAGGCCGTGCCCATGGTGTTGCAGTGGCCCGCGGAGGGTGCGCTGCTGCAGGCACGCTGCAGAAATTCCTCTTCGCCAATCTCTCCGGCCGCCAGCTGGCGCCGGCTGCGCCAGATCACGGTGCCCGAGCCCACGAGCTCGCCCTCGTGCCAGCCGTCCAGCATGGGGCCACCCGAGAGCACGATGGCCGGGATGTCCACGGTGCTGGCCGCCATGACGCCGGCCGGCGTGGTCTTGTCGCAGCCCGTGGTCAACACCACGGCATCGATGGGGTAGCCGTACAGGATCTCGACCAGGCCCAGGTAGGCCAGGTTGCGGTCCAGTGCGGCCGTGGGGCGGCGGCAGTTCTCGAAGATCGGGTGCACCGGGAACTCCATCGGAATGCCGCCGGCATCGCGGATGCCGTCGCGCACGCGCCGCGCCAGGTCCACATGGATGCGGTTGCAAGGCGAGAGATCGCTGCCGCTCTGGGCAATGCCGATGATGGGGCGGCCCGAGCGCAGTTCCTCGGGGGTGAGCCCGTAGTTCATGAAGCGTTCGAGGTAGAGCGCGGTCATGTCCGAGCGCTCGGGAGCAGCGAACCACTCGCGCGAGCGGAAGGGGCGACGGGGTGTCTTGTCCATGGTGGGGCTTGAAAGGAGAAAAGAGGCTTCGCGCCAGCGCGGAGCAGAATCCGCGCCGCGCCGGATCACTTGGCGGTGCCGCGCACCTTGGCCAGTTCGGCGTTCAGCTCGCCCGTGGTCTCCTCACCGAACTCCTTGCCGTACTTGGCCAGCACCGGCTGCAGCTTGGCGCGCATGCGGGCCTGTTCGGCCGGGGGCAGCTCGGTCACCTGCATGCCCGCCTTCTTGAGCTCGCCCAGGGCCTTGTCGCCGAAGGCGCGGATGGTCTTGCGCTCGAACAGGGTGGCCTCGCGCGCGGCCTCCTGCATGATCTTCTGCTCCTGGGCCGAGAGGCCGTCCCAGGCCTTCTTGGAGATCAGCAGCACCCAGGCGCTGTACATGTGGCGCGACAGCACCAGGTGCTTTTGCACTTCGTAGAACTTGCTCGACAGAATGGTTGCGGGCGGGTTCTCCTGGCCGTCCACGGCGGCCTGCTCCATCGCCGAGTACAGCTCGGTGAAGGGCATGGGCGTGGCGTTGGCACCCAGGGCGTTGAAGGTGTCCAGGAACAGCGGGCTCTGGATCACGCGCAGCTTTAGGCCGGCCAGGTCATCGGCCTTGGTGATGGGGCGGCGCGAATTGGTGACGTGGCGAAAACCGTTCTCCCAGAAGCCCAGGCCCACCAGGCCTTTTTCGGGCAGTTTGGCCAGCAGCTTCTGGCCGAAGGGGCCGTCGAGCACCGCGTCGGCCTCCTGCTCGTTGTTGAAGGTCAGGGGCAGGTTCAGCACGCCGAAGGGCTTGATCAGCGACATCAGGGTGGAGCTGTCGGGCACCGTCATCTCCAGCGTGCCGCCGCGCAGCGCCGAGGTCATGGTCACGTCGTTGCCCAGGGCACCGCTGGCATACAGCCGGGCCACCAGCTTGCCACCGCTCTTGGCCGACAGCTGCTCGGCAAAGTGCTTGACGGCCAGTGCCTGGGGGTGGTCATCGTTGAGGCCAATGCCGACCTTGAACACATGCTCCTTGGTCTGGGCCGCAGCCGGGGCGGCCACGGCGGCCAGGATCGTGGCCGCCAGGGCCAGTGCTTTGAATGTCATGTTTGTCTCCAAATATGGAATGGCTGGACACGCCGGGCGGGCCCGTCGGCGCCCTCGGATCTCTGGTGGATCCTCGTGAACGCAGGCAGAGAGTAGGTTTCGGGCCGCTGCTGGTCCACTCACTTTTTTGCTAGCATCCATTCCAGATGCTTATGACTTCAGGTCCTTTTCCGGGTAAACCCCTGTCCCTGGCCCAGGCCTGCGCACGGCTGCGTTTCCGGCACCTGCAGTTCCTGGACATCCTGGGCCAGACGCGCAACCTGCGCCTGACGGCCGAGCAGATGCACATCACGCAGCCCGCGGCCACCAAGATCCTGATGGACATCGAGGAGATCCTGGAATCGCGGCTGTTCGAGCGCCTCTCGCGCGGCATGCGGCCCAACGAGCTGGGCCTGTTCACCCTGCGCTATGCCGCTGCCTCGCTGGCAGGGCACCGCAAGTTCGTCGAGGAATTCAATGCGCTCAAGCAAGGAGGCCATGGCCACCTCACGATCGGCGCCATCACCGGGTCTGCAGCGCATGTGCTGATCGCCTCCGTGGCCGAGATCCAGCGGCTGCGCCCGCTGCTGGTGCTCAAGGTGCTGGAGCAAAGCAGCGACCAGCTCATCGATTGGCTCGCAGAGCGCAAGATCGACCTCATGATCGGCCGCTTCACCGACGACGCGCAGCGAACGCAGTTCCAGTACGAGCGCCTGTCCAGCGAACCGCTGCAGGTGGTGGCGGGCGTGCACCACCCGCTGCGCGGCGCACGCGACCTGGGCATGGCGGAGCTGTCCCACTGGCCCTGGATCCTCTACCCCCCGTCCACGGCCTTGCGCAAGGTGTCCGACGACATCTTCGGGCGCAACGGGCTGGCGCTCGCCTCGGGAGTGGTCGAGACCCCGTCCTTCCTGTTCGCGCTGGAGATGATGCAGGCGACCGACATGCTGTCCCTGCAGCCCGCGGCACTGGTCGAACGCTACATCCAGAAGGGGCTGCTGGCGCGCATCCCCGTGGAGTTGCCGGACCGCATGCCGGACTATGGCCTCATCACGCGGATGGGCGAGCCGCCGACGCCCGCCGCGCAGGCCTTCATCGACGTGTTGCGCGCAGTGGCTGCGCTGCCCACCGAGGCTGCTCCGTGAACGAGCCGCCCGCAGTGCCCAAAGCGCTCCATCGATAACAAAAGGTTATTGGAAATGGGCCGCTGCCGCCGGCCGGTATGCTCTGCGCCCTTTCTCCCATTGAATCCTTGCGGGACCTCCCCCATGCCAGACCACCAGGACATCCCCGAACCCATCAACGAAGCACGCCTGTGGAGCGACGAGCGCTGGATGGCGCGCGTCATCAAGAACGAAGACGATGATGGCTGGGCCGTGTCCATGACCCTGCATGGCGAGGCCGAGCCCGCGCTGGTGGGCCCGTGGACCATGGGGCGCGACAAGAAGAACCCCAAGCCGCTCGACGTCTCGGCCTTCAACACCCTGGTGAAGACGGCTAGCGAGGTGCTGCGCCGCCATGAGCAGCAGCTCTATGCGCAGCTCAACAAGAACGTCCGCATCACCACGTCGCAGGGCCAGCGCCTGCGCGTGGCGCTGGCCATCGTGCCCGACGAGGAGGGCGCCACGGCCACGCTGCGCGCCGAGGACGAACTGGGCGAGGAAATTGCGCGTGTGCCGGTGTCGCCCAGCTTCAAGCTCACCGTGGCCAGCGCCACGGCCTGGGCCGAGGCAGGTTTTGAGAAGCCACGCTGACGGAGCCGGCGTCTTGCGGGCGACTGCAAGGTCTCAGGGTTTGCCCTAGAATGGCTTCGCCGGACTGAAAACCTTCGGTCCGGCAGCGTTCTCAGGGCGGGGTGCAATTCCCCACCGGCGGTATCTGTGCAGTGCTGGGCCATCCGGCGCGGCGCAGGAGCCCGCGAGCGCCCGCTGCGGCACATGCCGCTGCGGGGTCAGCAGATCTGGTGCGATGCCAGAGCCGACGGTCACAGTCCGGATGAAAGAGATCGCGAAGCCATGGGCCCCTGCCGCTGGTGTGGGCGCTTGCGGGCATGTGCCAGCCGTCGAGGCCGCCCTTCGGGGGGGCCTGGCGTGGACGCATGCCTGCGGGTGCGCTGTGCCGTGGGTGGACGCCTTGTTCGTTCGCGCGCGCCCTGATTCTGGTAATCCTTTTCTTCGTTTCGAGAAAATCCATGAATCAGCCTCTCCCTCCCCAAGCAGTCACGGCCATTGCCGGCAGCGGCGCCCCGCGCGGCGAACGCGTTGCGGTGATCTGCGCCAACTGGCACCGGGACATCGTGCACCAGGCCCGCGATGCGGCCGTGGCGGAATTCGCCCGCGGCGGCCTGGCGTCCAGCCAGATCGAGCACTTCGACGTGCCTGGCGCGTTCGAGATCCCGCTCCTGGCCAAGAAGCTGGCCAAAAGCGGCCGCTACGACGCCATCGTGGCCTGCGCCCTGGTGGTCAACGGCGGCATCTACCGCCACGAGTTCGTGACCACCGCCGTCATCGACGGCATGATGCGCGTGCAGCTCGATACCGAGGTGCCCGTGATGAGCGCCGTGCTCACGCCGCGCGACTTCCATGAGCATGAAGAGCATGTGCGCTTCTTCCGCGAGCACTTCGTGAAGAAGGGCACGGAGGTGGCCCAGGCCTGCCTGGCCACCATGTCCCATCTGCGCGCCCTGGAGCCCGCCCACGGGGATTGAGCAGGGCAGGGCGGGCTGCAGCCGCCCTGTGCTCAGCCCGCCGCCAGCCGGGGCACCTGGTGCCGAGGTGCTGCGGGTGCGCTCTCGCCCGGGGCCTGCGCGGCACCCGGGTGCAGGCGGAACACCGCCACGGCCTGCACCAGTTGCTGGGCCTGGTTTTTCAGGCTGTCGGCCGCGGCCGCGCTTTCCTCCACCAGCGCCGCGTTCTGCTGCGTGGCCTGGTCCATCTGCGTGATGGCTTCGCCCACCTGGGACACGCCCGCACTCTGCTCGCTGCTGGCGGCGCTGATCTCGCCGACGATGTCGGTCACGCGGCGGATGGCGCTGACCACCTCGGTCATGGTGGCACCGGCCTTGTCAACCAGGGTGGTGCCCTGCTCGACCCGCTCCACGCTGGCGGTGATCAGGCTCTTGATTTCCTTGGCCGCCTCGGCGCTGCGCTGGGCCAGGTTGCGCACCTCGCTGGCCACCACGGCAAAGCCGCGGCCCTGCTCGCCGGCGCGGGCTGCTTCCACGGCCGCGTTCAGCGCCAGGATGTTGGTCTGGAAGGCGATGCCGTCAATCACCGAGATGATGTCGGCGATCTTCTTGCTGCTGTCGTTGATGCCCTTCATGGTCTGCACCACTTCGGAGACCACGTCGCCGCCCTGCACGGCCACGGTCGAGGCATTGAGCGCGAGCTGATTCGCCTGGCGGGCGTTGTCGGCATTGGCCTGCACGGTGGAGTTGAGCTCTTCCATCGAGGCCGAGGTCTCTTCGAGTGCGCTGGCCTGCTGCTCGGTGCGCGCCGACAGGTCGTTGTTGCCCTGGGCAATCTCGGCGCTGGCCAGGGCCACGCTGTCGGCGTTGGTGCGCACATTGCTCACCACGCGCGACAGGCTGCCCTGCATGGCGTGCAGGGCGTTGAGCAACTGGGCGATCTCGTCCCGGCCGCTCACCTCGGTGGCCACCGTGAGGTCGCCACCGGCCACAGCCTGTGACACCAGCACGGCATTGCCCAGCGGCTGCGTCACCGTGCGGCTGAACACGATGGCCCCGCCTATGCCCAGAGCGCACACCACCAGCATCACCACCAGGCTGATGCTGGTGGCGCGCGACGCCGTCGCGGCCGCGCGGTCGGCGACCTCGGTGCTGGCCTTGCCGATCAGCTCGCCCGCCTTGTCGAGCAACTGCGAGGGCTCGCGGTCCATGCCCTGCACGGCCTTGTCGCCGGCCTCCACGTCGTGCCCGGCGGCCTTGAAGGCCTCGAAGCCCTTGCGGTAGGCGGCCCCCATGCGCTCGTGCGCCTGCACGAACTTCGCCACATGCTCGCGGCCTTCGCCCGGGGGCAGGGCGGCCAGCAGCTTCTGCGCCTGGTCGTTGACGGATTTTTCCTGCTTCTCGAAAGCGCCCCAGTAGCGCGTGAGCTGGACCGGGTCCTTGCCGCGGATCAGCACGTTCTTCCATTCCTGCACCTGCACCTTGAAGCCGTTGAGCGCGTCCGAGGCCATGCGCTCATGCTGGAAGCTGTGCGCCACAGCGGTCTGGTAGGTGTCGAGGGCCTGGTTCAGGCGGCTGATGCCGAACATGGCGGCTGCAAACAGCAGCAAGAGCGAGGCCGTGAAGGCCAGCGGGAGTTTGAGACTGAGCTTCATGGCGGGCTCCTTGCATGCCACGGGCCACCGTGTCGGTGGGGGTGGAGCCCGGTGCGTTCCCCCGGTGCAGGCGTCTGCACCCGGCTCGTGGCTTCATTATGGGTCTTGTAAGAATTTGTGTGCGCTTTGGCCGCCTTTGCTACAGGGGTGTTGCATCCATGGGGATGGAACTCTCCTGTCGCGAATCGGTGGTGTGTTGCTGCGCTGCAACGCACGGGTGCAAAACGCCGTCCAGAAGCTGTTTGGCCTGTCCAATGCCGGTTTGCATGGGCATGCGCCATGCACCATTGCGGCGCATCCGAAGCGTCCGAAGCATGCATTCACTCATCCCGTTTGCATTCCAATGCAATCTCCGTAAGAGCATTGAACAGGTTCTCAGGCGTGACCACTACCTTCACCAGCCATTGGCTGCAAGACACCATCACTGGCGAAGGCGCACAGTCGCCCGCCACCACCCGGGTGATCCAGATCACCGTACAGCCCTGTGGCGTCCATGGCGAAGCCCGGTGGCTCCGCAATGAAGCTTTGCTGGGGGATGCGCGCTTCAAAACCGTTGAAGAGCTGATTTTTCCGGAAGAAGGTGGCGCAGCGACCGTGGTGCAGCGGTTTCTGGCTTTTCGCGAAGAACAGCGGCAACACCCCACCGCCCGCGAAATCTGCGCCTTGCACACCCGCCTTCACCTGTTCCCGTCGGACCTGGTGCCGCACCGCACCAAGACCGAGGATGAATGCCACATGGACCGCGCGGCACTCCAGGCGGAACGTGGCGATGAGAATGCCGCGCTGGCATCGCTGAACGCCTGCCCTGGCAGCGCCGACACCTGGTTCTGGCGCACACAGGCGCGGCGGGCGCACATCAACCGTGCGCTGGGCGGCGAGAGCCCGGACACCGAGCGCGACTGGCAACTGGCGGTAGCACATGCCCGCTTCGTGACCGACGCCGCGCAAAGGCAGAACATTGATCGGCTGGAGCCCTACTGGTTCGGCGACAGCTACCGCAGCGCCGAAGACATGGTGGGGGTGGCGTCTGAAACCTTGACCAACTACTACCTGTCCGTCGCCAAAGACCCCCAGGCCGCCTTGCAGGCCAGCGAAATCGCTGAAGCCGTCTACCGCATGTCGAGCGATCTGCAGGAGCTTCGGGTGGATGCGCTGCGCCAGTTGGGCCGTGTCGAGGAGGCCTATGCAATCCACAAGACCTGGCGCCTGGGCGTGCCGGAGATCGAGGAATCCAGCGGATACCAGGCCTACGTGAAGGCCCTGGACAGCGCGGAGCGTGAGACCCAGGCGCAACGCGTCCGCGCATTGCAGTTCGAGTGGGAGGATGGGGCCCCGGCATCCGAGGGCGATCTGGCACTGCTGCGCCAGCGGTTCCCCCACCTGCCTGCCGCGTACGTGCAATGGATCACCCGCGCCAGCCGGCATACCCTGCGCGTGATGGACGGCGATCGTGAGGAAATCTACCCGCTGCTCTCCGTGGAACAGGCCCTGGAGGCCCACGACGATTTCATGCACTGGCTGCACCTGCACGATGAAAACGCCCCCGACCTGGCCCGGGAAATTGCAGATCTGATCCGCGAAAGCGGTGTCGACCCCCTGGGTATGCTGCCCCTGGTGGGGGTATCAAAGACGCCGGATTGCTTTCTGCTGCGCACCACCGGCCCCGACGCTGGCGCGGTGTACCTGTGGAGCCACGAGGAACCGGGCACGTTCAGCCACATCGTGGAAAGCGCCGGCCAGCTGTTTCCCTGGCTCATCGAGCAGGCGAAGGCGGGCCACACTTTCGTGCTCTGAGTCCTAGAGCACGCCTTGGGCGCGCAGTTGCGCGATGCGTGCCGCATCCAGCCCCAGTTCGGCCATTACCTCGTCGGTGTGTTGCCCCAGTGCTGGTGGCGCATTGCGCAGCATCGGCGGGTTGGCCGACAGGCGCAGCGGGCTGGCCACACCGGTGATGTGGGTGACACCATCGCCAGCTTCGCCCTCCTTCCAGCGCGGCAGGGCCACGGCCAGGCCGCGCGCCTTGACCTGTGCGTCGTCGAAGGCCTGGGCAATGGTGTTGATGGGGCCGCAGGGCACGGCCTTGTCTTCGAGCAGGGTGACCCAGTCGGCCGTGGTGCGCGTGCGCGTCACGGCCTCCATGGCGGGGATCAGCGCGGCGCGGTGCTTCACGCGCAGCGTGTTGCTGGCAAAGCGCTCGTCAGTGGCCCACTGGGGCTGGCCGGCAGCGGCGCAGAAGCGGGCGAACTGGCCGTCGTTGCCTATGGCCAGCAGCATGGATCCGTCCGCCGTGGGGAAGTCCTGGTAGGGCGCCAGGCTGGGGTGGGTGTTGCCCTGGCGTGTGGGCGCGTTGCCCGTGGCCAGAAAGCCCGAGGCCTGGTTGGCCAGGATGGCCATGCCCACGTCCAGCAGCGACATGTCGATGTGCTGGCCCTCGCCCGTGCGGTGGCGCACATTGAGCGCGGCGACGATGGCCGTGCTCGCATACACGCCCGTGAACAGGTCGGTCAGCGCCACGCCCACGCGCAGCGGGCCGCCGCCGGGCTCGCTGTCGGCCTTGCCGGTGATGCTCATCATGCCCGTCATGGCCTGGATCATCAGGTCATAGCCCGCGCGCTCGGCATAAGGCCCGTCCTGCCCGAAGCCGGTGACGGAGCAGTAGATCAGGCGCGGATTCAGCGCGCGCAGACTGGCGTGGTCCAGCCCGTATTGCTTGAGGCCCCCCACCTTGAAGTTCTCCACCACGATGTCGCTTTGCAGTGCCATGTCGCGGATCAGCTGCTGCCCCTCGGGCGTCGCCATGTCGATGGTGACCGAGCGCTTGTTGCGGTTGCAGGCCGTGAAGTAGCTGGCCTGGGTGGTGTCGTTGCCTTCAGCGTCCTTGAGGAACGGAGGGCCCCAGTGGCGCGTGTCGTCGCCCGCGCCGGGGCGCTCCACCTTGACCACGTCGGCCCCCAGGTCTGCCAGGATCTGCGTGCACCACGGGCCCGCCAGCACGCGCGAGAGGTCCAGGACTTTGATGCCATCGAGGGCGCCGACAGAGGTGGTGGTCATAGGATTCGATCAGGAAATGCAAATCGTGAAAGGACAGACGGCCACCGCACGGGGTGCAGCGGCCGCGAGGGGGGCAAGGGGCGCTTGAGCGCCCTTGTCTTAGTTGCTGAAGGCGGCGATGCCGGTCTGGGCGCGGCCCAGAATGAGGGCGTGCACATCGTGCGTGCCTTCGTAGGTGTTCACCACTTCCAGGTTCACCAGGTGGCGGGCCACGCCGAACTCGTCGCTGATGCCGTTGCCGCCCATCATGTCGCGGGCCAGGCGGGCGATATCGAGCGCCTTGCCGCAGCTGTTGCGCTTGATGATGGAGGTGGCTTCCACGGCGGCCGTGCCTTCGTCCTTCATGCGGCCCAGGCGCAGGCAGGCCTGCAGGCCGATGGCGATTTCGGTCTGCATGTCGGCCAGCTTCTTCTGGATCAGCTGGTTGGCGGCCAGGGGGCGGCCGAACTGCTTGCGGTCCAGCGTGTACTGGCGCGAGGTGTGCCAGCAGAACTCGGCCGCACCCAGCGCGCCCCAGGCGATGCCGTAGCGTGCGCTGTTCAGGCAGGTGAAGGGGCCCTTCAGGCCCTGCACTTCGGGGAAGGCGTTCTCTTCGGGCACGAACACGTCGTCCATCACGATCTCTCCCGTCACGCTGGCGCGCAGGCCCACCTTGCCGTGGATGGCGGGGGCCGTCAGGCCCTTCATGCCCTTTTCCAGCACGAAGCCGCGGATCGGGCCCACGGCGCCGCCTTCGGACACTTCCTTGGCCCAGACCACGAATACGTCGGCCACGGGGCTGTTGG
>JAESFW010000374.1_pt1 | contig 23594 bp, 20 predicted proteins | sample 9269481 | NCBI WGS metagenome assembly JAESFW01 (sample SAMN14515350, study PRJNA621654) | algae metagenome | isolation source: Lyngbya sp. HA4199-MV5 and co-occurring heterotrophs from soil with... | place: USA: Ahupuaa O Kahana State Park, Hawaii | collected 2009-07-21
CTGCTCCACCAGCAGGATGGTGGTGCCGCGCTCGCGGTTGATGCGCACCACGATCTCGAAGATCTCCTTGGTGAGCTTGGGCGACAGGCCCAGGCTGGGCTCGTCGAGCAGGATCAGTTCGGGGCTGGCCATGAGCGCGCGCGAGATCGCCAGCATCTGCTGCTGGCCGCCCGAGAGCAGGCCCGCGTCCTGCGCGGCGCGCTCCTTGAGGATGGGAAAGTAGCCGTACACCGCCTCCAGGTCGCGTGCCACGGCGTCGGCATCGCTGCGCGTGTAGGCGCCCATGAGCAGGTTGTCGCGCACCGAGAGCAGGGCGAACACCTCGCGCCCCTCGGGCACATGCACCAGGCCCCGGCGCACGATGGCGGCCGGGTCGTTGGCCGTGATGTTGGCGCCCTGGAACTCGATGGAGCCGCGGCGCGGGTCGATGATGCCCGAGATGGTCTTGAGGATGGTGGTCTTGCCCGCGCCGTTGCTGCCCAGCACGGCCGCGATCTCGCCGCGCTGCACCTGCAGGCTCACGCCGCGGATGGCCTTGATCGGGCCGTAGGCACTCTCCACGTTCTGCAGGCGCAGCAGCGGCGTGCCGTCTGCGCTGCCGATGCCGGTAGGTCCAGGGAAGGGAATGACGGTCATCGGGCCATCCTTGCCGGTGCGCTGCCCGCCGGGCGGCGCAGGTTGCTCACGTCGTCGATGGTGCCCAGGTAGGCCTCGATCACGCCGGGGTGCGATTGCACCTCGCGCGGCGTGCCCATGGCCACCACCTCGCCCTGGTTCATGGCCAGCACGCGGTCGGATACCTTGGACACCAGCGACATGTCGTGCTCCACCATGAGCACGGTGATGCCCAGCTCGTGCTGGATGTCCTGGATCCAGAAGGCCATGTCGTCGGTCTCCTCCACATTCAGTCCCGAGGAGGGCTCGTCCAGCAGCAGCAGCCGGGGCTCGGTGCACAGCGCACGGGCCAGCTCGACCACCTTGCGCACGCCGTAGGGCAGGCCGGCCACCAGGGTGTCGCGGTAGTGCTGCAGGTCCAGGAAGTCGATGATCTCCTCGGCTTTCTCGCGTGCCCGCACCTCGGCATCGCGCACGCGGCGCGTGAACAGCATGTCGGCCCACAGCCCGGTCTCGCGGCGCGTGTGGCGGCCGATCAGCAGGTTGTGCAGCACGCTGGCATGCTCGAACAGCTCGATGTTCTGGAAAGTGCGCGCAATGCCCAGGCCGGCCACCTTGTGCGGTGGCTGGTCGGTCAGCGGCAGCATGCCGTTCGGCCCGGCGTAGGCGATGGTGCCGGCGGTGGGCGTGTAGATGCGGCTGATGAGGTTGAACACCGTGGTCTTGCCCGCGCCGTTGGGCCCGATCAGGGTGAACACCTCACCGCGGCGCACCTCGAAGCCCACGTTGTTCACGGCCAGCACGCCGCCGAAGCGCACGCTGAGGTTCTGGGCGCTGAGCAGGATGTCGTCGGTCATTTCAGCCTATCGGACTTCTGGAAGGACTTCTGCCGCTTGAACAGGCCCTTGCGGTAGAACGGGAACAGCTGCAGCCAGGTGCGCACCTTGAGCCAGCGGCCGTACAGGCCCATGGGCTCGAACAGCACGAAGAGGATGAGCACGGCGCCATAGACCACGGCCTGCAGCCCTGGCGCCTGGCCGATGGCGGCCGGCAGCCAGTCCTTGCCCAGCGAGATCAGCTGCGGCATGGAGATCAGGAAGATGGCGCCCAGGAAGGCCCCATGCACCGAGCCCAGGCCACCGATCACGATCATCAGCAGGAGGTCGATGGACTGCAGGATGTTGAACTGGTCGGGCGAGATGAACTGCAGCTTGTGCGCATACAGTGCGCCGCCGATGCCGGCCAGCGCCGCCGAGAGCGAGAACGACAGCGTCTTGTAGCGCGCCAGGTGGATGCCCATGCTCTGCGCCGAGATCTCCGAATCGCGGATCGCCACAAAGGCGCGGCCCGTGGGCGAGCGCAGCAGGTTCAGGATGGCCAGGGTGCTGACCACGGCGATCACGAGGCACAGGAAGTAGAAGGACTCGGTGGACTCGAACTTGAAGCCCAGCATCTCGGGCGGCACCAGGTGCTTGCCCGAGTTGCCGCCGGTCACCGACTCCCAGCGCGCGAACACCTCCTCGACGATGAAGCCGAAGGACAGCGTGGCCATGCCCAGGTAGATGCCCTTCACGCGCAGCGCCGGCAGGCCCACGATCACGCCCACGGCGGCCGACAGGCCCGCCGCGCAGGCCAGCGACAGCGCGAACGGCCAGCCCATGCCCGTGAGCACCGCCTGCGTGTACGCCCCCACGCCCAGGAAGGCCGCATGCCCCAGCGAGAACAGCCCCGTGAAGCCCGCCAGCAGCATCAGCCCCAGGCCGACGATGGAATAGATGAGCACGAAGGTCAGCTGCGCCAGCCAGTACTCGGGCGCCACCCAGGGCGCTGCCAGCAGGGCCAGGCACAGCAGCCCGTACCAGAACACATGCCCGCCATGCTTGGCCAGCCGGATGTCCTGCTCGTAGGAGGTCTTGAAGAGAAAGCGCATGGGGTCAGACTTTCTTTCTCAGCTTCTCGCCGAACAGTCCATTCGGTTTGACCATCAGCATGACCAGCACCACGATGTAGGCGGCCGTGTCCTTGAACCCGTCGGGCAGGTAAAAGCCCGAGAACGATTCCACGATGCCGATCACCAGGCCGCCCACGATGGCACCGGGCAGGCTGCCGAAGCCGCCCACCACGGCGGCCGGAAAGGCCTTGAGCCCGATCAGCCCCATGTTGGCGTGCACGAAGGTGATGGGGGCCAGCAGCAGCCCGGCCACGGCCGCCACGGCGGCGGCCAGGCCCCAGGCCAGGCCGTTCAGGCGCTGCACGGGGATGCCCATGTAGTAGGCGGCCAACTGGTTCTGCGACGAGGCCTGCATGGCAATGCCCAGCTTGCTGTAGCGGAACAGCGCGAACAGCAGCGCGCACAGCACGCCAGTGGCGCCGATCACGGCCAGTTGCTCGGCGTTGAGCACCAGCGCGCCGAGCTTGAACGACAGGTCCTTGTAGGGCACAGGCAGGGTGTGCGTCTCGGTGCCGATGGCCGGGATCATGGTCACCAGGCCGCGCAGCACATAGCCGATGCCGATGGTCAGCATGACGATGGAAAAGGCCGGCTGGCCCAGGATGGGGCGGATGACCGCGCGCTCAAGCACGGTGCCGAACAGGCCCATGGCCGCAATGCTGGCCAGCACCGCCACCCAGAAGGGAAACCCGAGCACCGTCATCAGCGCCAGGCCGCAGAAGGCGCCCAGCATCATGAGCTCGCCCTGCGCGAAGCTCACGGTTTCCGTGGCCTTGTAGATGAGCACGAAGCCGAGCGCGATGAGGCCGTAGATGCACCCCTGGGCGACTCCGCTGATCAACAGTTGCACGAATTGCACCCTGGCCCTCCAGAATATTTATGCAAAGCAATTGCTTTGCATAAATAATGGTGCCTGTGCCCGGAGGCTGTCGCACTCGGGGCTAACCCTCAGATCCCTTGCAGGTTCTGACAGGTAGCAAGTTCCATATTGACCGCTTGCCACGCCCTGCGCAATAAGGGTTGTGTCCTATGCGGAGCCCGGAGAAGCCCATGTCCATCGAGGTGCAGAAACACGACCGTGTCACGCTGGTGACATTGAGCCGCCCCGACGTCCGCAACGCCGTGGACGCCGCCACGGCCCAGGCGCTGCATGCGGCCTTTCTCGATTTCGAGCGCGACGAGGGGGCCGACGTGGCTGTGTTCCATGGCGCAGGCGGGCACTTCTGCGCGGGCTGGGACCTGCAGTCCGGTGCGCGGCTGCAGGCCGAGGGCATGGAGCCCGAGGCGCTGGCGCAGTCGCTCGACTTCAGCGCCGAGAGCATCGATCCCCCCGGCCCCATGGGGCCGAGCCGCCTGCAATTGGGCAAGCCGGTGATCGCCGCCGTCAGCGGTGCGGCCGTCGCGGGTGGCATGGAACTGGCCCTGTGGTGCGATCTGCGGGTGATGGAGGAGGACGCCTACTTCGGCGTGTACTGCCGGCGCTTCGGCGTGCCGCTGATCGACGGTGGCACGGTGCGCCTGCCGCGCCTCATCGGGCTGTCACGGGCGCTCGATCTGATCCTCACGGGCCGCAAGGTCGAGGCGCCAGAAGCCCTGCACATGGGGCTGTGCAATCGGGTCGTGCCGCCGGGCCAGGCGCTGGCGGCGGCCCTGGCGCTGGCCCGCGAGATCGCGGCCTTTCCGCAGGCCACGCTGCGGGCCGACCGGGCGAGCGCGATCGCGCAGGACGGCTTGCCGCTGGCCGAGGCCCTGCTGCAGGAGTGGCGGGGTGGGCGCGCCTGCCTGGCCGATGCCTTGCAAGGCGCCGCGCGCTTCAGCGCCGGCCAGGGGCGGCATGGCAGGTTTTGAAAGAAAATGAACGCAAACGCCTATGCTGATGGCAGAGGCTGCTATCAGATGAAGAGCGCACGGGGACACAGAACAGGAACACCATGAGCAAGACCAGCAGCGCAGCGCCACAGGCCTTCGAGCCCGAATTCGTGGCCGACCTGAAATCCATCTTCGAGGAAAAGATCGTCTTCAACCAGGTGCTGGGCCTGAAGATCACCAGCCTGCATCCCGAGCGGGTGGAAGGGCGCATCGAGATGAAGCCCGAGCTGGTGGGCCACTATGCCTACAACCGTGTGCACGGCGGCGTGATCAGCGCCGGGCTCGATGCCATGGGCGGCCTGGCCGTGATGGCAGCGATCGGTGGGCGCCACATGGACGAGGCTCCCGAGCAGCGTCTGCACCGCTTTGCCAAGCTCGGTACCATCGACCTGCGCATCGACTACCTGCGCCCCGGCATCGGCAGCCATTTCACGCTGCATGCCGAGGTGCTGCGCCTGGGTTCGCGCGTGGCCACCACGCGCATGGAGTTCAAGGGCCCCAATGGTGAGATCATGTCAGCCGGCGCAGCGGCTTACATCGTGTCGTGAAGTGAACCCCCCTGAGTCGCTTCGCGCCTTCACCCCCTCTCTCGACTCGCTTCGCGATTCGGGAGGGGGACGCCCCCAGCGCAAGCGCTGGATACGCCGCTTTTCGCGGCGGGGCGGCCCTTGCTTGCGCGAGGGCACTGGCTTGGGCCGTGCCAGTTTCATGCGTCGTGGGTGGTGCACAGCGCAATGAATAACTGATCAGAATCGGGACAGGGCGGTGTGTGAGAAATATGTAATGCGACGGATGTGAGTGCCCGCAAACATTGCAAGCGCATGCTACGGGTGAACCGTTTGGTTACCGTTCTTGCGCAATGCGCGCATCCATCGCGTAGGTGCACTCCTACGATGAACGCTCTTTTCAAGGAGTACCGATGGCCGTGCAAAACCCCTTCTTTGGCAAGCGTGAACCCGAATCGTTCCAGCCCCGCCACAGTCCTTCCGCCCCGAGCGGCCTGAACAGCGCGGCGAGCAATTCCCTCTCCGGCGGTGGCCTGGGCACTCCGGCCACGGCCAGCCCTGCGCCCGCCAAGGCGGCCTCGGATTCCACCGGCAGCAAGCTCACGGTGGGCCCCAACATCAAGCTCAAGGGCGTGGAGATCACCGACTGCGACACGCTCGTGGTCGAGGGCACAGTGGAGGCGACGATGGATTCGCGCGTGATCCAGATCTCCGAGCATGGCGCTTTCCGCGGTTCGGCCGAGATCGACATTGCCGAGATCCATGGCGAGTTCAACGGCACGCTCACCGTGCGCCAGAAGCTCGTGATCTACAGCAGCGGCAAGGTCAACGGCAAGATCCGCTACGGCAAGCTCGTGGTGGAAGAGGGGGGCCAACTGGCCGGTGAAATCGAATCCGGCATCGGCTCTGGCGGCGCTTCCTCGGCCCTGCGCAGCACGGCCCAGCCAGTGCGCGCCGAACCCGCGGCCATGGCGGCCTGACGCCGGGCTCAGCCGCCCGCCTTGGGCATGGGCGGCACCGGGCGCGGGCGGCCTTCGCTGTCGATGGCCACGTAGGTCAGCCGCGCCTCCGTCACCTTCACATAGCGCCCCTGGTCGGCAAAGCGCTCGGCGTACACCTCCACCTGCACGGTGATGGAGGTCCGGCCCACGCGCGTGACGGACGAGAAGAATGACAGGATGTCGCCCACGCGCACGGGCTGCTTGAAGATGAATTCGTTGACCGCCACGGTGGCCATGCGGCCCTGCATGTAGCGCGCCGGCAGCACCGAACCGGCGAGGTCGACCTGCGCCATGACCCAGCCGCCGAAGATATCGCCATTGCCATTGGTGTCCGCCGGCATGGGGATCACCTTGAGCACCAGTTCCTTGTCGGTGGGCAATTGGGCGGCGGGTGGGCTGAAAATCTCGGACATGGGCACAATCTCGGTTGGGGCTGGCACGGATGCTGGGGGACACCGCGGGTGGACTCCAGGGCGGGCCCCGGAAAAAACCGCCCTGGCGCCAGCCGGGTCGGTAAAAACAACAACCGGAATTGTCCCCCATGCGCCACCACGGCGAATCTACCCTTTCGGCGACGCCGGTATCGGCCGCCCCTCCTTCTGATTGGGCCACCATCGGCCGCCTGCTGCCCTACCTGTGGCAATACAAATGGCGCGTGGTCGCGGCCATCGTCTTCATGGTGGGCGCCAAGATGGCCAACGTGGGCGTGCCGGTGCTGCTCAAGACCCTGGTCGATGCCATGGACTTGAAGCTGGGCGAGCCTGCCGCCTTGCTCGTGGTGCCCGTGGGGCTGTTGCTGGCCTACGGCGGGCTACGCCTGTCCACGTCCATCTTCAGCGAGCTGCGCGAACTGGTGTTCGCCAAGGCCACGCAGGGCGCGGCGCGCTCGATCGCGCTGCAGACCTTCGAGCACCTGCACGCCTTGAGCCTGCGCTTCCACCTGGAGCGCCAGACGGGCGGCATGACGCGCGACATCGAGCGCGGTGTGCGCGGCATCGAGTCGCTGATCTCCTTCACGCTGTTCAACGTGGTCGCCACCCTGGTCGAGGTGGTGCTGGTGCTCACCGTGCTGGCTGTCAAGTTCGACGCCTGGTTTGCCTGGATCACGCTGGCGGCCCTGGCCGTCTACATCCTGTTCACGGTGCTGGTGACCGAGTGGCGCACCCAGTTCCGGCGCGAGGCCAACGAGTTCGATTCGGCGGCGCACACCAAGGCGGTGGATTCGCTGCTCAACTACGAAACCGTCAAGTACTTCAACAACGAAGGCTTCGAGGCGCGGCGCTACGACGAGAGCCTGGAGCGCCTGCGCCGCGCGCGCCTCAAGAGCCAGACCACGCTGTCCATGCTCAACGCGGGGCAGCAGCTCATCATCGCCATCGGCCTGGTGGCCATGCTCTGGCGTGCCACGCAGGGCGTGGTCGACGGGCGCATGACGCTCGGTGACCTGGTCATGGTCAACGCCTTCATGATCCAGCTGTACATCCCGCTCAACTTCCTCGGGGTGATCTACCGCGAGATCAAGCAGAGCCTGACCGACCTGGACAAGATGTTCGTGCTGATGGACAAAGAGCGCGAGGTGGCCGACGCCCCGGGCGCCCAGCCGCTCACGGGCCTGGACCACCCCACGGTGCGCTTCGAGAACGTGCACTTCGCCTACGACGCATCGCGCAACGCCGAAGGCGTGGCCAATGGCCGCCCCATCCTGCAGGGCGTGAGCTTCGAGATCCCGGCGGGCAAGACGGTGGCCGTGGTCGGGCCCTCGGGCTCGGGCAAGTCCACGCTGGCGCGGCTGCTCTACCGCTTCTACGACATCCAGCAGGGGCGCATCACCATTGCCGGGCAGGAGCTGCGCGAGGTCACCCAGGCCAGCGTGCGCCAGGCCATCGGCATCGTGCCGCAGGACACGGTGCTCTTCAACGACACCGTGGCCTACAACATCGCCTATGGCCGCACCGGCGCCAGCCAGGCCGAGGTGGAGGCCGCCGCGCGTTCGGCGCGCATCCACGACTTCATTGCCGCCACGCCCGCGGGCTACGGCACCATGGTGGGCGAGCGCGGGCTCAAGCTCTCGGGCGGCGAAAAGCAGCGCGTGGCGATTGCCCGCACCCTGCTCAAGGACCCGCCCATCCTGATCTTCGACGAGGCCACCTCGGCGCTCGACTCGGCCAACGAGCGTGCCATCCAGTCCGAGCTGCAGAGCGCCGCCCAGAACAAGACCACGCTGCTCATCGCGCACCGCCTGTCCACCGTGGTCGACGCGCACGAGATCCTCGTGATGGACGCCGGCCGCATCATCGAGCGCGGCACCCATGCCGAGCTGCTGGCCCAGCGCGGGCGCTACGCCAGCATGTGGGCGCTGCAGCAGAGCGATGGAGCGGCATGAAGCTTGCCTCCACCCATCGGAACCGCTTTTGATCTCACCTTGATTCCATCGCCATGAAACCTGTCCTGCTTGCCCTGTCGTTCCTTGCCGAGGAGCACTGCGCCCAGTTGTCCGAAACCTTTGAACTGGTCTACGCGCCTGAAGCTGGCCAGCACGCCCAGGCCATTGCCGAACACGGTAGCCGCGTGCGCGTGGTGCTCACCATCGGTTCCATCGGCATCACGCCGGCGCAGATCGATGCACTGCCGGCCGTCACGCTGATCTGCGCCCTGGGCGCGGGCTACGAGAACATCGCTGTGGCGCATGCCAAGGCGCGCGGCATCGTGGTCGCCAATGGTGCCGGCACCAACGACGACTGCGTGGCCGACCATGCCTTCGGCCTCTTGATCGCTGCGGTGCGTGGCATTCCCAAACTCGACGTGGCCACGCGCCAGGGCGTGTGGCGCACGGCCCTGCCGCTGCCGCCCAATGTCTCGCACAAGCGCATCGGCATCATCGGCCTGGGCACCATCGGCAAGAAGATCGCCCAGCGCGCGCTGGGCTTCGACCTGCAGGTGGGCTACCACAACCGCAGCGAGCGCAGTGATGTGCCCTACCGCTACTTCGGCGATGTGGCATCACTGGCCACCTGGGCTGACTTCATGGTGGTGGCCACGCCCGGTGGCCCCGGCACCAAGCACCTGGTCAACGCCCAGGTGCTCGACGCCCTGGGCCCGCGCGGCTATGTGGTCAACATCGCGCGTGGCAGCGTGATCGACACCGCCGCCCTGGCCAGTGCCCTGCGCGAGGGGCGCCTCGCGGGCGCGGGCCTGGATGTCTACGAGAGCGAACCTGCACCACCGGCTGAACTGCTGGACCTGGACAGCGTGGTGCTCACACCCCACGTGGGCGGCTGGTCGCCCGAGGCGGTGCAGGCCTCGGTGGACCGCTTTGTCGAGAACGCGCGACGGCACCTCGCGGGCGAGGCGCCGGTCTCGCCGGTGTAAGCACCGGGGGCTCAGCCCCCGCCAAGCACCTTGTACAAGGTGATGCGGTTGGTCTGCTCGGCCAGCTGCAGGCTGAGCAGGGTCTGCTGTGCCGCGTACAGCGAGCGCTGCGCATCGAGCACTGTGAGGTAGTTGTCGGCTCCGGCCTTGAAGCGGGCTTCCGAGAGCGCGTAGACGCGTTCCGTCGCCGCGAGCAGCGAGGTCTGTGCGCTGATGCGGTCCGTCAGCGTGGCACGCTCGGCCAGCGCGTCGGCCGCCTCGCGGAACGCGGTCTGGATGACCTTCTCGTACTGCGTGAGCGCGATGCGCTGGTTGGCCTGGGCCACTTCCAGGTTGGCCTGGTTGCGGCCGCCGTCGAAGATGGGCAGGCGGATCTGCGGCACGAAGCTCCACAACAGGTTGCCGCTGCCGAACAGGACCGACAGCTCGTTGCTGGCCGTGCCCACGCTGGCCGTGAGCGAGATGCTGGGGAAGAAGGCGGCGCGCGCCGCGCCGATGTTGGCGTAGGTGGCCTGCAGGCTGCGCTCGGCCGCCATCACGTCGGGGCGCGAGAGCAGCACGCTCGAAGGGATCTGCGCGGGCACGGCCAGGAGCTGCAGGGCGCTCTCGCGCAGCATGGGCACGGGGGCGGCAGCCTGCGTGACGCGCTCGCTGCGCCGTTCGTCCGGCACCTGGGCCGCCGCCGGCACCGGGGGCACGGGCTGCACCACGGGAAGCAGGGCCGCCGGCACGGGCGCACCCACCAGCAACTGCAGTGCATTGCGGTCGCGCGCCACCTGGCTGGTGAAGGCGGCGACATCGGCGCGCGCGCTGTCCACCGTGGTCTGGTTCTGCGCCAGCACCAGGCCCGAGGTGCCGCCCAGGCGGTGCATGCGCTCGGTCAGGCCGTACGAGGCCTCGCGCGAGCGCAGGGTTTCCCGGGCCAGTTCCAGGCGCGCCTGGTCGGCGGCGAGGTTGAGCCAGGCGCTGGTGACCTCGGCCACCAGGCTCAGCTGCACGCTGCGCTGGCTGTCGGTGGTGCGCAGCACCTCCTGCAGGGCGGCTTCGTTGAGGTTGCGCACCCGGCCGAAGAAGTCGAGCTCGTAGCTCGTGATGCCCAGCTGCACGCTGTACTGCTCGCTGGTCTGCGGGCGGCCGGCCGTGGTCAGGTCGGCCGCGGTGCGGGTGCGGTTGGCCTGGGCCGTGCCGCCCACGCCGGGCAGGCGGTCGGCGCGGCTCACGCCGTACTGGGCCTGGGCGCGCTCGATGGCCAGGGCTGCGGAACGCAGGTCGCGGTTGTTCTGCAGCGCCAGGGTGATGAGTTCGCGCAGTTGGGCCGACTGCACCACGGCGTCCCAGCCCAGCGGGGCATAGGCGGCGCTGTCGCCGGCCACCGTGGCGGCGTTGTCCAGAGCCGTGGGCACGGGCGCTGCAGGCCGGTCGTAGCCCGGGGCCAGGTTGGTGCAGCCCGCCAGGACCAGCAGGGCGCACAGTGGGGTCAACAGGGTTCTGGAGCTCATGCCTGGGCCTCCGACACGTCGCCTGCAGTGTGGGCGGGCGCAGCCTTCTTGCGCGCAGTGAACCACGAGCGCACCAGCAGGAAGAACACGGGCACGAAGAACAGGCCCAGGAGGGTGGAGGCCACCATGCCGCCCAGCACGCCGGTACCGATGGCCTGGCGGCCGCCGGCGCCCGCGCCCGTGCCGATGGCCAGGGGCAGCACGCCGAAGCCGAAGGCCAGCGAGGTCATGAGGATGGGGCGCAGGCGCAGGCGCACGGCTTCGACCGTGGCGTCGTACAGGCTCTTGCCCTGCTCCTGCAACTGCACTGCGAACTCCACGATCAGGATGGCGTTCTTGGAGGCCAGGCCCACGGTGGTGAGCAGCCCCACCTGGAAGTACACATCGTTGGTCATGCCGCGCGTGTAGGTGGCCAGCAGGGCGCCGATCACGCCCAGCGGCACGGCCAGCATCACCGAGAAGGGCACGCTCCAGCTTTCGTACAGGGCCGCCAGGCACAGGAACACGAAGAGGATGGAGACGGCATAGAGCAGCGGTGCCTGCGAGCCCGAGCGGCGCTCCTGCAGCGAGGCGCCGGTCCACTCCAGGCCGATGCCCACGGGCATCTTGGCCATGATGGTTTCGATGGCCGCCATGGCATCGCCCGAGCTCGCGCCGGGCGCGGTGTCGGCCTGCAGCTCCAGCGCCGGACTGCCGTTGTAGCGCATGAGCTGCGGCGGGCCGCTGGTCCAGGAGGTGGTGGCGAAGGTGGAGAAGGGCACCATCTCGCCATTGCGGTTGCGCACGCTCCACTGGCCGATGTCCTGGGGCAGCATGCGGTAGGGCGCATCGCCCTGCACGTACACGCGCTTGACGCGGCCCTGGTGCACGAAGTCGTTCACGTAGGTGCCACCCATGGCGCTGGAGAGCACGTTGTTGATGTCCGCCGTGGTCAGCCCCTGGGCCGCGGCCTTGCGGTCGTCGATGGTGACCTTGAGCTCCGAGGTGTCGTCGAAATTGGTGGTGCGCACATTGGTCAGCACCGGGTATTCACGCGACAGCTCGATCAACTGGTCCTTGGCGGCATTGAGCGCGTTCTGGCCCAGGCCGTTCAGGTCCTTGATCATGAAGTTGATGCCCGCGCTCGACCCCAGGCCGCGCACGGCCGGCGGCAGCAGCACGAAGATGCGCGCATCGCGGATCTTGGCCAGGTCGCGCGTGGCCTGCCGGGCAATGGCCTCGGCCGACTGGCTGAACAGCGGGCGTTCGGCCCAGGGCTTGAGCCGGATGAACATGTTGCCCGAGTTCTGGTTGCCGTTGTTGCCGGCAATGGAGTTCACGCGCAGCACCTCGGGCTTGGCCAGGAAGTAGTCCTTCATCTGGTCCAGCACCACACCCAGGCGCTCGTCGGTGGCGCCCGAAGGCAGGGTGATGGAGGCGGTCACGAAACCCTGGTCTTCATTGGGCAGGAAGGAGGTGGGCAGCTTCTTGAACAGCACGGCGACGCCGACCAGGATCACCAGGTAGATCACCACCACGCGCAGGCTGCGCTTGAGCAGGCCGCCCACGGCGCCCTGGTAGCGGTTGGCCGTGCGGTCGAAGCTGCGGTTGAACCAGGCGAAGAAGCGGTCGCTCAGACCGAGCAGGCCGCGGCGCGGCGCATCGCCATGCGCCGAGTGCTGGCCTTTCCCGATGGGCTTGAGCAGCGTGGCGCACAGCGCGGGCGTGAGGGTCAGGGCCACGAACACCGACAGGGCCATGGCCGAGACGATGGTGATCGAGAACTGGCGGTAGATCACGCCGGTGGAGCCGGTGAAGAAGGCCATGGGGATGAACACGGCCGACAGCGTGAGGCCGATGCCCACCAGCGCGGGCGTGATCTCCTTCATCGACTTGCGCGTGGCCTCCTTCGGGGGCAGGCCCTCCTCGCTCATCACGCGCTCCACGTTCTCCACCACCACGATGGCGTCGTCCACCAACAGGCCGATGGCCAGCACCATGGCGAACATGGTCAGCATGTTGATCGAGTAGCCCAGGGCCGAGAGCACGCCGAAGGTGCCCAGCAGCACCACGGGCACGGCGATCGCGGGGATCATCGTGGCGCGGAAGTTCTGCAGAAAGATGAACATCACGATCACCACCAGGACCATGGCCTCGGCCAGGGTCTTGACCACTTCCTCGATGGAGGCGCGCACGAAGGGCGTGGAATCGGAGCTGACGACGCCGTTGATGCCGTCGGGGAAGAAGGGTTCGAGCTCCTTCATCTTGCGCGCGACGGCGTCGGCCACTTCCATGGCATTGGCGCCGTCGGCCAGCACGATGCCGATGCCGGCCCCGGGCTGGCCGTTCAGGCGCGACTTGACCGTGAGGTTGTCGGCCTCCAGGCCGACCCGGGCCACGTCGCCCATGGTGACCAGCGAACCGTCGGTGCCAGACTTGAGCACAATGCCCTCGAACTCGGGCACCGTCTGCAGCTTGGTGCGCGCGGTGATGGTGGCGTTGAGCATCTGCCCTGCGGGCGCGGGCTGCTGGCCGAGCTGGCCCGCAGAGACCTGCACGTTCTGGGCGTTGAGCGCGGCGATCAGATCCGACGGCATGAGCGCGAACTTCTCCATCTTCGCCGGGTCCATCCAGATGCGCATGGCGTAGGAGGTTCCGAACACCGTCACGTCACCCACACCGTCGAGGCGGGCGATCACGTCCACCACGTTGCTGGTGATGTAGTCGCCGATGGCAACCTGGGTCACCGTGGGGTCGGGCGAGGTGAACACATAGGTCACCAGGAAATCCTGGCCGCCCTTGTTCACGAACACACCGCGGCTCTTGACGGCCTCGGGCAGGCGGTTCATGGCCGCCTGCAGCTTGTTCTGCACCTGCACCTGGGCCACGTCGATGTTGGCGCCGGGCGCAAAGGTCAGCGTGGTGCGCGAGCGGCCTGCGGAGTCGCTGGTCGAGCCCATGTAGAGCAGGTTGTCGATGCCCTTGAGCTGCTGCTCGATCACCTGGGTGACCGAGTTGTCCACCGTGCCGGACGACGCGCCCGTGTAGGTGGTGTTGATGGTCACGCGCGGCGGTGCGATCTCGGGGTACTGCTCCAGCGGTAGCGTGAAGATGGACATCGCCCCCGCCAGCATGATGACGATGGACAGCACCCAGGCGAAGACCGGGCGGTTGATGAAGAACTGGGCCATGGATCAGCGGTGTTGGGGTCGCAGGTCGGATGGGAGCGGGGCGCTGGCCAGCCTCAGGAGCTGGCTGCGGCGGACGAGGCGGGCGCAGCGCCTGCCGGTGCCGCCTTGTCACGCGGCTGGACCACCAGGGGCTTGACCGTCTGGCCCACGCGGGCCTTCTGGAAACCGTCCACCATGACCTTTTCGCCGGCCTTCACGCCCGAGATCACGAGCCAGCGGTTGCCCACCGCCTGGCCGAGCTCCACCGGGCGCTTGGTGAGCTTGTTGTCCTCGCCGACCACCTGCACGCTGGGCTCGCCCGCCGGGTTGCGCACCACAGCCTCCTGGGGCAGCAGCAGCGCCTGGGGCGCCACGCTGGTGGCCAGCTGGGCACGCACATACATGCCGGGCATGAGGACATGCTCGGGGTTGGGGAAGGTCGCGCGCAGCGTGATGGCGCCCGAGGTCGGGTTCACGGCCGTGCCGGTGAACTGCAGGCTGCCTTCCACCGGGTAGGTCGAGCCGTCTTCGAGCACGAGGCGCACCTTGGCCTGCTGGGTGCCCACGCGCGTGAATTTGCCTTCCTGCCACTGCCGGCGCAATTGCAGCAGCTCGGCGCTGGACTGGGTGATGTCCACCTGGATCGGGTCGAGCTGCTGGATGGTGGCCAGCGCGTTGGCCTGGTTGGCCGTGACCAAGGCGCCGGCCGTGACGGCCGACAGCCCGATGCGCCCCGAGATGGGCGCCAGGATGCGGGTGTAGCGCACGTTGATGCGCGCGGTGTCCAGGGCCGCCTGCGCCACGCCCACGTCGGCCTGGGTCTGCTGCACGGCCGCCTGGCTTTCGTCGAAGACCTGGCGGCTGATGGCGTCGATCTCGACCAGCTCCGCATTGCGCTTGGCATTGACCTGGGCCGTGCGCGCCGTGGCCTGGGCCTTGGCCAGGGCCGCCTGGGCGCTGGCCTGGGCGGCTTCGTAGGTGGCGGGGTCCACCTGGTACAGGGGTTGGCCGGCCTGGACCAGTGCGCCCTCGGTGAACAGGCGCTTCTGGACGATGCCATTGACCTGCGGACGGATGTCGGCGTTCTGGAACGCCGCGGTGCGGCCCGGCAGCTCCGTGCTCAGGGTCTGGCTCTCGGTGGCCAGCACCACCACGCCCACCGTCGGTTCCCCCGCGGGCTTGTTGCCGGCACCGGCCTGGGCCGGCTGGTCCTTGCCGGAGCAGGCCACCAGGCTGCCAAGGCACAGGGCCGCCATGCAGGTGCGCACCCAGGCCGGATGCAGCCTGGCGGTAAGGGCGGGGCGGGCAGGGGAAGAGGCCAGCGTCAGCGAGCCCGTGGCAGCCGGGCGGCCGGCATTCAGAAGGAACGGCATGGGGGACGGTGAGTCAGAGTTGCAGGCATTGTGGGGGCCATATGTGTACGCACGATAAAGTTGGCAAAGCCAAAGCCCGTTGCCGGGCTTTTTTCTGACGGATGCGCGTGCGGCCCTCCTGCGGCGGCACTTGCAAGCATCGGGCCAGCCAGGCGCCCACGAAAAAGGCGCCCCCCCGGTCAGGGGAGGCGCCTTGGCGATGGTGTCGGCAGCGCTTATCGGCTGCCGGTATGTGCTTATGCGTTCATTGCTTGCGCGCGGCGATCGCCTTTTCGGCCTGGGTCACCAGGTCGGCACCGATCTGGCCCTTCCACTTGTCGAACACGGGGCGCGTGGCCTTCACGAAGGCCTCGCGCTCGGCGGGGGTCAGTTGGGTCACGGTCACGCCATTGGCGGCGATGTCCTTGAGCAGGGGCTTGTCGGCCTCGACCATGCCCTTGCGCGCGATGGCGATCTCTTCCTTGCCGGCGTCGATGGCCGCCTGCTTGACGATCTCGCGGTCGGCTGGGGTCCAGGAGTTCCAGATGTCCTTGTTGACCACGAAGATCAGCGGGTCGTTGATGTAGCCCCACATGGTCACGTGCTTTTGCGCCACCGTGTGCAGCTTGGCCGCCATGTAGACGGCGATGGGGTTTTCCTGGCCGTCCACGGCGCCGCTGGCCATGGCGGGCTGGGCGTCGGCCCAGCTCATCTGCGTGGGGTTGGCGCCCAGCGCGGTGAAGGTATCGAGGAACAAGGGCGAGCCCACGACGCGGATCTTCAGGCCCTTGAGGTCTTCGGGGCTCTTGATCGCCTTCTTGGAGTTGGAGATCTCGCGGTAGCCGTTCTCGCCCCAGGCCAGGGGCACCACGCCGGCCTTGTCCAGCGTGGCGAAGATGCTCTTGCCGACTTCGCCCTGGGTCAGCGCGTCCACGGCGGCGTAGTCGGGCATCAGAAAGGGCAGCGAGAACAGGTTGAGCTGCTTGACCTGGGGCGACCAGTTGATGGTCGAGCCCACGGCCATGTCGATCACGCCCTGGCGCAGCGCCGAGAACTCGCGCGTCTGGTCGCCCTGGATCAGCGAGACGCCGGGGTAGAGCTTGATGTTGATGCGGCCCTGCGTGCGCTCGCGCACCTTGTTGGCCCACAGCTCGCCGCCCTTGCCCCAGGGGAAGGCCGTGCCCAGCACCAGCGACATGCGGTATTCGCTCTTGTAGGCGGTCTGGGCGATGGCGGCGGGGGCGGTGAAAGCCAGGGCCGCGGCGGCGGCCACGGCGGAGGTCAGGAAGGTGCGCAGTTTCATGGTTTCAGTCTCCTTGGGATCGTTGTCGGTACTACGGTTGGGGCGGATTCGGTCGGGCTCAGTAGCCGAGCCGCGCTGGCAGCCACAGCGCCAGCGGCGGGAAGGCGATCACCAGCACCATCACGAGGAACATGGCGAACAGCATCCAGCCGACCCAGCGCACGGTGGATTCCATGCGCACGCCGGCGATGCGGCACGAGACCATGAGGTTCACCGCCAGCGGCGGGGTGAACTGGCCCAGCGCCACCTTGAGCGTGAGAATCACGCCGAACCAGACGGGGTCCCACTGGTAGTGCTGCATGATGGGCAGGAGCAGCGGCACGAAGATCAGGAAGATGGAGATGCCGTCGAGGAACATGCCCACGGTGATGAGCATCACGATCAGCAGCGCCAGCACGCCGTATTCGCCCAGGCCCGAATTCACGATGGCCTTGGCCACCGGGTCGATCACGCCCAGGGTGGACAGCGAGTAGGCAAAGATGCCCGCGAGCGAGACCACGATGAGGATCACCGCCGACAGCTCGCCCGATTCGCGCAGGATGGGGAACAGGTCGCGCACCTTGATCGTGCGGTGGATCACCATGCCCACGAACAGGCCGTAGAACACGGCCACCACGGCGGCCTCGGTCGGCGTGAACCAGCCGGCGCGCATGCCGCCCAGGATCAGCACCGGCGCGGCCAGGCCCCACAGGGCTTCGCGCAGGCTCTTCCAGAAGGGCGGGCGGGGCATCTCGGCTTCCAGCGCGCCCATCTTGTGCCTGCGAGCCATCCACACGGCGGGCACGATCAGCGCGATGCCTGCCAGGATGCCGGGCACCATGCCCGCGGCGAACAGGGCTGGCACCGAGGCGCCCGGCACCAGCACCGAGTAGATGATGAAGGCGACCGACGGCGGGATCAGGATGTCGGTGGCCGCTGCCGCCCCGACCACGCTGGCCGAGAACGAGGGCGGGTAGCCGGCGCGCGACATGGCCGCGATCATCACGCCGCCCACGGCGGCCGCGTTGGCCGGGCCCGAGCCCGAAATGCCGCCCAGGAACATGGCCACGGCAATCGCCACCAGCGGCAGCATGCCCGGGCCGCGCCCGACCATGGCCACGGCAAAATTCACCAGGCGCAGGGCCACGCCCGAGCGGTCGAAGATGGAGCCCACCAGCACGAACATCGGGATCGCCAGCAGCGGGTACTTGCCCAGGCCGGCGTAGAAGTTCTGTGGCACGGCGAGCAGGCCGAACCACTGGCTCTCGGCATTGGCCAGGGCGATGGCGGCTGCGCCGGCCAGACCCAGGGCGGCGCCGATGGGCACACCCACGAACATCAGGCCCAGAAAGGCCACGAACAGCAGCGTGGCGATCATGGCTGGGCGTCCTCTGCGGAGGCGGCGGGGGCCGGCGTTTCCCGGCTGCGGCGCACCAGCAGGCCGACGGCCCGCGCCGCGATCAGCGCTGAAATGATGGGTAGCCAGATGGAATACCACCACTGTGGCACGCCGATGCCGGGCGAGGTCTCGCCAAAGCGGTAGTCGTCCCAGACCACGCGCACGCTGAGCACGGCGATCAGCCCGAACAGCAGGGCCACGGCCACGGCGCCCAGCTGCGCCAGGCGCTTGCGGCGGGCGGCCGAGCCGCCCTCGGCAAAGTATTCGATGCGGATGTGCTGGTCGCGTGCCACGGCGGCCGAGCCCGCCACCAGGGCCAGCACGATCATCAGGAAGACGGAGATCTCTTCCGTCCAGGCAAAGGAGGAGCTGGTGAAGTAGCGCACCAGCACGTTGGCAAAGGTGATCAGCGCGAGCGCCGCCATCACGATGACGGTGAGCCAGTCCTCGATGCGCAGGGAGCGGGGTTCGTCGGAGTCAGGGGCGGCGACGGGCACGGAGGCGTCGGTCACCGGCCCTTGGGGAGGGGTGGAGGACATCGGGGCGGCGGTACAGGAGAACAAACAGGACGGGGCCGGTCGCTCTGCCCGCCGGTGTTGTGCACCTGGGGCCGTGACGCGGGAGCGCGCTGTGGACGCAACTTTCCCTATTATGCGGTGCGTTGCTATGTGTGCACACCAATGGTGCGCTATGGATAAACCCTTGTACAGGCTTTCCATGACAGGCCGGCACGCCCCGGGGCCCGCGCCGATAATGCCGTGATGGAAACCAAGTGGCTTGAAGATTTCGTCAGTCTTGCGGAAACGCGCAGCTTCAGCCGGTCCGCCCAGTTGCGGCATGTGACGCAGCCCGCCTTTTCGCGGCGCATCCAGGCCCTGGAGGCCTGGGCCGGCACCGATCTGGTGGACCGCAGCTCCTACCCCACGCGCCTCACACCGGCCGGCAAGACCCTGTACGACCAGGCGCTGGAGATGCTGCAATCGCTGCAGAACACCCGGGCCATGCTGCGCGCGCACACCAGTGCGGGCAAGGACATGATCGAGTTCGCCGTGCCGCACACGCTGGCCTTCACCTTCTTCCCGGCCTGGGTGTCGAGCCTGCACGACCGGTTCGGCCCCTTCAAGAGCCGGCTGATCGCCCTGAACGTGCACGACGCTGTGATGCGCCTGGTGGAGGGCGGCTGTGACCTGCTGATCGCCTACCACCACCCCTCGCAGCCCTTCCAGCTCGACGCCGACCGCTACGAGATGGTGAGCCTGGGCCAGGAAGTGCTGTCCCCGTACTCCAAGGCCGATGCCGACGGCCAGCCATTGTTCCGGCTGCCCGGGCGCGCGGGCCAGCCGCTGCCCTACCTGGGCTATGCGCCCGGTGCCTACCTGGGCCGGGTGACGGAGCTGATCCTCAAGGAGTCGGGCACGCCCATCCACCTGGACCGGGTCTACGAGACCGACATGGCCGAAGGCCTCAAGGCCATGGCCCTCGAAGGGCATGGCGTGGCCTTTTTGCCCCACAGTGCGGTCAAGAAGGAGCTGCGCACGCGCCGGCTGGTCAGCGCCGCACCGCCGGACACCGAAGGCCTGCAGATGACCATGGATGTGCGCGCCTACCGCGAAAAGCCCTCGGGCAAGGAGGCGCCCAAGGGCACGGCCCAGGCGCTGTGGTCGTACCTGCAGGCCCAGGCAGGCTGACTTCCTCCATGCCTAGGGTAAATACGGATATAAACAGTTTGCATAGTTGCCCGCGCAAACGGCATTGGAGTTTCATGGTAACGACACGTACAGTCGCCTCCATTGCTGGATCAGCGATGGCGATGTAGTCTCTTTGGGGCCTGGGTGGCACGAAGATTGCAGATCTGATTCCACTTCCTATTTACCGAGACACCGCATGAAAGTTCAGCATTGGGGATTGGCGTGGGGCCTGGCGGCCTTGTGCTGCGCGTCCGCGGCGTCTGCGCAAGGGGTGCTCGAACGCGTGAGCGCCGGCGGTAAGCTGGTGATCGCGCACCGCGAGTCGTCTGTGCCGTTTTCCTACATCGACTCCAAGAGCGGCAAGCCGGTCGGCTACGCCGTGGACCTGTGCCTGCGCCTGGCCGAGGTGGTTCGCAAGAAGACCGGCAAGAAGGACATGCCGGTCGAGTTCCTGGCCGTCACACCGGCCAACCGCATCGCCATGATCGAGCAGGGCAAGGCCGACATGGAGTGCGGCTCCACCACCAACAACGCCGAACGGCGCCAGAAGGTGGCCTTCACGGTGCCGCATTTCATCACCGGGGCCCGCCTGCTCGTGAAATCGGGCAGCCCCATCGACAAGGTGGAAGACCTCAACGGCAAGAAGCTGGTGTCCACCAAGGGCACGACGCCGCTGAAGGCGGCCGACCAGGCCAACCGCGAGCGCCTGATGGGCATCACCATCCTGGAAGCCCCGGACCATGCCAAGGCCGTGGAAATGGTGGAAAAAGGCGAGGCCGACGCCTTCGTGATGGACGACGTGCTGCTGTACGGCCTGGCGGCCGGGCGGCCCAACCCCGGCGCGCTCAAGGTCGTGGGCCGGTTCATGACCACCGAACCCCTGGCCATCATGCTGCCCAAGAACGACCCCGAATTCAAGAAACTGGTGGACGAGGAGATGCGCCGCCTGGTCAATACCCGGGAAATCTATCCCATATATGAGAAATGGTTTGCCAAACCGATTCCCCCCAACAATACGACGCTGAACCTTCCGGTCAGCTATCTGTTGCGGGACTTCTGGAAATACCCTACCGACCAGGTCCCGTTCTGACTAATATCGCTGGTCGCGTGGTTCCTTTTTTTGGTTTTTTGCCCGCCGGTACGTCCTGGCCGGGTAAATCTCTAAAATCCCCCCCTTTTTTCGCTTCACACACAAGGAGATCCCAATGAAGAAGCATTTGCTCGCGGTTGCCGTGACCGCTCTGGCTGCAGGCAGCGCATTCGCCCAAGCCAACGACACCCTGGCCAAAATCAAGGCCTCGGGCAGCGTGACGCTGGGTGTTCGTGAGTCTTCGGGTCTTTCCTACACGGTGGGCAACGGCAAGTACGTCGGTTTCCACACCGAAATGGGCGAAATCATCCTGGCCGACATCCAGAAGCAACTGGGTCTGGCCAAGCTGGAAACCAAGTACCAGCCCGTGACCTCGCAAAACCGCATCCCCCTGGTGACCAATGGCACCGTGGACCTGGAGTGCGGCTCCACCACGAACAACGCCGCGCGCCAGAAGGACGTGGCCTTTGCCGTGACCACCTACGTGGAAGAAGTGCGCACCGTGGTGAAGGCCAACTCGGGCATCACCTCGATCAAGGACCTGAACGGCAAGACCGTGGCCACGACCACGGGCACCACCTCGGTGCAGACCCTGCGCAAGCACGAGCGTGCTGGCGGCATCGACTTCAAGGAAGTCTTCGGCAAGGACCACGCCGACAGCTTCCTGATGCTGGAAACCGGCCGTGCCGACGCCTTCGTGATGGATGGCTCCATCCTGGCGGCCAACGTCTCCAAGTCCAAGAACCCGGCCGACTACAAGATCGTCGGCGAAGTGCTGTCGGTGGAACCCATCGCCTGCATGCTGCGCAAGGATGACGCCGCCTTCAAGAAGGCCGTGGACGACAGCATCAAGCGCCAGATCGCCGACGGCTCGCTGGCCAAGCTGTACGACAAGTGGTTCATGCAACCTGTGCCTCCGACCAACACCAAGATCGGCCTGCCCATGTCCGACGCCACCAAGGCTGCCTGGGCTGCTCCGAACGACAAGCCGATGGAAGACTACGCCAAGAAGTAATCTTCGGGATGCTTGCGCCCCTTCGGCCACCATGGTTTGAAGGGGCTTTTTTGTTGGGTCCGCAAAGGATTGCGCCCAATGCAATACCAAGACAAATAAAGGGGTGATCCTATGAGTTGGGATTGGCAGGTGTTCTGCCAGGACACCATGGACAGGGAAGTCGTGCAAAGCTGCTTTGGCAAAGGCGGCGACATCACGTACCTGGACTGGATGCTGTCGGCCTGGGGCTGGACGGTGTCTGTTTCGTTGCTGGCCTTGCTGCTGGCGCTGGTGCTGGGCTCCATCATCGGTACGCTGCGTACCCTGCAGGGCCGGCCGATGATCGTGCGCCTGGGCAATGCCTGGGTCGAACTGTTCCGCAACATTCCGTTGCTGGTGCAGATTTTCCTGTGGTACCACGTCATACCCAGCCTGTTCCCGGTCCTGAAGGGCGTTCCCGGCTTCGCGCTGGTGGTGCTGGCGCTGGGCTTCTTCACGTCGGCGCGCATTGCCGAGCAGGTGCGTTCGGGCATCAACACCCTGCCCCGTGGCCAGCGCTATGCGGGCATGGCCGTGGGTTTCACCACGTTCCAGACCTACCGCTATGTGCTGCTGCCCATGGCCTTTCGCATCATCATCCCGCCGCTGACCAGCGAGACGATGAACATCTTCAAGAACTCCTCCGTCGCGTTCGCCGTGTCGGTGGCCGAGCTCACGATGTTCGCCATGCAGGCGCAGGAAGAAACCTCGCGCGGCATCGAGGTCTACCTGGCGGTGACGGCGCTGTACATCGTCTCGGCATTTGCCATCAACCGCATCATGGCGTTCATCGAGAAGCGCGCCCGCATTCCGGGGATGGTCGTTGCCAGCGGCGGCGGGGGGCACTGACAAATGATGAATCTCGACTTTGGTTTTTACAACTGGGACCTGATCTCCAGTTTCGTGCTCAAGGGGCTGTACTTCAGCCTGATCCTCACGGCGGTCGCCACGGTCGGCGGCGTGTTCTTCGGCACCCTGCTGGCGCTGATGCGCCTGTCGGGCAAGAAGTGGCTGGACCTGCCTGCCACCATCTACGTCAACGGCATGCGCAGCATTCCGCTGGTGATGGTGATCCTGTGGTTCTTCCTGCTGGTGCCGGCCATCATCGGCCGCCCCATCGGGGCGGAAGTCTCGGCCGTGATCACCTTCATCGCCTTCGAGGCGGCCTACTTCAGCGAGATTATGCGCGCCGGCATCCAGTCGATTCCGCGCGGCCAGGTCCATGCCGGACAGGCGCTCGGGATGACCTATGGCCAGAACATGAAGCTGGTGGTGTTGCCCCAGGCGTTCCGCAACATGCTGCCGGTGCTGCTCACGCAGACCATCATCCTGTTCCAGGACACCTCGCTGGTCTACGCCATCGGTGCGTACGACATGCTCAAGGGCTTCGAGGTGGCGGGCAAGAACTTCGGCCGCCCGATTGAAGCCTACCTGGCCGCGGCCGTCCTGTACTTTGTGATGTGCTATGCGCTGTCCTGGATGGTCAAACGCCTGCACCAGAAGATCGCGATCATTCGCTGATGCAAAAGAGATTGGATTGAGGAACAAGAAATGATCGAACTCAAGAACGTATCCAAGTGGTATGGCCCCGTGCAGGTGCTCAACGAGTGCTCGGCGACCATCAACAAGGGTGAAGTGGTGGTGGTGTGCGGGCCTTCGGGCTCGGGCAAGTCCACACTGATCAAGACCATCAACGCGCTCGAGCCCTTCCAGAAGGGCGAGATCACGGTCGACGGCGTGAAGCTGCACGACCCCAGCACCAACCTGCCCAAGCTGCGCAGCCGCGTGGGC
>JAESFW010000375.1_pt1 | contig 23507 bp, 20 predicted proteins | sample 9269481 | NCBI WGS metagenome assembly JAESFW01 (sample SAMN14515350, study PRJNA621654) | algae metagenome | isolation source: Lyngbya sp. HA4199-MV5 and co-occurring heterotrophs from soil with... | place: USA: Ahupuaa O Kahana State Park, Hawaii | collected 2009-07-21
CTATCCTCTATCCGAGGACACAACTGCCATTCCGCTCGCCGCTGCGGCCAGCGATGTCGGAAGTGAGACAAGGGCAATCATAGGCATTCTCCTGAGGTTGAAAGCAACGCTATCCAACCGGGACTGATACCACAAGGCGTATCGTCACCATCTGCTGGCAGGCACCAGCTTCTATCTCGCTTGACAGCGGTCGCGCCGGTATCTGGCTGAGGACGCGATCTTACCGAACGGGACGCGCTGCCGAACACTACATATTCGGATAGACCGGGCCTTCGCCTCCTTGTGGCGGCACCCAGTTGATGTTCTGGTTCGGGTCCTTGATGTCGCAAGTCTTGCAGTGCACGCAGTTCTGCGCGTTGATGACGAAGGTGTCCTTGCCGTCCTTCTCGACCCATTCGTAGACGCCGGCCGGACAGTAGCGTGTCGAGGGGCCAGCATACACGTCGTGCTCGGAGCGCTTCTGCAGGTCCATGTCCTTGACCTTGAGATGAACCGGCTGGTCTTCCTCATGGTTGGTGTTCGACAGGAACACCGAGGACAAACGGTCGAAGGTGAGCACGCCATCCGGCTTCGGATAATCGATCTTCTGGTGCTGCGCCGCCGGCTCGAGCGACTGCGCATCGGTCTTGCCGTGCTTCAGCGTGCCGAAGAAGGAGAAGCCGAAGAGCTGGTTGGTCCACATGTCGAGACCGCCGAGCGCCACGCCGATCGCCGTTCCGAACTTCGACCACAGCGGCTTGACGTTCCTGACCCGCTTCAGGTCCTGGCCGATGGCGCTGTCGCGCCAGCCGTTCTCGATCTCGACCGGCTCGTCATTGGCGCGGCCGTTCGCGATCGCCGCTGCCAGTTTCTCCGCTGCGAGAATGCCCGACAGAACCGCATTGTGGCTGCCCTTGATGCGCGGCACGTTGACGAGACCGGCCGAACAGCCGATCAGCGCGCCACCCGGGAAGGACAGCTTCGGCACCGACTGATAGCCGCCCTCGGTAATGGCGCGCGCACCATAGGACAACCGCTTGCCGCCCTCGAAGGTGCCGCGGATCGCCGGATGCGTCTTGAAGCGCTGGAATTCCTCGAACGGGAAGAGATAGGGGTTCTTGTAATTGAGGTGCACGACGAAGCCGACGGCGACCATGTTGTCTTCGAGATGGTAGAGGAACGAGCCGCCGCCGGTCTTCATGCCGAGCGGCCAGCCGAAGGAGTGCTGCACCAGGCCGGGACGATGGTTCTCGGGCTTGACCTGCCAGAGTTCCTTGAGACCGATGCCGAACTTCTGGACGTCGCGATCCCTGGAAAGATCGAACTTGGCGATCAGCTGCTTGGCGAGCGAGCCGCGCACGCCCTCGCCGATCAGCGTGTATTTGCCGAGGAGCGCCATGCCGCGGGCAAAGTTCGGCCCCGGCTCGCCGTTCCTCTCGATGCCCATGTCGCCGGTGGCGACACCGATGACCGCACCCTCGTCGTTATAGAGCACTTCGGTTGCGGCAAAGCCCGGATAGATCTCGACGCCGAGCGCTTCGGCATGGCTTGCGAGCCACCGACAGACGTTTCCGAGCGAGACGATGTAGTTGCCGTGATTGTTCATCAGCGGCGGCATCAGGATGTTCGGCAGGCGGATCGAGCCGGCCGGGCCCAAGAACAGGAAGTGGTCGTCCTTGACCTCGGTCTTGAACGGATGGTCGGCTTCCTCGCGCCAGCCCGGCAGCAAGCGGTCGATACCAACAGGATCGACGACGGCGCCCGACAGGATATGCGCGCCGACCTCGGCGCCCTTTTCAAGCACCACGACCGAAAGCTCCGGATTGACCTGCTTCAGCCGGATCGCTGCCGCAAGACCGGCCGGCCCCGCGCCGACGATCACGACGTCGAACTCCATGCTCTCGCGTTCGGGCAGATCCATCATCTCGGACATAGTCGGTTCAAAGCGCTTTTTCGAATGCGGGAAGGGCGTCGAAGAGATCGGCAACCAGGCCGTAGTCGGCGACCTGGAAGATCGGTGCCTCCTCGTCCTTGTTGATCGCGACGATGACCTTCGAATCCTTCATGCCGGCGAGGTGCTGGATCGCACCGGAGATGCCGCAGGCGATGTAGAGATCGGGCGCAACCACCTTGCCGGTCTGGCCGACCTGCCAGTCGTTCGGGGCATAACCGGCGTCGACCGCGGCGCGCGATGCGCCGACGGCAGCGCCGAGCTTGTCGGCCACCGGCAGGATGACTTCCTGGAACTTTTCCGACGAGCCGAGCGCACGACCGCCGGAGATGATGATCTTGGCAGAGGTCAGTTCCGGACGATCGGACGACGACAGGGCGTCGGCGACAAAGCTCGACACACCCGGAATGGTGGCAGCCGAAACGGTCTCGATCGCCGCCGAACCGCCTTCAGCGGCAGAGGCGAAGGAGGCGGTGCGCACGGTGATGACGCGCTTGGCTTCCGTCGTCTGCACCGTCTGGATGGCGTTGCCGGCATAGATCGGACGCTTGAAGGTGTCGGCGGAAACGACTTCGATGATTTCCGAGACTTGGCTGACGTCGAGCAGCGCTGCAACGCGCGGCATGACGTTCTTGCCGACCGAGGTGGCGGCGGCAACGATGGTGTCGTAGTTGCCGGCGAGCGAAACGATCAGCGCTGCGAGCGGCTCTGCAAGGTTGTTGGCAAGCGACGCGTCCTCGGCGACGAGAACCTTGGCAACGCCGGCAAGCTTGGAGGCCTGCTCGGCCGCAACCTTGGCGCCGCTACCTGCGACGAGGATGTGCACGTCGGCTCCAGTCCCACTGGCGATTTTCGAGGCCGCGCTCAGCGCCTTGGCGGTCTGGTCGGAAAGGTGGTTGCTGTCGTGGTCAGCCAGAAGAAGAATGGCCATGATGTAATCTCCCTTTCCTGAACTTAGAGGACGCCGGCTTCGGTCTTGAGCTTTTCAACCAGCTCGGCGACCGACTTGACCTTGATGCCGGCCTTGCGACCCGACGGCTCCTCGGTCTTCAGCACCTTGAGGCGGGCGGACGTGTCGACGCCGAAATCGGCCGGCGACTTCTTGTCGAGCGGCTTCTTCTTCGCCTTCATGATGTTCGGAAGCGAGGCATAGCGCGGCTCGTTCAGGCGCAGGTCGGTGGTCACGACCGCCGGAAGCTTGATGTCGATCGTCTGCAGGCCGCCGTCGACTTCGCGGGTGACCCTTGCTGTGCCCTCTGGTGCCTTGCCGTCGCCGATCTCGACCTTGGAGGCAAAGGTGCCCTGCGCCCAGCCGAGCAGCGCCGACAGCATCTGGCCGGTCTGGTTCGAATCGTCATCGATTGCCTGCTTGCCGACGATGATCAGGCCCGGCTGTTCAGCGTCTGCAACGCCCTTGACGATCTTGGCGACGGCGAGCGGCTCGACCTGGTCTTCGGTCTCGACCAGGATGGCGCGATCGGCACCCATGGCGAGCGCGGTCCTCAGCGTCTCCTCAGCCTTGGCCGGGCCGACGGAAACGACGACGACTTCGTCTGCCTTGCCGGCTTCCTTCAGCCTGAGCGCCTCTTCAACGGAGATTTCGTCGAAGGGGTTCATCGACATCTTCACGTTCGCGAGCTCGACGCCCGAGCCGTCGGCCTTCACGCGGATCTTGACGTTGTAGTCAACGACACGTTTGACGGTGACCAGGATCTTCATGTTTGCCTCCCAAATCGTCAGCAACCAAATCGTCAGCAGAAAGCGCGGAAGCGTTCGACCATCACGTCGAGGACTTCGCCCGGGTCCCGCTTCCACCAGTTGTTTGCGGAAAAGATCTCGACCTCGCAGGGCCCCGCATAGCCAGCGTCTTCGACGCTTCGTCGCAGCGTCTTCAGGTCGGCGACCCCGTCACCCATCATGCCGCGATCGAGAAGCACGTCGCGGGTGTCGGCGAGCCAATCGCAGAGGTGATAGCCGAATATCCGTTCGATGCCCGCGCGCTGCAACTGGGCTTGGATCTCACCGTCCCACCACACGTGGTAGACATCGACGGCAACGCCAAGGTTGGTCGCACCGACGGTATCACAGATATCGACGGCATCGCGTAGCGTCGTCAGGCAAGAGCGGTTTCCCGCATAGACGGGATTGAGCGGCTCGAGCGCCAGCTTGACGTTGCGGCCGGCGGCATAGGGCGCGATCTCGCTAACGCGATCCGCGACGATCTTCAGACTTTCGACCGTGCCCTTGGTTCCCGGGTGCACGCCGCCGACCACGATCGTCAGCACGGATGCACCGAGCCCTGCGGCCATGTCGATCGACGCCTTCGCCTCGTCGATCACCCGTTGTCGATCGACAGCTTCCGTGCCGACGAGAAACGGTGTCCGGCAGAGACCGGCAACCGAGAGGCCGCTTGCCCGCGCTCGTTCGCCGATTTCAATCGCACGCGCGCCGATCTCGCGGCGCCAGAAGACGATCGAGCCGAAGCCGCGTTCGGCACAGGCGTCGATGATGCGCTCAGGCGACCACCCTGCCCCGTGGCCATCGAGATTGTGCCCGAGGCTGGCGGTGTTCAGCGCGAGGGCGGAATGGTCGGTGGTGAAATCACGCATGGCTACGCTCCATAGAGCGCAAGCAGCTTCCTCATGCGGTCCACGGCGAGCGCCGGATCGCGCAGGAGGCCGCACTGGTCAGCGAGCCTGAACAGCTCGACGAAGTAAGGCAGCGGCCGCATGGCCTGCGCACCGTTCAACATCACGAAGTGATCCTGAAAGCCGTTCAGCCAGGCAAGGAAGACGACGCCGGTCTTGTAGTACTGCGTCGGCGCCCGGAAAATCAGCCGCGCCAGTGGCACAGTCGGATCGAGCGTGGCGCGGAAGGCTGCACGATCCCCTTCGCCAAGCCGCTCCACCGCGTAAGCCGCAGCTGGAGCCAGGGGGTCGAAGATGCCGAGCAGGGCATGCGAAAAGCCTTCGCTGTCGCCCTCGATCAGTTCGGGATAGTTGAAATCGTCACCCGTATACATCCTCACTCCGGCCGGCAGCCGGCGGCGCATGACGATCTCCTTCTCCTTGTCGAGAAGTGAGATTTTGATGCCATCGACCTTGGCCGCATTTGCGTTGATGACGGCAAGTGCCGCCTGCATCGCCGGGTCGAAATCCTTGCTGCCCCAGTAGCCGGCGAGCTGCGGGTCGAACATTTCACCGAGCCAGTGCAGGATCACAGGCCTGTCGCAGGCGGCCAGCACATCGGAATAAACCTTGACGTAGTCGTCCGGTCGCTCAGCGACCCGCACCAGGGCGCGAGACGCCATGAGGATCAGTCGTCCGCCAACCTTCTGGATCGCCTCGACCTGCTCCAGGTACGCTCTTCGAACGTCATCGATGCTGGTGACGGTCGCCGGGTCGAGATGGTCCGTGCCGCAGCCATTGGCGACGACAGCGTCCGGCAGTTCTTCGCGGGTGCGGCGGATAAGTTCCAGGGCGCCCGGCCAGTCGAGGCCCATGCCGCGCTGCGCCGTATCCATCGCCTCGGCGATGCCGAGCCCGAGGCCCGCGAGATAGCGGCGGAACTCCATGGTCCGTTCCCAGTCGACGGCGGCACGGCCGGACGGGTCGCTGGCCGTGAACGGGTCGGCGACGACGTGGGCTGCGGAGTAGACGACGCGTGCCGGGTTCTTACCAAGTTTCGCAGCCGCGATCGGCGTGCCGCTCAGGGCATAGTCGGACAGGCGGCCTTCGGTGTCGGGAAGCGCGATTTTCATGGGAACCTCAAAAGCGCGGGACGAGCATGCCGGCGTCGGCCGGGATCGTCATTCCGGTGGTGTAGGGAAGACGCCCCGTCGCAAGCGACGCGATCAGGGCGCCGACTTCCTCGGGCCTTCCGACGCGCGGAAAGAGCGTGAGCCCCTGTTCCGCCCGCTCGCGATAGGCGTCGATGACGGGAGCGGTCATCTCCGTGGCGATCAGGCCGGGCTGAACGTCGTAGACCGCGATCTCCTCCCGTCCGAGCCGGACGGCAAGCGCCTTGGAAACCATCGCGGCCGCGGCCTTCGACGCGCAGTATTCCGACCGCTGTTCGGCCACCGCGACGGCGTTCGACGAGGTGACGTTGATGATCGAATGGAAGAGCGGCCCCTTACTACGGGCGACAAGACGCCTGGCAAAGGCCTGGCTCAGAAAGAACATGCCCTTGGTGTTGACGGCAAAACAGCGATCCCAGCTTTCCTCCGACACGTCCAGCATGTCGCCGCGCCTGAGAACGCCGACACCCGCATTGTTGACGAGTGTGGTGATTGGGCCGAGTTCAGCCTCGATGGCTTCGAGCCCGCCGTCATGGCCGGCAATCGTGCTGACGTCGAAGGCTGCAGCCATGACCGGGGCACCGTGAGCGGCGATCCGCTCAAGCGCTGACGGCAGTTCCGCATCATCCGGCAATCCGTTGACCGCGACCGCAAACCCTTCCCGCGCCAGGGCCTCAGCTGCGGCAAGCCCGATCCCGCGCGAGGAACCGGTCACCAATGCGACCGGGCGAGGCTCAGACGCGGTCATGCCCGTGCGCCCTTCTTCAGGAGTTCGCGCGCGATGATCATGCGCTGGATCTGGTTTGTGCCCTCGTAGATCTGCGTGATTTTCGCGTCGCGGTAGAGACGCTCGACTTCGAAGCCGCGAATGTACCCTGAGCCGCCAAAGACTTGCACCGCATCGGCCGTCCGCTGCACGGCGACATCACCGGCAAAGCACTTGGCGATCGAGCACGCCTTGGTGGCGTCGGCGCCGCTATCGATCTTGGAAGCGGCCGAATGGACAAGCAGGCGGGCAGCCTCGATGTCCTTCGCCATGTCGGCAAGCAGCCACTGCACGCCCTGGAAATCGGCGATAGCCTTGCCGAACTGCTTGCGTGTCCCGGCATAGTCGAGCGCCGCTTCGAGCCCGGCCTGGGCGATGCCGACGGCAAGCGACGCGATGCCGACCCGGCCCTTGTCGAGCACCGACATCATCATGTGGAAGCCGCGCCCTTCCGTTCCCAGGAGAGCATCGGCCGAAAGCTTGACGTCGTCGAAGTTCAGCGCGCCAACCTGGCTCGCCCGCTGACCCATCTTGTGTTCCTTCGGCCCCTTTTCGACGCCTGCCGCATGCAGGTCGACGATGAAGATCGACATGCCGCGGTTTCCCGCTTCCTTGTCAGTCCTGGCGAGCACGAAGCCGTAGTCGGCGACCGGCGCATTGTGGATCCAGATCTTGCCGCCGTTCAGCCGCCAGCCGTTGCCGTCACGCTCTGCGGTGGTGCGAATGCCCGAAACGTCCGTGCCGGCTTCCGGCTCGGTGATGCAATAGGCGACCTTGGCGCGCATGCCGAGGATATCCGGCAGCATCGCCTGCTGGCTTTCGGTCCCGTGCCGGACGAGCAAGGTCGAGATGAGCTCGATCAGGCCGCACTGGTCGGCAACGGACGCGTAGCCGCGGCTGAGTTCTTCCATGACCAGTGCGTAAGTGAGCGTATCGAAACCCGGCCCGCCGAGCTCTTCCGGTACGCCAATGCCGAAAAGCCCGAGCTTTGCCATTTCGTCGTAAAGCCCTGCCGGGAAGCGCTCCTCGCGATCAAGCTCCTCGGCCATCGGGCGGATCATTTCGTCGGCAAAGGCACGCGCCATGTCGCGCACCTGCTCCTGCGTTTCGGTGAGATACATCTGCCTCGCCTCATCTCTAGTAACTATCTAGTTACATATATTCTGAAGCCGGACGCCGTCAAGACGAAAAACTTCGAGGCCGAAAAGGATGCAGCTTGCACAGCCGTTTAGGGCCATGCATACTATTCACCATTCAGTTACTTATGGAGGAAAATCATGCATCCCGGGCAAAAGCGAAAATTCGGAAGGGCGGATCTGGAAGTGACCGCGTTCGGCTTCGGAACGGCACCTCTCGGCAACATCTTTCGCGAGATCGACGAGGCGACCGCAGAAGCAATGTTTTCGCGCGCCTGGGAGGCCGGCGTCCGCTTCTTCGACACCGCGCCAATGTATGGCCATGGCCTTGCCGAGCTGCGCACGAGTCATGCTCTGCGCTGGAAGGAGCGGGACGACTTCGTCCTTGCCTCCAAGGTCGGGCGACTTCTGCGCCCGGCGCGGCGCGACACCATCGATTTTGCGCCCTGGACAAACGCCGCCCCCTTCACGATGCATTTCGACTACAGCTACGACGGCACGATGCGGGCTTTCGAGGACAGCCTGCAACGGTTGGGACTGGAGCGCATGGACATGTGCTTCATCCACGATATCGACGTCTTCACGCGCGGCAGCGAGCAGCCCGAAGTGTTCGAGCAGGCGATGGATGGCGCCTGGCGGGCGCTGGAGAAATTGCGGTCGGAGAAGGTCGTGAAGGCCATCGGTGTCGGCGTCAACGAATGGCAGGTCTGCGAGCAAGCCTTGCTACGTCACGACTTCGACTGCTTCCTGCTGGCCGGGCGCTATACGCTGCTCGAACAGGAGGCGCTCGATACCTTCCTGCCGCTCTGCCAGGAGCGCGGCGCCGCCGTCGTCGTGGGCGGCGGCTTCAATTCGGGGATCCTGGCAACCGGCGCCAAGGAAGGCGCCAAGTACAACTATGCGCCAGCACCACGCGAGATCCTCGAAAAGGTTGCGAAAATCGAAGTCGTCTGCGCTGCCTACAACGTACCGCTCGCCGCGGCCGCCCTGCAGTTCGTTGTCGCCCATCCGGCCGTTCCGTCCTTCATGGCCGGCACACGCACGCTCGAACAACTGGAACAGAACCTCGCCTGGTTCTCGCATCCGATCCCGACAGATTTCTGGGCGGACCTGAAGCACAAGGGCCTGCTGCGCGACGACGCACCGGTTCCGGCGTGAGGCAATATCGGGCCCGCGCCGCGATGGCGCGGGTCCTATCTATCGGATCAGGATCGCCCGGAAGTCGTTGACGTTGGTCCCGGTCGGACCGGGAACGAACAGGTCGCCGAGGTGATGGAAGGCCGTCCAGGCATCGTTCTCGGCAAGCAAGACCGAAGGATCGCGTCCCAGGTTGCGCAAACGCGCCATACTCTGCCCGTCGACAAAGGCGCCGGCATTGTCTTCGGAGCCATCGATGCCATCGGTGTCGGCAGCGATTGCCGAGAAGCCGATCCCTTCGGCCGCCAGCGCAAGCGACAGCAGAAATTCCGTGTTGCGCCCACCCTTGCCGCCGCCTTTGATCGTGACGGTGGTTTCTCCACCCGAAAGAATGACGACAGGGCGCGAGAACGGCCGGCCGCGACCGGCGACTTCACGCGCAATGGCCGCGTGAACGCGGGCAACATCGCGCGCCTCCCCCTCGATGGAATCGGAGAGGATGACGGCGGGAACGCCAAGGGACGCGGCGCGCGCGGCGGCCGCCTCGAGCGAGAGGCTCGCCGAGGCGATCACCCGGACCTCGTTTCTTGTGAAGACCGGATCGCCCGGGAGGGGTGCCAAGCCTTCCTCGCCATCGAGCCACGCAGCAATCTGCGCCGGAAGGGCAATGCCCCAGGTCTTGACCAGGCTACGTGCCAGAGCGCGATCCGTCATGTCCGGAATGGTCGGCCCGCTGGCGACCTGTGCCGGATCGTCACCCGGCACGTCCGACACCACCAAAGTGACAACCTTTGCCGGATGGCAGGCGGCTGCAAGACGACCGCCCTTGATACCCGATACCTGCTTGCGGATGGCGTTCATGACCGAGATCGGCGCGCCACTTGCAAGCAGGGCCTGATTGAGCAGCACTTCGTCGTCCAGCGTCAGGTGACCCGGCGGTGACGGCAGCAGGGCCGAACCGCCGCCGCAGATCAATGCAACGACAAGGTCATCTTCGGTCAGATCACGCACAGCCTCGAAAAGCGCATCTGCTGCCTGCAGTCCGGCTGCATCGGGTACCGGATGGGCGGCCTCAAGGACGCGGATACGCTCGCAGGGAACGGCATAACCATATCGCGTCACCACAACACCTTCGAGCGGACCGTGCCAGAGCCTTTCGAAAGCCGCGGCGAGCTGGGCCGCACCCTTACCGGCGCCGATGACCACGGTCCGTCCGCGTGGCTGGCTTGGGAGATGAGCGCGCAGGGCATTTTCCGGATCCGCGGCTTCGATCGCCGCACGAAAGAGGTCCGCGAGGAATGCTTTATCGTCAGATTTCATGGGGCACCGCTATAAAGGGCCGGGTCACCGGAGAACGGCGCCGAGCTATCGGTTGAACTGGGGCGACCGCTTCTGGCGATAGGCCGCCAGGCCTTCCGTTAAATCGCCCAATGCTGCCGCCACCGCGCCGGCGAGCGCCTCAACCACGCGTTCGCTCTCTTCACCCTCAGCCGCGTTGATCAGCATCTTGGTGAGTTCGGTCGCGCGCGGCGAACGTTGGAGCACGCGCGCTGCATCGGCTTGTGCAGAAGCAAGCCCCTCGCCTTTTGCCACCACCCTGTCGACGAGCCCGAGTGACAGTGCCTGCTCGGCACCGTAGACCTCGCCGAAAAGTGCCATGCGTCGCACCAGCTGCGCTCCGAACCGGCGCGAGGCGCGTTGCGTGCCCGACCAGCCGGGGATGATGCCGAGACCCGGTTCCGGCTGGCCGATCTTCACATGCGCCTCGGCGATGCGCAGGTCGGCACAGGCGGCGAGTTCCAATCCACCGCCAAGCGCATGCCCGTTCAAGACGGCGATCAGCGGCACGGAAAGCCGCGCCAGCGCATCGAAGGCGTCGTGGCCATCACGCAGCCAGCGACGGGCAAACGTGTCGGCATCGAGACAGCTCCACGCGTCGATGTCACCACCGGCGCAGAAGGATCGGTCCCCTTCGCCCGTGAGGATAGCCACGCGCGCATCCGAACGCTCGATGGCGCGGCAGGCCTTAGAGAGCGCCTCCACCATATCCGCGTCGATCGCGTTCAGCTTTTCCGGGCGACGGAGCGTCAGCCGCGCGACGCGATCAGTGACGACAAGGTCAATGCGCGGATCGCTCACAGCGTGAGCCCCATGGCTTCTGGGCGGAACAGGGCGCCGTCCATCCGCTTCAGCATCTTTGAAACGCGAAGGGGCGTTGCCGCCTGATCAAGCACGTCCCGTTGAAGGTCGAGACCCGGAGCGACTTCGGTGACAATGAGCCCGTCGCTGTCGAGGCGGATGACGCAGCGCTCGGTGACGTAGCTGATGTCCTGCCCTTGAGCGCGGGCGCGCTTGCCGGAGAAGCTCACCTGGTCCACCTTCGGCACGAACTTGGCGATGCGGCCCTCCTTGTCGATCACCAGCCGCCCATCCTCGACGCGCATCTTCGCACCGGCATTGAAGTTGCCGGAGAAGACGATCTTCTTTGCGCGGGAGGTGATGTCGACGAAGCCGCCGGCGCCGGCGGTACGGTGCGGGGTGGCAGCAAGACGGCTGACATTGACCGAGCCCTCGGCGTCGATTTCCAGGAAGGACAGCAGCGAGCAGTCAAATCCGCCCGCCTGGAAGTAACAGAACTGATGCGGAGAGGCGACGAAGGCCTCGGCATTGGATGCACAGCCGAACTTGAAGTCGAGCAGCGGAACACCGCCGACAGCTCCCTGTTCGATCACCCACGTGACCTTGCCGTGATGCCCCTCCTCGATCAGGATGCGCGGCACGTTGGCGGAAATGCCGAAGCCGATATTGACTGCCCAGCCATCCTCAAGCTCCTGCGCCACCCGGCGGGCGATGACCTTGCCGACGTCGAGCGCCGGCGTGCGGAACGTCTCGAGCGGGCGGAACAACTCGCCGGAGATAGCCGGGTCATAGGCCGTTGCCGTCGTCTGCAACTGATCCGGTGCCTCGACGATGATGTCGACGAGGATGCCGGGCACGCGTACATCGTGGGGACGAAGGGTACCGCTTGCCGCCACACGCTTGACCTGCGCGATCACGAGACCGCCGGAATTGCGAGCGGCGAGCGCCATTTCCATCGCACCGAGCGTGGCGCCCTCCTGTTCGAAGGTCAGGTTGCCCTTCTCGTCGGCGGTCGTTGCCCGAATGATCGCCACATCGGGGCGGATGGCCGGGAAATGCAGCCAGTCCTCGCCCTCAAACGACACGCGCTTGACAATCGGCTCGGCCCGCGCCCGGTCATTCATCGCGCAGCCATCCTGCTCGGGATCGACGAAGGTCTCCATCCCCACCTTCGTCAACACGCCCGGACGCTTGGCAGCGCCCTCGCGCAACATGTCGAAGACGATGCCGGAAGGCACGTTAAAGGCGGCGAGTTCCTCCTTCAGGATCATCTGCCAGATGAGCGGCGGTTCGGCATTGCTTGGCCCGGAGGGATAGGAGCCGCCGATGATCTTCACCAGCATGCCGGGCTTGGCGATGTGATCGACACCGCGCGTGCCGAAGAAATCGCCGGCGGCGATCGGATGAATGGAGGTGAGGCCGCGCGGATGGCCTTCGCTGTCGAAGCGTTCACCGAGCGCTTTCAACACGGCATCGGGGCAGCAAAGGCCCGAGGAAGAGTTCACGGCGACGACCGAGCCATCCTTGATGAGCCGCACCGCCTCCTGCGCGCTCTTCACCTTCTTCATCGGCTGATCCTCCGTTTTTCATTGCCTGAAGTAACTAACTAGTTATATGTTAATTCGCAGCAAGACAAGCCGGGCGGCGCGATTTTCGAATGACCGGCATTCGACGCCGGCTCGGCAATCGACCAAGGGGGAGGCATGAACATCTACTTCCAGAAGAGCTTTCAGCGCGGCTTCGGTACGTATCCGCTGAAAGGAGACGAGCTGCGACGGGCCATCGAGGCCGCGATCGACGTCGGCTACCGGGCCTTCGACACGGCGCAGATGTATGGCAACGAGGCCGATACGGGCGAGGCGCTGGCGGAATGCGGCGTTCCCCGTCCCGAGCTTTGCATCACCACGAAAGTGCATCCGGACAACTACACGGACGAGACGTTTCTCCCCTCGGTCGAGACGAGCCTTCGAGCCCTGAAGACCGATTGCGTCGACGTTCTTCTTTTGCACTGGCCGCCGGCCAACGGCGAGATCGCCCCATCGCTCCGCATGCTTCGATCCGCTCTGGAACGAGGGCTGACAAAGTCGATCGGCGTGTCGAACTACACGGCGGCCATGATGCGGGAAGCGCGGTCCGTCATCGACGTTCCGCTCGTGACCAACCAGGTGGAATTCCACCCGCTGGTCAACCAGGAGAAACTGCTCGCAGCCGCAGCCGAAACCGGAATCCCGATCACATCCTACGCGTCGATCGCCCGTGGCGAGATCTTCAAGCACGACCTTTTTTCCAAGATCGGCGAGACCTACGGCAAGTCCGCGGCACAAGTGGCGCAGCGCTGGATTATCCAGAAAGGCGTTCCGCTCAACACCATGTCCACCAAGCCGGAAAACATCCGTGCAAACTTCGAGATCATGGATTTCACCCTCTCGTCGATCGACATGCAAAGGATCGATGCGCTGACGGCGACCGGTTATCGCATCATCAAACCAGGACAACTTCCCTGGGTTCCCAAGTGGGACTGATGGAAAAGGGCGGCCCACGAGCCGCCCTTTTTCTTCACCGCCGGCCAGCCTGATCAGGCATTGCCGCGGATCATGTCCGCGGCCTTTTCCCCGATCATGATCGTTGCCGCATTGGTGTTGGACCCGACGAGGCTCGGCATGGTGGAACTGTCGCAGATGCGGATTCCGTCGAGCCCGTGAACACGCAGTTGCGGATCGACCACCGACATCTCGTCACGCCCCATCTTGCAGGTGCAGGTCGGATGATAGGAGGTACGGCCGTACTGGCGGGTATAGGCGACGTAATCCGCTTCCGTGCGGACATCGCGGCTCGGGAAGTGCCTGACCTTGATGTACTTCTGGAGCGACGGCTGGGCGAAGATCTCCTGACTGATCTTCACGCCTTCGACCGAGATCTTCACGTCTTCGGGGTCGGCGAGGAAGTTCGGATCAATAATCGGAAGATCGCGCGGGTCGGCTGAGCGAAGCGTGACAGTCCCGCGCGACTTCGGGCGCAGCGTGTAGGAATTGAGCGTGATGCCGGAGGAGCCCCTCGGCACGCTGGGCACGCCGGCCTCGGCACCTGCGCCCGCGAGGAAATGGAACTGCAGGTCCGGATAAGGGCTCGTCTTGTCGCCGTACCAGAACGCCCCGCCCTCAACTACGTTGGAGGTGATTGGGCCGGAGTTGAACAGGGTGTATTGAAGCCCCGCCCAGATCGACCAATGCAGCCTGTTGTATTTGTCGAGGCTGTCGTGATCCTTCAACTCCGCGACGATATCGACGCCGAAATGGTCCTGCAGGTTTTCGCCGACGCCGGCCAGATCCTGGATCACGTCGATACCGTGGCTGCGAAGTGCGGCGGCAGGACCAACGCCCGAAAGCATCATCAGTTTCGGCGTGCCTATCGCGCCAGAGGTCAAGAGCACCTCGCTGTCGGCGCGCGCGGTCATCCGCTTGCCATCGACCTGATAGTCGACCCCGACGGCGCGTCGCCCTTCGAAGACGACGCGCAGCACGAGCGCACCGGTGATGACCGTGAGGTTCTTGCGCTTCAGGGCCGGCCGGAGGTAGCCGACCGCTGCCGAGCAACGGCGGTTGTTGCGCGTCGTCGTCTGGTAAACCCCGGAACCTTCCTGGAGCGGGCCGTTGAAATCAGGATTGTAGGGTATGCCGAGTTCCTGGCAGCTCTGCACGAAGGCGCGCGTCATGCGCTGCGGCTCGGGAATATTCGACACGCCGAGCGGGCCGTCCGTTCCATGCCAAGCGCCCGAGAGGATCGAGTTGCCCTCGGAGCGCAGGAAGTACTTCTGGATGTCCTTGAAGCCCCAGCCTTCGGCGCCCTCCTCGACCCAGCGGTCATAATCGCCGGGATGCCCACGGGTAAACACCTCGGCATTGATCGAGGAGCCGCCGCCGAGCACCTTTGCCTGGGCGTAGAGGATTTCACGGTTGTTGGCGTGTCTCTGCGGCGCGGTCTTCAGTCCCCAGGTCAAAGGACCTGACGTCATCTTGGCAAAGCCCACGGGCATGTGGATCAGCGGATGACTGTCGCGCCCGCCGGCCTCGATGAGGCAGACGCGCGCCGACGGATTTTCAGAGAGCCGCGCCGCCAAGACGCAACCGGAGGAACCGCCTCCGACGATTACATAATCATAGCCTTGCGACATTATGCGATCCAATGCGAACGCTTGCCGATCTCGACGTGAACGGACTTCACCTGCGTGTACTCCTCGACCCCGTAGATGCCGGCCTCGCGGCCCCAGCCGGACTGCTTGAAACCGCCGAGCGGCATCTCAGGGCCACCCGCCATGATCGTGTTGACCCAGAAGCGACCGGCACGCACCTTTCGGGTTACGGTCAGCGCCTTGTCGATGTTCTTCGTCCACACGCTCGCCGCCAGGCCATAGACCGTGTCGTTGGCGAGCTGGATGGCTTCCTCTACCGTGTCGAAATGCATGGAGCACAGAACCGGACCGAAAATCTCGTCGCGCGCAATCGCCATGTCGGGGGAAACACCGGAGAAAAGCGTCGGCGCGATGTACTGGCCGTGGCCAAGATCAATCGTTTCGCCGCCAGTGAGAAGCTTTGCGCCCGCCGCCTTGCCCTTGTCTATATAGTCCAGGATCGTGGCGTTCTGTGCCTCGGTGGTGATGGCGCCCACCTGAGTGCCTTCGTCGAGCGGATCGCCGACCCGGATCTTTTTCATTTTCTCGACAAGGAGTTTCTCAAACTCTGCCGCAACAGAACGCTCGACGATCAGACGCGACGAGGAAACGCAGCATTGTCCGGTGTTGAAGCTGATCCCGAAAGCGGCGCCGTCAGCGGCATCCTCAAGGTCGGAGTCGGCAAAGACGATAATGGGGTTTTTGCCACCGAGCTCAAGACCCAGCTTCTTGAAGTTGCTGTCGGCGGCGGCGTGGACGCAGGAGCGCCCCACAGCCGTCGATCCCGTGAAGGAAAGCATGTCGACGTCAGGATGTTCGGCCAGCGCCTGCCCGATCGAGCGGCCGGAACCGGTGACGACGTTATAGACACCCGCAGGCAGGCCCGCTTCGGCCAGAACCTCCGCCAGAAGCAGCGTAGTCACTGAGGTGACTTCGGACGGCTTCACCACCATGGTGCAACCGGACGCCAGGATGAAAGGCACGCGCTCGCACAGGATCAGGAACGGGAAGTTCCAGGGTGTGATCAGGCCGATGACGCCGATCGGCTCACGCAGCACCATGCCGAAGAGGTCGTCACCGAGCGAGTTGAAGCTGTCGCCGTGCAACAGGCGCGCGGCACCAGCGCCGACCTCGAAGCAGGCGATGCAATGATCGATCTCGCCGCGCGCCTGCGAGATCGGCTTGCCGTTTTCGAGCGTCTCCCAATAGGCGATCTCGTCCCTGCGGCGACGCAGGATCTCCGCGACGCGCAAGAGCACGCCGGCGCGTGCGGCACCGGAAAGCCCGGCCCAACGGCGATCCTCGAAGGCATTGCGCGCCGCAGCGACCGCCGCGTTCAGATCATCGACCGTGCAGCGAACGGTGCGCGTGACCGGCGTACCGTGGCCCGGCGACCTACGTTCGAAGTGGTCGGCGCCTTCTTTCCACTGCCCGTCGATGAAGAACCCGAAGCTGCGCGCTTCGGACGGGGGAGCAAGAAACGTGTTCGTCTGGTCCATCTGGTACCTCCACTTCAATAGTTTACGCCGCGATGGCGATCTGGGTCTTCAGGTGTTGCGGCCGCTCGCCGATCGTCTCGAAGGCTTCCTGAATGGCCTCCAGCGGATAGCTTGCCTTGGTGAAATCCTGCGTGCGGAACCGCCCGTGCGACAGAAGCGTGAGCGCGTCGTGCATATCCTCGCCCATCCCGGCAACAGAACCCTTGAGGCTCCCTTCTTCCAACACCGTCCGCAGGCTGTCGAGAGCTACGGTCTCGCCGGGTGGCGTAATGCCGAAAAAGGCGACATGGCCGCCGCGGCGCGCAAGATCGAACGCCTGTTCGTAGAGCTTCCGGTTGCCGACGCTCTCGATCACCAGATCGGCCCCGCGTCCGCCGGTCATCTTGTGAACCACGGCTTTCAGTTCGGCTGGATCCGACACCGCCGCATCCGCCCCGGCCTCGATCGCCATGCGGCAACGGTCCGGCGAAAGGTCGGCGACAATGATCGGCGCAGCGCCGACAAGCCGCATCATCTGCACATGCAGGTTTCCAATCGGTCCGGCACCGAAGATGAGGACCGATTGACCGAACGTCGCCTGCGCCTTGCGCGCGGCGCGAACGACGCAGGCGACCGGCTCCGTGAGCGCAAGCACCGCATCGGCGATCCCAGCCTGAACCGGGATCGCCAGGCGCGCCGGAACCGAGACATATTCGGCAAAGGCGCCGTCGCGACCGATGCCGACCTGCGTGACCTCGGCGCAGTTCAGAACCTCGTTGCGACGGCACCAGAAGCAGCTGCCGCAGCCGATGTTGATATCGACCACCACACGCGCTCCGGCCGCAAGATGGCGAACGTTGGCGCCACGTTTCGCGATCGTGCCGCAGAACTCGTGGCCGGGGACAAGCGGAAGCCGATCGGCGGCGTAGTGGCCGTTGAAGATATGAATGTCCGTACCGCAGATCCCCGTGCGCGCGACCCGGACGAGCACATCGTCCGGTCCGACGATCGGCAGGGCGATCTCCCGAACCTCGAAGCGTTTCGGGGCGGTAAGCACGGCGGCGCGCATGGTCGTCATCGCCACTCTCCTACTTCACGGTGCGCAGCTTGGCGCGATCGATCGTGAGCGCAATGGCAATGATCAACACGACGCCGAAGACGATCTGCTGCCGGGTTGCGTCGATTTCGAAATACAGCATCGACGATCGGATGACCGCGACGATCAGGGTGCCGACGACGGTGTTCATCACTCCGCCGACACCGCCAGTCAAAGGCGTGCCGCCGACCAGAACGGCAACGATTGCCGGCAACAGGAACCCATTGGCGATCGTCGGTGCGCCGCCGGAGAGCTTGACCGCAAACAGCAGGCCGGCAATGGATGCAAGCGCACCGGAGATTGCGAAAGCAAGGATCTTGTAGCGCGCGACATCGAGACCGGACGCGGCGGCGGCCAGTTCGCCGGCGCCGACCGCCTTCAGAACGCGGCCGAGCGTGGTCCGACGCTCGATGAAGAGGCAGAGACCGACGAGCGCTGCGGCAATCAGCAGTTCATTGGGGATGCCCCAGCTATGGCCGATCATCCAGCCGAAGGTTTCGTTGCGTTGAGCGGCGTCCATGTTGAGCGCGCGCTGACCCGAAAGCCACTGCGCAACCGAGAACGCAACGCCGCCGACGGCAAGCGTTGAGATGAAGGACGGCACGAGGAGCCGCGTCGTCACGAAACCGGAAAGCGTGCCGAGGAGAAAGCCGGCAACGACGCAAAGCACGGCAACCCAGGCACCGAGCGAGGCAAGGTACACCGAGGCGATGACCGTCACCATGTTCGCCATCGACTGGGCCGACAGGTCGATCCCACCGATATAGATAGCGAAGGTCAGACCGAGCGCCATGATGAAGAGCGGCACGATGTCGCCGGCGATGCCGAGCAGGTTCGCAGGCCGCAGGAAGCCGGGATCGCTGATGCCGACGATGGCGACGAGCACCAGGAGCGTTATCCAGGGAAGGTGCGGTTTGAGGCGCTGAATATCCATTGGTCCCTCAGATCATGTAGTGCAAAAGGTCGTAGGGCGTGGGCTTGGAACCCGGCTCGCAGGCGAACTGTTTCTGGATGCGCCCGTCCTTGACGACGATGATGGTGTGTGACAGGCCGATTGCCTCTTCCAACGTGTCGGCAACCAGCACGATGCCGACGCCGGCGGCACTCATGGCGCGGATCATGTCGTAGACATCTTCCTTGGCGCCGATGTCGAGACCACGCGTCGGATGGTCGAGCAGCATGATGTCGGAACCGGCCGAACGCCACTTGGCCAGAACCACCTTCTGCTGGTTGCCGCCTGAAAGATTGCCGCAATCGGCAAACTCGGAATGGGCCTTGATCGACAGCTTCTTGATCCACTCGCGGGCAAGCGCCCGCTCTTCGCCGACGCGCAGCACACCGGCTCTCGAGCGGTGTTTCATCTGCGACAACGTCATGTTTTCGTAGACATTCATGCCGGCGACGATGCCCTCGATCTTGCGCTCGCGGGGTACATAGCCGACACCGCGAGAAACCGACTGCCGGGGCGAAAGATCGCTCGCATCAGCGCCCTTGAGGCTGAGGCGGCCCGTGGTCGGCGTCAGCATGCCGTAGATCGTTCTGAGGATTGCCTCGCGCCCGGAGCCTTCCGTGCCGACAAGACAAAGCACTTCGCCGGCATGCAGCTTGAGCGAGATGTCATGGATGCGGCCGGGAAGACCCACACGGTCCATCTCGACGAGCGCCTTCGAGGCGTCGAAAGGCTTTTGCAGGTGCTCGCGGTAATATTGCTTGTCGACGTTGCGGCCGACCATCTTGTGCTGGATAGCCTCGGCCGGGACAGCGCCACGGTCGACGACGTCCACGACTTCGCCGTCCTTCATCACATAGATGCGGTCGGAAAGCTCCATCACCTCGTCCATGCGATGCGAGACGAAGATGAAGGAGGCCCGTGTGACCAGTTCCCGGACGAGCTTGAACAGAAGCTGCACCTCTTCCTTTGACAGAACCGAGGTCGGCTCGTCGAGCAGGATGACGAGATCGCCCTCCACGCGCTCCTCGAGCGTCAGCACCTTGGCAAGCTCGACGAGTTGACGTTGGGCAAAGGAGAGCTGCGATGTCACCATCGCCGGATCGATATCGAGCTTCACCTTGGCGAGCTGACGGTTTGCGGCTTTCGCCATAGCCTTCCAGTCGACGAGACCGAAGCGGGTGAACTGCCGTTCGTAGCCGAGGAAGATGTTCTCCATGACGGTCAGGTTCGGGATCAGCGACTGTTCCTGAAACACCATCCCGATGCCCTTCTCCATCGCCTGGCGCGGATTGGCGAAGCGAACGGGCGTTCCGTTGATGAGAACCTTGCCGCCATCGGGCTGGTAGGCGCCATAGATCACCTTCATCAGGGTGGATTTGCCGGCGCCATTCTCCCCCACAAGCCCGACGATCTCGCCGCGCTTGATGTGGAAGTCGATGGCCTTCAGCGCGTGTACGCCGGGGAATTTCTTGTCGACAGCCTTGAGTTCGTACATGGCGTGCCTCACTTGACGAAGGAAAGCATCTTGCGGTCGGTCGAAAGCACGACGGCAAGGATGACCAGCAGGCCGAGCATTCCGTCCTGGATGAAATCGGGCAGGCCGATGACGACCATGCCATTGTCGATGACGTTCACGATCAGCACGCCGACAAGTGCGTTCCAGACACCGCCGATGCCGCCCCAAAGCGCCACGCCACCGACAACAACTGATGTAATGGAGACGAACATGAAGTTCGCGCCGGTCACCGATTCCGCCTGGCCGATGCGCGCGACCACGAGGATTGCGGCAATGGCGTAAAAGACGCCGGCAAGGGCAAAGCCGGTCACGCGGACGCGGGTGACATTGAGACCGGATGCATGCGCGAGATCCTCACCGCCGCCGACGGCATAGAAGTTGCGACCAAGGGTGGTGTGGGTCTGGATGAACCAGGCGACGACAAGGAAAAAGGCAGCGACGTAGACCATCAACGGGAAACCCAACAGGCGTACGGTCAAGAGGCCTCGGAAGGTCGCATCGCCTACTTTCACGATGTCACCGCCGGTGAGCAGGATCGCGCCCCCCGTCCCGACGAAGCCCATCGCAAGGCTCGCCATGAAGGATGGTATCTTGAGTTTCACATGGACCAGCCCGTTGAGCAGCCCGATCAGACCGCCGAGAACGAGGACCAGCGGAATGGCGACCCAGCCGGATGGGGCGAGCGAACCGCCGAAATAGGCAAAGATGAATGCAAAGGCCACGGCCGTGAGAGAGACCGTCCCTTCCATCGAGAGGTCGATCGATCCCATGACGATGATGAAGGTGACGCCGACGGCGACCATGAGTGCCGGCGCTGCCGCAATCGCGATGCGGGCGAAGTTCCGCGAGGAAAAGAAAGTCGGGTTGAGCGCGGTGAAGAAGATCACCAGCGCGAACAGCACCAGGAGCGGCGCCCATTTGATCAAGGTTTCGCGCGATAGGCGACGTGTCACGTCAGACACCCCTCTTTTGGAAAGTCACAAGGGGAACGGGGCGGCTGCACAGAGGCTGCCGCCCAGCTGGTCGAAATTTTAGTACTGGATCTGGCCGTTGGACGGCCCCCAGAAATCCTTCCAGTCGTAGGTCGGAACGGAGTCGAGATATTTGGCCTTGAACTCCGCCGCGTCCTGGGCCGTGACCAGAATGGTCGGGCCGTAGAACTCGCGATGTTCCTTGGGTTCCTCGGATGGCTTGAAGCTGCCGATGGCAGCGTGATAGGCGAGCGCTGCGCTGATACCCCCACCCCAATGCGGATTGGTGAAGACGGTCGCCAACAGTTTGCCGTCCATCACCATCTGCACCGCTTCCGGGTTGCCGTCGTAGGAGACGATCGGCATGTCCTCTATGCCTTCTGCGCGCAGCGCCTCGATGACGCCGTAGGCGATGTTGTCGTTGGCGCAGTGCACGCCCTTGATCTTGTCGCCGTAGCGGGTCAGGAAGGAAGCCATAAGGGCGGCGCCCTTCTGCGTATCCCAATCGGCCGGTTGCGCGTCGAGCAACTCGATATTCGGGAAATCCTTGAGCGCGTTCTTGAGGCCGTTCAGGCGCTCGACCGCCGGGTTGTTGGCAGCGATGCCGCCGAGGTGAACCACTCCGCCTTCGCCCCCCATGGCTTCGAACAGAATGCGCGCCGTCTGCTCGGCGGGCTTTTCATCCGACCAGGTCATATGGGAAACGTAGTTGTCGCCGAAGTCCCAGGGATGCAGGTCGTCGGTCTTGTTCCAGATCGTGGAGACATAAGCACCGGCCGCCTGAACGGCCTCGACGACAGGCCTTGCGTTGGGGCTGTCATTAGCATCGCAGGCAATCGCGCAATTGCCGTTGTTCTTGGCAAGAAACGCCTTGATGTCGGCGAGCGACTTTTCCGTCGACCCCTCATTGATCAGGCTGACGAGCGCGCTCTTCGGCTTGCCGAGCGTTTCCACGAAAGCTTCACCGCCAGAAACGACCGAATTCCAGTAGGCGGACGCCCTGTCGCGATAGCTCCAGGCAATCGCCGGATCCGTAAGTGCAGCCTGCGCCGTGCCACGGCCGAACGCCATCGGTACCGTCATGGCGCCGACGCCGGCGGCAGCGGCAAACAAGAAGTTGCGACGACTTACCGTCTCGCGCTCGATAAAATCCTTAATAAAGGTCGACATGCCAATCCTCCCATATCCTCGGTGAGCGTTCCCCGTCCCACACGGGTTGAAAATGCAGGCTCGCAGGTGGCGGCGAACGCTTGTCGCCCTGGCCTCCTCCGGCCTCGTCAATCCCACTTAACGCACTAACTAGTTACTTCTTTACAAAACCTCGAGTCAAGTGCTTTTAATAGGCGCAGGCGCCGGACGATCTGACGAACCGCTTTGACGGATCAGCTTTCCGGCGTGTATGACAGGCAGCGCAGCAGGCGCGCGGGCGACGGAGGAAGGGCTTTGAGCATCACGAACGAAGAGGCGGAGAAATCTGCCCGAAAGCCACGCATCAGAGACGCCGAGGCAACGAAGGCGCGCATTCTGGACGCGGCAAAAAAAGAGTTTGCAAAGAATGGCTTGGGAGGCGCGCGGGTCGACGTGATCGCCGAGAAGGCCAACGCCAACAAGCGTATGATCTACCACTATTTCGAGAGCAAGGAGCGGCTGTTCCAGACCGTTCTCGAAGATGCCTATATCGACATCCGCACGGCTGAACAAAAGCTCAAGCTCGACGACCTGGAGCCGAAAGCGGCCCTTGCCAAGCTCGTCCAGTTTACCTGGGAATACTACCTGAAGAACCCGGAGTTCATCACGCTCGTCAACAGCGAGAACCTTCATCGCGCCAAGCATTTGAAGAAGTCCGAGGTCATCAAGGCTGCCAGCCGCAAGTTCGTCAACATGGTCGGCGACATTCTCGATCGCGGCGCAGCACAGGGTGTTTTTCGACCGGGCGTCGATCCCGTGCAGCTCAACATCACCATTGCCGCGATCGGCTACTACTACCTGACCAACCGCTTCACCGGATCGATCATTTTCGAACGTGATCTCATGGCCAAGGAAGCGATCGACGAACGTCTGCAGTTCAATGTCGACACGATCATGCGACTGGTATGCGCCTAGAGCACGCGCGACGCTCCAGCGCGTCGCGCCAGGCACATAGATATGCGATAGCCGGGCGATGACGGCCCGGCGCTCCGTTAGGTCCAATCGATAATGATGAAGGGCTCTTCGATCGCGCGACGCGCAATATCCGCATAGAGCGACGCCGGATCGCCTGGCGTCACGTGGCGGATCAGGCCTTCAACCTCGATCAGCCCCTCGGACAGCCATTCGAGCGCGCGTGAGAAGCCGCCGAAGATGCTGTGCGGCGCATTGTTGTACCCTTCGAGCAGTTCTTCCCAAACGAAGTCGCGGCCGAGGATCGGGACCTCCCATT
>JAESFW010000376.1_pt1 | contig 23501 bp, 22 predicted proteins | sample 9269481 | NCBI WGS metagenome assembly JAESFW01 (sample SAMN14515350, study PRJNA621654) | algae metagenome | isolation source: Lyngbya sp. HA4199-MV5 and co-occurring heterotrophs from soil with... | place: USA: Ahupuaa O Kahana State Park, Hawaii | collected 2009-07-21
CCACGTTCTCCACCGGAATGCCCAGGCGCGCGGCCACCACCTGGGCAAAGGTGGTCTCGTGCCCCTGGCCGTGGCTGTGCGAGCCGGTGAACACCGTCACGCTGCCCGTGGGGTGCACGCGCACCTCGCCGCACTCGAACAGCCCGGCACGCGCGCCCAGCGCGCCCGCGATGTTGGATGGCGCGATGCCGCAGGCCTCGATGTAGCTGCTGTAGCCCACGCCGCGCAGCAGGCCCTTGGCGGCGCTGGCGCTCTTGCGCGCCTCGAAGCCGGCCACGTCGGCCAGCGCCTGGGCCTGGGTCATGCACGCGTGGTAGTCGCCCACGTCGTACTGCAAAGCCACCGGCGTCTGGTAGGGGAAGCTGGTGATGAAGTTGCGCTTGCGGATCTCGTCCTGCGACAGGTTCATCTCCCACGCGCAGCGCGTGACCAGGCGCTCGAGCAGGTAGGTGGCCTCGGGCCGGCCCGCGCCGCGGTAGGCATCGACCGGCGCGGTGTTGGTGAACCAGGCGTCCACCTCCACATAGACCTGGGGCGTGGTGTACTGGCCCGCGAGCAGCGTGGCGTACAGGATGGTGGGCACGGCCGTGGCAAAGGTCGACAGGTAGGCGCCCAGGTTGGCGTCGGTGTGAACGCGCATGGCCAGGAACTTGCCGTCCTTGTCCAGGGCCATCTCGGCATGGCTCACGTGGTCGCGGCCATGGGCGTCCGAGAGAAAGGCCTCGCTGCGGTCGGCCACCCACTTGATGTTGCGGTTGAGCTTCTTCGCGGCCCAGGTCAGGCACACGTCTTCGGCGTACAGGAAGATCTTGGAGCCGAAGCCACCGCCCACGTCGGGGGCGATCACGCGCACCTTGTGCTCGGGCAGGCCCATCACGAAGGCCGTCATCAAGAGGCGCTCCACGTGCGGGTTCTGGTTGCTCACGTACAGCGTGTACTCCTCGGTGGCACGGTTGTACGAACCGATGGCCGCGCGCGGCTCCATGGCATTGGGGATCAGGCGGTTGTTGACCAGGTCGAGCTTGGTCACGTGCGCGGCGCCGGCAAAGGCCGCATCCACCGCGCCCTTGTCGCCGATGGCCCACTTGTAGCAATGGTTGTCGGCCGCGATGTCGTGCAGCGCGGCGCCGGCCACGCTGTTCGCCGCCGCATCGGCCACGCTGACCACGGCGGGCAGCACGTCGTAGTCCACCTCCACCAGCTCGGCCGCATCGCGCGCCTGCTGCTGCGTGAGGGCCACGACGATGGCCACATGGTCGCCTACGTAGCGCACCTTGCCCTGCGCCAGGATGGGGTGCGGCGGCTCCTTCATGGGCTGGCCGTCGGTGCTGGTGATGAGCCAGCCGCAGGGCAGGCCGTTGATGTTGTCGGCCGCCACATCGGCGCCCGTGAACACGCCCAGCACGCCGGGCGCGGCCCGGGCGGCATCGGTGTTGACGCTGTTGATGCGCGCATGCGCATGCGGCGAGCGCACGAACACGGCGTGGCTCTGCGCGGCCAGCACCACGTCGTCGGTGTACTGGCCCGCACCGGTGAGGAAGCGGTAGTCCTCCTTGCGGCGAAGGGCCTCGCCGATGTGCGGCAGCTTGGAGAAGTCGGAAGCACCCATGGTCTTGTCTCCTGGTGGAATGAGGGACGTGACTCAGGCGGAGGCCATGGCCTTCTGGCCATGCTGCACTGCGCGCACGATGTTCTGGTAGCCGGTGCAGCGGCAGATGTTGCCCTCCAACAGCTCGCGGATCTCGCCCTCGCTGGCCTTGGGGTGGTGGGTGCACAGGTCGACCGCGCTCATCACCATGCCCGGGGTGCAGAAGCCGCACTGCAGGCCATGGCACTCCTTGAAGGCCGCCTGCATGGGGTGCATGCTGCCGTCGGCCGCGGCCAGCCCTTCGATGGTCTGCACCTGGGCGCCCTGGGCCTGCACAGCCAGCATGGCGCAGGATTTCACCGCGCGGCCGTTGACATGCACGGTGCATGCGCCGCACTGGCTGGTGTCGCAGCCCACGTGCGTGCCGGTGAGCATCAGGTGCTCGCGCAGCGCGTGGACCAGCAGGGTGTTGGGGGGGACGTCAACGCTGGCCGGCTGGCCGTTGACGGTGAACTGGACTTGCATCTGGCTGTCTCCTCGAGGGGTGTTGGCTGGATCTGCAAGCCGCATCTTGGTCCGGGCGCGGGGCCGGATTCCTAGGGTGAACCCTAGCTTGGTGCCGGCCGGGCGCGGATATTCTCAAATTGAAACATGCTGCAGTGCACACCGGCGCATCATGCGCACTGCACACCGAAGCACCCCGCAGTGGGTGCACCGGCCCGCCACCCCCACGGGAGTCGTTGTCCATGCTGTCCGCCGCTGCCGTCACGCCATCGCCCGATGAGCGCCAGGCCCTGATCGCCCGCGCCCGCACCGCCCTGTTCAACCAGGGTCAAGTGCCTGCCGCGCTGGGCATCGAGCCCTGGATCGTGCGCTCCTGGCAGCGCTGCATGGCCCAGGGCCAGACGCCGCGCCAGCGTGTGGCCTTCGACCTGGTGAGCGCCGCCACGCTGCGCGGCGTGGCCGAGCAGCACCGCCACCTGCTGCAGGCTGCGCGCCCCGTGCTCGGCCACCTCACGCGCGCCATTGCCGGCATGCACTACTTCGCCGTGCTGACCGATGCGCGCGGCGTGGTGGTGGACGTGCAGGGCGCACTCGACCACCGTGACGCGCGGGTGCATGCCATCGGCCGTGTGGGCATCGACCTGTCGGAAGCCGCCGTGGGCACCACCGCCATTGGCGCCGCCCTGGCCGAGCTGCAGCCCGTGTGGCTGCACCGGGGCGAGCATTTCTTCGACGACAACACCCACTACAGCTGTGCCGGCGCCCCCCTGTTCGACCCCGAGGGCCGCTGCACCGGCATGCTGGACCTGACCGGCGTGGACGTGCCCGAGCGGCCCGAGCTGCGCCACCTGGTGGACCGCTCGGCCCGTGCCATCGAAGACGCCCTGCTGCTGCAGCGCCCCCACGCCCTGCTGCTGCGCCTGAACTGGCCCGGCAGCACCCTGGGCGGCGAAGGCGACGGCCTGGTGCTGCTGGACGCCGACGGCTACCTGCTGGGCAGCAACCGCACGGCACGCCAGCTGGTGCCCCAACCGCTGCGTGCACCGGGCAGCCGCGCCCATGCCAGCGAGCTGCTGGCCCTGCCCTGGCCGCTGCTGTTCGACGCGGCGCAGCGCCAGCACGCCGGCAGCGCCCCGCTGGACCTGCCGCTGTGGTCCGGCCTGCGCCTGCAGGGCATGGCCCTGGCGCCCCGGCAGGGCCATGCCCCCCGCACCCTGCTGAGCACCTCCGCAGCACCGGCCGTGGCCGCAGCGCCGCTGCGCGAAGCCGAAACCGCGCTCATCCGCCAGGCGGTGACCGAGGCACGCGGCAATGTGGCCGAGGCGGCGCGCGCCCTGGGCATCAGCCGGGCCACGGTCTACCGAAAATTGGGAGCCCCGAAGGGGCACTGACCTGCGCGCTCAGCCTTGCGCGAGCGCGATCACCACGGCGTTGTCTTCCACCACCAGCAGCACCCGGCTGGCGGCGCGCAGGCCGCTGTCGGGTGCGGCAAAACCCACCATCTGGATGCCCCCGTCCAGCTCGGCAGACACTTCATCGCCCGATTCCCCCCGCACCACGCGCACCGCCCTGGCGGGCAGCCGGCACGTGCCGGGTACGGCCGGTGGCAGGTCTTTGCCGGCGCGCTCCACGCGCACCGCCGTGGCCTTGCACAGGGCCTGCACCGCCAGGCCGGGCGCCAGGCCCAGCAGCTCGACGCTCTCCAGCGTGATGCGGGCGCTGAGGAAAGCCGCTGCCCCGCCGCCGCCCGGCCCCAGGTGCACGCGCACGATCTGGCCCAGGGGCTCCAGCCGCTGCACCGTGCACGGCCACTGGTTGCGCATGCTGGTGCGCACCGCCAGGCGTGCTGCCGCCGGGCCGGCGCGGCCCTCCCAGCGGGCCAGCACGGCGCTGCGCGCCTGGGCCATGGCATCGGCCGCGGCCAGCAGCTGGTGGCCGGCCTCGGTCAGTTGCGCACCACCGCCGCCGGCGCCCCCCACGGCACGGTCCACCAGCGGCGTGCCGGCCAGGTTGGTCAGGGTGTCGAGCGCCTGCCAGGCAGCCTTGTAGCTCACGCCGACGGCGCGCGCCGCCTGCGAGATGGAGCCACCTGCGCCGATCTCGCGCAGGATGGCAATGCGCTTGTCGGCCATGTCATGGCCGAGCGCGCCCGCAAAGGAGACGGGAGGGGTGCCAGGCATCGGAGGGGCGCGGTGCCTTGCCTAGCGCCGGTTGCCCAGCGCCAGCACCGAGATGCCCGAGGCGATGAAGGTGACGCCGGCCCCGTTGTTGAGCCACTTGGTGGCGCGCGGCCGGCGTACCAGCCAGCCCGAGAGCTGCGCCGCGCAGCTGCCCAGCACCGAGAAGATGATGGCCGTGAGCACCGCGAAGATCGCGCCATACACCAGCATCTGCGTGGCCACGGGGCCGCGCGCTGCGTCCACGAACTGGGGAATGAAGGCCAGCACGAACAGCCCCGGCTTGGGGTTGAGCACGTTGGAGAACAGGCCCACGCCGAACACCTTGGCCAGCGGCTGGCGGGCGGCGGGCGTGAACGAGATCAGGTTGCCCGCCGTGAGCGCCTTGTAGCCCAGGTACAGCAGGTAGGCCGCGCCCGCGATCTTCACGGCCCAGAAGGCCAGCGGCGAGGCCTGCACGATGAGCGTGAGCCCCAGCGTGGCCGCCACCGTGTGCACCATGATGCCCAGGCCCGCGCCCACCGAGGAGAGCATGGCCGCCAGCCGCCCCTGGCTCAGGCCGCGGCTGATGGCCAGGATGTTGTCGGGCCCCGGCGCGAAGACCACGACGATCACGGCAACGAGGTAGGCGGCGAGGATTTCAGTGGGGAACATCGGCATGGTGGGCACAGTGTAGGGGATCCCCGGGGAATACCGCCACGCAGCACAAGGGCTGCCAGCGCAACGCAGGCACTGCTTTTATACTTTCGCTATTCCATCAATGAACAGCGCTTGCGCGCCCTACCGCCATGCAGATGCCTGCCGCCCGCCTTCTTTCCGTACTCAGCCTGGCTCTGGCTGCAGCCGCATCGGCCCATGCCGAGCAGGTCTCGGTCGCCGTGGCCGCCAACTTCACGGCGCCCATGCAGAAGATCGCGGCGGCCTTCGAGGCCGACACCGGCCACAAGGCCGAGCTGTCGTTCGGCGCCACGGGCAAGTTCTATGCGCAGATCACCAATGGTGCGCCGTTCCAAATCCTGCTGTCGGCCGACGACACCACCCCCGCCAAGCTCGAACGCGAAGGCAAGGTGGTGGCCAACTCGCGCTTCACCTACGCCATCGGCACCCTGGTGCTGTGGAGTGCCAAGGACGGCTATGTGGACGACAAGGGCGCCGTGCTCAAGACCGGCGACTTCAAGCACCTGGCCATCGCCAACCCCAAGCTGGCCCCCTACGGCCTGGCCGCCACGCAGGTGATGGACAAGCTCGGCCTCACGGCCACGCTGCAGCCGCGCTTCGTGCAGGGCGAGAACATCGCGCAGACCTACCAGTTCGTGGCCACGGGCAATGCGCAACTGGGCTTTGTCGCGCTGTCGCAGGTGATGGTGGACGGCAAGATCGCCCAGGGCTCGGCCTGGCAAGTGCCGGCCGACATGCACGAGCCGATCCGCCAGGATGCGGCGCTGCTGGAAACGGGCAAGGGCAATGCGGCCGCCACGGCGCTGATGCAGTACCTGAAAGGCGACAAGGCCAAGGGCATCATCAAGTCTTACGGCTATAGTTTCTGACCAGTCCCCTGCACGAGCCCCTTTCACCCTCCATGCCCTTTTCCAGCGCCGATCTTGCGGCCATCGGCCTCACGCTTCGGCTCGCAGGCACCACCATGGCGCTGCTGCTGGTGCTGTGCACGCCGCTGGCCTGGTGGCTGGCGCATACCTCTTCGCGCTGGCGCGGGCCGGTGTCGGCCGTGGTGGCGCTGCCGCTGGTGCTGCCGCCCACGGTGATCGGCTTTTACCTGCTCGTGACCATGGGGCCCAACGGCCCCATCGGGCAGTTCACGCAGTGGCTGGGTGTGGGCGCCCTGCCCTTCACCTTCTGGGGGCTGGTGGCGGGCTCGCTGATCTACTCGCTGCCGTTCGCGGTGCAGCCGCTGCAGGCGGCGTTCGAGGCCATCGGCAACCGGCCGCTCGAAGCCGCGGCCACGCTGGGCGCCGGGCCGCTGGACCGCTTCTTCACCGTGGCCCTGCCGCTGGCGCGCCCGGGCTTCATCACCGCGGCCATTTTGAGCTTTGCGCACACCGTGGGCGAGTTCGGCGTGGTGCTCATGCTGGGCGGCAACATCCCGGGCGTGACGCGGGTGGTCTCGGTGCAGATCTACGACCATGTGGAGGCCCTTGAATACACCCAGGCGCACTGGCTGGCAGGGGGCATGGTGGTCTTCTCCTTCCTGGTGCTGCTGGGCCTGAACCTCACGCGCCGCCGCGCGTCCATGGTGTCATGAGCGCCGCCGAAGAGATCCGCGCCCGCCTGCGGGTATCGCGCCCGGGCTTCACGCTCGACGTGGACCTGCAGCTTCCCGGGCGCGGCGTTACGGCCCTCTTCGGCCCCTCGGGCTGCGGCAAGACCACCAGCCTGCGTGCCATTGCAGGCCTGCTGCGCGCGCAGCAGGCCACCGTGGTGGTCAACGGCGAGGTCTGGCAGGACGACGCGGCACGCATCTGGCGCCCCACACACCAGCGCGCGCTGGGCTATGTGTTCCAGGAGGCCAGCCTGTTCGAGCACCTGAGCGTGCGCGGCAACATCGACTATGGCCGCAAGCGCACGCCGAAAGAGCGGCACACCGTGGCGCTGGACCACGCCGTGGACCTGCTGGGCATCGCCCACCTGATGGACCGCAAGCCCCACGCCCTGTCGGGTGGCGAGCGCCAGCGCGTGGCCATGGCGCGCGCCCTGGCCACAGGCCCGCGTGTGCTGCTGATGGACGAGCCCCTGGCCGCACTGGACGCCCAGCGCAAGGCCGAGGTCCTGCCCTACCTGGAGCGGCTGCACCAGGCGCTGGACATCCCCGTGCTGTACGTGAGCCACGCCATCGACGAGGTCGCGCGCCTGGCCGCGCACATGGTGCTGATGCAGAACGGCCGGGTGCTGGCCAGCGGGCGCACCGAAGACATGCTGGTGCGGCTGGACCTGCCGCTGGCGCATGGCGATGCGGCCGCCTCGGTGGTCGAGGGCACGGTGCTGGGCCATGACGCGCACGACCACATCACCAGCGTGCAGTTCGCCGGCGGCCAGTTGCTGCTGGCCAGCCCCACCGCGTGGCCGGCCGGCGCGCCGGTGCGCCTGCGCATCCAGGCGCGCGACGTGAGCCTGGCGCTGGCCGCGCCGGTGGACACCAGCATCCTCAACATCCTGCCCGCCACCGTGGTGCAGCTGGATGCGGACAGCCCCGGCCAGTGCATGGTGGCACTCGATGCCGGCCCCACGCGGCTGCTGGCCCGGGTGACGCAGCGCTCGGCCCAGGCCCTGGCGCTGGCACCGGGCAAGGCGGTCTTCGCCCAGGTCAAGGGTGTCGCCGTCGTGAGCTAGGGGCGGCGCCACGGACATCACCCCCAGGGCCTGGTCATCGCCAGGTCGTATGATGACTGCACAAGATTTTGGGGGGAAGGGTCAGAATGTTTTCCATCGGGCATGACACCACGCAGCTGTTCGCCGTGGGCTTTCCGCCATTGCTGCACAGCCTGCTGTTCTGGATCTTTGCCTCCCTGGTCGTGCACGTGTGCCAGCGGCTCGTGGAGCACACGGCCTTTGCCATCGACCCGTCGAGCCGGCGCATCAGCGCATCCCACGCGGCCCTGTGCATCGGTTGCATCGTGTGGGCGCTGGACGTGGTGGGCATGCTCATGTATGCCGAGCTGGCCGGCCACACGCTGGGCCTGGTGCCGGCACTCACGGGCCTGGTCATCATGGCGCTGAGTGCGCGGCTCACGGTCCCCACGCTGAGCACCAGCACCAGCAAGGCGCGCATCCTGGTCGCAGGCGCGGGGCTGTCGCTGGGCATGCTGGCTGCGCACTTCACCATCTCCGAAGGCTATGTATCGAGCTATGCGCGCGTGAACGGCCTGGCCATCGTGCTGGCGCTGGCCACGGCCATCGGCATCGCTGCCTACACCTCCATACGCCACCGCGCCGCCAAGATGAAGGCGCTGACGCGCATCTACATTCCCCAGCAGTGGCACGACAAGCTGCTGGCCGGCGCCGCCATCCTGGTGCTGCACTGGCTGCTGGTGAACACCTTTCCGCTGGAATGGCCCGACAGCGCCGCCGCCACCGACGGGGTGGCGCTGCTGGTGATCGTGCTGCTGTTCGGCATGGCCATCGCCACCGAGCAACTGAGCAACATGCGCTTTGACCAGGCACGCCAGCAACTGCTGCGCCGCGGCCTGTCGCTGATGCGCACCTCCAGTTACGAGGTGCCGGCGCCCGAGGGCGACATCCAGTTGTCGCTGATTGCGGACCAGTTGCCCGTGCTGCTCCAGGCCCGGCAGCTGGCGCTGCATTTCCAGCCCATCGCCGACCTGGCGAGCGGCGAGCTGCAGTTCGAGGCGCTGCTGCGTGTGCGCAGCGAGCTCCTGGGCCCGCTGCACCCCGAGGCCTTTCTGCTGGTCTGCGAACTGCAGGGCAAGACCCCGCTGGTGGACCGGCTGATCCTGGTCAACGCCATGGCCTGCGCCTGCCAGTGGCGCAGCGAGGGCCTGGACCATGCCAGGTTCAGCGTGAACGTGGCGCCCGCCACCCTGCTCGAGGAGGACTTTGCACCCTGGCTGCAGGCCGAACTCACCCGCCATGCCCTGCCCGGCAGCAGCCTGCGGCTGGAGCTGACCGAGCATGCCCTGATCGCCAGCGGCCCGCGCATGCTTGCGTCCATCCGCCAGCTGCAGGCCATCGGCGTGGGCGTGCTGATGGACGACTTCGGCGCCGGGTATTCCTCGCTGGGCATGTTGGCCGACCTGCCGATAGCCGGCATCAAGTGCGACCGCCTGTTCGTGCGCCAGCTGGCCCAGGATCCACGGCGCCAATCGCTGCTGCGCCATGTCGGGGCCTTGGCCGGCGAATTCGGCCTGTCGGTGGTGGTGGAGGGGGTGGAGACCGCCTCCGAGCTGCAGGCCCTGGCGGCCTGCGGCATTCCCACCATCCAGGGCTATGTGTTCTGCAAGCCCATGCCGGCCGCCGAGGTGCCCGGCTGGCACCGCGCCCAATGGCCCCAGCACCTGGCCGCACTGCGGGTGCAGCGGGGCCCGGCCGCAACCCCGGCCCCCCAGGGCAGCCCCGCACCGGCGCCCGGCTGGATGCCCCAGCCCCGGGAGGCCCGCCCATGAGCACAGCACCGCTGACCGTGCTGGTGCTCGGGGGCTATGGCAACTTCGGCGCACGCATCTGCCGCGCACTGGCCGGCGACCCCGGCATCCACCTGCTGGTGGCCGGCCGCAGCGCCGCCCAGGCCCAGGCCCTGGCGGCCACGCTGGGCCCCGGCACCCGGGGCGTGGCCCTGGACCACAGCGCACCCGGCCTGGTGCAGGCCCTGCAGGCGCTGGGCGTGGGCCTGGTGGTCCACACGGCAGGGCCGTTCCAGGCGCAGGGCTATACGGTGGCCGAGGCGGCCGCCGACGCCGGCGCGCACTACATCGACCTGGCCGATGGGCGCCGCTTCGTCTGCGACTTCCCCGCAGCGCTGCAGGCGCGCTTCACGGCCGCGGGGCGCACGGCAGTCTGCGGCGCCAGCACGGTACCGGCCCTGTCCTCGGCCGTGGTGGACCAGCTGTGCGCCGGCTGGCAACACATCACCAGCATCGACATCTGCATCGCCCCGGCCCAGCGCGCACCGCGCGGCCAGGCCACGCTGGCGGCCGTGCTCAGCTACTGTGGCGGCCCCATCGCCGTGTGGGAAGACGGGCGCTGGCAGGACCGGCTCGGCTGGGCCGAGCCCACGCGCGTGCAGTTCCAGCGGCTGCGCCCGCGCCTGGCGGCGGTGTGCGACATCCCCGACCTGGAGCTGCTGCCCGCCCACTACCGCGTCACGCAGCGGGTGAGCTTTCGCGCCGCGCTCGAGGTGGGCCTGGCCCAGCGCGCCTTCGCCGCGCTCGCAGCGTTGCGCGCCTGGGGCCTGCTGCGCCGCCCCGAGCGCCTGGCAGGGCTGATGCACCGCACGGGCGGGGTCTTCGACTTCCTGGGCACACCGCTGGGCGGCATGGTGGTGCGCGTGGCCGGTGCCGATGGCGCGGGCGTGGCACGGCGCCGCGCCTGGCACATTGCCGCCGACCATGACCACGGCCCCGAGATCCCCTGCATGGCCGCCATCCTGCTGGCACGCCAGCTCGCCCGCGGCCAGGCCCTGCCCATCGGTGCCCACACCTGCACCAGCCTGCTGCCGCTGGCCGCCTTCGGGCCCGAGTTCGCGAAATGGGGCATGGTGACGGACGTAGTGGAAGAGGAGGGCCCTGCCCCATGAGCCCGGCCCACCGCCGCCTGCTGCGCCACAGCCTGGTCTTCGTCTGGCTCGCCACCGCCATCGTCAGCGTGTGGGAGCTCGACGGCCAGAGCCGGCAACTGCTGGCCACCCTGCCCTTCAACCATCCGCAGGTCGTCACGGCCCTGGTGCTGGCCGGTGCCGCCGCCGATGCCGTGGTGGGCCTGTGGATCGCCCTGCGCCCCGGCCGCGCCGCCTACGCCGCCGCACTCGCGCTGATGGGGGTGATGACGCTGCTGGCCACGGCCATCGAACCGGGCTGGTGGCTGCACCCCTTCGGCCCGCTGACCAAGAACCTGCCCATCGCCGCCATCCTGGTGGTGCTGCTGCACGAGCCCACGCCATGAGCCTGTACCTGACCCTCAAGTGGATGCACATCGTCTCCAGCGTGCTGCTAGTGGGCACGGGCTTGGGCTCGGCCTACTACATGTTCTTTGCCAACCGCAGCGGCAACGTCCAGGCGCAGGCCGTGGTCAGCCGCCTGGTGGTGCGGGCCGACTGGTGGTTCACCACGCCCACGGTGTTCATCCAGCCCGCCACCGGGCTGGCCATGGTGCACATGGCCGGGCTGCCCCTGTCCACGCCCTGGCTCGCCCTCTCGCTCGGCCTGTATGTGCTGGCCGGCCTGTGCTGGCTGCCCGTGGTGTGGCTGCAGCTGCGCATGCGCGCCCTGGCCCAGCAGGCGGCCGACGCCGGCAGCGACGCCCTGCCCGCCACCTACTGGCGCTATGCGCGCTGGTGGGAGGCGCTGGGCTACCCGGCCTTCGTGGCCATGGTGGTGGTGTTCTACCTCATGGTGGCCAAGCCCAGCCTCGGGTTCTGAGCCTGCCGCGCACGCTCACTTGCCGGCGTTCGGGAAGAACAGCTGCTCGCCGCCGATCTTGTAGCCGGCGATGCTGGCCTGCCCACCGGGCGAGACCACCCAGTCCACGAACTTCTGCGCGTCCTGCTGCTTGACCTGCGGGTGCTTGGCCGGGTTGACCACCATCACGCCGTACTGGTTGAACAGGCGCGTGTCGCCTTCCACCAGCACCACCATCTCGGCGCGGTTCTTGAAATTGAGCCAGGTGCCCCGGTCGGCCAGCACATAGGCGCCGCTGGAGGCCGCGATGTTCAGCGCCGGGCCCATGCCGCAGCCGCATTCCTTGTAGCCGCTGCCCTTGGCCGCCTCGGCACCGGCAAGCTTCCAATAGCGCAGTTCGGCGGCATGCGTGCCGCTCTTGTCGCCGCGCGAGATGAAGGCGGCATTGCCGGCGGCCAGCTTCTTCAGCGCCTCGACGATGTCCTTGCCCTGCGTGCCCGCCGGGTCGGCCTTGGGACCCACGAGGATGAAGTCGTTGTACATCACGGGGTAGCGCCTGACGCCCCAGCCCTCGGCCACGAACTTCTCCTCGGCCACCTGGTCGTGCACGAAGAGCACGTCGGCATCGCCGCGGCGCGCCATGTCCAGCGCCTGGCCGGTACCCAGGGCCACGACCTTGATGTCGATGCCGCTGGCCTTCTTGAACTCGGGCAGCAGGTGGCCGAACAGGCCCGACTGCTCGGTGGAGGTGGTGGAGGCCATGGTGATCGTGGCCTGTGCCCATGCCGCGCCATGCGCAAGGGCCACGGCCAGTGCGACCGCAGAGGGAACGAACAGCAGGCGGCGGCGGGCCATCGTGGGTTGTCTCATCCTATTTCTCCTTTGACGAACAGACGCGCGGCCTCCGGCAGGGGGCCGTTGAAAAAGTCGTGCACCGGCAGGTCGGCCACGGCGCGGCCCTGCTCCAGGTAGACCACGCGGCTGGCCAGGCGCTTGACCTGGCCCAGGTTGTGGCTGCTGAACACCATGGTCACCGCCGGCCCACCACCATCGGCCGGCTCCGCAGGGCCTGCCAGGTCGGCCATCAGGCCTTCGACCTCGCGCTTGGCATGCGGGTCCAGGCTGGCCGTGGGCTCATCGAGCAGCAGCACCGCGGGCCGCAGGGCCCAGGCCCGTGCCAGCGCCACGCGCTGCTGCTGGCCGCCCGAGAGCGTGCGCGCGTTCTGCAGGGCGATGGCCTCCAGCCCCACGCGCCGCAGCGCCGCCAGGGCTTCGGCCCGCGCAGCGCGCCAGGGCGTGCCGCGCAGCCACAAGGCCAGCGCCACATTGTTCTGGGCACTGGTGCGCAGCATGTGCGGGCGCTGGAACAGCATGGCCTGGCGCTGCGCGGCATCGCGCCGCACCTGGCCGGCACTGGGCCCGACCAGGCCGTGCAGCACGCGCAGCAGGGTGCTCTTGCCGCTGCCGTTGGCCCCCACCAGGGCCACGCGCTCGCCCGGGGCGATGTGCAGGTCGATGTCGGCCAGGGCCTGCACGCGCCCATAGCGCACGGCCACGCCCTGCAGCGCAATCAGCGGGGGCGCGAGGGGCTGTGCCACGGGCAAGGGCTCCGGGTGCCTCATGCCGCCACCCCCACCAGGGCGTCGGGGGCGCCACCGTCCACGCGCTCGCGCCAGCGGCGCAGCAGCGCGATCAGCACATTGAGCGCCAGCACCACGCCCAGCAGCACCAGGCCCAGCGCCAGCGCCAGGGGCAGGTCGCCCTTGCTGGTCTCCAGGGCGATGGCCGTGGTCATGACGCGCGTGAAGCCATCGATGTTGCCGCCCACGACCATCACCGCGCCGACCTCGGAGATGGCGCGGCCGAAGGCGGCGATCAGCACCGTGAGCAGCGCGTAGCGCTCGTCCCAGGCCAGCAGCAAGCTGCGCAGCAGGCTGCCGGCGCCCAGCGAGCGCAACTGCTCGCCATGGGCGCGCTCGGCATCTTCGACCACCTGGCGCGTGAGCGCGGTGACCACCGGCAGCACCAGGAGGGCCTGGGCCAGCACCATGGCCTTGAAGCTGAACAGCCAGCCCAGGGCCCCGAACGGACCGCTGCGCGACAGCAGCAGGTAGACCACCAGCCCCACCACCACCGACGGCACGGCCAGCAGGGTGTTGAGCAGGGCCAGCAGCGCGCCCCGGCCCGCGAACCGGGCCACGCCCAGCCAGGCCCCGAGCACCAGGCCCGCCGCACAGGCCAGTGCACAGGCCGTGGCACTGACCGACAGGGAGCGGCCGACAATGGTCCACAGCGCCGGGTCCCCCGACAAGGTCAGTTCGAGGGCGGTGGCGGCGCTTTGCGTCAGGGTGGACATGGCTTGGGCTATCGTATGGACCTCCACCATTCCCAGCGATATGAACGTCCGTGCATAGGGTCCAGCTTCACTACACGCTCAGCCGCGATGCGGGCGACACCCAGATCCGCAACCCCCTGCCCGAGCTGCTGCAGGCGGTGGCCGAGCAGGGCTCCATCTCGGGTGCTGCGCGCGCGCTCGAACTGTCCTACCGCCATGTCTGGGGCGCCCTCAAGCGCTGGGAGGAGCAGCTGGGTGGCGAGCTGATCATCTGGGGCAAGGGCCAGTCCGCCCAGCTCAGCGAGTTCGGCACCAAGCTGCTGTGGGCCGAGCGCCAGGCCCAGGCACGCCTGGCGCCCCAGATCGCCGCCCTGCATGCCGACCTGGAGCGCGCCTTCGCCGTGGCCTTCGACGACCAGGCCCATGTGCTCACCATGTATGCCAGCCACGACGATGCGCTGGCCGCGCTGCGCGCCCATGCGGCCACGCCGGGCGAGAGCGGCGCGCTGCACCTGGACATCCGCTTCACCGGCAGCGTGGACGCCATCCGCGCACTCAACGAGGGCCGCTGCACGATGGCCGGCTTCCACACGCGCGAAACACCGGCTGCCGACTCGCTGACCGCCCGCACCTACAAGCCCCTGCTCAAGCCGGGGCACCACAAGATCATCGGGTTTGCGCAACGCACCCAGGGGCTGATCGTGGCGCGCGGCAACCCGCTGGGCCTGCAGTCCCTGGCCGACGTGGCACGCCAGCAGGCACGCTTCGTGAACCGGCCCCTGGGCACCGGCACCCGGGTGCTGCTGGACGAGCTGCTCGCCCAATCCGGGTTGGGCCCCGGCGACCTGCAGGGTTACGAGCGCAACGAACCCTCGCACACGGCCGTGGCCCAGGCCGTGGCCGCCGGCACGGCCGATGTGGGCATGGGCATCGAGCTGGCGGCCCACGCCCGGGGCCTGGGCTTCGTGCCCCTGGTGCAGGAGCGCTACCACCTGGCCTGCCTCAAGTCCACACTGGAACAGCCGGCCACCCGGGCCCTGCGCGACCTGCTGCAGACCGCCGCCTGGCAGGCGCAGATGGCGGCACTGCCCGGCTATGTGCCCATGCATTGCGGCGAGGTGCTGTCCATGAGCACCGTGCTGCCCTGGTGGCAGTTCGCCCGGCCCAAGCCCGCGCGGGCGTGATCCTGGCGGGGGGCCTGAGGAAAACCCTATCCCCGCGCGTCAGGCTTTCTTCAGCGCCCAGCAGGTACCATCCGCGTTACTTTCAGACACCCGGCAGCGTTTCGGGTGCATCTGCGCTCTTTTCAAAACCCCAGGAGACACAAGGTGTCAGCACTTCTCAAATTGGCTTTGGGCATGGACTGGATTTCCAGCCAGCTCAGCAAGGTGGCAACGTGGACCGTGCTTGCGGCGGCCATGATCTCGGCAGGCAATGCCTTCGTGCGCTATGGCCTGGACTACAGCTCCAACGCCTGGCTGGAGATCCAGTGGTACCTGTTCGCCGCCACGGTGATGATGGGTGCACCCTTCGTGCTGTACATGAACGAGCATGTGCGCGTGGACATCGTCTACGGCAAGCTGCGCGGCAACAAGCAGGTGTATGTGGACATCGCCGGCCTGGCCCTGTTCCTGCTGCCCGCCATGGGCCTGATCGCCTACCTGAGCTGGCCCTTCTTCCTGCGCGGTTTCCTCTCCGGCGAAATGTCCGGCAACTCCGGCGGCCTGATCCGCTGGCCCGCCCTGCTGCTGCTGCCCGTGGGCTTTGGCCTGATGTTCCTGCAGGGTGTCTCCGAGATCGTCAAGCGGGTGGCCCACCTGCGCGGCATCTACCAGATGAACACCCACTACGAGAAGCCGGTGCAATAACGGGGGCCGATGAACACCCCATCGTGACACGGCAGTCCTTTCTGCGCAGCCCGCCGGCAAGCCCCGCCCGCTAGCGCCCGACTGCCCCCCATTCCCGGAATTTCAGGAACACAACTATGCATATGGAAAACTTCGCCCCGATCATGTTCGCGGGGCTGGTGCTGGTGATGCTGATCGGCTTCCCCGTCGCCTTCTCCCTGGCCGCCCTCGGGCTGGCTTCGGGCTTCTTCGCCATCGAGATGGGCTGGTTCCCGGCCGTCTTCATGTCCAACCTGCCGATCAACATCTTCGGCATCTTGAGCAACGAGCTGCTGCTGGCCATCCCGTTCTTCACCTTCATGGGCGCCATCCTCGAGAAGTGCGGCCTGGCGGAGGACATGCTCGACTCCATGGGCCAGCTGTTCGGCACCGTGCGCGGCGGCCTGGGCTACTCGGTGATCATCGTGGGCTTCATCCTCGGAGCCATCACCGGCACCGTGGCCGGCCAGGTGATCGCCATGGCGCTGATCTCGCTGCCCGTGATGATCCGCTACGGCTACAACATGCGCTACGCCACCGGCGTGCTGGCGGCCTCGGGCACCATCACGCAGCTGGTGCCGCCCTCGCTGGTGCTGATCGTCATGGCCGACCAGCTCGGCCGTTCGGTGGGCGACATGTACCGCGGCGCCTGGGGCCCCTCCATCCTGCAGGTGCTGATCTTCGCGGGCTACACCTTCCTGCTGGGCGTGTTCAAGCCCCACTATGTGCCCGGCATCCCCAAGGAAGCGCGCACCATGTCGGGTGCCAAGCTGTGGCTCAAGTGCCTGCGCGGCATCATCCCCTCGGCCCTGCTGATCTTCGCCGTGCTCGGCTCCATGGGCGGCCTGCCCGGCATCGACACCGCCATCGCCACACCGACCGAAGCCGGCGCCATGGGCGTGGTGGGCGCCATGGTGCTGGCCGCCATCCACAAGCGCCTGAACTGGGCACTGATGTGGGAGGCCATGCAGGGCACCATGCGCCTGACGGCCATGGTGGTGTTCATCCTGATCGGTGCGCGCGTGTTCTCCATGGTGTTCCAGGGCGTGGACGGCGCCAAGTGGGTCGAGCACATGCTCTCGGGCCTGCCCGGCGGCCAGATCGGCTTCCTGATCGCAGTGAACCTGTTCATCTTCTTCCTGGCCTTCTTCCTCGACTTCTTCGAGATCGCCTTCATCATCCTGCCCATGCTCGGCCCGGTGGCCGACAAGCTTGGCATCGACCTGATCTGGTTCGGCGTGCTGCTGTGCGTGAACATGCAGACCAGCTTCATGCACCCGCCCTTCGGCTTTGCACTGTTCTACCTGCGCGGCATTGCCAACACGCTGTTCAAGGAAGGGCGCATTCCCAAGCCGGTGCTCTCCAGCGATATCTACATGGGCTCCATCCCCTGGGTGATCATGCAGCTGCTGCTGGTGGCCATCGTGATCTTCGTGCCCCAGACCGTGACCATGTTCCTGCCCAAGGCCGAGGTCATCGACACCGACAAGGTGCAGATCGAAGTGCCTGCGGACGACCTGATGAACAACGACGCTCCGAGCGCCGGCGAGAACCCCTTCGGCGATACGGCCCCGGCCGCCTCGGACGCAGCCCCTGCGGCCGCCGCGCCTGCGGGCTCCGACGCCAAGCAGTGAGCATGCAAGTGGCAAGCCTCTCCATGCTGAACCAGACCCCCATGATGGCGCCGGAACCCTTTCGCTTCACCCCGCAAGGGGGGGAGGTGGTGGGCTCGGCCTTTTCGCCAACCTTCCGGGCGCTGGCCACGGTGATCGTGGGCGGCTGCGCCATCTGGTTCGCCCAGCTCTGGTCGCGCGGCGCCCTGGGCTCCAGCACGGGCGTGAGCACCGGCGCGGGCTGGTTCATCGCCGGCCTGGTGCTCATGGCCTGGACCTGGTGGAGCATCATGGTCAGCCGCACGCGCATCAGCAAGGATGGCCTGCACCAGCGCTGGGTCTGGGACAAGGCCCTGCCCTTCGACGACCTGGCCTACGCCAAGCTGATCCGCGTGCCCGGCCTGGGCTGGCTGATCGCGCCGCGCCTGTACGTGCGCACGCTGGCCGGCAAGTTCACGGTGTTCTATGGCGCCACGCCGGCCCTGATCCAGGAATTCGAGCGCGTCAGCGCCGAGCTCAAGGCCTTCCGCAGCTTTTAGTGCCCGCTGCTCCCACAAAAACCGAGCCCTGGCGCGGTTTTTTCATGGTGCCGCGGGCTTGTGCACTGCCGTTTGCCAGGGGCCGAGCACCTGGCCGCCGGCCCCATGCGGCTGCATCGGGGCGATGGGCTGGCCCGTGGCCTGCTCCAGCAGTTGCGAACGCGGCTCGCCGGGACCGAACAGGTGCTGCTCGCCCCACTGGCGCAGGGCCACCACCACCGGAAACAACTGCTCGCCACGGGGGGTGAGCACGTACTCCTGGTAAGAGCTTCCATCGGAGGCCGGCTGCACAGCCAGGATGCCCTCTTCCACCAGCCTGCGCAGGCGGTCCGCCAGGATGCTGCGGGCCACGCCCAGCCCGCGCTGGAAATCGCCAAAGCGGCGCGTGCCGTCAAAGGCGTCGCGCACGATCAGCAGGCTCCAGCGGTCGCCCACGAGGTCGAGCGACCGCGCCACGGGACAGGTTTCGGCCATAGCACTCTTGCGTTGGGACATGGAGGGATCCGGTGGATGGCACCACCCCCATGGGTGTCTTTGCCGGCACAGGTTTCATTTTAAGACTGGTTTGCCTAGAATCAAACAAGTCTTATTTTGAAACTACATTGCGAACGCCATGCACCCTTGCCCACCCAGCGCAGCCCCCATGCCCCGCGCACTGGTCATGCTGTTTGCCTGCGCCAGCGGGCTCTCCGTCGCCAACGTCTACTACGCCCAGCCCCTGCTCGATGCGCTCGCCGCCGACTTCGCGATCCGCCAGGCCGCCGTGGGCGGGCTCATCACGGCCACGCAGGTGGGCTGCGCCCTGGCCCTGGTGCTGTTGGTGCCCCTGGGCGACCGCATGGACCGGCGGCAGCTGATGCGGTGGCAGTGCGCGGCCCTGGTGGCCGCACTGCTGGGCACGGCCCTGGCCACCTCGCCCGGGGCCCTGCTGGCAGGCATGCTGGCGCTGGGCCTGCTGGGCACGGCCATGACCCAGGGCCTGATCGCCTTTGCCGCCACCGCGGCCGCACCGCAGGAGCGCGGCCATGTGGTCGGCGCGGCCCAGGGCGGTGTGGTCATCGGCCTGCTGCTGGCGCGGGTGGCGGCCGGCCTGCTGGCCGACCTGCTCGGCTGGCGCGGCGTCTACCTGGCATCGGCCCTGGCCATGCTGGCCCTCGCCGCCCTGCTCTGGCGCGCCCTGCCTGCGGCACCGGCGCCCGCAGGCCGGCTCTCCTACCCGGCCCTGGTGCACTCCATGTTCAGCCTGCTGCGCACCGACCGCGTGCTGCAGGTGCGCGGCACCCTGGCCTTGCTGATGTTTGCGGCCTTCAGCACCTTCTGGAGCGCCATGGTGCTGCCGCTGCGCGAGGCGCCCCACGCCCTGTCGCACAGCGCCATCGGCGCCTTCGGCCTGGTCGGTGCCCTGGGCGCCCTGGCCGCCACCCGCGCGGGGCGCTGGGCCGACCGGGGCCTGGCCCAGCACGCGACCGCCGCAGCACTGCTGTTGCTGGTCCTGGCCTGGCTGCCGCTGTGGCGCATGCCCCATTCGCTGGGTTGGCTGGTGCTGGGCGTGGTCGCGCTGGACCTGGGCGGCCAGGCCATCCATGTCACCAACCAGGCCCTGATCCTGCGCGGCGATGCCAGCACCCACGGCCGGCTGGTGGGCTGCTACATGCTGTTCTATGCCGTGGGCAGCGGACTTGGGGCCGCCGCCTCCACAGCCGCCTATGCGGCCTGGGGTTGGGACGGCGTGTGTGTGCTGGGCGCTGGCGTGAGCGCAACCGCAGCCGCCTTCTGGGCGGCCACCCTGCCACCTGTGCCGCGCACGCGTGAACAAGCATAAAAAAACCGCGCCGGAGCGCGGTTCCTTGGGCTGTGACAGGTCAAGGCCGTATCAGTTATTCCTTGCGCTACGCGCCACCCGCGACGCACGAAACTGTCGCGGCCGAGGCCAGTGCCCCCGTGCAAGGGCCGCCCCGCCGCACTGGGGGCGTCCCCCTCCCAGATTGCGAAGCAATATGAGAGAGGGGTGAAGGCGCGAAGCGCCTCAGGGGGTGCTTCACTTCAAAGCTTCACGGTCTGCATGTAGCTGTCGAAACGGCTTTCGGCCACGCGGAACCATGCCACCTGGTCGCGCTGGAAGGCGCGGAAGTCGGCGAAGATCTTCTTCCACTCGGGGCTCTTGGCGTCGTTCTCGGCGTACACCTCTTGCGAGGCCTTGAACGAGGCGTCCAGCACGTCCTTGGTGAAGGGCAGGAGCTTGATCTTGGCACCGATCAGCTGCTTCAGGGCCACGGGGTTGCGGGCGTCGTACTTGGCCAGCATGTCCACCGAAGCCTGGGCCGATGCGGCGGCCACGATGGCCTTGTTCTCGGGCGACAGTGCGTCGAAGGCCTTCTTGTTGATGAAGAAGTCCACTTCAGGGCCGCCTTCCCACCAGCCGGGGTAGTAGTAGTGGGGCGCGACCTTGTTGAAGCCCAGCTTCTGATCGTCGTACGGACCGACCCACTCGGCCGCATCGATCGTGCCCTTTTCGAGGGCCTGGTAGATTTCGCCGCCAGGCAGGCTCTGGGGCACCACGCCCAGCTTGGTCATCACGTCACCGACCAGGCCACCACCCAGGCGCATCTTCAGGCCCTTGAGGTCGGCGGTCGACTTGATTTCCTTGCGGAACCAGCCACCCATCTGGGTGCCCGTGTTGCCGCCGGCAAAGCTCAGCATGCCATAGCCGGCATAGAACTCGTCCAGCAGCTTGCGGCCGTTGCCGTGCAGCATCCAGGCATTCATCTGGCGTGCGTTCATGCCGAAAGGAATGGCCGAGCCGATGGCGAACGCGGGGTTCTTGCCATAGAAGTAGTAAGGCACGGTGTGGCAGGCTTCCACGGAGCCTTGCTGCACGCCGTCGACCACGCCGAAGGGAGGCATCAGTTCGCCACCGGCGTGCACGGAGATCTCGAACTTGCCGCCCGACATGGCCTTGACCGCGTTGGCAAACACTTCAGCGCCACCGTAGATGGTGTCCAGCGGCTTGGGGAAGCTCGAAGCCAGGCGCCAGCGCACGGCAGCCTGCGCATGCACGGCAGGTGCCACACCCGCGGCCAGCACACCGGCGATACCGGCATGCTTGATGATAGAACGACGATCCATGAGTTTCTCCGAATACTTGTGATTGCACACCCTGGCACACAGGCCGGTCGCCCGAGGCCAAGAACCTTCTAGCCGGATCGATTGTAGGAACATGCCCCCCCGTGGATTTGCGGGTTTTCCCGTGAAAGCCCGCCCCCCGCACGAGGGCTTCAGGGTTCTGCAAGCATCGGGGCACGCCGGTCAAAACCGGCGCGCCACAGGCCAGGGCAGCCGTGCAAGGGCCGCCCCGCCGCACTGGCTGCGTCACCCTTCCCGAATCGCGAAGCGAATCGAGAGAAGGGGGAAGGCGCGCAGCGCCTCAGGGGGTTGTCAGATCTTCTGCGCCGACATGAAACTGTCAAAGCGCACTTCCGCAAAGCGGAACCACAGGATCTGGTCGCGCTGGAAGTTGCGCATGTCCGCATAGATCTTCTTCCACTCGGGGCTCTTCGCGTCGTTCTGCGCGAAGGTCTCCATCGATGCGCGGAAGGCGGCGTCCAGGATCGTCTGCGAGTACGGCAACACCTTGGTCTTGGCGGCCACCAGCTGCTTGAGCGCGTTGGGGTTGAGCGCGTCGTAGCGGGCCAGCATGTCGGTGTGCGCGATGGAGGCGGCCGCCTCGATGATGAACTTGTACTCGGGCGAGAGCGTGTTGTAGGCCTTGCGGTTTACGTACAGGTCGACCTCGGGCCCGCCCTCCCACCAGCCGGGGTAGTAGTAGTAGGGCGCGACCTTGTTGAAGCCCAGCTTCTGGTCGTCGTAGGGCCCGATCCACTCGGCTGCGTCGATGCTGCCCTTTTGCAGGGCCTGGTAGATGTCACCGCCCGGAATGCTCTGCGGAACGGCCCCGAGCCGCGCCATGACCTCGGCCACCAGGCCGCTGCCCACACGGATCTTCAGGCCCTTGAAGTCTGCCGGGTTGCGCACCTCGCGCAGGTACCAGCCACCCATCTGCGTGCCGGTGTTGCCGCAGGCAAAGCTCACGATGTTGAAGCCCGCATAGAACTCGTTCATGAGCTTGCGGCCATTGCCGTGCAGCATCCACGCGCTCATCTGCCGCGCATTGAAGCCGAAGGGCACCGTGCAGCCCAGCGCGAATGCGGGGTTCTTGTCGTAGAAGTAGTAAGGCACAGCATGGCACATCTCCACCGTGCCGTTCTGCACCCCGTCGACCACGTCGAAGGCGGGCATCAGCTCGCCGCCACCATGCACGGAGATCTCGAACTTGCCGTTGGACAGGATGCGCACCGCGCGCGCAAACACCTCGGCGCCGCCGAAGATGTTGTCCGAGGAGCGCGGGAAACTCGAGGCGATCCGCCACCGCAGCGTGGCCTGTGCATGCACGGCCGGCGCAACGCCCGCGGCCAGTACACCCGCCAGGCCGGTGTGCGTGATGAGCGAACGGCGATCCATACAGCGTGTCTCCTGTTTCCGCGGGGGTGGGGGGCGGCAGCGAGCGCTGCGCAGGAAGGTGGGGTGCGCGTGCAGATCCGTGCAGCGCGCCTGCATTGTAGGAGGTGCCCCGCCCGGGCGCTGTGCGGGTTTTCGACAGCACGGCCGTGCCGCCGGCATTCGGCCCGTGGGCCGATCCACTCAGCCGAGGAAGCGTTCGCGCACCGCGCGCTCGATGCCTGCGGCATCGAGCCCTTGCAGCGACAGCAGCTTGGCCGGGTCGCCATGCTCGATGAACACATCGGGCAGGCCCAGCTGCAGCACCGGGCGCACGATGCCAGCGGCGTTCAAGGCCTCGGTCACGGCACTGCCCGCACCGCCCATCACCGCGCCCTCTTCCACCGTGACCAGCACATCGTGGCGCTCGGCCACATCGCGCAGCAGCTCCACATCGACCGGCTTGGCCCAACGCATGTTGGCCACCGTGGCGTCCAGCGCCTCGCCGGCTTCGAGCGCGGGGTACAGCAGCGTGCCGAAGGCCAGGATGGCGATGCGCGGCCCGCCCTCGCCAGCCACGGCCTTGCGCTCACGGCGGATCTCGCCCTTGCCGTAGGGCAGGCCTTCCAGGCCCGCGAGCGGCGCCACACCGGCACCGCTGCCGCGTGGGTAGCGCACGGCCACGGGGTGGTCCTGCTCGAACGCGGTGGTGAGCAGCTGGCGGCACTCGCGCTCGTCGGCCGGGCAGGCCATGGCCATGTTGGGGATGCAGCGCACGAACGGGATGTCGTAGGCACCGGCATGCGTGGCGCCATCGGCGCCCACCAGGCCTGCGCGGTCGAGCGCGAACACCACGGGCAGGTTCTGCAGCGCCACGTCGTGGATCAGTTGGTCGTAGCCGCGCTGCAAAAAGGTCGAGTAGATGGCCACCACGGGCTTGAGCCCCTCGCAGGCCATGCCGCCGGCAAAGGTCACGGCATGCTGCTCGGCGATGCCCACGTCGTAATAGCGCTCGGGGAAGCGCTTTTCGAACTCCACCATGCCCGAGCCCTCGCGCATGGCGGGCGTGATGCCCACCAGGCGCTTGTCCTGCGCACCCATGTCGCACAGCCATTGGCCGAACACCTGGGTGAAGGTCTGCTTGGGTGCCGTGCTGCTCTTGACCAGGCCCACGGCCGGGTCGAACTTGCCCGGGCCGTGGTAGGCCACGGGGTCGGCCTCGGCCAGCTTGTAGCCCTGGCCCTTCTTGGTGACCACGTGCAGGAACTGCGGGCCCTTGA
>JAESFW010000362.1_pt1 | contig 23139 bp, 23 predicted proteins | sample 9269481 | NCBI WGS metagenome assembly JAESFW01 (sample SAMN14515350, study PRJNA621654) | algae metagenome | isolation source: Lyngbya sp. HA4199-MV5 and co-occurring heterotrophs from soil with... | place: USA: Ahupuaa O Kahana State Park, Hawaii | collected 2009-07-21
AGCCTCAAATTCTTGATCGGTAGATGAAGAGTGGGCCCGTCAGGACCCGCTCTTTTTTATTAGCCGGTCCGATGAGGAGATGATCGTTTGTCCGATACGACAACGGCTGAAAATGCAATTGAACCACGCCTGATCACCGAAACCGGTCTCGATCAGCGCATTGCCGACATCATTGAGCCCGTGATCGTGCCGATGGGCTACCGCCTGGTGCGCGTGCGCATGTCCGGCCAGAACGGCCTGACGCTGCAGATCATGGCCGAGCGCAACGACGGCACCATGACCGTCGAGGATTGCGAAGAGATTTCCAAGGCCATTTCGCCGGTGCTCGATGTGGAAGATCCCGTCGACAAGGCGTATCATCTAGAAGTGTCGTCGCCGGGGATCGACCGCCCCATGGTGCGCAAGTCCGACTTCTTCCGCTGGCAGGGTCACCTGCTGAAATGCGAGACATCGGTGCTCGTTGATGGTCGCAAGCGGTTCCGTGGCAAGATCGTTGCTGTCGATGACGACGGCTTCCGGCTTGAACGCGACCAGGCCGCCTATGGCGAGGAACCCGTCGTCGTGATCCCGTTCACCACGCTTGCCGAAGCGCGGCTGATCCTGACGGACGATCTGATCCGCGATGCGCTGACCGCCGACAAGAAGGCGAAGGCCGAGCGCGCCGCGAACGAGAATTTCGAAGACGAAGATTCACCTATTGAGGAATAAGCCGGGCGGTGCGTAAAGCCCCCTGCAACCCAACGGAGACAAAACATGGCAGTCAGTGCTAACCGGCTCGAGCTTCTGCAGATCGCGGATGCCGTGGCGCGCGAAAAGGTGATCGACCGCGAAATCGTTCTGGCCGCGATGGCCGATGCGATCCAGAAGGCCGCCCGTTCGCGCTATGGGTCGGAATCGAACATCCGCGCCGACATCAACTCCAAGACCGGCGAAATCCGCCTTCAGCGTCTTCTGGAAGTGGTCGAAAAGGCTGACGATTACTCCACGCAGATCCCGCTTGAGCTCGCTCGCGATCGCAACCCGGACGCCAAGCTCGGCGACTTCATCGCCGACCCGCTGCCGCCGATGGACTTCGGTCGTATCGCCGCGCAGTCGGCCAAGCAGGTCATCGTGCAGAAGGTTCGCGAAGCTGAGCGCGATCGCCAGTTCGACGAGTTCAAGGATCGCGTCGGCGAAATCGTCAACGGCACGGTCAAGCGCGTCGAATACGGCAACGTCATCGTCGACCTCGGCCGTGGCGAAGGCATCATCCGTCGCGACGAGATGATCCCGCGCGAAAACATGCGTTACGGCGATCGTGTCCGCGCCTTCGTCTACGACGTACGCCGCGAACAGCGCGGCCCGCAGATCTTCCTGTCGCGTACCCATCCGCAGTTCATGGTGAAGCTCTTCACCATGGAAGTGCCGGAAATTTACGACGGCATCATCCAGATCAAGTCGGTTGCCCGTGACCCGGGTTCGCGCGCCAAGATCGCGGTCGTCTCGAACGATAGCTCGATCGATCCGGTCGGCGCCTGCGTCGGTATGCGCGGTTCGCGCGTTCAGGCGGTCGTCGGCGAACTGCAGGGCGAAAAGATCGACATCATTCCGTGGTCGCAGGATCCGGCGTCGTTCATCGTAAACGCGCTGCAGCCGGCGGAAGTCGCCAAGGTCGTTCTCGACGAAGATGCAGAGCGCATCGAAGTGGTCGTTCCGGACGAGCAGCTTTCGCTCGCGATCGGCCGTCGCGGCCAGAACGTTCGCCTCGCTTCGCAGCTGACCGGCTGGGATATCGACATCCTGACCGAGCAGGAAGAAAGCGAACGCCGCCAGAAGGAATTCACCGAGCGCACCAACCTGTTCATGGACGCGCTCGACGTCGATGAGATGGTCGGTCAGGTTCTGGCGTCCGAAGGCTTTGCCGCCGTTGAAGAGGTTGCCTATGTCGATCTCGACGAAATTGCTTCGATCGATGGCTTCGACGAGGAGACCGCGACCGAAATCCAGACCCGCGCCCGCGAGTACCTGGACCGGATCGAGGCGGAAATGGATGCCAAGCGCAAGGAACTCGGCGTTGCCGACGAGCTGCGTTCGATCGACGGTCTGACGAGCCAGATGCTCGTTGCGCTGGGCGAAGAAGGCATCAAGACGGTCGAAGACTTTGCCGGTTGCGCCGCTGACGATCTCGTCGGCTGGAGCGAGCGCAAGGACGGCGAAACCAAGCGTTTCGAAGGTACCTTCTCGAAGTTTGACGTTTCGCGCGCAGACGCCGAAACCATGATCGTTCAGGCCCGTCTCGCGGCCGGTTGGATCACGGAAGAGGATCTGGCGAGCGAAGAGGTCGAAGCTGAAGAGCCGATCGACGTTGCCGAAGGCGCCGAGCAGGACGCTTGAAGCGATGATCGCCTCTGATGATGCCGGCAGCATGCCTTCGGACGCTCTCCCCACGGATGGGGGTCCGAAGGATCGCAACGGCAGCACGCGGACCTGCATCGTCACCCGTGAGAGCGGTTCTCCAGACGAGTTGATCCGCTTCGTGGCCGGGCCTGACGGCCGTGTGGTTCCCGATCTGAAGCGTCAGCTTCCGGGGCGCGGCTGCTGGGTGAAGGCCGAGCGGGCGCTGATCGAAAAGGCGGTGGCGAAGAAGTTCTTCGCCCGCGCGCTCAAGGCGGACGTCAAGGCCGACGCGACGCTTTGCGACGACATCGACCGGCTGCTCGCCGAGCAGCTGGCCGGCATGATGAACATGGCGCGCAAGGCGGCCCAGTTCATCTCCGGCGCGACGAAGACCGAGCAGGCAGTCAGGGGACTGGCGGCACTCGCCGTCTTCCACGCCAGCGACGCTGCGGCCGACGGCGTGCGCAAGATAGACCAGGCCCGCAAGGCGATGAGCTTCGTGGCCGACGATGGAATGGAAATACCTTCGTTCCGCCCCTTCACCGGGGCGGAAATGGAGGGCCTTTTAGGAAGTAATGCTTTTATCCATGCCGCAGCGCTTGCAGGGCAGGCGGGTGAGGGTGTAGTGAAGCGCGCAATCATGCTCGAAAAGTACCGAGGATCCGTCCCGGTCCGGGCCGACGGCGACGCTGGCAAGCCACAGCAATGACCCGCGTCACCGGCACAGACTGGCATCGCGTACATTGTTTGAGACAATTTGGAAGACAGGGTCAGGTGATACGCATCCGGCCCTGATCGCTAGGAACGGAACGGAATGACCGACAACAACGACGACAAGACTGGCGGCGCAGCAGGCAAGAAGACGCTGACCCTGAAGCCCCATGGGGTTTCGCAGGGGACCGTGCGTCAGGACATGGGCCGTGGCCGCACCAAGGCGGTCGTGGTCGAAACCAAAAAACGCCCCTTCCATCGCCCCAAGGATGAACGCCCGATCACGCCTGTAGCCGCCGCTCCCGCTGCGCGCCCGGCCGATCAGCGTCCGGCTCAGCCGCAGCCTTCGGGTCGCCCGGCTCCGCAGCCGCAGCAGCATTCCACGCGTCAGGAAGCCAACCAGGCCAACCGTCCGCGCGTCGGTGTCGTTCTGAACCAGCTTTCTGCCGGTGAGATCGATGCGCGCCGCCGGGCTCTGGCCGAAGCGCAGATCCGCGACGCTGAAGAAGCGGTTATCCGCGCCGAGAACGAAGCACGCCGCAAGCGCGAGGAAGAGGCCCGTCTCCTGCAGGAGAAGGAAGAAGCCGCACGCCGCGCCGCCGAGGAAGCGGCCCGCGCGGCTGCCGAGCCAGAGGCCAAGGTCGAAGAAGTTGCCGAAGAGCGCCCTGTGGCTGCTCGCGCACCGGCTTCCCCTGAGCGTCGCGTTGAAAACCGCCCGCAGGCTCCGCGTCCCGCAGCCCCGGCAGGTGGACTTCCGACCCCGGCTCCGGCCGGCGCTCTGCGCGGTCGCAAGGTTGACAACGAAAAGGACGACGATCGTGGTCCGCGTCCGGGCGCAGGTCCGGCGCGCGGCAAGGTCGTACGTCCCGAGCCCGCCAAGGTTCCGGCCCGCCCGAAGGGCGACGATGGTCGCCGCCAGGGCAAGCTGACGCTGTCCACCGCTGCCGACGAGGATGCCGGCCAGCGCGCCCGTTCGCTGTCGGCCATGCGTCGCCGCCAGGAAAAGTTCAAGCGCAGCCAGATGCAGGAAACCCGCGAGAAGATTTCTCGCGAAGTCATCCTGCCGGAGACCATCACCATTCAGGAACTGTCGCAGCGCATGTCTGAGCGCGCCGTCGACGTCATCAAGTTCCTGATGAAGGAAGGTCAGATGATGAAGCCCGGCGATCTGATCGACGCCGACCTGGCCGAACTCATCGCCGGCGAGTTCGGCCACACGGTCAAGCGCGTTTCGGAATCCGACGTCGAAGAGGGCATCTTCAACGTCAGCGATTCCGACGAGGAAATGCTGCCGCGTCCGCCGATCGTCACGATCATGGGTCACGTCGACCACGGCAAGACCTCGCTGCTCGACGCCATCCGTCATGCCAACGTGGTTGCCGGCGAAGCCGGTGGCATCACCCAGCATATCGGCGCCTACCAGGTCGAGCAGAACGGCAACAAGATCACCTTCATCGACACCCCCGGTCACGCGGCGTTCACCGCCATGCGTGCCCGTGGTGCCCAGGCGACCGACATCGCGATCCTGGTGGTTGCGGCTGACGACAGCGTGATGCCGCAGACGATCGAATCGATCAACCACGCCAAGGCGGCCGGTGTTCCGATCATCGTGGCGATCAACAAGGTCGACAAGCCGACGGCCAATGCGCAGAAGGTTCGCACCGAACTGCTGCAGCACGAAGTCTTCGTCGAATCCATGGGCGGTGAAGTGCTTGACGTGGAAGTCTCCGCGAAGAACGGCACCAACCTCGACAAGCTGCTCGAAGCGATCCTGCTTCAGGCGGAAATCCTCGACCTGCGCGCCAATCCGAACCGGACGGCCGAAGGTACGGTCGTCGAAGCCGAGCTCGACCGCGGTCGTGGTGCGGTTGCGACCGTGCTCGTCCAGAAGGGCACGCTTCGTCCCGGCCAGATCATCGTTGCCGGTGACCAGTGGGGCCGTGTGCGCGCGCTCGTCAACGACAAGGGCGAACACGTCAAGGAAGCCGGTCCGTCCATGCCGGTCGAGGTTCTCGGCCTGTCGGGTACGCCGGCTGCTGGCGACAAGTTCGCTGTTGTCGAAAACGAAAGCCGTGCCCGCGAGATCTCCGAGTATCGCCAGCGTCTCGCCCGCGAGAAGCAGGTTGCCCGTCAGTCCGGTTCGCGCGGTTCGCTCGAGCAGATGATGACCCAGCTCCAGACCTCCGGTCTCAAGGAGTTCCCGCTGGTCATCAAGGGCGACGTGCAGGGTTCGATCGAAGCCATCGCCGGTGCCCTCGACAAGCTCGGAACCGACGAAGTGCGTGCGCGCATCGTCCATTCCGGCGCCGGCGGCATCACCGAGTCCGACATCTCGCTCGCCGAGGCATCGAACGCCGCGATCATCGGCTTCAACGTTCGCGCCAACTCGCAGGCCCGTTCGGCCGCCGAGCGTGCCGGCATCGAAATCCGCTACTACAACATCATCTACGATCTGGTGGATGACGTGAAGGCGGCGATGTCCGGTCTGCTCTCGCCCGAGCGCCGCGAAACCTTCCTCGGCAACGCTGAGATCCTGGAGGTGTTCAACATCACCAAGGTCGGCAAGGTCGCGGGTTGCCGCGTCACCGAAGGCAAGGTCGAGCGTGGCGTCGGCGTCCGTCTGGTTCGCGACAACGTCGTTATCCACGAAGGCAAGCTCAAGACCCTCAAGCGCTTCAAGGACGAAGTCTCTGAAGTCAACGTCGGTCAGGAATGCGGCATGGCCTTCGAGAACTACGAAGACATCCGTGCCGGCGATACGATCGAGTGCTTCCGCGTCGAGCATATCACCCGGACGCTCTAATGGGGCTTTCGAAAGCCCGGCAAATCTGCACAACGGCGGCCCTGGCCGCTGTTGTGTCGTTTTGGTGGACACCGGCCTTCGCCGAGGTTTGCGACAAGTTCTACCCGGACTGGGACGGACAGGATGTCACTGTTTTCAACGAGGTGGCCGCGTTTCTGACCAATTGGGTCGGTTTGGCGGCGCTTCTCTGCCTGGCGCTAGGTTGGACGGTGTTGCGTCTGCGGGCGCTGCTTTGGGTCGGGAGCCTTCTCGGCGCCCTTCTCTTGCTCGTGGTGATAACATCCTGGGGAGATGCCGCGGACCAGGTCATTCAGTCCGCCATCATTGAGGGTTGCATTCACCCGCAGTTCAATTCGATCCATCTGGCGTGCGGGCTCGTGTTGACGGCTACGGGCATCTTTCTGGCGCTGCGCCAGAGAAGGCGGGTCCAGTCAATCGGAGCTACCCGTGCCTGAGGCACGGACGATATAAGAGTAAAACGGTTTGCCGCCCCGAGCGGGCGCAATACCCTAGAAAGCAACAACCATGACCAAAGCCACATCTTCTGCCCCATCCCAGCGCATGCTGCGTGTCGGTGAACAGGTGCGCGCTGCGATCACGCAGGTTCTGCAGCGCGGCGAAGTGCGCGATCCGGTGATCGAAAAGACCGTCATCGCGATCTCGGAAGTGCGCATGTCGCCGGACCTCAAGATCGCCACCGCCTACGTGACCCCGCTCGGCGTGCCAAACCATGCCGAAGTCATCGACGCGCTCAATCGCAATGCCAAGTACATTCGCGGCCGCCTCGGACCGCAGCTTCGGCAGATGAAGTACATGCCCGACGTTCGTTTCCGCGACGATACGAGCTTCGACAACTACAAGAAGATCGATGAACTCCTGCGTTCGCCGGAAGTCAGCCGCGATCTCGACCAGACCAGCGAAGACGAAGAATAGTAGATTTCATGTCCAAACCGCGTAAGCCCAAGGGCCGCCCGATCTCGGGCTGGCTGATCCTCGACAAGCCGCTCGACTTCGGCTCCACCGAAGCCGTCTCGAAGATCAAGTGGCTGTTCAAGGCCCAGAAGGCCGGCCATGCCGGCACGCTCGATCCGTTGGCTTCCGGCATGCTGCCGATCGCGCTTGGCGATGCGACGAAGACCGTTCCCTACGTCATGGATGGTCGCAAGATCTACGAATTCACCGTTGCCTGGGGCGAGGAGCGCTCGACGGACGATCTCGAGGGCGAGGTCACGCATTCCTCGGCCGAGCGGCCGAACGAAGAGGCGATCCGCGCGCTTCTGCCGAAGTACACCGGTGTCATCAGTCAGGTTCCGCCGCAGTTCTCCGCGATCAAGATCGACGGCGAACGCGCGTACGATCTCGCTCGTGAGGGCGAAACCGTCGAGATCCCGGCCCGCGAAGTCGAAGTGCATCGCCTGACCTTGCTCGGCGCTGCGCCCAATCTCGCCCATTTCGAGATCGAATGCGGCAAGGGCACGTATGTGCGCTCGCTTGCCCGCGACATGGGTCGCGACCTCAACTGTTTCGGCCACATCGCCTCGCTGCGCCGCACCTTCGTCGCTCCGTTCGGCGAAGAGGACATGGTGCCGCTTGCCGATCTCGTGGCGCTGGAGAAGATCGAGAGCGACGACGAACGCCTGGCGGCGCTCGACGCCTATCTGGTCGATACCGGCGAGGCGCTTTCCAACCTGCCGCATATCGCCGTCAACGACGACCAGGCGCACCGCCTGAAGATGGGCAATCCCATCATCCTTCGCGGTCGCGACGCGCCGCTGGCGACGCCGGAAGCCTATGCGACGGCACGCGGCAAGCTGGTCGCCATCGGTGAGATCGCCGAGGGCGAGTTCCGCCCGAAGCGGGTCTTTGCTGGCAGCTAAGCGCCCGCAACTGTTTGCCTTTGCTGCGTCCTTGACGCATGATCCTTGGAATGGGTTTGCAATCCATCCGAGGTGATTCCATTTCCGTATCGTGCGTCGGCACTCTTTGGCCCCGGCGAGGCCGGCCTCAGAGCGCTGCCGCCATCGCGGTGCGATGGACAGAAAGGCCAACCAAGTGACCGGCGTGTCAGACGAAAGAGGGCGCAAGACGGCAGGCTTCGCGACGATCGGCGACCTTGTCCGCAACCGCCTCACGCGACCGTTCAGCTTCTATCTCACATCGCTGCTCCTAGTCGCGATCGTCCCGGCCTTCATTTTCTCCCTGGTGGTGCTGAAACGCAGCGTCGATTCACAGGAACAGGTCATCACAGCCTTGCTCCAGGCGTCGACCGGATCGGTGACGCGCATCGTCGAGCGCGACATTGAGGGCATGTTGACGACGCTCAAGGTGCTTTCGACCTCGCGGACGATCGATGACGGCAACATGGAGGCCTTCTACGAGCGCGCCTCGACTGCCCTTGCAGGCACGGATTCCTATCTGATCGCCATCGATCGCAAGCACAATCAATGGCTCAATACGCGGGTGCCGTTCGGCACTCCGCTCGTTCAGGCGTCGGATCCGGACTCGGTTGAGCGCGCCTTCACCAACAACGGCGCACCGCTCGTCTCCAATGTGTTTTTCGGCAAGACGGCTGGCAAATGGGTGTTCAACGTCTACCTGCCGGCCAAACGTGTGACCGGTGAAGAGTATCTGCTGACCCTGACGCAGAATGCCGAGAGCATGGCCAAGGCCGTCAATCGCGACACGCTGTCGCCCGGCTGGAACGCGGCGCTGGTCGATGGCGCCGGCAAGGTGATCATCTCATCGGATACGGCCGTCAAAGCCGGCGAGCCGTTCTTTCTCGACAAGGTGCCGGCGATCAGCATCGGTGTACGCAACATCAATGAAAACGGCACCGAGTATCGCGTCGCGACCGAATTTTCCGTGATCACCGGCTGGCGCATCATCGCCTGGGCGCCGAAAGCGATCGTCGATGCGCCCGCCGTCTGGTCCTTCCTCTGGCTGTCGCTCGGTGGCATTCTTTTCGCCGCCATCGCGGTCGCGGGGTCGCTGGCGATCGCCCGGCTCCTGTCGCAGGGCGTCAAGCTTGTGGCACAGGATGCCCGCCGTCTCGGCGCGGGCGAGCGGATCGAGCCGCGTCCGCACATGATTTCGGAGGTCGAACAGGTTTCGGCGGCGCTGGCGAAGGCGGCGGCGGCGCGCACCAAGGCGGAGGGAGAAATCCGCTTCCTGATGCGGGAGGTTGCGCACCGCTCGAAGAACCAGCTGACGGTGATCCAGTCCATGCTCAACCAATCGGTCTATTCGGCCGAGAGCGCGGCCGATTTCGCCGATAGTTTTCGCAAGCGCATTGCCGGTCTCGCCCGCTCCACAGATCTGATGATCGCCAACGCTGCCCAAGGTGTCGATTTCCGCGAACTTGCCCAGAACCAGTTGCAACCGTTCGTCCCGGACGATCCCAAGCGCGTGATCCTCTCCGGCCCGCCGTTGAGGCTCGATACGCAGATTGCCCAGACGCTCGGCATGGCGCTCCATGAACTGGCGACGAATGCGACGAAGTACGGCGCGCTTGCCAACACCAGCGGCGTGGTCAAGCTCAGCTGGTCGATCGAGGATGACGGTATCGCGATCCGCTGGCGGGAGGAGGGCGCTGATCTCTCGGGCAAGCCATCCGATCCGGTCCGCAAGGGCTTCGGGACGCTCGTGCTGGAGCGCATGCTCGGCATGGCCTTGAAAGCCTCGCTGGAGCGGGTGATGCATGCCGACGGCATCGAATGGCGAATTTCGATCCCGCGCGATGCGAAGGACGAAGGTTCATGACAGGGGATCGGGGGCGATAGCGGTGAAGCGGTCGATTGTTGGCTTTCTTGCCGTCCTGTTGACGGTCGGGCCGGCGCGCAGCGCCAGCATCGAATGCACCATTGCCGATCCGACCGGCACGCCGCTCAATGTGCGCGACGCGCCGAACGGGCGTGTGATGATGACCCTGTCGAACGGAGCGAAGGTGCGCAAGACCGGCGAGCGCGAGCACAGGGGCAAGCATTGGTCGCTGGTGGGAAACGAGGCGGGTGTGCTCGGCTGGGTCTTTTCCGCCTATCTCGACTGCATCTCCATCGAACAGGACCAGCAAAAATCGGCTCCGATGCGGCCGCGTCCCACGGACAATTAAAGCCTTGCGCCGCCCCTTCGGCGCGCAAGTTCATGACCCTTTCCTTTTTCATCCAATTCGTTTATAGGCACGCCAGCAAAAGGCTCAATGCCCGTTGCATTCACGGCCGCAGCTGGACGACATCCCGGCTGACGGCGTCCCTAAATCCTCGAAATCGAAAGGATCATCCGATGTCGATTGCTGCAGAGCGTAAGGCTCAGCTCATCAAGGAATTTGCAACTGTTGAAGGCGACACCGGTTCTCCGGAAGTCCAGGTTGCTATCCTGACGGAACGGATCAACAACCTGACCGAACACTTCAAGGGCCACAAGAAGGATAACCATTCCCGCCGTGGTCTGCTCGCGATGGTTTCCAGCCGTCGTTCGCTCCTCGACTATCTGAAGAAGAAAGACGAAGCGCGCTACACCAAGCTGATCGGTGCCCTGGGCATCCGTCGCTAAGCGACTTATCCGGCGGGTCTTTGCGGCCCGCCGGCTTTTTTATGGAGCGCTGGGCGCTCACGCAATGATCTCTCCGGCCGCTTAGAAAGCGTGGCGCCAGGAGGGAATCCAGCGAACCGGATGGGCCGGTTTCGCGGATCAACCGATGGCCCGTCATGGGGCAGGATTGCAGGATGCTTCGGCCCTGCTTGCCGGAAATCGCGGAAAGCGGGATCCAGGCAAAGCGGAGACAGCCGATTTCAAGCGTGAAGCCTCCCGTTGTCTTGCCCGTGATGCGCCATTTCATGCGGCCCTTCGACCATTCGCGCTGCAACAGCCGCGGAAAGGTCCGCCGCACACGAAGGACAGAACATGTTCGATACCCACAAGGTTGAAATCGAATGGGCTGGGCGTCCGCTCAAGCTCGAAACCGGCAAGGTCGCCCGCCAGGCTGACGGCGCCGTTCTCGCCACCTACGGCGAAACCGTCGTTCTCGCCACCGTCGTTTCGGCCAAGGCGCCGAAGCCGGGCCAGGACTTCTTCCCGCTGACCGTCAACTACCAGGAAAAGACCTACGCTGCCGGCAAGATCCCGGGCGGCTACTTCAAGCGCGAAGGCCGTCCGAGCGAAAACGAAACGCTCGTTTCGCGCCTGATCGACCGCCCGATCCGCCCGCTTTTCCCCGAGGGCTACAAGAACGACACCCAGGTCGTCGTCACGGTCATGCAGCATGACCTCGAAAACAACCCCGACGTCCTGTCGATGGTTGCCGCTTCTGCTGCGCTGACGCTGTCGGGTGTCCCGTTCATGGGCCCGATCGGCGGCGCGCGCGTCGGCTACATCAACGGCCAGTACGTGCTGAACCCGCATCTCGACGAGATGGACGAATCGACCCTCGACCTCGTCGTCGCCGGCACCCAGGAAGCGGTGCTGATGGTCGAATCCGAAGCCAAGGAACTGGCGGAAGACGTGATGCTCGGCGCCGTCGTATTCGGCCAGAAGGGCTTCCAGCCGGTCATCGACGCGATCATCAAGCTCGCTGAAGTTGCCGCCAAGGAGCCGCGCGACTTCCAGCCGGAAGATCATTCCGCGCTCGAAGCCGAAATGCTCGGCATGGCCGAAGCCGAACTGCGCGACGCCTACAAGATCACCGAGAAGGCTGCCCGTTACGCGGCCGTCGACGCCGTCAAGGCAAAGGTGAAGGCACACTTCTTCCCGGAAGGCGCCGAGCCGAAGCACACTGCCGAAGTGATCGGCGCTGTCTTCAAGCACCTCCAGGCCAAGATCGTTCGCTGGAACATCCTCGACACCAAGAGCCGCATCGACGGCCGCGATCTGGAAACCGTTCGCGCGATCGTTTCGGAAGTCGGCCTCCTGCCGCGCACCCACGGCTCGGCACTGTTCACCCGCGGTGAAACGCAGGCGATCGTCGTTGCCACGCTCGGCACCGGCGAAGACGAACAGTACGTCGACAGCCTGACCGGCATGTACAAAGAACGCTTCATGCTGCACTACAACTTCCCGCCCTATTCGGTCGGCGAAACCGGTCGCATGGGCTCCCCGGGCCGCCGCGAAATCGGTCACGGCAAGCTCGCCTGGCGCGCGATCCGCCCGATGCTGCCGGAAGCCGAGCAGTTCCCCTACACGCTGCGCGTCGTCTCCGAAATCACCGAATCCAACGGTTCCTCGTCGATGGCCACCGTCTGCGGCACCTCGCTCGCTCTGATGGACGCCGGCGTTCCGCTGGCAAAGCCGGTTGCCGGTATCGCCATGGGCCTGATCAAGGAAGATGAGCGCTTCGCCGTTCTCTCCGACATCCTCGGCGACGAAGACCACCTCGGCGACATGGACTTCAAGGTTGCAGGCACCGAAGCCGGCATCACCTCGCTCCAGATGGACATCAAGATCGAGGGCATCACCGAAGAGATCATGGGCATCGCGCTCAACCAGGCCAAGGGCGGCCGTCTCCACATCCTCGGCGAAATGGCCAAGGCCATCTCGGAAAGCCGCGGCCAGCTCGGCGAGTTCGCACCGCGCATCGAAGTCATGAACATCCCGGTCGACAAGATCCGTGAAGTCATCGGCTCGGGCGGCAAGGTCATCCGCGAAATCGTCGAAAAGACCGGCGCCAAGATCAACATCGAAGACGACGGCACCGTGAAGATCGCATCTTCGTCGGGCAAGGAAATCGAAGCGGCCCGCAAGTGGATCCACTCGATCGTTGCTGAACCGGAAGTCGGCCAGATCTACGAAGGCACCGTTGTGAAGACGGCCGACTTCGGCGCCTTCGTCAACTTCTTCGGCGCCCGCGACGGCCTCGTCCACATCTCGCAGCTGGCCTCCGAGCGCGTTGCCAAGACGACCGACGTCGTCAAGGAAGGCGACAAGGTCTGGGTCAAGCTCATGGGCTTCGACGAGCGCGGCAAGGTTCGCCTGTCGATGAAGGTCGTCGACCAGGCAACCGGCAAGGAAGTCGCTGCCGAGAAGTCTGAAAAGAAGGGCGACGGCGAAGCTGCCGAATAAGCGGGCTTCACCCGAATGCATTCGGGGCGCGGAGCGGATCGCTCCGCGCCCCTTTCTTGTAGGAAGATGACGGATAGACCGATGAGCCGAGATGCGTTGAAGACCCTGTTTTACCCGTTCGACAGCGGCGTGATCGACCCGCCGGGCGAAGGCGAGCGCGTGCTCTTCCTCGGCGCCGAGGCGGGCTACCGGCTGCCTGAGGGCTTCGCGGCGTCGATCTCGGCCGTTCAGCCACTCCGGCCGCTCTACCGGGCTCTCGAGGCCGCACGCGCCGACGTGGCCCCTGAAGTTGCCGGCGAGGACTACGACGTCACGCTGATCCTTTGCGGCAAGCACAAGGGCGAGAACGAGGACCGCATCGCCGAGGCGCTGAAGCGCACCCGCGAGGGCGGCCTGATCGTCGTTGCCGGCGGCAAGGAAGACGGCATCCAGTCGCTGAAGAAGCGCATCGCCAAGTTCGAATGGGATGGCGACCATCTGCCGAAGTACCATGGCGTTGCCTTCTGGTTTACCCGTCCGGAAGATGTCACCGACGCCGTGCGCAAGCTCGCCAAGGTTCCGGTGCGTGTCGACGGCCTGTTCGAGGCTGCGCCCGGCATGTTCTCGCATGACCGTATCGATGCCGGATCCGAACTGCTCGCCTCGCGTCTGCCGATCGATTTCCATGGCCATGCCGCCGATTTCGGCGCCGGCTGGGGCTATCTAGCAGCCAAGCTCGCTCAGGCGTCTCCCGGCACCAAGGGCATCGACCTGTTCGAGGCCGATCACGGCGCGCTCGAGGCCGCCCGTGCGAACATGATGGCGAACGCGCCCCGCATGCCGACGCGTTTCTACTGGTTCGACCTGACAAGCGAAGAGCCGCGTGACAAGTACGATCTCATCGTCATGAACCCGCCGTTCCATGAGGGACACGCCGCCGAGCCGGCGCTCGGCACGGCCATCATCAAGACGGCGCTGAAGGCGCTGAAGCAGGGCGGCAAGCTGATGCTGGTCGCCAATCGCGGCCTGCCCTACGAGCAGGTGCTGGCCGAAACCGCCAAGGAATACGGCGAGACCTGCCGCAACGCCCGCTTCAAGGTGCTGTGGGCCAAGCGCTGAGGTGCGGCGTCGCCGCATCCGTGCAAAGACGGCATTGAACAGGAGCCGGGCCGCAAGGTCCGGCTCTTTCGCGTTGCGCGTTCTCCGATACCAAAGTTTGCCCGTTGCCTTCGCTCCTGTTCGGGCTCAACATGCGGCCGGTATTTCCCTGTCGGAGGATGCGATCCATGACGTCGGGAGTGAACAGGCCGCCCTTGAGCGAGGAGGCGGCCGAGGCCATCGCCAAGGATATCAAGCAGGGGGAGGGACATGGTGCTACCTCCGAGGTCCCCATGTCTTTTCTGCGGAGTCTTTATCACTCTCCGCTCGCTCCGGAGCGACGCACGCATACGGGATTCGTCATTCTAGCGATCATCGCTGCCCTGCTGGTGTTGTTCATGCTGGTATGACCCGGTCCGTCCCGGTCTTGCCCGACCGTCGCTCCCTCGTCAGCGCCGTGCTTTCTCGGTCAGCAGAAGCCCTGCTAGTACGAGGCAGAGCAGGCCGAGCGACAGCGGCAGCCCCTGATGCCCCACCAGTTGCATGACGAGCCCCGTCGCCGGCGAGCCCACGATACCGCCCACGCCCCAGGCAAGCGCGAAGGCGGCGTTGCCGGCCACCAGTGTCTGGCCGGAAAACCGCTCGCCGAGCTGGACCAGCGAAAGGGTGAAAATCCCGAAGGTGACCCCACCCCAGGCAAAGGTGAGCGGCCAGATCAGCCATCCGTCAAAGAGGAATGGCAGCAACAGGCAGCCGAGCAACGAGGCCAGCACGCAAAACAGCATCATCTGCCTCGAACCCACGCGCTCAGCCAGCCGCCCGAGCACGATCTGCAGTGCCGCATTGCCCGCGATGAAGCAGGTCGCAAGCGGGGCGATGCGCTGTTCGGTGCTGCCGAGTGCGGCGCCATAGACGGCAAGCATCGAGAGCAGGGTCTGCTCGAAGGCCGCGGCCGTTGCGACGGCGAGAAGAAGCAAGGGCGCCAGGGTGAAAAAGCCGACCACGGAGGTCGCGGCACCCTCCTGCGGCATGTCGGGCAGACGCGGCACGACGGCAAGCACGATCAGGCCACAGGCGAGGAAAGCGACGATGCCAATCAGGAAAGGTGGCCAGCCCGCGCTGCCGACCAGGCTGAGCGACAGCGGGCCGATGCAGAAGCCGGCTGATACCACCGACGAATAGAGGCCCATGATACGGCCCCGCCGGGATGCAGGCGTGATCGTCACCAGCCAGGTCTCGCTGATGACCGAAAGCGGATTGGCAAAGACGCCCAGCAGAAAACGAAGCGGTATCCAGGTCCAGGCGTCCTGCGTCCAGGCAATCGCTGCAAGCGTTGAAGCGGCCAGGACCGAGCACAGGATCGCAAGTCGTGCGCCGCCCAACCGCTTTGCGAACACCGGAATGAAGGGCGCCGACAGGATGAAGCCGAGCGGCGTCATGGCGGCCGAGAGGCCGATCAGCGCGGGTGCTGTCTGTTGCCGCTCCAGGATGAAGCTGAGCAGCGGGTAGGTCAGCCCCTGCGCCACGGCAAAGACGGTCACGGTCGCAATGATGCCTGCCATCGCGGCCCATGGGGCGCCGTCCTCTCCCGGGGATATCTTGTTCTGCAGGTTCCGGTGAACGGCGGCAGTCGGCCGAATGTGAGGGTCGGATGTCATTGCGGCTTTCATCCTACAAGACATGCCAGAATGGCCTGGCAAGCTCGTCTTCGACCTGGCGCCGTGTCAGGCCGACATCGTCGAGCACATGCGGATCGCCCTGCAGCTTGCGCTCCAGGTCTATCTGGAAGCGGTTTTTCTCGCGCCACGAGGCGATCAAGGACCGCAGGCTGAAGCGTCGGTACGACCTCGTAGCACCCGGCACCGCCGGCGGTGTTGCTTCAGACGAGGCTGGGATAGGAAAGGGAATATGGGGCACGACAACCTCCCGATGTTTTGAGGGTTCAAGAAACCCGGATTGCAAGAAGTTGAATTGTGCGGGATGGGAGCGGCGACGTCCTTAAGCCCTTCCAAAAAGTTCTCAAAATCTTCCAAAGCGTCTAGATTGCACCGCATGCGGGATGTGCGCTTTGCCTTTGGTCCGTTCGTTCTTGATCCGGGTGCGGGAACGCTGCTGCGGAACGATGATCCCGTTGCGGTTGGCTATCGCGGCGTAAAGCTGCTTGCGGCACTGGTCGGGCGAGCCGGCGAAATCCTTGGTAAGGCCGAGTTGATGGACGCGGCGTGGCCGGGCACGGCGGTCGAGGAAGGCAATCTCACGGTCCAGATCGCCCAACTGAGGAAATTGCTTGGCCCGGCTGTCGACGGCGGCGAATGGATCTCGACCGTACCGCGCGTCGGTTATCGGTTCACCGGCACGATCGAACGGCTTGGCGGCGCGACGCGAAAACTACTGCCCCTGCCGGACAAACCGTCGATCGCGGTATTGCCTTTCGTCAACCTCAGCAACGATCCGGAACAGGGGGCCTTTGCGGACGGCTTGACCGAAGACCTGATCACCGACCTGTCCACCAACGGCGACCTGTTCGTCATCGCGCGCAATTCGAGCTTCGCCTACAAGGGAAGGGTGATGGACGTGCGTGCGATCGCCGAGGACCTTGGCGTGCGCTACCTGCTGGAGGGCAGCGCGAGGCGCGCATCAGGGATGGTGCGCATCAACGCCCAGCTGGTCGATGCGGCAAGCGGCGCGCATCTCTGGGCGGAGCGCTTCGACCGCAGCCTTGAGGATATCTTTGCAGTTCAGGACGAGGTCACGAGCAGAATCGTGGAAGCGCTGCTCGGGAGGCTTCAGCCGGTTCGAAAGCGCAATCGGCCCAGCAGCCTCGAAGCGTACGATCTCTGCGTACGGGCGCGAAAACTGATGGATGATACGCCGCAGATGGCGCGGGAAGCGCACCTGATGCTCACGCGCGCAGTTTCACTCGATCCTGATTATGCCGAGGCCTATCGTTGGCTGGCCATCAACCACTGGATGGGACGGATCCACTCCGGCGGCCCAGCGCAGACCGACCGGGAACTGGCACTCGGATTGGCGCGCAAGGCTGTCGCGATCGACCCCGATGCTGCCGGCAGCCGCTGGATTCTCGGCTATCTGCTTGCCTATGAACGCTGCTTTGCCGAGGCCGACGCGGAGTTTGCCAAGGCGACCGAACTCGACCCGAACGAGGCCGACGCTTGGGCGGCCCTGTCCGACATAGCGATTCTCTCCGGCCGTGTCGAAGAAGGGCTGAAGCACATTCGCAAGGCATTCCGGCTGAACCCCCATCCGGCAAGCTGGTACTACCTGACGCTCGGCCAGGCGCAATATGCTGCGGGTTCCTATGAAGCGGCGGTCGAGACGCTGCGCAACGACGAGACCTACCGCACCAGCTCGCGCCGGTTTCTCGCGGCAAGCCTTGCGCAATTGGGGCGCATCGAAGAGGCGAACGCCGAGGCGGAACTGTTCCTCGTCGCCAATCCGCATTTCACGATCCGCCATTGGGCTGCGGCCGAGCCTTTCCGTGACGCCGCCGTGCTTGAGCATTTTTCCGACGGCTTCCGTAAGGCTGGCCTTCCGGATTGAGGTTTTGCGCGATTTCAGGAGGCGCCATCCACGAGCCTGAAAAAACAAACCCCGGCGAGGAGCTCGCCGGGGTTTCTGTGAAACGCATCGCCGCCGTGATCAGCCTGCGATTGTTATTCGGCGTCGGCCGTCCTCAATGCATCAAGCGCCGGCATCGAGGTGATGTTGTAGCCGCTGTCGACATAGTGGATCTCGCCGGTGACGCCGCGCGACAGGTCTGAAAGCAGATAAAGCGCGGAATTGCCGACATCGTCGATCGTCACGGTCCGGCGGAGCGGCGAGTTCTTCTGCTGCCAGGAGAGCATCGCCCGGGCGTCGGAAATGCCGGCGCCGGCAAGCGTGCGGATCGGGCCGGCCGAGATCGCGTTGACGCGAATGCCGCGCACGCCATAGTCGGCGGCGAGATAGCGCACCGAGGCTTCGAGAGCGGCCTTGGCCACGCCCATGACGTTGTAGTTCGGCATGACGCGCATCGAGCCGCCATAGGTGAGCGTCAGCATCGAGCCGCCGTCATTCATCAGCTCGGCTGCCCGCCTCGCGATCTCGGTGAAGGAGAAGCAGGAGATCACCATCGTGCGGCTGAAATTGTCGCGCGACGTGTCGGCGTAAAGGCCCTTCAGCTCGTTCTTGTCGGAAAAGCCGATGGCGTGGACGATGAAGTCCAGCTTTCCCCAGCGCTGCTTGATCGCGTCGATGACCGCGTCGACGGACGCGATGTCCTCGACGTCGCAAGGCAGCAGGAAGTCGGAGCCGACTTCGGCTGCCAGCGGCTTGACGCGTTTGCCGAGCGCTTCGCCCTGGTAGGTGAAGGCGAGCTCGGCACCCTGTGCGGCCAGCGCCTTGGAAATGCCCCAGGCAATGGAGTGGTTGTTGGCCACACCCATGATGAGGCCACGCTTTCCGGTCATCAGTGCCGTCATGGTGTTATCCGTTGTAGCGCTGGAAGACGAGCGTCGCATTGGTGCCACCGAAGCCGAAGGAGTTCGACAGAACCGTGTCGATCTTGGCGTTGTCGATGCGCTTGCGGACGATCGGGACGCCGTCGAATTCCGGGTCGAGTTCGGTGATGTGGGCGCTCTCGCCAATGAAGCCGGCCTGCATCATCAGGAGGCCGTAGATCGACTCCTGCACGCCGGCAGCACCCAGCGAGTGACCGGTCAGCGACTTCGTCGACTGAATGTGCGGGATCTTGTTGCCGAACACTTCGCGGATCGCGCCGATTTCCTTGCTGTCGCCCACCGGCGTCGAGGTGCCGTGGGTGTTGATGTAATCGACGTCGCCCTTCACGGTCGAAAGCGCCTGGCGCATGCAGCGCATCGCGCCTTCGCCCGACGGAGCCACCATGTCGTAGCCGTCGGAGGTCGCACCGTAGCCGACGATTTCGGCGTAGATCTTGGCGCCGCGGGCCTTGGCGTGCTCCAGCTCTTCAAGAACGAGAACGCCCGCGCCACCGGCGATCACGAAGCCGTCGCGGTTGGCGTCATAGGCGCGCGAAGCCGAGGCCGGGGTTTCATTGTACTTTGAGGACATGGCGCCCATGGCGTCGAAGAGGTTGGACATGGTCCAGTCGAGATCTTCGTGGCCACCGGCAAACATCACGTCCTGCTTGCCCCACTGGATCATTTCGGCCGCGTTGCCGATGCAATGGGCCGAGGTCGAGCAGGCCGACGAGATCGAGTAGTTGACGCCGTGGATCTGGAACCAGGTGGCGAGCGTTGCCGATGCCGTCGACGACATCGCTTTCGGTACCGCGAACGGGCCGATGCGCTTCGGGCTGACGTTCTTGCGGGTGACGTCGGCCGCTTCCACGATGGTGCGGGTCGACGGGCCGCCCGAACCCATGATGATGCCGGTGCGCTCGTTGCGGGCGATCATCGCTTCCTCGAGACCCGAGTCGGCGATCGCCTGCTTCATCGCCACGTGGTTCCACGCACCGCCCTGCGACAGGAAGCGCATGGCGCGGCGGTCGACGAGCTCGGTCGGATCGAGCGACGGTGCGCCCCAGACCTGGCACTTGAAGCCGTTCTCGGCGAAATCGGGAGAAAACGTGATGCCCGACTTGGCATCGCGCAGCGACGCCGTGACTTCGTCGGCATTGTTCCCGATCGAGGAAACGATGCCGAGGCCCGTGACAACAACCCGTCTCATGATAGTGACCTTTTCTTTATTTCGTTTGCTGCGGCAGGACCGGACTACTCGGCCTTATCCTTCGACAGGCCGACGCGCAGGTCGGTTGCCTGATAGATAGTTTCGCCATCGGCCTTTAGCCAGCCGTCGGCGGTGCCAAGCACCAGTCGGCCGCGCATGACGCGCTTGAAGTCGATACCGTATTCGAGAAGCTTGGTGTGCGGACGGACCATGCCCTTGAACTTCACTTCGCCGGTCGACAGCGCCATGCCGCGACCAGGCTCGCCGAGCCAGCCGAGATAGAAGCCGGTCAGCTGCCACATGCCATCGAGGCCGAGGCAGCCCGGCATGATCGGATTGCCCTGGAAGTGGCAGGGGAAGTACCAGTCGTCCGGCCGCACGTCATACTCGGCGCGCAGGAAACCCTTGTCGAAGGCGCCACCGGTTTCCGAAATCTCGGTGATGCGATGAACCATCAGCATCGGCGGCAGCGGCAGCTGGGCATTGCCGGGGCCAAACAACTCTCCACGGCCGCAGGCCAGGATTTCCTCATAGCTGAAGCTGGATTGTCTGGTCGTCATGAATGGATGTTTCCCCGCGTAACAAATTGTGTTGTCCGACCTGCTTTAGAGCAAGTTCGGCATGAAATGAAGCGTTGCGACCCGGATCTTGCCGTTTTGGCCCGGTTCCGCCGCTCCAGATGGCTCTTTCACTCCGCCGTCGCTTACAGGATCAATGTGGGCGGGACCAGAGTTAATTGCCAGCATTCCCCGAGTTTGACCGGTTTTTCGGGCTTTGCAACGCTTGTCGGGCCTGGAATCTATTGAAAGGAGAGGGCGCAAAAGTTATATCGCAAAATTAGTATTGTGAATTTTCGCCGGGATACATGGATCGACCCTTGATGACGAAAGCAACAGAAGTGAGTTCGGAGGAAAGGCTACGCCATTCAGGCCTGCGTCCGACCCGTCAGCGCGTTGCCCTCGCCGATCTGATCTTTGCCAAGGGCGATCGTCACCTGACCGTCGAGGAGCTGCACGAAGAGGCGGTTCTGGCTGGCGTGCCGGTGTCTCTGGCAACCGTCTACAATACGCTGCACCAGTTCACCGAGGCCGGCATGATCCGCGTGCTGGCCGTCGAAAGCGCCAAGACCTACTTCGACACCAACGTGTCGGATCACCACCATTTCTTCATCGAGGGCCAGAACGAGGTGCTCGATATTCCGGTCAGCAATATCCAGATCGACAATCTTCCGGAGCCGCCTGATGGCATGGAGATTGCGCATGTCGATGTGGTGATCCGTCTGCGCCGCAAGGCCGGCCGCTGAGCCTGCCTCGCAAGGCAATCATCAAAATAAGTTGATCACGCGTCGTCCGGGTCGATCGGGCTGACGCGCGCCTACATCACGTCGTCGGGGTCACGGCCCGGCAGCGCCTTGCCGGTCGGCAGGGTCCAGCCGAACTTGAGTGCGCCGCCACGCACCGCGAATGCGGCTATCACGCCGATCGTGGAGGCCGCCGTCAGCGACAGCCCGCCGGTCGTCGCAAGTACGAAGGCGCCGGCACCGATCAATGCTGCCGTGACATAGACTTCCGGCCTCAGAAGCACGGAGGGCTCTCCGGCAAGAATGTCGCGCAGCACGCCGCCGAAGGTCGCGGTCAACATGCCGGTGACAAGCGCGACCGTCGCCGAGCCGGTGGCAGCGAAACCCTTGGCCGCCCCCATGACGCTATAGGCCGAAAGCCCGACCGCATCGAGCCAGACAAGCACCCGGTAGCGCGAATCGAAGAGATGGGCGGTGAAGAAGATGATGACCGCGACCGTGGCGCAGACGAGCAGATAGGTCGGGTTTGTAACCCAGAAGACAGGGGTGGCGCCAAGCACGACGTCACGCATCGTGCCGCCGCCGATCCCGGTCACCGAGGCGAGAAACAGGTAGCCGATGATATCGAGCTGCTTGCGCGAGGCCGAGAGCGCGCCAGTGGCGGCAAAGACCGCGACACCGGCATAGTCGAGAATTTCGAGGATCGGCATTAAGCGCTCCGGGCAAGAATCGGCATGTCGGTAAAAGCTTGGGCATGCCGTGCCCCTCCGTCAACCGTGTCAGGGTGCCGGCAGCACCGTCCGTGTTCGCCCGAGCAGGTAGTAGGCGACAAGTCCGGTCCATTCCTTGGCCGCCGTTGTCGTCAGTTGCGCGTTCAGTGACGGCTGGGTGAAATCGAAGCCGAGCTGCACCTTGCCGCTCGTGCGGAAGTCGGTTGGCCAAGGCAGGACGCCGATGTCGTTTGCGCGAAAGAGCGCGACGGACCGCGGTATGTGGTAGGCGGATGTGACGAGCGCGCATTGCGCAAGCCCGTTTGCCGCAAGCAGATCCTTGGTGTAGCGCGCGTTTTCGAAGGTCGTGCGCGAATCTTCTTCGCGGATCACCCTGTTGTCGGCGATCTCAAAGGCATCGAAGAAGGCCTTCGATGCGTGCGCGTCGCCCGAATAGGCGCCGCTGATCGAACCATCGCCGCCGGAAACAAGGATCCGCGCCTCCGGATAGCGTTTTGCCAGACGCACGGTCTCGATGAAGCGATCGGCTGCCTGATTGAGCTCGATGCCGCCCCGGCCGGCCGTCACCTCGTTCTCGAAGGCGCCTCCAAGCACGATGACGCAGGAAAGGGAAGTTGGCGGCGCAGGGCGCGGGAAGCGGTCCTCGAGCGCCTGCAGGGCGTAAGGTCCCGCGGTCGTGAACAGGGTGACGAACAACACCAGGGCGCCGACGCCGCCGATGAGGGCACCGATGCGACGCCAGCCGGCCGCTGACGCAAGCAAGCCCGAGATCACGGCGAAAAACGAGAACGACAGCGGCTGCGCGATCAGCCAGAAGATTTTCGAGATCAGGAACATGGCAACAGCTTCTGCGATTTGATGCTTAACAATTCATGAAGGCCGCGCCGGCGCGAGGTGGGGCAATTGACCGGATGGCGGGATCAATTCAGCGCTTTGGACGCGTTCGCGCAAGCTTGCGTGCGTAGCATTCTCACCTGAGCGTTGCGCAGGTGGTTGCCTGCACCACTTTCATTTGAAGCCGAAAGGAGTATCATCCGGGAGATGACCACGATATCGGGCTTCAGATCCCAGCTGTTTCGCGCCGCAAATGAGGTCCATCAACTCACCCCATTGCAGGCACAACGGTTGCTGGAAGGTGCAGTGGCGCTGATCCGCTGCATGCGCGAGCAGACCGGCATGGAGCCGAACACCGAAGCGCCTGACATAACCGTCCGGCTTTTGGAAATAGCCGGCTCCGCCCCGGATCGCTCGGAACGCGAAATCCGCCACGCCTTGCTCGAGTCAGCCGATATCATCCGGCTCTTGACGATGATCTTGGATTCGCTCGACGAAATGGAAGCAAGCGACGGACCCTGAGGTCTAAATTCTTATGCAATCTGAAG
>JAESFW010000377.1_pt1 | contig 23114 bp, 22 predicted proteins | sample 9269481 | NCBI WGS metagenome assembly JAESFW01 (sample SAMN14515350, study PRJNA621654) | algae metagenome | isolation source: Lyngbya sp. HA4199-MV5 and co-occurring heterotrophs from soil with... | place: USA: Ahupuaa O Kahana State Park, Hawaii | collected 2009-07-21
ACGGGGTGGAGGGGGGGCGACGCCAGGCTGGGCCAACCGACTTTTCCCCACTCGTGGCAGACCCCCTCCACCCCCGTCGCTTGCGCTCCGGCGGTCCCCCTCCCCCTATGGGGGAGGATTGGGAGGCGGCGGTGGAGACTCCGAGGGTGACCCGGGATCGGGCGCGGCGCTTGCGGCGGGAGCTGACGCTGCCGGAGGTGGCGCTGTGGGCGGCGCTGCGCGGGAAGAGGCTGCGCGGACTGCGCTTTCGGCGACAGCATCCGATCGGGCCGTACATCCTCGACTTCTATTGCGACGAACTGCGGCTGGCGGTCGAAGTTGACGGTCAGATCCACGACCAGCCGGATGCTTTGCGACACGACGCGCGGCGGGACGAATGGTTGGCCGCCAAGGGGATCCGGGTCCACCGCGTCGGTGCGAGGGACGTGCTGACCGACCTTGGGCCGGTGCTGGAGGGCATCCTGGCGGCGGCGGGCCGAGCCCCGGACTGAGCATCTACTTGACTCCGCCCCACACTCCGCGCCATACACTGTGTGTCACACACTATGTGGCGAGCAGGGTGAAGCGCGATGCCGGTCGACGGCGGGCTGTTCGAGGCGATGAGGCTGGAGCTGCGGCGCGGGTCGCTGGTGCTGGCCGTGCTCGCCTGTCTGCGGACCGAGCGGTACGGCTACACCCTGCGCCAGGCGCTGGCGGCGGACGGGCTGGAGATGGAGGAATCGACCCTCTATCCCCTGCTGCGCCGGCTGGAGAGCCAGGGCCTGCTGCTGAGCGAGTGGCGCGAGGAGGAGAAGCGGAACAAGCGCTTTTATCGCCTGTCGCCCGCCGGATTCGAAATGCTGGAGGCGCTGACCGCCGAATGGCGGCGCATCGGCGCGTCCCTTGATCGCATGCTTTGAGGGGGAGGGGACCGATGGCCCTGATCGACCAATATCTGGACGTCGTGGCGGCGCAGCTGCCCAGCGAGAAACGCAACGACATCGTCGCCGAACTGCGCGAGCTGATCCTGAGCCGGTTCGAGGCCAAGGAGGAGGAGCTGGGGCGGCCGCTGACCGAGGACGAGCAGGAGGCGATCCTGCGCGAGATCGGCCATCCGCTGGTGGTGGCCCAGCGCTACGCCGGCGGGCCGGACAGCCTGGTGGGGCCGGAGCTGTATCCCTACTGGCTGTTCGCGGTGAAGGCGGGGCTGTTCATCGTGGCGGCCGTTTCGATCGTCGGCGCGCTGGCGGCGCTGGCGGGCGGGCCGCAGACCTTCGGGCAGGCGATCGGTCAGGCCTTCGCCGGCTTTTTCGACGGGGCTTTGGTGCTGATCGGCGTGATCACGGCGGTGGCGTGGTCGATGGAGCGCTGGGGCGGCAAGCCGCACTGGATGACCGACTGGCGGGTGAAGGACCTGCATGCGTTCACCTTGGCCGACCCGGCGCGGTGGGGACTGACGGGATCGATCAAGGCGGGCGTCGAGCGGCCGTCGGGCACGGTGAAGCCTGTCTCGGTGAAGGTCTCCACGGCCAACTGGCCGGGGTCGGACGCCCTGTTCGGCCTGATCTTCGGCGGCCTGTTCGTCGCGTGGTGGGTCGGCGCGTGGGAGTGGCCGTGGGGCGGGGCGTTCGAACTGGGCGACCAGCTGGTGACCGTGTCGGGCGCGCCGGTGTGGACGGCCCTGTTCGCGCCGATCCTGGCGCTGGCGCTGGCCAACATGGCGGTCGATCTGATGGGCGTGCTGCGGCCCGACATGATGCGGCTGCGCGCCGTGCTCGCGATAGGGTTGAGCGTCGCCAGCCTGGTCCTGGCCTGGACGATCTTCCAGTGGGGGCACTGGTTCGACCTGACGGCGGCGGACGGCGCCGTGGCGCAGGTGCGGGGCGGGGTCGAGCTGCTGCGCTGGGATGCGCTGGACGCGATCGACCGGGCGGACCGGACGCTGGCCGGGCAGGCGCAGGTGCTGGGCACGGTGCTGAGCTTCATGCTGGCCGGGTTCGGCCTGGCGGTGGTGTTCTCCATCCTGGGCGATCTGGCGAAGGTCGCGCGCGGCCGCTGAGGTCGATGTCCGAAAACCGCGAGACTTCGCGCCGGCCCCGGCGCATGCTCCGCCCATGTTCACGAGCGGACCCGAGCTGGATCAGGAGGCGTGCTGGCGCGCGGTGCGGACGCGCGACGCGCGGTTCGACGGGCGCTTCTTCACCTGCGTGAAAACGACGGGGATCTATTGCCGGCCGGTGTGCCCGGCACGGACGCCGCTGCGCCAGAATGTGATCTTCGTGCCCACGGCCGCGGCGGCGGAGGAGCGGGGGTTTCGCGCCTGCCTGCGCTGCCGGCCCGAGACGGCGCCGGAGATGGGGGCGTGGAACGGCACGTCGAACACGGTGTCGCGGGCGCTGGCCCTAATCGAGGCGGGGGCGCTCGATGAGGGAGACGTGGACGCGCTCGCCGAGCGGCTGGGCGTGGGCGAGCGGCAGTTGCGGCGACTGTTCCGAAAGCATCTGGGCGCCGCGCCGGTCAGCGTGGCGCAGACGCGGCGCGTGCTGCTGGCCAAGGCCCTGATCCAGGAGGGCGACCTGCCGATGGCGCAGGTGGCGCTGGCCGCCGGCTTCGGCAGCGTGCGGCGGTTCAACGAGACCTTTCAGGCGCTGTACGGCCGCCCCCCGTCGGCCCTTCGGCGTCGCGCCGAGCGGGCGTGGGACGGCGGGGTGCGGATCAGCCTGCCGTATCGCGAGCCGCACGACTGGGACGCCCTGCTGGCCGATCTGGCGGCGCGCGGAGACCGCGTAGAGGGTGGGACATGGTCGCGGACGCTGACCCGCGAGGAAGAGGGCGTCGAAGGGCTCGTGACGGTGGCGCGGTCGGGAGCGCGGACGTCCACGTCCGCGACCGGGACAAAACGCGGACCTGGAGGTCCGCGCTCCTTTGCGGAGATCGTCGTGGAGGTCGACGACCTGCGGGCGATCCCGGGCGTGCTGGCGCGGGTGCGGCGGGTCTTCGACCTCGGCTGCGACCCAGAAGCGGTGGCGCGGGATCTGTCGGCCGATCCGGCGCTGGCGCCGCTGGTGGCCGCGCGGCCGGGGCTGAGGCTTGCGGGGGCATGGGTCGATGCGGGCGAGGACGCGCCCAGCGACCGGATGGCCACGCCCGAATTGGAAGAGCGGGCCGAGGGATGGCGGCCGTGGCGGGCCTATGCGCTGGCCCACCTGCGCGCGGGGGGGATCGACCCGCGCGATTTGATCGAGGAGACGAGAGATGCGGCCTGAGCTGACGCTGGATCGACTGGCGACGCCGGTGGGCGAGATGCTGGTGGTGACCGACGCCGAGGGCGCGGTGCGGGCGCTGGACTTCGCGGATTACGAGCCGCGCATGCTGCGGCTGCTGGCCCGGCACTGGGGGCCGGTGACGCTGACGCCGGGGCGGGCGCCGCAGCGCGTGCGCGACGCGGTCGCGGCCTATTTCGCGGGCGATCTTACGGCGCTGGACGGGCTGGAGGTGAAGACCAAAGGCACGGCGTTCCAGCGCGAGGTCTGGGCCGCGCTGCGGCGCATTCCGGCGGGCGCCACGGTCAGCTACGGCCAGCTGGCGCAGGCTATCGGGCGGCCGAAGGCGGTGCGGGCCGTGGGCCTGGCCAACGGCGGCAATCCGGTGGGCGTGATCGTGCCGTGCCACCGAGTGATCGGCGCGAACGGGACGCTGACGGGCTATGCCGGCGGTGTGGAGCGCAAGCGGGCGCTCCTCGAACACGAGGGGATCAGACCGCGCGCTTGATACGGTTGTCGTCGTCCAGCAGGACCACGGTCGGGCTGTAGTTGCGGGCCTCTTCCTGCGGCAGCTGGCCGTAGGTGACGACGATGACGCGGTCGTTCTTCTGCACCAGGCGGGCGGCGGCGCCGTTGACGCCGATGACGCGCGAGCCGCGCGGGGCGGGGATGGCGTAGGTGGTGAAGCGCGCGCCGGTGGTGATGTTCAGGACGTCCACCTGCTCGTGCGGCAGGATGTCGGCGGCGTCCAGCAGGTCGCTGTCGATGGCGATCGAGCCCTCGTAGTCGAGGTCGGCCTGCGTCACCACAGCGCGGTGCAGCTTGGACTTCATCAGGGTGACCAGCATGGGGAGTGCGGCCTTTGAAGCGACGCGGGGCGATCCAGCCCCCGCTCTGAGGGCGTCGATATAGGGATTTCGGACCTCCGCATCAATCGCGGGCGCCGCAATGCAGCATGCAAGCGAATGGCCAAGCTTTCGCTCGTTACGGGAGGTTCATTTGACGGTGAGGGTTCCGGCCCTATGGTCCAGGCTTCGCGCCGCCTCGGCTGACCGGAACCGGACGACGACCTTCCCATGAAACAATTCTTCCTGACCGTGCTCGGCGTCTTCACCGGGCTGGTGCTGTTCCTCGTGATCGTGCCGATCGCGCTGATCATGATGGCCGCGGCCTCGGCCGGCTCCAAGCCGTCGGTCCCGCGCAACACGGTGCTGGAGCTGGACCTGCGCCAGGGCGTCAGCGACAGCCCCTCGACCAATCCGCTGAGCTTCGGCGGGGCGGGCCTGTCGGTGATCGAGATCGTCGACGGACTGGCCCAGGCGGGCGACGACGACGCGGTCAAGGTGGTGCTGCTGCGCCTGCCGGAGATGGGCCTGACGCCCGCCGCCGCCGACGAGGTGCGCCAGGCGGTCCGCCGCCTGCGGGCCAAGGGCAAGGTGGTGATCGCCCACTCGCAGGGCTTCATGCCCATGGGTTCGTCGGTCTCGGCCTACATGGTCGGGGCCTCGGCGTCGGAGCTGTGGATGCAGCAGAGCGCCAGCTTCCAGATGACGGGCATGGCGACGGAGGAGATCTTCTTCGGCCGCGCCTTCGAGAAGTACGGCGTCGATCCGCAGTTCGAGCAGCGCTACGAGTACAAGAACGCCGTCAACGTCTACACCCAGTCGGACTTCACCGCCGCGCACCGCGAGGCGACGCTGGCGTGGGTCGGCTCGATCTACGACAGCGCGATCGCGGCGGCGGCGACCGACCGCAAGATGACGCCCGCGGCCCTCAAGGCCGTGGTCGAAGCGGGCCCGTACACCGCCGAACAGGCGCGGGCGCGGGGTCTGATCACCCATCTGGGCGAGGTCGAGCAGGCCGAGGCCGAGGCCAGGCGCCGGGCCGGGCGCGGGGCCGAGATCGTCGAGTTCGGCGACTACGTCGACGCCAAGGGCGCGCGCGAGGGCACGGGCTCGGACGCCGTCGCCATCGTCTATGCGGAAGGGCCGATCATGACGGGCACCGGCGGCGGCGGCGATCCGTTCGGCGGCGGCTCCAGCATCATGTCGGACGACACGGCCGAGGCCATCTACGACGCGATCGAGGACAAGTCGGTCAAGGCGATCGTCCTGCGCGTCTCCTCGCCCGGCGGCTCGCCGGAGGCGTCGGAACAGATCGCCGCGGCGGTGCGCGCGGCGCAGAAGGCGGGCAAGCCGGTGGTGGTGTCCATGGGCGCCTACGCCGCGTCCGGCGGCTACTGGATCTCGGCCGAGGCGGACCACATCGTGGCCCAGCCGGCGACGCTGACGGGCTCCATCGGCGTGTTCGGCGGCAAGTTCGTGCTGGCCGACGCGCTCGGCCGGTTCGGCGTGGACGTGCGCGGCCTGTCGGTCGGCGGCGAGTTCGCCGACGCCTACGACATCAGCCAGCCCTGGACCGCCGAGCAGCGGGCCAAGGTCTCGGGCCAGATGGACCGCATCTACGAGGACTTCGTCGCCCGGGTGGCGCGCGGGCGCGACCTGCCGCCGGCGCGGGTGCGCGAGATCGCCAAGGGCCGCGTCTGGACCGGGGCCCAGGCCCTGCGGCTGGGCCTGGTCGATCAGCTGGGCGGGCTGGAGGAGGCCATCGCCAAGGCCCGCGAGCTGGCCAAGATCCCGGCCGACGCGCGCATCCGCCTGAAGCGGTTCCCGACGCCCCTGTCGCCTTGGGAGGCGCTGTCGGAAGCCTTCGGCGTCTCGGGTGAGGCGGCGCGGGCCCTGGTCTTCCTGGGCGGCGTCGCCCAGGATCCGCAGGCCCAGGCCGTGGCGCGTCGCGTCGAGGCCGACCGCATGCGCCGCGAAGGCGCCGTGGTGCTGGCCGACCGTCCGTTCGGGTGAGGCGAAACGTCCCGGACACCGAGGCGTGAACGGGGCGTTCCTTGACCGTTCATCCGGTCGCGACGACATTGCGAAGGTTGAAGGAAGACGCATGACCCAGTTCGACCGCCTCGCCGCCCTCGGACCCGACGCCCGCAAGGGGAAGGGCCTGATGGGGCCGTTCGCCGCCCTGATCGGCATGATCGCCGCCGCCTGCGCCATGGCCGTAGGCGCGGTGCTGGCGGTGTTCGCCGCCGCCGCCGTGGCGGTGATGGCCGTGGTCGGCGGTCTGGTGCTGGCGCTGGCCGCTTTCGCCTTCCGCGCGCGCCGGGCCTTCGGCGGCAAGTCGCGCCGGGCGACCGATCCGGAGATCATCGAGGCGAAGAAGGTCGACGGGACCTGGGTCGCCTACGGTTGGGACCGGCGCTGATCCCCGGATGTCTCTGACGATCGTCGAGGCGCCCTCCCCCAACTTCGACGCCCGCCGCGCGCCGCCGGACATGCTGGTGCTGCACTACACGGGCATGAAGACGGCCGAGGAGGCCGTGGCGCGCCTGCGCGATCCCGAGGCGCGGGTGTCGTCGCACTATGTCGTCGACGAGGACGGATCGATCCTGCGGCTGGTCCCCGAGGAACGCCGCGCCTGGCACGCCGGCAAGGGCGTGTGGCAGGGCGAGACCGACTGCAACGCCGCCTCGGTCGGCATCGAGATCGTCAATCCGGGGCATGAGTGGGGCTATCGCGACTTCCCCGAGGCGCAGATCGCCGCCGTGATCGCCCTGGTCGGCGACGTCCGCTCGCGCTGGTCGATCCCGGACGTCCGCATCATCGGCCACTCCGACCTGGCGCCGGACCGAAAGCAGGACCCGGGCGAACGCTTCCCGTGGAAGCGGCTGGCCGAGGCGCACCACGGCCTGTGGTTCGAGCCGGCGATGGAGCGCGTGGCGGCGCTCGGCGCGCCCCTGAGCCCCGGGGACGAGGGCATCGGGGTGACGGTGCTGAGCGCCGGCCTGCACCGGTTGGGCTACGGCGTGACGGCGCGCACGACCTATGACGAGGAGCTGCGCCTGACGGTGGAGGCTTTCCAGCGCCACTGGCGGCCGGCGGCGGTCGATGGCATCGCCGACGGCGAGACGCGCGCGCGGCTGGTGGGCCTGCTGCAGCTGGCCAGCGCGGAGAGCGTGACGGGCGTGCTGAACTAGGGCCGGTTTGACGGCGAGCCTTGCAAGGCGCATCTGTCGCCTCGCCAGACGGTCGGGCGGTCGCGGCGGGCTTCGGTTCGTCGAGGAAAGTCCGGGCTCCACGGTGAAACGGCGGCGGGTAACTCCCGCCCGGGGCGACCCGAGGGACAGCGCCACAGAAAGCAAACCTCCGGCTCTTCGGGGCCGGTAAGGGTGAAAGGGTGGGGTAAGAGCCCACCGCGTCCCCGGCAACGTGGACGGCATGGCAAGCCCCGCCGGGAGCAAGACCGAATAGGGACGTCGCGCGGTTTCGGCCGCAGGGTTCACCGCCCGAGGCGTCCGGGTTGGTCGCGAGAGCCGATCCGCGAGGGTCGGCCCAGAGGAATGACCGTCACCCGCTCGCGGGGACAGAACCCGGCTTACAGACCGTCTGGCGCTTCTCTTCTTGGTGGCCCTACCGCTCGCCGCGCGGCGGCTCGCTGCTTGAGGGCGGGAGGGCGCATGGACGCCCACGGACGCGCCGCGCTTGAGGGCGGGCGCGGCGGCTGCTACGCCGCGAGCCCGCCCGCGGGGGCCCGTAGCTCAATGGTCAGAGCCGACCGCTCATAACGGTCTGGTTGCAGGTTCGAGTCCTGCCGGGCCTACCGCCGCCGGAGCGGATCCGCACGGGCTCGGAGTCAGGAAGGATCAGATTGACTCGCCGGGGGCGCCGGGTTTCTCTCCAAACGGGAGGATCCAACGATGAAGACGCTCAAGATCGCTCTGCTGATCATGGCTCCGGCGGCTCTGGCCGGGTGCGACGTGCTGTCGGACCCGACCTACTGGAACGGGACCTATGGACAGCCCAACGCGTCCGGCGGCTATTACGCCCCGCGGCCATCCGCACCCTGCGTCGTCGATGCGTACGGAAACCGGTCGCCGAGCTGCTACGACTATCTGTTCCAGGACGACCAGGGCAATCCGTTGCCGCCCTACTATCCGACGCAGCCGGCCTCGGATGGTCCCGACGCGGCGCCGCCTCCTTCCACGTCGTCCTCGACCTGCCCGCCAGGGCCAGGAACCTGCGTCTCGCCGCAGTGAGGAACCCGCCGACGGTCGACGGCCGGGCCTAACGCCGCCGCCGGCCGTCGTCCCAGCGGTCGTCGCCGACGTAGGAGCGGTCCTGGATGTAGCGGCCTTCGCGGTCGTACCAGCCGTAGCCCTGGCGGTAGTCGTCGTAGCCGCCCAGCGTGTAGCCGTGATCCTCGTACGGGATGCCGAGCAGGGCCTCGTCCTCCTCGTACCAGTCCTGCGGATAGGCGCCGTAGGCGCACTGCCAGCCCTGGCCGCCGGTCCAGTAGGGCTCGTACCGGCCGCGATAGCGCTCGCGGAAGCGGGCTCGGCACAGGCTCTGGGACCAGACCAGGTTGTCCGACGCCTCGACCACCGCCCGAGGCTCTGCATAGATCACCTCGCGCACCCGGGCGAAGGTGTTGTCCGTCACGATCGCGCGGCCCGAGGCGGCGGCCACGCCGACGGTGTCGGCCACGATGCGGCTGTCCTTCAGCGTCAGCTCGCCGTTGTAGAGGACCACGCCCTTGTCGGTGCGGCAGATGTTGCTGTCGCTGATGGCGACCGAGGCGCCCTCTACCGCCACGCCCTCGACGTAGCCGCAGATCTTGGTGTTGGTGATCTCGACCCGGCCGTAGTCGCGGCCGGAGCGGACGACCATGCCGATGCTGCGCGGGCCGAAGTTGTTCGGCACGCCGACGCCCTTCAGCGTCGTGGTGGAGATGGTGACGGTCTGGCCGGCGCCCGGCGTGACCTCCAGACCCGACTGGGCCCCATAGACGACCATGTCGTACGCCGTCATGGACGCGCCGTCGGCGATGATGGCCGGCGCCACGGTCTGGGCGTCGATCACGGCGTTGCGAATGTCCAGCAGGCCGCCGTCCAGATAGATGGCCGCCTCGTCCCCCACGTGACGGAAGCCGACGCGGTTCATTTCGATCTGGGCGTCATAGCCGATGACGCAGGCGGCCTCGCCGGCGTGGGGCGAGGTGAAGACCACGTCGCGGACGCTGACCCGCACGCCCGCCGCCACCGTCATGCAGGGCAGGCCGTCCGGCGCCTGGAGGGTGATCGCCGGATTGCGGTCCCAGTCGCGCGGGTCGAAGCCGCCCTCGCCGATGATGTTCAGCGGCTTGTCGACGTTCAGCCAGCCGACGCACGGCCCGCCCCGCGCGCGCAGGATCAGGGTGCCGCCCGGCCGCACGCGGCGCACCGCGTCCTCGACCGCGCCGGTGCCGGGATTGCCGCCGCAGTCGACCAGAACGACCTCTTCCTGGCCGCCGGGCCGGATCGGGCCGGGATAGGCGGGCCCGGGGTGGCCATAGCCGTGCTGCGGCCGGCTCCACCGGCGGTGCGAGCCGCGGCGCGAGGCGCTGCGCGACGGCGGATCAAGCAGGATGCCGAAGTTGGGGCGGGTGGTGCTCTCCACGCGCGCGGCGTCCTGGGCGGCGGCGGTTTCCGGCGCCAGGGAGACGCCCAGGCCGGCGGCCATCAGGGCCGAGGCGGCGACCAATCCGTGGCGGAGGGTTCTGCGGGTCATGGGGGCGGTCATGGGGGGCGCCCTCCTATCGGCGCTGCTGCGAGCGGGAGACCTGGGCCAGGACGGCCTGCAGGCGGGCGGCGGACGGCGCGAAGCCGGCCAGAGCCGAGTCGATCCTCAGGACCACGGCCTCGGCCTTGTCCTGATCGGCGACGCCGGCCACGCCCAGGGCGAAGTAGGACGACAGGGCGAACTTGGCCTCCGGGCTGCCCTGACGCGCAGCCTCCTCGAACCAGTGGAAGCTGCGGGCGTAGTCGATCGGCACGCCGATGCCCTCGGCGTACATGACCGCCAGCACCAGCTGCGCCTCGGACGAGCCGTTGACCGCCGCCAGCTGGATGGCGCGGACGCGCTCCAGAAGGGACAGCCGGCCGTCCATCGGGTGGCCCAGCACGGCCTCCAGGCTTTCGATCTCGCGCTTGCTGAGCGCCGTCGGCTGGGCGGCGGCGATCTCGGAGATGCCGAGATAGCGCAGGGCGCGGCCCACGTGGACGAAGGGCAGTTCGGTGACGCGGCCGGTGGCGTATTCGAAGGCGTCGCCGCGCGGCCGGCTCTCGTCGGAGAACGGCACGCCGGAGTTCGGCGCCTTGTTGGGATAGAATTCGAACGGCGGCACCCACTGGCGGGCCTTGGCTTCGACGAAGCGGCCGTACTGGGTCCGATTCGGCGACGAGCGCTCGAAGTCCTTCAGCAGGACGTAGGAGCCGACGTCGCCCGTCTGCACCGCCAGATAGTTGTACAGATAGGCGTCCACGTCGTTGCGGCGGAACAGGCCGGTCGCAGCGCGCAGACCGTCGCGGCCGTCGCGCCGGCCCCAGGCCTCACGTCCCTGGGGGTTGTCCTGCGGCTCTCCGAAGGGGCCGTAGAGTCCGTCGTGCAGGCGGGCCAGGGTGCGGAAGCCGGGCGCATCCTGGGTCGACAGGACGTAGATCACGCGGTCCCGGACGGCCTCCTGCTCCTCCAGGGTCATGCGCGACAGGGTGCGGTCCAGCCGGCGATAGGCCGAGGCGCGCTCTTGGGCGCGGCAGTCGTCGTAGCGAGACAGGGGCCGCCACCCGCCGAAGGGCCCGCGGTTGACGCGGTTGATCGGGGCGAAGCCCTGCTCATTGGCCAGCGCCATGGCCAGCCAGGTGGCGCTTTCGATCGGATCCTCGATGTTCTTGTCGGTCGCGCGCTCGGCGGCGTAGCGCGATCCCAGCTCCAGCTGGGCGAAGAAGTCGCCTCGGAAGGCCGCCTTGCGCAGCACGCGCAGCCCGCGCTCCTGATCGTTGAACTCCGCGCCGGTGAGCGCCGCGGGGCGGGGGCAGCCCTCGTCGGAGGCGCCGCCGGTGCGGCGGAAGAAGGTCGGGGCCTGCTCGCCGCAGGCCGCCATGGTCAGAAGCGCGGCGATCAACAGAAAGGCGACCAGGGCGACGCCCAGAGCGCGCCCCTGCCCCCTCCGGCCACGATCGGCTTCGCCGCGCTCGGACATGTTCCCCTCATCCCCCACGCCACGACGACCAAGCGGCCGTTAACCATTTCGCAAACCGGCCCCCCGGTCCAGTGAACTTCACATCATGGTTAACGCGAAAAAGCGACAAAGCGTTGCCGCATGACGGCCGCAATGGGGCAATGGGCGCGTGAAGTGTCGGCGCGGCCACGCTTTTCTCCCCAAGGGCGAACGGTGGCGGCGGCTGTGCCCATGCCCCATATGCGGCGCCGGCTTCACTACAGGAGACTTCATGGCTTTCGTCGCTCGAAACGACCGCCCCGCCGACAAGGCCGAGCGCTATGCGGAGCTCGAATCGGAGATCCTGGCCGTGCTGGACGGCGAGCCGAACCTGACCGCGCGGATGGCGACGGTCGCCTCGATGCTGGCGGACGGGTTCGAGAGCTATTTCTGGACCGGATTCTACGTCGTCGATCCCGGCAAGCCGAACGAGCTGGTGGTCGGGCCGTATCAGGGGACGCTGGGGTGCCTGCGCATCCCGTTCGGCCGCGGCGTCTGCGGCGCGGCGGCGGCGACCGGCGAGACGCAGGTCGTGCCCGACGTCCACGCCTTCCCCGGCCACATCGCCTGCGATTCGCGCTCGGCCAGCGAGATCGTCGTGCCGGTCCGAGACGCCTCGGGGGCCCTGATCGCGGTGTTCGACGTGGACGCGACCGAGCCCGCGGCTTTCGACGCCACCGATCAGGAATGGCTGGAGCGAATCCTGGTCAAGGCGTTCGCGGGCGGGAGCGCCTGAAAAAAAGGCGGCCCCGGCGAGGGGACCGGGGCCGACGACGTCCATTGGGGGAGACGCCGCAGTCAGAAACGCGCCGTCACCGTCAGGCGAAAGGCGTGATGGTTGAACTCGTCCGACTGGCGCCGGGTGTCCGTGCCTGACGGATTGACGATGCGGAACGGATTGGTGAGCGGCGCCGTGCCCGGTCCGATCCGCACGACCAGGGGATCGTCCACGTCCAGGGCGGTGTAGAGGTATTCCGCCCCCAGGCTGATGCGGTCGTTGACGGCGTATTCCAGCCCGCCGCCGGCCTGGAAGCCGTCGGCGTCCGACGTGTTGGTCAGGGGGGTGAAGCTGTTGGCGCCGTTGGTGGTGCTGTAGGTTTCTTCCACCTCGGCCATGGCATAGCCGGCGGTCGCATAGGGCAGCCACCGCCCCATCGGCGAGCCGACGCGGACGCGGGCCGAATAGACCGGGCCGTCTATGCCGCGGGCGAACTGATAGTTGGCCGGGGTGATGCTGAAGGCCGTGGTGTGATCCCGGCCCGTCATGCTCGCCGCTTCTCCCAGCACGCCGAAGATGAAGCCGCCGACGGCCCAGTCCCAGCCGATACGGCCGGCCACTGCGCTGGCGACCTCGTCGTCGTCCTGGCACCCGCCGTCGAAATTGTTGGCGTTCGCCTTGCCGCCGCAGAAACCGGCGGACTGCGTCGGCGAGGAGGAAAAGGCGTCCGCACCGCCGCTGGTGCGGACGGTGTCGCCGAACGTGCCGTTCTGATCGGTGTCGAACAAGGTGATCTCGCCCTCGTCGTCGTCGACGACGTCCCCGCCGACGGCGAAGGTGACGTAGGGACCGGTCCAGTCCTGCGCCGACGCCACGCCGGCGGCGGATACGGAGCCGGCGATCAGGATCGCCGCGATCGTGGTGTGTCTGGTCATGTAGGAGGCCTCCCTGCCCGTGGTCCTGACCGAGCTACGGGAGGCGACGCAGACCGGATGCGGTTCGGTGGACGAAGTTCCGCGAACGGCGTCGGATCGGCCGCATCGCGCGGGAATGAAACTGCACTGGCCTCGCGGCGTCGCCTCCGCCACAAAGCCGGTGAAGGAGCACCACATGGAACGTGGCGTCGTCGTCATCACCGGGGGGCAGGGCGTGCTGGGGTCGGCGGCGGCCGGGCTGGCGCGGGAGCAGGGCTGGACCGTCGCCCTGATCGACCATGAGCCGGGCGACGCGCGCGAGCCGGGCCTGATGACGATCGGCGGGATCGATCTGACCGATCCGGCGCAGGCGAAGGCGGCGATGGACAAGGCGGGTGAGGCGCTGGGCGGGATCGACGCCCTGCTGAACGTCGCCGGCGGCTTCGTCTGGCAGAAGACCGAGGCCGACGATCCGGCGCACGAGAAGATGTTCCGGCTGAACGTGCTCACCTGCCTGCACGCCACGCGCGCCGCCCTGCCGTGGCTGCGGAAGAGCCCCGAGGGGCGCATCGTCAACGTCGGCGCTGCCGGCGCCCTGAAGGCCGAGGCCGGAATGGGCGCCTATGCGGCGTCCAAGTCGGGCGTGCATCGCCTGACCGAGGCGCTGGCGAGGGAACTTCAGGACTGCTGCGTCACGGTGAACGCCGTGCTGCCCTCGATCCTGGACACGCCCCAGAACCGCAAGGACATGCCCGACGCCGATCCGAAGGACTGGGTCGCGCCGCGCGATCTGGCGGCGGTGATGCTGTTCCTGGCCTCGCCCGAGGCGCGGGCCGTGCGCGGCGCCCTGGTGCCCGTGACCGGGCGGGTGTGAGCCTGATGCGGGCGCGCAGCGTCCTGTTCCTTCCCGCCTCCAACCCGCGCGCGGTGGAGAAGGCGCGGACGCTCGACTGCGATGTGGCCATTCTGGATCTGGAGGACGCCGTCGCGCCGGAGATGAAGGCGGAAGCCCGGGCGGCCGCCGTCGAGGCGGTGCGGGCCGGCGGCTTCGGGCCGAGGCTGGGCGTCCGCGTCAACGGCGAGGGCACGCCGTGGCATGCCGACGATCTGGAGTCGCTGAGAGAGGCCGGGTGCGGACTGATCGTCCTGCCCAAGGTCGAGGCCGCGGCCCCGGTGGTGCGCGCCGTCGGCGCGGCGACCGGCGCACGTCTGTGGGCCATGATCGAGACGCCGGCGGCCCTGTTCCGCCTGCCGGAGATCGCGGGCGCGCATCCGGCGCTGCAGGCGCTCATGCTGGGCGTCAATGATCTGGCGGCGACGCTGGGCACGGGGCCGAGCGAAGATCGGGAGCCGCTGAAGCCTTGGCTGGCCGCGGTGGTCGCGGCCGCCCGCATGGGCGGCATCGCGGCGATCGACGGGGTCTTCAACCGGTTCCACGACGACGAGGGGTTCGCCCGCGAATGCGCCCAGGGCGCGCTCCACGGCTTCGACGGCAAGAGCCTGATCCATCCGCGCCAGATCGCGGGCGCCAACGCCGCGTTCAGCCCGTCCGCCGAAGCGTTGGCCCGCGCGCGGACGATCGTCGAGGCCTTCGAGGCGCCGGACGCCACGGGCAGGGGCGCCGTGTCGCTGGACGGCGAGATGGTCGAGCGCCTGCACCTCGACGCCGCCCGCCGGACGCTGGCCCGGGCGGGGGAGTGAGCCCGCCGGAGCCCGCCTGGGCCTGCACGCCCGGCCTGCTGGGTCTGGCGCATCGCCGCGCGCTTCTGCCCGAACACGCCTTCCGCGCCCTGCCGGGGCCGGACGTCAGGGCGGTGCTGGGGTGGGGCATGAAGCGGTCGTCGGCCGCCGGCCGGGCGTGGTCGCGGCTGACCGGGCTGCCCTACATCTCGCTGGAGGACGGCTTTCTTCGGTCCGTCGGACTGGGCGAGGCGGGGACGCCGTCCATGTCGCTGATCGTCGATCCTTTGGGCGCATACTACGACGCCTCGCGGGCCTCGGGGATCGAAGAGACCATCGCCGCTGAGCCGACGGCGCCCGAACGCGCGTGCGCCCGCGCGCTGATGGAGGCCGCCGTCGCCCACGGTCTGTCGAAGACCAATCTCGGCCGGCCGCTGGACCCCTCGATCCTGAAGCCGGGACGGCGCATCCTGATCGTGGACCAGACGGCGGGCGACGCCTCGATCCCCCTGGGGCATGCCGGGCCGTGGAGCTTCGCCCGCATGCTGGCGGCCGCGCGTCAGGACGAGCCGGACGCCCAACTGATCGTGAAGCGCCATCCGGCCGTCGCCGCCGGGTTGAAGCGCGGCTGTCTGGATCTGTCGGACGCGCGCGATCTGACGGTCGCGGACGACGTGCGCGCCGCCGACCTGCTGGACGCGGTGGACGCGGTCTACGTCGTGACCAGCGGCCTGGGGTTCGAAGCGCTGTGGCGGCGGCTGCCCGTCCGGGTCTTCGGCGCCCCCTTCTATGCCGGGTGGGAGCTGACTCAGGACGACGTGACGCCGCCGCGCCGCGGCGTGCCGCGCTCGATAGAGGACGTGGTCCACGCGGCGATGATCGCCCACTGCCGCTGGGTCGATCCGGTGACGGGCGAGGCCTGCACGCCGGAGGAAGGGGTCGATCGCCTCGCCGCCCTGACGCGCCGCGCCCGGCGGCTGGAGGGGCGGTGGCACGCGGTCGGATTCACCCCGCCGAAGCGGGCGGCGGTGCTGCGGTTGATGAACAGTCCGCCAGCTCTCCCTCTCCCGGCGGGAGAGGGCTTGAGGCTCGCAGAGCGAAGCGATGCGCCAGCCGAAAGGGAGAGGGGCTACCGTGCGACGCGGGTCGCCGCCGAACCCCTCTCCCTTTCGCGTTTCCAATCGCTTCGCTCTTGGACGCTCAAGCCCTCTCCCGCCGGGAGAGGGATCAGATTTCACCCCTCGGCCGCGTCCGCCCTGTCCGCCGCCGCGTCGGACGGGGGACGCGTGCTGGTCTGGGCGGGGCGGGAGCCGGAAGGGCTGGCGTGGCAGGCGCAGGCCGCCGGCGTCGCCCTGTGGCGGATGGAGGACGGGTTCCTGCGGTCTCGGGGTCTGGGCTCGGACTTCACGCCGGCGCTGTCGGCGGTGCTGGACGGGACGGGCGTCCATTACGATCCGTCGGCGCCGTCGGATCTGGAGACGCTGATCCAGCGGGGCGTCTCCGCCGCCGACCGGGCGCGGGGCGCGCGGCTGCGGCAGCGGATCGTCGCGGCGGGGCTGAGCAAGTACAATCTGGGCGGCGCGCCGACCCCGGACTGGCCGACGGACCGGGAGCGCATCCTGGTGCTGGGGCAGGTCGAGGACGACCGGTCGGTGGTGCTGGGCTGCGACACGATCCGCACCAACGCGGCCCTGCTCGCCGAGGTGCGTCGCAGGAATCCCGACGCCTTCCTGGTCTGGCGGGATCATCCGGACGTGCGCGCGGGCAACCGGGTCGGCGCCCTGCCGCACGAGGCCGCCGCATTGGCCGACGCGCGGGCCGACGATCTGGACGTGATCGCCTGCCTGGAGGCGGCGGACGCCGTCGCCGTGATGACTTCCACCGCAGGGTTCGAGGCCCTGATGCGGGGCAAGCGCGTGCTGACGTTCGGGCGGCCCTTCTATGCCGGGTGGGGCCTGACCGAGGACGCCCTGCCGATCCCACGCCGGACGGCCCGGCCGACGGTGGACGATCTGGTGGCGGCGGCGCTGATCCTGCATCCGCTGTACGTCGCGCCGAACGGCGTGCCCTGCGAGGCGGAGGACGTCGTAGCCGCGCTGGAAGCGGCCCCTGAGCCGCGTCGCCGGTCGCGGATCATGCGGGCGCTCACGACCGCCCTCGACCGGCGTCGACCACCGGCCTATTGAACGTCCTGAAAGACAACGAAGGTCGGCGGGGGCCGCCTCAGGGAAGACATGACCGCATCCGTCATCGCCGCCACCGGCCTGTTCACGCCGGACCAATCGATCACCAACGAAGAACTGGTCGCCGCCTACAACGCTTGGGCCGAGCGCTGGAACGCCCAGCACGCCGACCGCATCGCGTCGGGTGAGCTGGAGGCGCTGACGCCGTCGTCGGTCGAGTTCATCGAGAAGGCGTCGGGCATCAAGCAGCGGTTCGTGCTGGACAAGGCCGGCATCCTGGACCCCGCCCGCATGGTCCCGCACCTGCCGGAGCGGTCGAACGACGAGCTGTCGATCCTGGCCGAGATGGCGGTGAAGGCGGCGCAGCAGGCGATCGCCGCTTGGGGCAAGCCGGTCGGCGAGATCGGCGCCGTCATCTGCGCCGCGTCCAACATGCAGCGCCCCTATCCGGCCATGGCCATCGAGGTGCAGCAGGCGCTGGGGATCGAGGGCTTCGCCTTCGACATGAACGTGGCCTGTTCCAGCGCGACGTTCGGCATCAAGACGGCGGCGGACTTCATCGCTTCGGGCTCGACCAAGGCCGTGCTGATGGTCAATCCGGAGATCTGCTCGGCCCACCTGAACTTCATGGACCGCGACAGCCACTTCATCTTCGGCGACGTCGCCACCGCCGTGATCGTGGAAAGCGCCGACACCGCCGGGCCCGGCGGCTGGGAGATTCTGGGCACGCGGCTGAAGACCGTGTTCTCCAACAACATCCGCAACAATTTCGGGTTCCTGAACCGCGCCGCGCGGGAGGACGCCCAGGCCGTCTCGGACCCGTCGCCGCTGAACGACGGGAAGACCGACAAGATGTTCGTCCAGCAGGGGCGCAAGGTCTTCAAGGACGTGGTGCCGATGGTCTCCGACATGATCGTGGGCCACGCCCGCGACCTGGGGCTTGAGCCGACGGCGCTGAAGCGCCTGTGGCTGCACCAGGCCAACATCAACATGAACGAGATGATCGGCCGCAAGGTGCTGGGCCGCGACCCGTCGCCGGAAGAGAACGTGATCATCCTGGACGACTACGCCAACACCTCGTCGGCCGGGTCGATCATCGCCTTCCACCTGCGCCAAGGGGGCTTCGACGCGGGCGAGGTCGGCCTGATCTGCAGTTTCGGCGCGGGCTATTCGGCGGGCACGGTGTTCGTGCGCCGGCGCTGACCGTTCACGATTTCGCGCTCACGCTTGCACCCGACAGGCGTTTTTGCGAACGGTTCCTCGTCGAGAACAAGGGGGAACCCGAATGGCTCAGACGGCCCGCAGTGCGCCCGTGAACGATCCGCTGGTGTGGGACATGGCCGAGGTGCTCAAGCGCTTCGGCGGTTCCGCGCACCAGACCGTGGTCATCGACTGCGTGGTGGCCATGCGACGACAGAGGGGCGAGGAGGTGCGCAAGCCCGACCTCGCCGCCCGGATCGTGGAACTGCTCGAGACCTGCCGCGACTTCTTCGTCCGCCCGTTCGGCGAGGGCTCCCAGCGCTGGGCCCTGGCGCCGGGTCTGGCGGTGTGACCTCTCCGCCATGAAGAAAGGGCGCGCCCTTGCAAGCGCGCCCTCCCTGACGATCCTGGATCGCGCGATCAGAACTTGCGCACGTAGCCCAGCGACCAGACGTCGGCTTCGCCGCCGTCGTTGGTGAAGTCGCGACGGGTCCAGTCGGCGCGGATGCCGTTGCGGCCGTCGAACGACCAGTTGGCGCCGACGCCGTAGTTCCAGCTCTCGCCGGACTCGCTGGCCGAGACGCCTGCGGCCGAGGCCTCGATCTCGGTCGTGCCGTAGCCGGCGCGGCCGAACAGTTCGAAGTTCGGCGAGATCGGCAGGATGCCGACGGCGTAGACGGCCGCGTCGTACTCATGCTCGACGTTTGCGGTTACGCCCCCGCCCAGATCGACGTCCTCGTCGGCGACGCCGAACGAGGCTTCGCCTTCGACGGCGAAGTTCGGGTTGAACTTGTAGCCCAGACGGCCCGTCACGGCGCCCAGCTCGACCTCTTCGGCCTCGATCTGGGAATAGCCCACCGAGCCGTAGACGTTGGACGCGTCCTGCGCCATCGCCGGGGCGGCGAACAGAGCCGCGGCGGCGGTCGAAAGAAGAAAGACGTTACGCATTGTTTCATCACTCCATGGATGCGGCGATTTCTTCGATCGCCGAGCCCCATCCAGCGGAGAACTAAATAGGATGACCCGTCGTCCGTTCCACATTGCCTTTTCTACATGTTTTTCGATGTTGAGAACTTGGCACAGTCGGCGTTACGCCAATCTCGGCGGGATGTTGTCTAAATCGGGGCGACGGATTACCTTGTGCTCATCCTCATCGACGGAGTTCGCCATGATCCGCCCGGCCGCCCTGATCGCCTTGTCCGCTCTGACGCTCGCCGCGTGCGGCGAGACGGCGGAGGAGCCGGCCTCCGCGCCCTCCGTGCAGCCGGGGGCCGAGGCGCCCGCCACGACCGCGCCCGCGCCGGCTTCGACCCGCGCCGTCGCGCTGGACCCGGAGGGGCTGCGCCTGGTGGACCGGCAGTCGGGATCGACCGCGACCCTGCCGTTCGGCCAGCCGGCCGAGCAGGTCGCCGCCATGGTGGGCGCGGCCATGTCCGGCGCCCCGGCCGAGCGCGGCACGAACTCCGAATGCGGGGCCGGGCCGCTGGATTACGCCACCTGGAACGGCCTGACCCTGTGGTTCCAGAACGGCGCCTTCGCCGGCTGGGCCGTGAACGCCGCCGGTCCCACGATGATGAGCGGCGTCGGCGTCGGCTCCTCCCGCGCGGACCTGGAGGGCGCGCACGTGATCGAGGTCGAGGAAACGACGCTGGGGCCCGAGTTCAGCTTCGGCGGGGTGTACGGCATTCTGGAAGACGGCCGGGTCTCGAACCTTTGGGCCGGGGTAAGCTGCAACTTCAGATGACGGGGCTCAGAGACGAAACGGCATGTCCATCTTGTGGAGTGCGTCCTCGTCGCCGAACATGACTTGTCCGTCTTTTGTCCTGCGCGTTGTCCGTGTTGAGGCGGAGCGTCCGTCGGCGGTCTACCGATCCTTCTCGCGCGCCTCGCCGCCCCGAGCGACCAGCGCCGCCTGCGCCGCCGCCAGCCTGGCGATCGGCACGCGATAGGGGCTGCAGCTGACGTAATCCAGGCCCGCGCCCTCGCAGAAGGCGATCGAGGCCGGGTCGCCGCCGTGCTCGCCGCAGATGCCCAGCTTGACGTCCGCCCGCTCGGCCCGGCCGCGCTCGGCGGCGATCTTGATCAGGTCGCCGACGCCGTCCTGATCCAGCCGCACGAACGGGTCGGCCTCGAAGATGCCCTTGTCGAGATAGGCCTGAAGGAACCGGCCACTGTCGTCGCGGCTGATGCCGAACGTCGTCTGCGTCAGGTCGTTGGTGCCGAAGCTGAAGAACTGGGCGTGCTGCGCCAGGTCGCCGGCCCGCAGCGCCGCGCGCGGCAGCTCGATCATGGTCCCCACCAGATACTCGACCCGGTCGCCGGCCTCGGCGAAGACCGCCTCGGCCACCCGGTCGGTCAGCTCGCGCAGGAATTTCATCTCCGGACCCATGGCGACCAGCGGGTGCATGATCTCCGGGATCGGCGCGGTGCCCGACGACGCCTTCACCTCCAGCGCCGCCTCCAGCACCGCCCGCACCTGCATCTCGTAAATCTCGGGATAGGCGACGCCCAGCCGGCAGCCGCGATGGCCCAGCATGGGGTTGGTCTCATGCAGGTCACGGGCCCGCTTCTTCAGCTTGCCGGCGTCCAGCCCCTGCGACGCCGCCAGGGCGTCGATCTCCGCCTCCGTGTGCGGGATGAACTCGTGCAGCGGCGGGTCCAGCAGGCGCACCGTCACCGGCAGGCCGGTCATGATGGTGAACAGTTCGACGAAGTCCGCCTTCTGGAACGGCGCGATCTTGGCCAGGGCCTGACGCCGCCCCGCCTCGTCGTCGGCCAGGATCATCTCGCGCACCGCGGCGATGCGGGTGTCGTCGAAGAACATGTGCTCGGTGCGGCACAGGCCGATGCCCTCGGCCCCGAAGCCGCGCGCGGTGCGGGCGTCCAGCGGCGTCTCGGCGTTGGCCCGCACCTTCAGGCGGCGCACCTGATCGGCCCAGGCCATCAGGGTCTGGAAGTCGCCCGTCAGCTCCGGCTCGATCATGGGGACCGCGCCCTCCATGACCTCGCCCTTGGAGCCGTCGATGGTGATGACCTCGCCGGCCTTGAAGGTGCGGCCGCGGGCCGTGAAGGTCTGGGCCTTTTCGTCGATGTGGATTTCGCCCGCGCCCGAGACGCAGGGGCGGCCCATGCCGCGCGCCACCACCGCCGCGTGGCTGGTCATGCCGCCGCGCGCCGTGACGATGCCGCGCGCCGCGTGCATGCCGTGGATGTCTTCCGGGCTGGTCTCCTCGCGGACCAGGATGACGGCCTCGCCGTGTTCGGCCAGACGCTCGGCCTCGTCGGCGTCGAAGGTGACCTTGCCGGTCGCCGCGCCGGGGCTGGCGGGCAGGCCGGCGGCCACCACCTTGCGCTCGGCGTTCGGGTCCAGCGTCGGATGCAGTAGCTGGTCCAGCGCCGACGGCTCGACCCGCGACACCGCCTCTTCCTGCGAGATGACGCCCTCGGCCGCCAGATCCACCGCGATCTTCAACGCCGACTTGGCGGTGCGTTTGCCGTTGCGGGTCTGCAGCATCCACAGCCGGCCCTGTTCGACCGTGAATTCAATATCTTGCATGTCGCGATAGTGGGCTTCCAGCCGCCCGACGACGTCGACGAACTGAGCGAACACCTTGGGCATCGCCTCTTCCATAGAGGGCTTGGTCTCGCCCATCTCCTCGCGCCCGGCCTTGGTCAGCGACTGCGGCGTGCGGATGCCCGCCACCACGTCCTCGCCCTGGGCGTTGATCAGGAACTCGCCGTACAGCTTCGCCTCGCCCGTCGACGGATTGCGGGTGAAGGCCACGCCCGTCGCCGACGTCTCGCCCATGTTACCGAACACCATGGACTGGACGTTCACCGCCGTGCCCCAGCTCTCGGGGATGTCGTGCATGCGGCGATAGAATTTGGCCCGGTCGTTCATCCAGCTGGCGAACACCGCGCCGACCGCGCCCCACAACTGGTCGTGCGGATCCTGCGGGAAGGGCGACCCCAGCCGGTCCTCGACCACGCGCTTGTAGTCCCCCACCACCTTCTCCCAGTCGCCTGCCGACAGGTCGGTGTCGACGGTCACGCCAAGGCGATCCTTGTGGTCGTCCAGCACCTCTTCGAAGTCGTCGTGGCTGAGGCCCAGCACCACGTTCGAATACATGGTGATGAAGCGGCGATAGCTGTCGAAAGCGAAGCGACGGTCGCCCGACAGGGCCGCCAGCCCCTCCACCGTCCGGTCGTTCAGGCCCAGGTTCAGGACCGTGTCCATCATCCCCGGCATCGACGCCCGCGCGCCGGAGCGGACCGAGACCAGCAGCGGGTTCGACGCGTCGCCGAACGTCTTGCCGACGATCCCCTCGACCTGGGCCAGCCCGGCCTTCACCTGATCCGCCAGATCGGCCGGATAAGACTGGCCGTTGGAATAGTAGTGGACGCAGGCCTCGGTCGTGATCGTGAAGCCCGGCGGCACCGGCAGGCCCAGCGACGACATCTCCGCCAGGTTGGCGCCCTTGCCGCCCAGCAGGTTCTTCATCGACGCGTCGCCGTCGGCGGATCCTCCGCCGAAGCCGTAGACCCACTTCGTCATCCGTCAGCCCCTGAAGCTTGTTTGGGTCTGACTAACGCGCGTCGGCGGGGAAGGGTAGGGCGCGGATGAAACATCGCGTGAGGGGATCCTCGCACGGAGCGTGCACCGCCCATGCGTCCCTCTCCCGGCGGGAGAGGGCTTGAGCGTCCGAGAGCCTGGAGGGCGATCGGTTTTGCGCGAAAGGGTGAGGGGCTCCCTTTCGACAGTCGCCCCTCACCCTTTCGGCTTGGCGCATCGCTGACGCTCTGCGAGCCTCAAGCCCTCTCCCGCAGGGAGAGGTTGCGGCGCCTTGGGTCGGGAAGTCGTGACGACTTCTCCCGTCTTTCCTCGCTCTTTCAACGCGCTGCGTTTTTCCATCCGCGACTTTCCGACGTCGGTTTGGGCGTGGGGCAGCATCTGGGGGTTCCGTCGCGGGGGAGGGCGCAAGGCCTTGCGAGCTTGTCGCGGCGGGAGCGGTTCGAGCGGGGGCTGCGTCGGGAACTCCTATGTTCCTGAGCGGCCGGTGCTTCGGCCCTGACGGGCGTT
>JAESFW010000378.1_pt1 | contig 23002 bp, 18 predicted proteins | sample 9269481 | NCBI WGS metagenome assembly JAESFW01 (sample SAMN14515350, study PRJNA621654) | algae metagenome | isolation source: Lyngbya sp. HA4199-MV5 and co-occurring heterotrophs from soil with... | place: USA: Ahupuaa O Kahana State Park, Hawaii | collected 2009-07-21
AAGAGCTTGTTGGTGGCTATTGGTCTGGTGATCACCTCTTCCCATCCCGAACAGAGAAGTTAAGCCCGGATCCGCCGATGATACTTGGTTCAAACCCGGTAAAGTAGGTAGCCGCCACAATTATTAAACTAAAAAGCATCCCCTTAAAGGATGCTTTTTTTGCGTTTACGCTGCCAGGATGGCAGGATTTCAAATAGGATTAAACCTAGTTGACCCCTCGATTCCGGCGCTTTTCGAGCATAGACTTTTGCAAAATCTTGCAGAAATATTTTGCAAAACACTGCAGCATTTATTCTTTTTCCTATATTTGTGCCTGTAACTGTCGCAAGGCAACAATCAACTATGAAATTATTCAATACTATTTGGTGGTGGCGTACTTATCCTTCCAAGATGGACAAGTAAGGCTATTGCATGGTATAGAATCAAAATATACTTCAAACGGCTCGCTGTTCATCTGACAGCGAGCCGTTTTTTTATACACTTTACATTACAACTTGAAATGAAAACCCTGGACAAGACTTATCAGATTACCACACGCCACAAAAAGCTTCTGGCCGATACGCTGACGCCCGTTTCGATCTATTTGAAGCTTCGGGACCGCTTCGTCAATACCATATTGCTCGAAAGCTCCGATTATCATGGCAACGAGAACTCATTTACATACATCTGCTGCGATCCGATTGCTTCTTTCAAACTGAACAATAGCAAAGTAACCCAGAAGTTTCCGGATGGCTCGGAGGCCAATTTCGAGCTGACCAACCGCAAGGACGCCGTTCAGGCATTGTACGGGTTCGCGCAGAGCTTTGTTTCAGAAAAAAGCAAGTTTCCATTCATTACAAACGGCCTCTTCGGTCACATGACCTACGACGCGGTGACCTATTTCGAGGATATCGAAATACAGCCGACCAACGCCGAAACCGAAATCGACCAGATATTCTACCAGGTTTACCGATATGTCATCGCCATTAACCATTTCAAAAACGAGCTTTACATTTTTGAACACCAATACGGCGAGACAACACAAGAAGGTGGCATCGATCAGATTGAGGTGCTGATCAAGAACCGGAACTTCCCTCAATACGGTTTCAGCGTTACAGCCGAAGAAACTTCGAACGTCACAGACGATGAAATGCGGAAAGTGATCCAGAGAGGGATCGACCACTGCCTCCGGGGCGATGTATTCCAGATCGTTCCTTCCCGTCGTTTCAGCCGCAAATTCCAGGGCGACGAGTTCAATGTATACCGTGCCTTGCGCTCTATTAACCCTTCGCCTTACCTCTTCTACTTCGATTACGGCAATTACAAGATCTTCGGATCGTCCCCTGAAAAACAGATATTCATCAAAAACGGCCAGGCCGAAATCCACCCTATCGCCGGCACATTCCGCCGCACAGGCGACGACCAGGCCGATGCAGAAGCTGCACAAGCGCTGCTGGAAGACCCCAAAGAGACCGCTGAGCACGTGATGTTGGTCGATCTGGCACGTAATGACCTGAGCCGGAGCTGCGATGCCGTAAAAGTCACGAATTACAAGGAAGTGCAATACTACTCGCACGTAATCCACCTCGTTTCGAAAGTCGTCGGGAAAATGAACAAAGACGTGAACCCGCTGCAACTCGTGGCCGACACGTTCCCCGCAGGTACCTTATCGGGCGCGCCCAAGCACAATGCGATGAAACTCATTGACCAAATGGAGTCGAGCAACCGCAGCATTTACGGCGGAGCCATCGGCTTTATGGACTTCAATGGCGATTTCAACCACGCGATCGCGATCCGGACGTTCCTCGCCAAGGATAATACGCTTTTCTTCCGCGCGGGAATGGGCGTAGTGGCGAAGTCGAATGTCGAAAGCGAATTGCAGGAGATCAACAGCAAGCTGGCGGCATTGCGTCAGGCTATCAAGGTTGCAGAAGAGCTCTAAGCCGAAACAGCGATGTCGCAGATCAAAATATATGGCCTCAAATCTTCGCTGTACGCGATCCGGGAGCAGTTGTCCGACACGTTGCACAGCTGCATCGTAGAAGCCTTTCAGTACCCGCAAAACAAGCGTGCACACAGGTTCTTTTACCTCGACGAAGGTGATTTCTTTTACCCCGAAGGCAGAAGCGAACGCTATACGATCATCGAAATAGCCCTGTTCGAGGGCCGTTCGGTCGAAGCGAAGAAGCATTTGTACCGCCTGATCTTCCGGAAATTCGAGGAAGCGCTCGGTATCGCGCCCAACGACGTGGAAATTACGCTCACCGAAACGCCGCCGCACAACTGGGGCATTCGCGGAAAAGCAGGGGACGAGTTGGTCCTGGATTATAAAATTGCCGTTTAAACGATTTGAAATTTACCGTCCAAATGAAAATACTAGTTCTCGACAATTACGATTCTTTCACCTACAACCTCGTGTATATCCTCCGCGAGCTGCACGACCAGGTGGACATTTACCGGAACGATAAAATCGCGCTGGAAGACGTCGGAAATTACGACAAGATCCTTCTTTCGCCCGGTCCGGGTATTCCTTCCGAGGCAGGCATTATGCACGAAGTAATCCGCGAATACGGGGCTTCCAAAAGCATCCTCGGCATTTGCCTCGGACATCAGGGCATAGGGGAGGTTTACGGCGCTACATTGGAGAATATGACCGACGTGCTGCACGGCATTGCCGACACGGCCATCGTTACCGACGCCAGCGAGCGCATTTTCAAGGGCCTGCCTACCCATATCAAAGTCGGCCGGTACCATTCGTGGACTGTGATTCCCGAAACATTCACCGACGACCTGACCATCACCGCCGTGGATGAAAAGGGCCGTGTAATGGGGCTTTCGCACAAAAAATACGACGTGAAAGGGCTCCAATTCCACCCTGAATCTGTTTTAACCGAACACGGCAAGGAAATGCTGCAAAACTGGTTGCAAATCTGACCTTCTCATTGAACTAAACACCACCTTACCCGACGATATTAGCAATTAAAAACTGTCATGAAACACATTCTTAGCCATCTTTTTGAATACAAAGTCCTCGATAAATCGCAAGCCAAAGACGTTTTGATGGGTATTGGAACCGGGAAATATTCCAATTCCGAAATTGCTTCATTTTTAACTACTTATGCCATGCGCAGCATTACCGTGGAAGAGCTGGAAGGCTTCCGCGACGGCTTGCTCGAACTCTGCCTGTCGGTGGATTTGTCGGCATACGACCCGATCGACGTTTGCGGAACGGGAGGCGATGGTAAGGACACGTTCAATATTTCGACATTGTCGTGTTTTGTGGTGGCAGGGGCAGGCCAAAAGGTGGCGAAGCATGGCAACCACGGCGTGTCGTCGATGTGCGGGTCCTCCACCGTACTGGAATACCTGGGCGCGAAGTTTACGAATGAAAAGGACTACCTGGAAAGGAAGATCGACCAGGCCGGCGTGTGCTTTTTGCATGCCCCTCTTTTTCACCCGGCTATGAAGAATGTGGCGCCGGTAAGAAAGGAATTGGGTGTGAAAACGTTCTTCAATATGCTCGGTCCGATGGTGAATCCGGTATCGCCGAAAAAACAGCTTGTGGGCGTATTTAGTCTTGAATTAGCGCGTCTTTTTGCTTATCTTTACCAACAAACGGATAAGCAATTTCTGGTTCTTCACGCATTAGACGGCTACGACGAAGTGTCATTGACAGGTGCTTTTAAGGTTATCACCGCTCATTCCGAGCAAGTTCTTACCCCCTCTCATCTAGGGCTTCAAACTTTGCGCGCCGAAGATTTATCCGGTGGCGTTACGGTGGAAGAGTCCGCCCGGATTTTTATGAATGTTTTGAACGATTCGGCAACGCCTTCGCAAAAGCAGGCGGTGCTGGCCAATGCGGCGATGGCGCTCTATTGTGCCAATCCGGCATTGTCGCTGACCGACGCCGTGGAAACGGCCCGGGAGTCGCTCGAAAGCAAGAAAGCGTTGGCCGCTTTCAAAAAATTGATCGAAGAATAGTTAGCGGGGAAGCATTTCTCCCTTTTTATAATTGCAGTTACAGCATTTTTAGATGAATATTTTAGAAAAAATTATCGCCCGCAAGCAGGAAGAAATCAGCGAATCGAAAAAGCAGCGGTCCGTTTCCGATCTGGAAAAGGAGCCATTGTTCTCGCGCCCAACGGCTTCACTCGCAGCGGCGCTAAGGTCATCTACTTCACCCCGCATTATCTCGGAATTCAAACGGAAATCCCCTTCTAAAGGCATTATCAATGCCGATGTGAAGCCGGAGATCGTCACGAAGGATTATGTCAATGCAGGCGCCGCGGGGCTTTCGGTACTGACCGATATCGACTTTTTCGGCGGCTCATTTGCCGATTTCCTCGCAGCAAGGGAGGCTAATCCGCAAATCCCGATGCTCCGGAAAGATTTCATCGTGGACGAATACCAGCTTTTCGAGGCGAAATCCATCGGTGCGGACGTGATCCTGCTGATCGCGGCGAACCTGACACCCGTACAGGTGGCTTCTTTGAGCAAAAGGGCACACGACCTCGGCCTGGAAGTGCTGCTGGAAGTCCATAATGCGGAAGAACTGGCTATAAGTGTAGGCGAGCATATCGACATCGTCGGCGTTAATAACCGCAATTTGAAAACCTTTGAAACCTCCATCGAAACGTCGGTCGAGCTCAGCGAGCTGATTCCGACGCAGTTTGTGAAGATTTCGGAGAGCGGGCTGAAAGATGCCGAAACCATTGTGAGGCTGTATCAACACGGCTACAAAGGCTTTTTGATCGGAGAGACATTTATGAAAACTGTAAACCCCGGAGCCGCACTTGCAGGTTTGCAACAAGACTTAACTCAACATAGCAATTTAAATCCTCTGGTTCTATGAAAATTAAAGTTTGCGGATTGCGCCAGCAAGGCAACATTGAGCAGGTAGTAGCCTTACAGCCCAATTTTATAGGGTTTATTTTCTATGAAAAGTCACCGCGTTTTGTGGGTGAGGAATTGAATGAGGAATACATCCGCAGCATTCCTCAGAGCATCAAAAAGGTAGGTGTTTTCGTGAATGCAAATCCCGGCCATATCCTGAATATGGTCAAAAAATACGACCTGCAATATGTGCAGCTCCACGGCAACGAAATGCCGGACATTTGCCGCAGCATTCGCCAGAAAGGGGTAAGCGTGATCAAAGCATTCTCGATCGACGAGAAATTCAACTTTGCCATGCTGAACAACTACAAATCGTTTTGCGACCTGTTTTTGTTCGATACCAAAGGCGAAAACCCCGGCGGCAACGGCACCGCATTCGACTGGAAACTGCTGAGCAAATACGATAACGAAAAGCCATTCCTCCTCAGCGGCGGCATCGGGCTCGACAATATCGAAGAGATCATTACATTATCCCAGACGCTCCCTATTTACGGCATCGACGTCAACAGCAAGTTTGAAACCGAGCCGGCCGTGAAGGACATCCCCAAGCTGGAAGAGTTGTTTAGTTTAGTTCGCGTAAAAGAACAAGAAGAAGCGGAAGCTTAATTTTTATGGAATCAATTGCAGAAAAGAAGTCGTATCAGGTAAATGACCGCGGTTACTATGGCACCTTCGGGGGCGCATTCATTCCTGAAATGCTGTACCCGAATGTTGAAGAACTGCGTGAAAACTACCTGCAAGTAATCGCAGACCCTTCTTTTCAAAAGGAATTCAACGATTTACTACGCCATTACGTAGGCCGTCCTACGCCACTTTACCCGGCAAACCGGCTTTCGGAAAAATACAAAACCAATATTTTCCTCAAAAGGGAGGACCTCTGCCACACCGGCGCGCATAAGGTGAACAACACCATCGGGCAGATCCTGATGGCGCAACGCCTGGGCAAAAAACGCATCGTAGCCGAAACCGGCGCGGGGCAGCACGGCGTGGCCACCGCTACCGTGTGCGCATTGATGAACCTGGAATGCGTCGTATACATGGGCGAGCTCGATATCGAGCGCCAGGCGCCTAACGTGGCGCGCATGAAGATGCTCGGCGCGGAAGTACGCCCGGCTACATGCGGCTCGCGGACGCTGAAAGATGCCACCAACGAGGCCATGCGCCACTGGATCAACAACCCGGTCGATACGCATTATATTATCGGCTCGGTAGTGGGCCCGCACCCTTATCCCGACATGGTAGCGCGCTTCCAGTCGGTTATTTCCGAGGAAATCCGCTGGCAGCTCAAAGAACATACCGGTAAAGAAACCCCTGATTATGTGGTGGCTTGCGTAGGCGGCGGCAGCAATGCGGCGGGTGCATTTTACCACTTCCTCGACGAAGAAAACGTCAAACTCGTAGCCGTGGAAGCGGCAGGGCTGGGACTTACTTCGGGGCATTCGGCCGCGACCGTCGCATTGGGCAAACCTGGTGTATTGCACGGCAGCCGTACCATCCTGATGCAAACCGAAGACGGCCAGGTGGTGGAACCATTTTCTATCTCTGCCGGGTTGGATTACCCGGGCATCGGCCCTCAGCACGCATGGCTTGCGGCCAGCGGCCGCGGTACGTTCCTTTCGGCCACCGACGACGAGGCGGTACAGGCCGCATTCGAACTGACGCGCCTCGAAGGCATTATCCCGGCATTGGAATCTTCGCACGCATTGGCCGTTTTAGGACGCCTGGGCGCTTCGGAGGACGAAACGGTGGTACTGAACCTCTCCGGCCGCGGCGACAAGGATATGGGCACTTATATGAAACACATCGATTAATTCTCACCTCAATACAACATCACATGGCTACATTGACACTGCCAGAGGTTTTCGACCTGCGGTTGAAGATCCAGGAACTGGAAGCAAAGGTAAACTCAGGTGAACTGTCGCTCTTCGAACGTTGCGATATGGAAGACGAGATCCTTGAAATGAAAGAAAAACTGGGCGAATTCGATCGTCTGAAATTCAGCGACGAAGGCGAATGCCTCAACTGCTCGGCCTAGTACCCGTTCCGGATCACCTTAAATCCATACCACATATGCAGAGATTTAAACTCTTCTTGCTTGCTTCCATGGTCCTTTTCAGCACCATGTCATTTGTTTCACCTTCAAATCCGCCTAAAAAAATGCTGCGCCACGTTGTTCTCTTCAAATTCAAGGATTCTGCAACGCCAGCGCAAGTGAAGGAAGTGGAAGACGCATTCCGCAAGCTCCCTTCGAAAATCAAAGAGGTGAAAGGATTTGAATGGGGTACCAACAACAGCCCGGAAGGATTGGCACAAGGTTTCACACACGTGTTTTTCGTGAGCTTCGACAGCGAAGCCGGACGCGAAGTGTACCTGCCTCACCCCGAGCACAAAGCATTTGTAAAAGTCCTGGAACCACACCTGGACAAAGTATTGGTTGTTGATTACTGGACACAAGAATGAACCGCATTGTAAGTCTTTTTCAGAATTTTAATAAAAACGCCGAGACTCCCGGGCTGCTGAACGTGTATTTCACGGCCGGTTTTCCCGAGTTGAACGATACCACCCGCGTATTGCGGGCTTTGCAGGAAGGCGGCGCCGACCTGGTCGAGATTGGAATGCCTTATTCCGATCCCGTGGCCGACGGCGAGACGATCCAGCAAAGCAATGACCGTGCATTGGAAAACGGCATGTCGGTACGCATTTTGTTCGATCAATTGCAAAACATGCGCGAAACGGTAACCGTACCGGTGTTGCTCATGGGTTATATTAACCCCGTATTGCAATATGGAATCGAAGCATTCTGCGCCAAATGCGCCGAAGTAGGGGTGGACGGCTTGATCCTTCCCGATATGCCGATGGACGTGTATCTCGACGAGTACAAATCGATCTTCGACGCACACGGCTTGCTGAACATCTTCCTGGTAACGCCGCAGACTTCGGAAGCGCGCATCAGGCAGATCGACGAAGTGAGCGAAGGTTTCATCTACACCGTTTCCTCGGCCAGCGTTACCGGTTCGAAATCGGGCGTGAGCGGCGACATGGAAGCGTACTTCGAGAAACTCGATGCGATGAACCTCCGCAATCCGCGATTGATCGGTTTTGGAATCAAAGACCACGACACATTCGTGAAAGCTTCGAGCCATGCCGCCGGTGCGATCATCGGAAGCGCGTTCATCCGCGTGTTGCAGCAAAGTACCGATCTCGAAAACGATGTCAAGTCCTTCGTGAAAGAGGTAAAAAACTCTTCTGAGGCCATTCCAGCTTAAAATCGCCGCGAAGCGGCCGATTTTAATTTTCTTCGGATATTCATTTTGTGCAAACAACCTGGCAACGGGTTGTTTGTTTTTTTATACGCCGATTCTGTTCACAAAAGCTACCTATCGTGCTCACAGGCAGAATGCATAAAGGTCTGCTCCCCAATCCAATTTTGAACCTGAATGCAAGCCACTATCAGGTATTCGAAACAATAAAATACAATTTTATGCCAGTAGCGGTGCGTCTGTGATTCTTCCAGAGCTACTCCATCCGGGTTGAAGTACGCTTTAACGAACTCGTGCGCGGTGCCGTTTCGACTCGTACACACTTACCTATCGCTGCAACTTTTCCGCGTACCGCAAGCGAGAGGGTAGGGGAGAAGTCCAACTTGCCGACTTCCGATTTTTCGGCACATTATGGGCAAATGCGCCAGTAATTCGTTATATTTCTTTGTTTTTACCGCGTACAGGCATCCGGTAATTTTTGTATGCCGCGTGCGTTATAAAACTTCACAGTTATACCTAGACCACTATGGCTCCTTTCACTACCTCAATGGAAGGCCTGTTGCTACGCATTCAGGAATACCGTCAGAAATATTACCAGAACCAGTTACTCAAAGGTGCGATCTTCTCAATCGGGCTGCTGCTGACTGTCTTTTTGTTTTTCAACACGATCGAATATTTCGGGCGGTTCAGCTCGGTGGTACGCGGGATGCTGTTTTTCGGCTTCCTGGCTGTGCTGGTGTTTTCCTTCGTGCAATGGGTCGTGCAGCCGCTGATCCATTTGTACGGTCTGAAAAAACCGCTATCCGACGAGCAGGCCGCATTGCAGATCGGGCAGTATTTTCCGGAGGTGGGGGATAAGCTCGTGAACACATTGCAACTACGAAACCTGACGGGAATGCAATCGGACCTGATCGAGGCCAGTATCCGGCAAAAATCCAGTCAGCTGCTGATTGTTCGCTTCTCGGACGCCATTCGTTTTAATGAGAATAAAAAAAGGCTCAAATATGCCGTTTATCCCTTGGCGGCCATTGCGGTGATTTTGCTTTTCAATCCTTCGTTTTTTTCATCGAGTTCGGAACGCATTATCCATTTTCAGAAAAACTACACTTACGCACCATTCTCTTTTGAGTTGCAAAACAAGAGCCTGAAAGCATTTAAGAACGAGGATTTTACATTAAAACTAAAACTTCAAGGTGAAGCGTTGCCATCCGCTGTTTACCTCGTACAGAACGGAACCCGTTTCAAACTGACGCAGGAAAGCGCGAAGGATTTTTCCTACACATTCAAAAACCTCCAGCGTGACGTCGCATTCTCCTTCGACGCGGCCAGCTACGCTTCGGATGAATACCGTATCGTAGTGAACGAGCGACCGTCGCTGCTGTCATTCGATGTAAACCTGCATTATCCCGCGTATCTGAACAAGCCTTCGGAGGGCCTGAACAATGTAGGGAACCTCTCCGTACCGGAAGGGACTACCATCGAGTGGAATTTCAATACTTCTTCTACCAAAGCATTAGCCATCAAATTCGAGAACGATTCGGCATTGTACACTGCGAAGGAAAGCAATGGCGATCATTTTGAGATCCGCCGTACCGTGCGAAAATCGGCACAGTACCAGGTGAACCTGAAAAACGACCAGACGACCAATTCGGATAAGATCGGTTATTTCATCAATGTCATTCCGGACAAATACCCGGTGATGAACCTCGAAAATTTCCAGGATACGACTTTATACAATTACCTCGTGCTGGGCGGTTCGATCAGCGACGACTACGGATTCTCTCAGCTCCGGATGTTCTATTCCGTTAAAAGAGCCAATGAGGACAAGCCTGCGGCGCCGAAGAGCATTCCTATTCCATTTAACAAAACCGTCAATACGCAGAGCTTCTTCTTCCAATGGTATGTAGACAGCCTCAAACTCGCGCCCGGCGACAAGATCGAGTATTATGCCCAGGTGTGGGACAATGATGGCGTAAACGGCGCAAAAAGCGCCCGCTCGCGCTCGATCCAGTTCACGGTACCATCCAAGGATCAGCTCGAAGCGGAAGTGCGTAAATCGGAGCAGGAAACCGAGAACCAGATGCAGTCGGCGATGAAAAAGGCGCAAAGCCTGCAAAAGGATATCGAGAACCTCGACAATCGCCTCAAAAGCAATAAAGAGCTCGATTTTAAAGAACAGAAACAAATCGAGGAAGTACTTCGCAAGCGCGAGGAGCTGATGAAGGAACTGGAGGCATTGAAGGAAAAGCATCAGGACGCGAACGAGAAGGCACGGCAGTTCAACCAGCAAAGCCCCGAGTTGCAGGCGAAGATCGAGCAGTTACAGAAGCTGATGAACGATCTCATGGACGAGGATACCGAGAAGCTGTACAAAGAGCTCAAAAAGCTTTTGGAACAAAAACAGAGCGAACGGATGTCGACCATGCTCGAAAAACTCCGCAACAAGGAGAACAACCTCGAGAAGGAACTGGAAAGGACCATGAAGCTCTTCAAGCAAATGCAGATGGAGCAGAAAATGGAAAACCTCGCCGAAAAACTGAACGACCTTGCCGACAAAGAGGAGCAGCTTGCGGAGAAATCGGAGGAAAACGATAAAAATAAAAACGGCGACGATAAGAAAGGCAAGAACGACGACCTGAAAAAAGAACAGGAAAAAATCCAGGACGACTTCAAAAAGGCTCAGGAGAACAGCAAGGAAATCGAGGAAATGGGCAAGGAGCTCGAACAGGAACTCGATATGCAGAAAGAGGAGCAAAAAAACGCTTCTGAGCAAATGGAACAGAGCAAGCAGCAGCTCGACAAGCAACAGAACCAGAAAGCGTCCCAGTCGCAAAAAAATGCGGCAAAATCGATGAAGAAAATGGCGCAGTCGATGCAGGAGCAGATGGAGTCGGCAGAAATGGAGCAAATGCAGGAAAACCTCGATGCATTGCGTGATATTCTCGAAAACCTGATCACATTATCCTTCGACCAGGAGACATTGATGAAAGACTTCCGCGGCGTGAGCCTTCAAGACCCTCGGTTTGTGAAACTCGGCCAGCAGCAGTTGAAACTGAAAGACGACGCGAAAATCGTTGAGGACAGCCTGTACGCATTGGCCGGCCGGGTGGTGCAGATCCAGTCGTTCATTACCCGCGAGCTGAACGATATGAAATCGTACATGAACGAGAGCGTGAAGAGCATCAAAGACCGGCAGATTAATGTCGCCACTTCGAAGCAGCAGTTTGCCATGACCTCCATGAACAACCTCGCATTAATGCTAAGCGATGTCTTCAACCAGATGCAGCAGCAAATGGCGATGGCCATGCCCGGCGCCGGCAAAGGGAAGAAGGGTAAGCAGAAAGGCCAGCAACCAGGCATGGGCGAAATGCAGGAAAAACTGAACGGGCAGATCAAGCAGCTTGGACAGGGCAAGGAGGGACAGGGGAACCAGTCGGAGCAGCTTGCAAGAATGGCAGCACAGCAGGCCGCGATCCGCAAAATGATCCAGGACCTGATGGAGCAGCAGAAAGGTACCAAGCAAGGCCAGCAAATGGGCAAGGAACTGCAGGAGATCGCCGACAAGATGGACGAAACCGAAACCGACCTTGTGAACAAGCGCGTGACGCCGGAGCTCATCAAGCGCAACCAGGAGATCACGACGCGCTTGCTGGAATCCGAGAAGGCAATGAAGGAGCAGGACGAGGACGAACAACGGAAAGCACAAAGCGCGAAGCAACTGCCCAAACAACCGCCTGCTGCATTCGAAAAATACATCCGTGAGAAGGAGAAGCAAACCGAACTGCTTCGTACGATACCGCCTACATTCTCACCATTCTACAAACGCGAGGTAGACAGCTACTTCCGTAAATACCAGGCCAAGAACTGATCACACGCCCATTTTGTTGGGCTAGGGTAGGGGATAGCGTTAACTCTTTTTAACAGGGGTTTGCAGACGCTATCCCTTGTTTTTCATGTTCTTAATGGTAGACTTCGTAAGTTTGTAAATTATTTACGATCAAATATTTAAATATCGCACACCCGGCACTACTTGTACGGGCGGTGGTGTGCGGCTATAAAACATGGTAAGTTTCTTCTCAGAAGACATTGATTTTAAGGTAGTTAATCCGTTAAAAACCAAAAAATGGATCAAAAACGCCTCAATTTCAGAAGGTTATGAGCTAACACAGCTCAATTACGTATTCTGTTCGGACGAATACCTTCTTGAAATCAACAAGCAGTATCTCGACCACGACTATTTCACTGACATCATTACGTTTGACAATAGTGAGGAAGACAACCAACTGGAAGGGGATATTTACATCAGTGTAGACAGGGTACGCGATAATGCAGCAACGTTCCACACCGATTTTGACACAGAAATGCGCCGTGTGCTCATCCACGGGCTTCTCCACCTCGCGGGGTACGAAGACTCGACTGATGCGCTTAAAACGGCCATGAGGGCTAAAGAAGATGAGTATCTTAGCCTGTTCTAGTTAAATTTCCACGTGGAACACTTTAATTAAAGTGGTTTAACAAGTGAGTAATAATATGTTTCAGGAATATGATGTGATCGTGGTAGGCGCAGGCCATGCAGGATGCGAAGCCGCCGCTGCCGCAGCGACGATGGGTTCGTCGGTGCTGCTGATCACTATGAATATGCACACCATCGCGCAGATGTCGTGCAACCCCGCCATGGGCGGCGTCGCCAAGGGACAGATCGTCCGGGAGATCGACGCGCTCGGCGGACAGTCGGGGATCGTCTCCGACAAAACGATGATCCAGTTTCGGATGCTGAACCTCTCCAAAGGTCCGGCGATGTGGAGCCCCCGATGCCAGAGTGACCGCGTAAGGTTTGCCGAAGAATGGCGGTCCATTCTGGAGAACAATCCGAATGTCGATTTCTGGCAGGACACGGCGAAGAACATCATCGTCGAGGATGGCAAAGCGTGCGGCGTGGTAACAAGCCTCGGTATCGAGATCCGCTCGAAGGCAGTCGTACTAACAAACGGCACCTTCCTGAACGGGCTCATCCATATTGGTGAGAAGAACTTCGGCGGAGGCCGCACCGGAGAAAAATCCGCGACTGGGCTGACCGAGCAACTCGTATCGCTGGGCTTCGAAGCCGGGCGTATGAAGACAGGCACTCCCCCACGCGTGGACGGCCGCTCGCTCGACTACTCCAAAATGGAGGAACAACCCGGCGATGAAAGTCCAGCCAAGTTCTCCTACTCCGACACCAAACCGCTTGCCAAGCAACGCAGCTGCTGGATTACCTATACCAACCAGGAAGTACACGATGTGCTGAAAACCGGATTCGAAAAATCCCCGATGTTCTCGGGACGGATCAAAGGACTCGGCCCCCGGTACTGTCCTTCGGTCGAGGATAAGATCAACCGCTTTGCCGATAAGGACCGTCACCAGATTTTCGTAGAACCGGAAGGGTGGGATACCGTGGAAGTGTATGTCAATGGCTTCTCTACCTCGTTACCCGAAGACGTGCAATATGCCGCGCTTCGGAAAATCCCTGGCTTCGAAAATGCCAAAATGTTCCGCCCCGGCTACGCGATCGAATACGACTATTTCCCGCCTACGCAACTGAAGTCTACCCTCGAAACACACCTGGTGAAGAACCTGTTTTTCGCAGGGCAGATCAACGGAACAACGGGCTACGAAGAAGCAGCCTGCCAGGGATTGATGGCCGGCATCAATGCACACCGGAACGTGAACGATCTCGATCCATTCGTTCTGAAAAGATCGGAAGCTTACATCGGCGTGCTCATCGATGACCTCATTAACAAAGGCACCGAAGAGCCCTACCGCATGTTCACCTCGCGCGCCGAGTATCGCACGTTGCTGCGCCAAGATAATGCCGACTTAAGGCTTACCGAAAAGGGCTACGAAATAGGCCTGGCCAGCGACGAAAGGGTAGAGGCAGTCCGCACGAAAAAACGTGAAACCGAAGAGATCATCGCCAAACTCAGCGCCACCAAACTGACGCCAGATGAGATCAACCCGGCATTGGAAGCGATCGGTACCGCGCCGATCCGCGAGAAAATCGCCATTGCGCAATTGCTCAGGAGGCCGCAGATTTCCATCGACCAGTTGCTTGACGCGAGCCCGGTAGTAACCGAATTGCTCGCCGAATATGGTATCGATTCCGTGCAGCAGGCGGAGATCAATTTGAAATACGACAGCTACATTGAAAAAGAAATGCTGCTTGTCGAGAAAATGAATAAGCTGGAAAACCTCGCAATCGTCGACAATTTCAACTACGATGGGGTCACTTCCTTGTCCTTTGAAGGCCGTGAAAAACTGAAAAGAACACGTCCTTCCACGATCGGCCAGGCGTCGCGCATCAGCGGTGTCAGCCCTTCGGATATATCTGTTTTAATGCTTTACATAGGCCGCTAATGTCTTTAGAAACGCTCGACAAATGCCCGGTATGCCAGCAATCCAGTTTCAGCAATTACCTGAATGTGGAGGACTATACCGTTTCGCACAAAGAATTCACGATCCAGCAATGCAATTCCTGCTACTTTTTGTTCACCAATCCGCGTCCGTCGGAGGAGCAAATCGGAGCCTACTATGAGTCTCAAGACTACATTTCTCATCACGACGAAGCCAAAGACCTGATGAGTAAAGTGTACACTTCCGTGCGAAATCACACGATCGAAGAGAAGGTAAAACTGATCAACAGCCTCGTTCAACCCAAGGGAACATTGCTGGATATTGGCTGCGGAACGGGCAATTTTTTAGGCGCTGTAAAGCTCGATGGCTGGAAAGTATCCGGTACCGAACCAGACTCGGGAGCGCGTGAAGTGGCGTCCAAAAGGGTAGGGGCAACGCTGTTCGAAAGCATTTTCGAAGCGGATCTGGGAACGCAACAGTACGACATTATCACCATGTGGCACGTACTGGAACACGTCCATAAACTGAATGAAACGATCGACTGGCTCCAGAATCACCTGAAACCAAACGGACGGATCATCATTGCGGTACCCAATCCGCAGTCGTACGACGCAGTCAAATACGGCCGTTTTTGGGCCGCATACGACGTTCCGCGCCATTTGTACCATTTCACCCGTGCTACGATGAAAAACCTTCTCCAACGGCACGGAATGACGGTAAAAAAGATACTTCCGATGTGGTTTGATTCCTTTTATGTAAGCATGCTCAGCACAAAGTACAAAAGCAGCAAAACCAATCTCATCGATAGTGCGATCACCGGCCTGCAATCCAATTTAAAGGGTCGCGCCGGCAACAACAAGGAGCTTAATACTTCCAGTCTGATCTACATTATCTCGAAAAACTGACCAGTACCAACACATCAAACGGCCCTCAATACCCACTGTATTGGGGGCTTTTTAAATTCATCTGAAAATGCTTAGAACGATTGTATTTGCCATCCTCATACTGTTCTTCTTCGAACGCTGCGCACAACAAGTACCGCCAACCGGGGGAAAAAGGGACTCGATTCCACCCATGCTCGTGGAGAGCAATCCCATGAACAAAACCCTCAATTTTAAAGGAAAAAAGATCGAACTCTTCTTCGACGAGTACGTGGTGGTCGACAATATCAACCAGAAACTGGTGATCACACCCGAGGCCGATAACCCCTACTCCTACAAGCAGAATGGCATGTCGGTACTGCTTTCGTTCAAAAATCAGTTCAAGGACAGCACCACTTTTACGCTGAATTTCGGTGATGCGATCAAAGATTTCGCAGAAAAAAACCCGGCCAAAAACCTCAAAATTGTTTTCAGTACGGGCAATTCGCTCGACTCCGGGCGCGTGTATGGAACGTTGAAAGATATCCGCACCAACAAGCCTATTTTCGATGCACTCGTGGGCCTTTATAATGTCAGCGACACCCTCAATATCGCCAAGCAAAAGCCTTATTACTTCTCGCGTACCGATAGCAGCGGTGTGTTTTCCATCGAAAATATTCAGACGAGGCAATACAAACTCATTGCGATCGACGACAAAAACCGCAACATGCTTTTCAATGCGAAGGATGAAAGGATGGGATTTTGGGGCAAAACCATTACCGCCGGTACCGATTCTGTCGCTTATCAATTGAACATGTTCCTCTCTGATAATACCACATTGAAGGTTCAGCGCACATTGCCCAAAGTGAACAACTACGCGGTAGTATTCAGTAAGCCGATTGAAAACGTAGAAGTGACGTTCGTTAACAAAGACTCGCTCCCCTACCTGCTCGAACCGAATGGTACAAACCTCAAATTTTTCAATGTAGAGCCGCATGCTGACACGACTTTAGTCAAACTCAAAACTTTGGATTCTTTAGGAATTTCGAGTGAATTCGAGCAAAAAATCGCATTTCAGGCGCAGCGCGGCAAAACCCGCCAGCTCGACCCGATATCATTTACGACCATTCCAGAGGCCAATAAGCCGCTTACCAACACCTTCACCTACAAGATCATCCTGAACAAACCCATTCGTACGCTCGACGATCAGAAGATCGCATTAATCTCCGACAGCCTCACACACGAGCCTTTAAGTGCATTTAAATACAGTTGGAACAAAAACCATAATATCCTCACAATCGACGCAAAATCGTTCGCTAAGGACACCGTGAAGTGGGACATTCCGAAGGGCTCGATCATCAGCGTGGAAGGCGATACGCTCCCAAAAACGCTGCTGCGGCATACCATTTTAAAAGAAGAAGACTACGGGGTAATCCGTGGCCGTGTAACAAATGCCGATACTTCCGTGCATTTCATTCTCGACCTGGTCGACGAGCAATTCAAAGTGATCGAAACGCATTACCAATCACCCTACACTTTCAAGAATATCCCTCAAGGAAAATATTTTCTGCGCATTACCATCGACAAAAACCGGAACAGAAGATGGGACACCGGCCAAATGGACAAAGATCTTCAGCCCGAACCGGTGTATTACCTCCCGGATAAGATCCTTTTGAAGGCAAATTTCGAGCTGAACGACATTAACATCACGATTCCTGGAGAAAAATAATGACATTTTTGTCTACAGTCTGTGGATAACTATGTGAATAACGCCGAAATTTTGTTGGTAAAAGGGGTGAAAATGTGAACAACCTTGTGGATAACCCCTGATATGTGTGGATAAAAAAGTGAATTCGGCCCTCCAGTGGATAACCAACATCTAAATCAGAGTTAACAGTACGTTGATTCACTTTAGAAACTGTGGATAACAAAAGTAGTCGACTAAAGGCGTTTACCCACATTCCAATGTGTACAGAATATTTCCTAACTTGTATTTCAACTACTTAAATGTTGATTTTCAAAATTTCTACAGTGGATAACTACACATACTTATCCACAAAATGTGAATAAGTATGTTAATCTACAGTGGATAAGGCTTTTATTCACAAATCCACAGGCACACTGAAGGATAATAACTAAAGGAAAAAGATTTTTTTTTCTATTATGAAAAGGGTTACGAGCTGTTTGATGATAGGATTTCTGCTTTCCGGGGCGGCCGCGGCGTTCGGGCAGGGCGAGCGGGAGTTGGCTGAGGAGTATTTCAAAAACGGGGATTGTCCAAAGGCGCTTAGTTACTATTCTTCATTCCTGAAAAGCTCATTTGAAAAAATCTCGCTTAAGAACTACACCAGCTGCATTGTGAAGAGCAAAGCCTGGGGAGATGGCGAGCAGTTTTTCAAAAAGCAGATCAAGGGGGACGCCAACAATGCGGCCTGGTACTACCTGAATTGGGGCATTATGCTTGAGAATCAGGGGAAGGCCGTGGAGGCGTCCAAAAAGTATGAGCAGGTGATTACCGCATCCGGTGTGAGAACGGAGCTTAAACGCGATCTGGCGGAGGAATTCCGGGCGCAAAATCAATCTGAATGGGCGAAGAATATCCTGCTGGAAGCAAGAGAAAGTGCGAAACGGTACGACATTTTTCAATTGGAGCTGGCCAGTGTCTACCGCGACCTGAACCAGCCCGAGAAGATGATCGACGAGCTGCTGTCATATGGAATGCGGTACCAGAATACCGAGGTCGTTCAGAATATGCTTCAGGACTTTACGAAGGACGAGAAGGAGCAGGCATTGCTGGAAAAGGTATTATATGATAAGATCCAGAAATTCCCGCAGGAGGGCTTTTACAACGAACTGCTGATCTGGTACCAGGTACAGCGCAAGGATTTTTACAAGGCGTTCATCCAGGAACGGGCGCTCGACCGCCGGTTTAAGCACAATGGGGCGCGCCTCTATAACCTCGGAATGCTGGCTTTACAGAACAACGATTATACGAATGCAGGCACGATCTTCGACCATCTGGTGAAGGAATATCCGAAAGGCCAGCTCTACCCCGTGGCCCGCAGAATGGCCATCTTCGCGCGCGAGGAACAGGTTAAAAACACCTACCCTATCAAGAGAAGCGAGGTACAAAAGCTATTGGGCCAATACCAGCAACTGGTCGACGAGCTGGGCGTGAATGTCCGCACCATAGAAGCGCTCCGCAACATGGCCATTTTGAATGCATTCTATATGGATGATTTCAAAAAGGCGATCGAGATATTGCAGACGGCTATCGAGGCGGGTAAGGCAGAGAAGAGTTTTGTAGATAAATGCAAGCTGGACCTGGGCGACATTTACCTGCTGCAAGGAGAGCCTTGGGAAGCGACACTGGTGTACTCACAGGTAGAAAAATCACAGAAGGACGACGTGCTCGGTTACGAAGCGAAGCTACGGAATGCGAAGCTGCATTATTTCAAAGGGGAGTTCGAACTCGCCAAAGCCGTGCTGGACATTTTGAAAAAGGCGACTAGCCGAGAGATTGCGAATGACGCCAACGAGCTTTCCCTGCTGATCATGGACAACACCGGACTCGACAGCACCGAGGCGGCTATGAAGGCTTACTCTTCTGTAGAACTGCAACTGTTCCAGAATAAGAAGTTCGAGGCGATCGACACTCTGAAACAACTTTATAAAAGATACGAAAACCACAGCCTGGCCGACGAGATACTCTGGCTTACCGCGAAGACTTACATCAAGCTCGATAGCAACCAGCAGGCAATGGCGGATCTGAAATTGTTGTATTCCAAATTTGGCCACGACCTGTATGGCGACGACGCGCTGTTCGCGATGGCTAAGCTCTACCAGGAGAAACTCAATGACAAGGACCAGGCGATGAAGTTGTACCAGGAGTTGATGGAAAAATATCCCGGCAGTATTTTTGTCGCCGAGTCGAGGAAGCGCTTCCGGATTTTGAGAGGCGATGTGATCAACTAGAGAAATTTTTGAGAGGAATAGAAAAAGGCCCCGGAGTTCGAGACTTCGGGGCCTTTTACATTTTAAAATTCACGTGCTTCTACCCGGATTCAGTCAGATATTCAAACCTCAGACGCATTAAATCCCTAAATTTCTATTTTAACTCACTCATTAATAGTGATTTGAATTCTGAAAACTCGGGGTTCATTTTGATCGACACTTTTTCAATATCGAGCAGCGATTTCAGTCTTTCGGGTACATCGATGCTTTTTCCCAAAGTTTCTTCCACCAGGTCGATAAATTTGGCCGGATGGGCGGTCGAAAGGAAGACGCCGGTAAAATCGCCTTTCGTTTTTTTCCGGTACTCCTGAAGACCCCGGTAAGCAACTGCCGTGTGTGGGCACATTACGTAGTTGGCATTCCCGAAAACTTCCCGCATCGATTTTTGCGTTTGCTCATCATTGAAGAATGCTCCCGAAATTTTTTCTGTCACCGATTTCCAGTCGTCGTTGAAAAAGCGGATCAAGCGCACGAAGTTACTCGGGCTGCCTACGTCCATGGCATTGGAAATTGTTTCAATCGAAGGAAGCGGTTCGTAGGCACCGGACTCGAGGTAACGGGGCACCGCATTGTTGACATTCGTAGCTGCGATGAAATGTTCGATAGGTAGTCCCATACGATAGGCGAGCAGGCCCGCGCTGAGGTTTCCAAAATTTCCGCTTGGTACCGAGATCACCAGCGGCTTCCCGAATTTCTTCAGCTGCGCATAGGCCGCGAAGTAATAGAACGACTGCGGGATAAGCCGGGCGATATTAATGGAGTTCGCCGAGGCGAGGTTATATTTCGCACTTAGTTCCGGATCGAGGAATGCTTCCTTCACCAGGCGCTGGCAATCGTCGAACGTTCCATCCACCTCGATGGCCGTTACATTATGGCCGAGGGTGGTTAATTGTTTTTCCTGAATGTCGCTCACTTTTCCGCTCGGGTACAGGATCGTTACCGAAATGCCCGGTACTTGATAAAAGCCCTGTGCCACCGCGCCGCCGGTATCCCCGGACGTCGCCACCAGAATTCGGATTTCTTTGTTGGAGCGCTGTAAAAAATAGGACATAATTGCGGCCATAAAACGTGCTCCGAAGTCCTTGAAGGCCATGGATGGGCCATGGAACAGTTCCAGTACATAGTCGTTCGGGGTGATCTTTACGACTGGCGCCTCGAAATCATATGCCCGATCGATGATGGATTCAATTTCGCTTCTTGTAATTTCGCTGCCCAAAAGTGTGGCGGTCACCTCGATGGCGATCTCTTTGAATGATTTATTTTCAATATCGGCCAGAAATTCCTTTGAAATCGTCGGAATGGATTCGGGCATGTAGAGACCGTTATCGGGAGGAAGACTGTTGAAAACGGCTTCTTCCAGCGATGCTTTCAAGTCGGCAGTTTTGGTACTGTAGAATATCATTTTGATATAAATTGATCCGGAAAATGGGAGCGCAAATTTAACGAAAATCCCACCAGGTCAGTTATTTTGACAACTTTTAAATGGATTTTCAAAATAAAAGGCTGAATGGTACTTTGCGCTGAAAGCATTGCGGGGATCGGGCCGCGCGATAATTTTGTTGAGCAATAGCAAGTAGAATAATCAATATAACAAACCAAATAACATGTCGATAGGAATATTCAATGTACCGGCACTTAAGAACGAGCCGGTTAAAAGCTACGCACCAGGCAGTCCGGAACGCTCAGAACTCAAAAAGGCGCTTGCAGAGGCCCGCGCCAGGGTGATTGATATACCACAATATATAGGTAGCGAAGAAATCTATTCGCAGAATAAAAAGGTGGTATCTCCACCGCACGATCATCAGCATGTTCTGGGCTACTTTCACGAAGGAAGCAAGGGGGATGTAGCGAAAGCGATCGACGCGGCGCTGGAAGCCAGAAAAGGCTGGGCTACGCTCACCTGGGAGCAGCGCGCAGCGATATTCCTGAAAGCAGCTGAGCTGATCGCCGGTCCGTACCGCGCCGAAATGAATGCGGCGACCATGCTGGGACAGTCCAAAAATGCCTACCAGGCGGAAATTGACTCGGCTTGTGAAATCATTGATTTCCTGCGGCTTAATGTAAATTTCATGCGCGAGATTTACGAAGAACAGCCAGTCTCTTCGGAGGGTGTCTGGAACCGCATGGAGTACCGTCCGTTGGAAGGTTTCATTTTCGCGATCACGCCTTTCAACTTCACGGCCATTGCCGGAAACTTGCCAGCTGCACCTGCACTGATGGGTAATGTGGTGATCTGGAAGCCGGCATTTACACAGGTATATGCAGCCAATGTGATCATGAAAGTGTTCAAAGAAGCAGGGTTGCCGGATGGTGTGATTAATATGGTTTTGGTAGATGGGCCTGTTGCCGGTGACATTATCTTCAAGCACCCTGATTTCTCCGGAGTACATTTTACAGGCAGTACCAAAGTCTTTCAAACGATCTGGAAGACGATCGGCGACAATATTGCCTTGTATAAGACATTTCCAAGAATCGTCGGCGAGACAGGTGGTAAGGACTTCGTGCTCGCGCACAAGTCCGCGGACGCGCAAGCGGTCGCAACGGGCCTCGTACGCGGTGCATTTGAATACCAGGGCCAGAAATGCTCGGCGGCTTCAAGGGCTTACATCCCTTCCAATTTATGGGAAGATGTGAAAAAACTGATGCTGGCTGATCTGGCCGAGATCAAAATGGGCGGCGTGGAGGATTTCTCGAATTTCGTCAATTCGGTAATCGACGAAAAATCGTTCGACAAGATCGCTTCCTATATAGAAGGGGCAAAGGCCAGCGCTGATACGGAAATCGTCGCAGGAGGCAATTTTGATAAGTCTAAAGGGTATTTCGTCGAGCCGACCATTATCCGGGCTTTCAAACCCGATTATGTGACCCTGTGCGAGGAGATCTTCGGGCCGGTGCTCACTATATATGTGTATGACGAAAATGAATTCGAGCAGATTATTCCCGTTATCGACGCCACTTCTCCCTATGCATTGACGGGTGCAGTGTTTTCAAAGGACAGGTATGCCGTTGAATACGCGACCAGGCATCTGGTGAATGCGGCGGGTAACTTCTACATAAATGACAAGCCGACGGGAGCCGTGGTAGGGCAGCAGCCATTCGGCGGCGCACGTGCATCGGGCACAAATGACAAGGCCGGATCCGTTTTGAACCTGCTTCGCTGGGTATCTCCGCGTGCTATCAAGGAGACACTCGTTTCGCCGAAAAGCTATAAATATCCCTTCCTTTCCGGGGAATAATTGTACAATGCTTTTGAATAATTTAAAAAGTCGAAGAACTTTCAAATTTTTCGACTTTTTTCTTGCCCAGGTATTGGACTTGAAAAAATGTTTTCTACCTTTGCAATCCCAATCGCAAACGAAGCGACTGACACGAAGAAAAGAAAGCGCGGTTGGCACTGTTCTTTGACATGATGAGATAGACCAAAAGAGTAAGAAAAACTCGTTTGAATAGAATTAAGCTACTTAATGTAGCAAACAAACATTTACAATGGAGAGTTTGATCCTGGCTCAGGATGAACGCTAGCGGCAGGCTTAATACATGCAAGGCGAAGGGGCAGCAATGTCACTGTCGTACGGGTGCGTAACGCGTATGCAACCTACCTATCAC
>JAESFW010000379.1_pt1 | contig 22856 bp, 18 predicted proteins | sample 9269481 | NCBI WGS metagenome assembly JAESFW01 (sample SAMN14515350, study PRJNA621654) | algae metagenome | isolation source: Lyngbya sp. HA4199-MV5 and co-occurring heterotrophs from soil with... | place: USA: Ahupuaa O Kahana State Park, Hawaii | collected 2009-07-21
CGCCTGCGCAGCGTGGTGAGCGAAGTGCGCCACGGGGTGGACTCGGTGTCCTCGGCCTCGGTGGAGATCGCCAACGGCAACCACGACCTGTCGGCGCGCACGGAGCAGACGGCCTCCAACCTGGAAGAGACGGCGGCCAGCATGGAACAGCTGACGGCCACGGTCTCGCAATCGGCCGACACGGCGCGCCAGGCCAACCAACTGGCCGGCACGGCAGCGCAGGCGGCAGCGCGCGGTGGCGAGGTGGTGGGCCAGGTGGTCAGCAGCATGCAGCAGATCACCGACAGCTCGCGCAAGATCAGCGACATCATCGGCACCATCGACGGCATCGCCTTCCAGACCAACATCCTGGCGCTGAACGCGGCGGTGGAAGCGGCGCGTGCCGGCGAGCAAGGCCGTGGCTTTGCCGTGGTGGCCAGCGAAGTGCGCAGCCTGGCGCAGCGCAGCGCCGAGGCGGCCAAGGAAATCAAGACCCTGATCAGCGCCAGCGTGGAGAACGTGGAATCAGGATCGGCCCAGGTGGCGCAGGCCGGGCAAAGCATGGAAGAGATCGTATCGAGCGTGCAGCGCGTGAGCGACCTGATCGGGGAGATCACGGCCTCGTCGACGGAGCAGCGCGACGGCATTGCCCAGGTCAACCAGGCGGTGACGCACCTGGACCAGATGACGCAGCAGAACGCGGCGCTGGTGGAGGAATCGACGGCGGCGGCGGCCTCGATGCGCGACCAGGCGCAAAAGCTGGCCGAGGTGGTGTCGATGTTCAACGTGGGCGCCGTGGCTGCGCGGGCACCGGTGGCGCCGCCACCACGGCCTGCCGCTGCAGCTGCCCGGCCGGTTGCGGCCCCTGCCCGGGCGGCCGTCGCCGGCAAACCCCCCGCCCCGGCCGCTGCGCGGCTCACGGCGTCCAAGCCGGTGGCGGCCCACAAGCCCGCGGCTGCCGGCCCGGCCCCTGCGCCGGCCCCGCGTGCCACGGCCAAGGGCGGTGACGACGATTGGGAGAGCTTCTGACCGGCTTGCCAACCGTTTCCACCCAGACACCCCCGAGGGCAGCCCAGGCTGCCCTTTTTTCATGCAAGATGGGCGCTCCTCCCATTCCCCAAAGGTCTGCCATGCCCCTGGTCACCATCCGCCTTGCCAACCGCGACATCCCCACGACGTCGGCCCAGAAGGCCGCGCTCATTGCTGGCACCACCCGCCTCATGCAGGAGGTGCTGGACAAGAAACCCGAGACCGTGACCGTCATCATCGACGAGATCGATCCCGACAACTGGGGCGTGGGCGGCGAGCAGGTGACGGTGGTGCGCCAGCGCAGCAAGGGCCCCACCCAGGCCTGAGCCAGGGGTGTGCAGCGGCCTATTCCCGACCATATTCCTGACATATTTGCTTACAGGTAGGATGCGCGCAACAAAGGCACACCCGTACGAAAGTCGGGGTCGCAAAGCTTCCGGTCTGAGACCTCGTGCGCGAGGGGGTATGGCAGCGGGGCCGCTGATTTCCGGATGACTTGCGTCCTCGGGTGACTCGCCGCCAGGCGAGGGCACCCCTTCAGGGCGCGCCGCTGATCGCGCGCCTGCTTCTTCTTTTCCCCCTGCATTGACTGCCTTTGTGGCGCCCCTCCCGGGATGGACGGGGCTGGGCGCCCCTGTTCCAGTCCACACGATGAATCCCAGGGAAAAGCAATGAAGTTGAACGATATCCGGGTGGCCACCAAGATGTGGGGCACGATCCTGGGCCTGTTGGTGTTGATGCTCGGCGTGTTTGTCTTCACCCAGTACCGCTCCAGCCTGGCCATGGAGCGGGCACTGGCCGATGTGCAGCGCTACGAGGCCAACATCACGGCGGCGGTGCGCTGGCAGGGGCTGACCGAAACCAATACCGAGCGCTCGCTGGCCAGCATGGCGAGCACCGATGAGGTGATCGAAAAATTCTTTGCCAGCCGCCAGGATGCCGGCTCTGCCCTCATCAGCGAAGTCCAGTCCGGCGTGCGTGCCAGCGCCATCTCGGAGGCCGACAAGGCCGCCCTGGCCAAGGTGGGCGAGGCCCGCGGCACCCTGCTCGACACCCTCAAGAAGCTCCCCGCGGTCAAGGCCTCGGCCGAGCCCGGTGCGCGCAAGGATTTTGCGCTCAAGGAATTCCTGCCGACCTCGGTGGCCTACGTGGATGCGCTCAAGGGCTTCGTCAAGGTGCAGGAGGCCCAGCGCGACGCGGCCAAGATCGAGGCCGGGAATGCGCAGCGCAACGCCACGCTGCTGGGCCTGTCGAGCGCCGCTGTGGTGTTCGTGATCGGCATCCTGCTGGCGTCCCTGCTGGTGCGCTCGATCACGCGCCCGCTGGACCGCGCGGTGGCCGTGGCCGGCGCGATTGCGGGCGGTGACCTGACCCAGCAGGTCCATTCCTCGCGCAAGGACGAATTCGGCCAGCTGCTGCAGGCGCTGTCGCTGATGGTGGGCAAGCTGCATGGCGTGGTGACCGAAGTGCGCCGCGGCGTGGACTCGGTGTCCACGGCCTCGACCGAGATCGCCAATGGCAACCACGACCTGAGCAGCCGCACCGAACAGACGGCCAGCAACCTGGAGGAGACGGCGGCCAGCATGGAGCAACTGACGGCCACGGTATCCCAGTCCTCGGACACGGCGCAGCAGGCGAACCAGCTCGCGGTGGGGGCCGCCCAGGCGGCCACGCATGGCGGCGAGGTGGTGGGCCAGGTGGTGGTCAGCATGCAGCAGATCAGCGACTCGTCCAGGCGCATCGCGGACATCATCGGCGTGATCGACGGCATCGCCTTCCAGACCAACATCCTGGCGCTCAATGCGGCCGTGGAAGCGGCCCGGGCCGGCGAGCAGGGCCGTGGCTTCGCCGTGGTGGCCGGCGAGGTGCGCAGCCTGGCGCAGCGCAGCGCCCAGGCGGCCAAGGAGATCAAGACCCTGATCAGCGCCTCGGTGGAAACCGTGGAAAAGGGCTCGGCCCAGGTGAGCCAGGCGGGCCAGGCCATGGACGAGATCGTCGGTGGTGTGCGCCGCATGACCGACCTGATCGCGGAGATCGCCGCCTCGGCCAGCGAGCAGCGCGACGGCATCGGGCAGGTGAACCAGGCCGTGACCAACCTGGACCAGATGACGCAGCAGAACGCCGCGCTGGTGGAAGAGTCGGCCGCCGCCGCGGCCGCTTTGCGCGACCAGGCCCAGCATTTGGCCGAGGTGGTCTCCATCTTCAACGTCGGCAGCGCAGCCATCGGCTACGCCAGCCCACCTGCCGTGCCCCCGGTGATCAAGCCGTCCGCTGCCGTCCCCGTGCCACCGAAGGCAGCGCTGGCCAAGGCGGCCGCGGTGCCGGCCCGAAAGGCTGCTGCGTCCCGTCTGACCGACAAACCCGCCAGCACCCCGGACGATGACCAATGGACGAGCTTCTGATGAATGCACCGAACGCGACCGCCACCCGCGCGCCGCTGGCCGCTGCAGGCCAGTACCTGAGCTTTCGCCTGGGTGAAGAGAACTACGGCATCGACATCCTGCAGGTGCAGGAGATCCGCTCCTACGAGCCGCCCACGCGCATGCCCGACAGCGCAGGCTTTCTGCTGGGGGTGGTGAACCTGCGCGGCGTGGTCGTTCCCATCCTCGATCTGCGGGTGCGTTTGCACTGCGCCGACAGCGGGATCACCCCGTCCACCGTGGTGATCGTGATCGACCTCAAGACCCGCGTCGTGGGTGTGGTGGTCGATGCCGTCAGCGATGTGGTCACGCTGGAGGCCGGCATGGTGCACGCGGCACCGGGTGTGTCGGGCGCGCCGGATGCAGCGAGCATCCGGGGCTTGGCACAGGTGGGTGAGCGCCTGCTGATCCTGCTCGACATCGAGGCCCTGCTGGGCGATGCGGCCCCGGCCGGGGAAGGGCTGGCGAGCGTCGGCTGAGCGCGCCGCGTCAGAGTTCCGCGCCTTCCACGAGGAACTGCACCTTGCGCTCGCCGCGCCACTCGTTGACATCGAGGCGAAAGGCCAGCAGCACACGTGCCGGCAGCTGTTCGGTGTGGCCGAACCAGATCGCGTCGACGGGGTTGCCCTGGTGCATGAGCTTGAGGGACAGGTGGTTCTTGGCCTCGCCCACCAGGCGCTGGCTCAGCACCTGCACCTCTTCGCTGAAGGTGGGGGGCGCAAAACCCTGGCCCCAGACCTCGCGGTGCAGCGTGTCCACCAGGTCGGCGCGGCAGTACTCGGGCGCCAGCGGGCCGTCGGTCTCGATGCGGCGCGTGAGCGTGGAGGCATCGAGCCATTCCTGCGCTACCTGGGCCAGGGCCTGCTCGAAGGTCTCGAAGGACTCTTCGGCCACGGTGCAGCCTGCCGCCATGGCATGGCCGCCGAACTTGAGCAGCACGCCCGGGTGGCGTTTGGCCACCAGGTCGAGCGCGTCGCGCAGGTGAAAGCCCGGAATGGAGCGGCCCGAGCCCTTGAGCTCGTGCTCCTTGCCCGGTGCGCTGCTGGCCGCGAACACGAAGGTCGGACGGTGCAGCTTGTCTTTGATGCGCGAGGCCACGATGCCGACCACGCCTTCGTGGAAGTCGGGGTCGAAGACGCTGATCGCGGGCGGCGGATCTTCGCTCTCGTCAAACAGGTTCTCGGCCATCAGCATGGCCTGCTCGCGCATGCCGCCTTCGATCTCGCGGCGCTCGCGGTTGATGGCGTCGAGCTGGCCGGCCAGGTCGCTGGCGCGGCCCGCGTCATCGGTGAGCAGGCACTCGATGCCCAGCGTCATGTCGGCCAGCCGGCCCGCGGCGTTGATGCGCGGGCCCAGCGCAAAGCCGAAGTCGAACGTGGTGGCCGCCGGCGCCTTGCGGCCCGCGGCCGTGAACAGCGCGGCCACCCCGGCCGGCATGGCGCCTGCGCGGATGCGCCGCAGCCCCTGGGCCACCAGGCGGCGGTTGTTGGCGTCCAGGCGCACCACGTCGGCCACGGTACCCAGGGCCACCAGGGTGAGCAGCGGGTCGAGCTTGGGCTGGCTGGCGGTATCGAACACCCCCCTGCGGCGCAGCTCGGAGCGCAGTTCCATCAGCACATAGAACATCACCCCCACGCCGGCCAGCGCCTTGCTTTCGAAGCTGCAGCCGGGCTGGTTGGGGTTGACCATGGCATCGGCCGCGGGCAGCTCGGGGCCGGGCAGGTGGTGGTCGGTGACCAGCACCTGGAGGCCCTGGGCCCTGGCTTCGGCCACGCCCTCGACGCTGGCGATGCCATTGTCCACGGTGATCAGCATGTCGGCGCCGCGCTCCTTGACACGGCGTGCGATCGGCGGGGTCAGGCCGTAGCCATCGGTCACGCGGTCGGGCACCAGGTAGTCCACGTGCTTTGCGCCCAGCAGGCGCAGGCCGCGCACGGCCACGGCGCAGGCCGTGGCGCCATCGCAGTCGTAGTCGGCCACCACGCACAGGCGCAGGTCCTGCGCGATGGCGTCGGCCAGCAGGGTGGCTGCCGTCCCGATGCCCTTGAGTCCCGCAGGGGGCAGCAGGCGGTTCAGGCCTTCGTCCAGCTCGTCCTTGTCGCGCACGCCGCGTGCGGCGTACAGGCGCGCAAGCAGGGGGTGTACACCGGCCTGCTCCAGCGCCCAGGCGGCGCGCGGGGGGATGTCTCTTGCCGTGATTTTCATAGTTGGGTCGCCACCTGCGCGAAGCGGGTGGGCTGAAAGCGGGCCTTGATGCACTGCACCAGGCCGCGCGGGGCGGTGTGGAAGGCCAGGGCGGCACGTTCGCCGCACAGGGTGAGGCGCACGGGGCGGCCTTGCTCGGCCTGGCGCAGCAGGTCGGCCACGGGGCCCGCGTCCAGTGCCGTCCAGGCGGTGGCCCAGGCGCGCCAGTCTTCGCGCAGGGCCGCATCGCGCAGGGCCAGCGGTACCGACGGCGCCGATGCGGGCCCGGCGGCCGTGGCGGGCAGGGCGCCTGCGCCATGCACCCAGAAGGAGTTGATGACCGGCAGACCACGCTCGGCCCGCGCATCGTTGAAGGCGTGGGTGTACAGCAGCATCTGCATCTCGCTGTGCAGCCGGTGCAGGGTGCGGGCCCGGGCCGCGTCGGGCATCCAGGCGCGCACGTCGCGCAGCAGCACGCGGTCCAGCGAGGCCGTGGCCAGGTCGGCGAACAGCGGGCTCTCGGCCAGCCAGCGCGTGGGCTGCTCGTAGTGCAGGTGGATGCCATCCTCGGCAAACCAGGGCGAGACGATGGCCAGCAGGGCGCGTGAAGAGGCTTCGTCCAGCCCCAGGGCCTCGGGGTCGCGCAGGGTCACGTGGTCGGTGCTCACCTGCCACTGGCAGGGCGCCACGAAGGCCCAGGCCTGGCCGTCCGTGGGCTGGCCCTGCTGCTGGCGGTGCCAGGCGGCCCAGGGCGTGCGCCCGTCCTCGGCGGGCAGGCCCAGGGCCTGGGCCAGGGCGCGCTCGTGGGGAGCGGAGAAACTGGTCTCTTCGGCCGTGCTGGAGCGGGCCGGGTCGGCGGCGAGCCGCGCCAGCAGGCGGTCCAGGTGCGGCAGGGCGAGCGTGGCCAGGGTTTGCTGGCACCCCTCGGAGGCGCTGGCGGCGTAGGGGATGAGCAAATGGGGGATGTCCGACATCCCCCTATTGTCCGGGATGCCACAATCGCTCCCGCCGTGTTCGGCCATTTCCCGTGGCCCCGGCCTTTCTCCACCATGCAACTTCCCTACGAACTGGCCCTGGGCCTGCGCTACACCCGCTCGGGCCGGGCCGCGCGGCGCAACGGCTTCATTTCCTTCATCTCCGGCGCGTCCATGCTGGGCATCGCGCTGGGCGTGGCGGCGCTGATCGTGGTGCTCAGCGTCATGAACGGCTTCCAGAAGGAGGTGCGCGAGCGCATGCTGGGCGTGGTCGCCCACATCGAGGTCTTCGCGCCCCAGGGCGCGGCCATGCAGGATGCGGCGCGCACCATCGCCGAGGTCAAGCAGAACCCGGCCGTCACCGGCGCTGCCCCCTACGTGGCGGCCCAGGCCCTGATCGCCCATGGAGACGACATGAAGGGGGCCCTGGTGCGCGGCATCGACCCGGCGCTGGAAGGCTCGGTGACCTCGCTGGCCGCCTCGAATGCCGAGGTGCTGGCCACCCTGGTGCCTGGGCAGTTCCGCGTGGTGCTGGGCAGTGAACTGGCCAAATCGCTCGGCGTGAAGGCGGGCGACGCCGCGACCCTGGTGGTGCCTGCCGGCCAGGGCCCGGGCGGCAGCCAGAGCGGCCCGCGCTACCAGCCGCTGACCGTGGCCGGTACAGTGGATTCGGGCCACTTCCAGTACGACTCCACCCTGGTCTGGATGCACCAGGACGATGCCATGGCCACCTTCGGCCTGCGCGGGCCCACGGGCATCGGCCTGAAGCTGCAGGACCTGGAGCAGGCCAATGCCGTGGCCTACCAGCTGGCGCGCACCGTGAGCGGCGATTTGCTGCTGCGCGACTGGACCCAGCAGAACCGCACCTGGTTCGAGGCCGTGCGCCTGCAAAAGCGCATGATGTTCATCATCCTGGCCCTCATCGTCGCCGTGGCGGCCTTCAACCTCGTCTCCACCCTGGTGATGACGGTCAACGACAAGCGCGCGGACATCGCCATCCTGCGCACCCTGGGCGCCAGCCCGAAGAGCATCATGGGCGTGTTCGTGGTGCAGGGCGCCATGGTGGGGGTGATCGGCACGCTCGCCGGCCTGGTGCTGGGCCTGGGTATTGCGCTCAACATCGACGTCATCGTGCCCGCCATCGAGAAGGCGCTGGGCGCCTCCTTCCTGCCCAAGGACATCTACCTCATCGACCGCATGCCCAGCGAGCCGCAGAGCACCGACATCGTGCCCATCGCCCTCATCTCGCTGGCGCTGGCCTTTGTTGCCACCCTGTACCCGAGCTGGCGCGCCAGCCGCGTGAACCCCGCGGAAGCCCTGCGCTACGAATGACGGCGGCCTGAACCCCTATGCAAATCCCCTACGAACTGGCCCTGGGCTGGCGCTACACCCGCGCAGGCCGTGCCACGCGGCGCGATGGCTTCATCTCGTTCATCTCGGGCGTGTCCATGCTGGGCATCGCCCTGGGCGTGGCGGCGCTGATCATCGTGCTCTCGGTGATGAACGGTTTCCAGCGCGAGGTGCGCGACCGCATGCTCAGCGTGGTCTCGCACATCGAGATCCTGGCGCCCCAGGGCGCGCCGCTGCCCGACGTGGCCACCACCCTGGCCGAAGCCAGGCGCAACCCCCACGTGACGGGTGCAGCCCCCTTCGTCTCTGCGCAGGCCCTGCTGTCGCGCGGGCAGGACATGCGCGGCGCCCTCGTGCGTGGCATCGACCCGGCGCTCGAAAGCTCGGTGACCGATCTGGCGGCCGGCAACGAGAAGACGCTCAAGCTCCTCGTGCCCGGTGAGTTCCGCGTGGTGCTGGGCGGCGAGCTGGCCCGGGCCCTGGGCGTGCGCACGGGCGATACTGTGACGCTGATCGCCCCTGCCGGCCAGGTCACGCCGGCCGGCGTGGTGCCGCGCCTCAAGCAGATGACGGTGGCCGGTACCTTCGATTCGGGCCACTACGAGTACGACGCGGCCCTGGTGCTGCTGCACCATGAGGATGCCCAGCGCATCTTCCGCCTGGAAGGCCCCACGGGCATCCGCCTGAAGATCACCGATGTGCACCAGGCGCGCGCCGTGGCCGCCGAACTCGCGGGCAGCGTGAGCGGCGGCCTGGTGGTGCGCGACTGGACGCAGCAGAACCGCACCTGGTTCGCCGCCGTGCAGCTCGAAAAGCGCATGATGTTCATCATCCTCACCCTCATCGTGGCGGTGGCGGCCTTCAACCTCGTCTCCACCCTGGTGATGACGGTGACCGACAAGCGCGCCGACATCGCCATCCTGCGCACCCTGGGCGCCAGCCCCAGGAGCATCATGGGCGTGTTCGTGGTGCAGGGGGCCATGGTGGGTGTGATCGGCACCCTTGCCGGCCTGCTGCTGGGCCTGGTGATCGCCTTCCACATCGACGTGATCGTTCCGGCCATCGAGCAGGCGCTCAACGCGAGCTTTTTGCCCAAGGACATCTACCTCATCAGCAAGATGCCCAGCGATCCCCAGGGCTCGGACATCGTCCCCATCGCCATCATCTCCCTGGTCCTGGCCTTTGTGGCCACCCTCTACCCCAGCTGGCGCGCCAGCCGTGTGAACCCCGCCGAGGCGCTTCGCTATGAATAACAACAACGCAACAACCTCCGCTGCATCCTTGCCCGCCGCCCCGCCCGCGCGTGGCGAGGTGGTGCTGCATGCCCAGGGCCTGACCAAGCGCTTCACCGAGGGCCGGCTCGATGTGACCGTGCTGCACGGCGTGGACCTGCAGGTGCATGCGGGCGAGACCCTGGCCATCGTCGGCGCCTCGGGATCGGGCAAGAGCACCTTGCTGCACCTCTTGGGCGGGCTCGATGCGCCCACGGCCGGCAGCGTGCGCCTCAAGGGCCACCAGCTGCCCTCGCTGTCGCCCGAGCAGCAGGGCCGGCTGCGCAACGAGCACCTGGGCTTCATCTACCAGTTCCACCATCTGCTGCCCGAGTTCACGGCGCTGGACAACGTGGCCATGCCGCTGCGCATCCGCCGCATGCCGCAGGCGCAGTGCCATGACGAGGCCGCGCGCGTGCTGGCTGCGGTCGGCCTCAAGGAGCGCCTGCACCACCGCCCCGCCGAGCTGTCGGGCGGCGAGCGCCAGCGTGTGGCGATTGCCCGCGCCCTGGTCACGCGGCCGGCCTGTGTGCTGGCCGACGAGCCTACCGGCAACCTGGACCGCAATACCGCCGATGGCGTCTTCGCGCTCATGCTGCAACTGGCACGCGAGCAGGGCACGGCCTTCGTGATGGTCACGCACGACGAATCGCTGGCCGCGCGCTGTGACCGCGTGGTGCACCTGGTGCTGGGCAAGCTGGGGTAGCCCCAAGCGGGGAACCGCTGGTTACCAGCGCAGGGCCTGGCGCGGCCATGGAAGGGTTCGCATTGGCGCGAACCCGTTTTAAGATGCGCGCAGTGGGCTTCAGGAGACTCTCCCGATGACGGTTCCGGCATCCCTTCCTTCCGATGAAGCGCGCAGGCTGGAAGCCCTGCGCGCCCTCATGGTGCTGGACTCCCCCGCCGAGCCCTTGTTCGACTCCATCGCCCGCATGGCGGCCGATGTCTGTGGCGTGCCGATTGCCCTCATCAGCCTGGTCGATGCCGAGCGCCAGTGGTTCAAGGCCAATGTCGGCCTGCCAGGGGTCAACGAGACCCCGCGCGATGTGGCCTTCTGCGCCCATGCCGTGCTCTCGGACGAACTCATGGAGGTGCACGACGCCACCCAGGACGCGCGGTTTGCGCGCAACCCCCTGGTCACCGAGGCGCCCGACATCCGCTTCTATGCCGGTGCACCCCTGGTGGCCGGCGATGGCGGCGACCGCGTGGGCACCCTGTGCGTCATCGACCGCGAAGCACGTGCGCTGACGCCGCAGCAGCGGGCCACGCTGCGGTCGCTCTCGGCCATGGTGTCCCAGGCCCTGGACATGCGCCGCGACCTGATCGCGCGCGCGTTCTCGGTGCGCCAGAAGTACGAAACGGCCTTGTCCGAAAGCGAGCTGCGCTACCGCACCATGGTGGAAGCGCAGACCGAGATGGTGTCGCTGGCCTGGCCGCATGGCGAGGTGTTCTATGTCAACCCGGCCTATGCGCGCCACTTCGGTCTCGTGCCGCGCGACATGGTGGGCAAGGACCTGTTCGCCTACGTCGATGTGGCCGACCGCGAAGTGGTTCGCGCGCGCATTGCCGAGGTCTTTCGCACCGAGGGCACCACCCAGGGCGAGAACCGCATGCTCAGCGCCGACGGCACCGAGCGCTGGATGGCCTGGACCAACAGCTTTCTGCGCGACAGCGAGCACCGGCCCTACCTGCACTCGGTGGGGCGCGACATCACGGCGCAGAAGGTGGCCGAGCGCGCCCTGCTGGCCAGCCAGCAGTTGCTGGAGCGCACGGGCCGGGTGGCACGTGTGGGCGGCTGGGAGCTGGACCTGCGCAGCCGCCGGGTCTCCTGGTCGAGCGAGACCCGGCGCATCCACGAGGTGCCGCCGGAGTTCACCCCCACACTGGAGACAGCCCTGGACTTCTACCCGCCCGATGCCCAGCGCACCATGGAGGCGGCTGTGCGCCAGGCGATGGCGACCGGACTGTCATGGGACCTGGAGGTACCCCTGGTGACCGCCGCGGGCCAGCGCATCTGGGTGCGCGCCGTGGGTGAGGCCGAGTACGAGGGCGGGGCCGTGGTGCGTCTGTTCGGCGCCTTCCAGGACGTGACGGAGCGCCGGCGCATGGCGCAGCAGCTGGCCAATAGCGAGCGCTTCGTGCGCCTGGTCACCGACGGCCTGCCGATCCGCATCGGCTATGTGGACCGGGAGCTGCGCTTTCGCTTTGCCAACCAGGCCGCGTGCCAGCGCTTTGGCCGCTCGCGCGAGGAAATCATCGGGCGCACGCGCGAGGAGCTGCTGGGCGAGCCCGCACCGCCCGAGGTGGCACAGCGTGTGCAGCAGGTGCTGGCAGGTGTCGCACAGCGCTATGAAGCTGACGAGGTGCGCGATGGGGTGGTTCACCGCATCGAAAGCCAGCTTGTGCCCGATGTCTCCGACGATGGCCGGGTGCGCGGCTTCTTCTCCACCGGCATCGACATCACGCAGCGCGCGGCCGCCGAGCGCGGCCTGCGCGTGCTCACGGCCATCCTGGAGCACACCTCCGATTTCGTGGTGCAGACCGACCTCAAGGGCCGGGTCACCTACATGAACCCCGCGGCGCGGCGCGCGCTCGGCTTTGCGCCCGATGAGGATGTGGGCGCCCACATGTTCACGGAGTTCAACACCTCCGAGACCAATGCGCTGTATGTGCAGACCATCCTTCCGGTCGTTCGGGCCCACGGCATGTGGGTGGGCGAGACCACGGTGTACGCCGCCGGGCAGCGCGTGGTGCCCGTGAGCCACATGGTCATTGCGCACCGCGATGGCGAGGGGCGCATCCAGCATTTCTCGGCCATCATGCGCGACATCTCCGAGGCGGCGCAGGCGCGTGCGGCCCTGCTCAAGCAGACGGCCACCCTGCGCTCCATCACCGAGGCGCTGCCCTCGCTGGTCGCGGTGGTGGGGCCGGATGAGCGCTACCAGTTCGTCAACAGTGCCTTCGAGCGCTGGCACCGTGTGCCGCGCGAGCAGATCCTGGGCCGCAGCATGGAGGATTTCCTGGGCGCGGCAGAGTACGCGCGCACCCGGCCCATGGTGCAGAAGGTGCTCGGCGGCGAGACCCTCACCTTCGACCAGGGCCATCCCCAGCGCGTGCCGGCCAGCCACGTCACCATCCACTTCATCCCGCTGTGGTCCGAGCCCGGTGCGGTCGATGGCTTCGTCTCCATGGCGCAGGACGTCACCAGCTACCACCAGGAGGCCGGCCGGCTGCTGGACCTGGCGCAGCACGATCCGCTCACGGGCCTGCTCAACCGGGCCGGCCTGCAGGCCTATGTGGGCCAGAAGGACCTGGCGGCCGAAGGGCCGCTGCTGGCCTTGCTTTACATCGACCTGGACCACTTCAAGCCGGTGAACGACGAGCATGGCCATCCCGTGGGAGATCTGCTGCTGCAGGCCTTCGCCCAGCGCCTGCTGGCCCTGGTGCGGCCCAGCGATGCGGTGGCGCGGCTGGGGGGCGACGAGTTCGCCGTGGTGCTGGCCGGCGTGCGCGAGCCGGCCCATGCCGAGGCCGTGGCCGGCAAGATCCTGGAGGCGGCGCACACGCCGTTCGAGATCGGCACTCTGCGGCTGTCGGTGGGCGCCAGCGCCGGTCTGGCGCTGGGCACGGATGCCACCCGGGGATGGCCCGACCTCATGGCCCGGGCCGATGAAAAGCTCTACCTGGCCAAGCGCTCGGGCCGGGGGCAGTTCCAGGGCGGGGCGGCCGCGTAGGCCTGTCCGCCCGCTCGGCCTACATCACCCGCCCGTACCACCAGACCGACAGGCCGGCCGCCATGAGGGCCAGGGCAGCCCCGACCAGCGCGAACAGCGCCGAGATCTCGGTCTCCTTCTTCTCCACCGTGAGGCGCGAGCTCAGGGTCTCGTAGACCTTCTTGAGGTCGGCTGCCGTCGCGGCGTGGAAGTATTCGGCCGCCGTGCGGGTGGCCACGGCCTTCAGGGTCTCTTCGTCCAGGCGCACGCGCATGGACCAGCCCTCGAAGCCGATGGTCTCGCCCTGCAGCGTGCCCACGCCCACGGTGTACACGCGCACGCCGCGGTCAGCGGCCCATTTGGCGGCCTCCAGCGGGTCCACCCCGGTGGTGCGCTGCCCGTCGGTCAGCATGATGATGGCGGCCGAGTTGTAGGAGCCCGGCGCCACGGGCGTGAAGGGCTTGGCGGGGTCCTGCTTGTTGAGGTCTTCGAGGGGCTTGGGCTTCATGGCCTGGCGCCCGCCCAGGGCCGAGATGTCGATGCCGGCATCGGGGAACAGGGTGGCCAGCGAGAGCATGATGCCGTTGCCCGTGGCCGTGCCGCGCTGCAGCTGGAAGCTGTCGATTGCCTTGACCAGGTCCTCGCGGCTCTGTGTGGGCAGTTGCGCCAGCTGGGCGCTGCCGGCAAAGGCGACGATGCCCACGCGCACATGGCGCGGCAGTTCGGCGATGAAGGCCTTGGCCGCGTCCTGCGCGGCGGTGATGCGGTCGGGCTGCACGTCGGTGGCGCGCATGCTGCCCGAGACGTCCATGGCCAGCATGATGGTCTGGTCCTGCGAAGGCAGGGTGATCACGGCCAGGGGCCGCGCGGCGGCCACGAGCAGGGCGATGAGCGCCAGCAGGAACAGCAGCGGCGGAATGTGCCGGCGCAGGTGCTGGGCCGGGCCCATGGCTTCGCGCACCAACGCCAGGCTGGAGTAGCTCAGCGCCGTTTTCTTGCGCCGGTGCAGCAGCCACCAGTACAGCAGGACCAGGAGCGGTGCGGCCAGCAGCAGCCAGAGCAGGGTGGGCCAGAGAAAGACCATGGTGGCGTGTCCTGTGGTTGTCAGGCGGCGGCCTGCGCGGCCGTCCATTGGAACGAGGGTTGCGTGGCCGGGCGCACGCGGTGCTGGCGCAGGTCCATGAAGCGCAGCAGCGCGTCCACCAGGTCGTCGTCGGTGCGCAGCTCCAGCGTATCGGCGCCGGCCTTGGCCAGGCCCTCGCGCAGCACGGCCTCGCGCTGCGCCGCCAGCCGCGCGAAGCGGTGGCGGAAACCGCTGTCGTGCGTGTCCACCTGCAGTTGCTCCCCGCTTTCGGCGTCGCGCAGCGTGACCAGGCCCACGTCGGGCAATTCCAGTTCCAGCGGGTCGAGCAGGCGCACGCTCACCACGTCGTGGCGGCGGGCCAGCTGGGCCAGCGGCTTTTCCCAGCCGGGGGCGCTGATGAAGTCCGACACCACGAACACCGTGGAACGCCGGCGCAAGGTGCCCAAGGCGCCCTGCAGCAGCAGGTGCAGCTCGGTATTGCCCGATTGCAGTTGGGGGGCCGGCTTGAGCAACTGGTGCACCAGGTGCAGCACATGGGCGCGGCTGCTGCGCGGCGGCAGCACGGTGTCCACCGCGCGCGCAGGCGCACCGCCGGCGCCATAGAGCATGGCGCCCACGCGGTTGCCGTGGCGTGTGAGCAGGCGCGAGAGCACGGCCACGAAGCCGGTCAGGATGTCGCGCTTGGCATTGCCCTCGGGCCCGAAATTGACCGAGGGGCTCAGGTCCAGCAGGAACCAGGCCGACATCTCGCGGTCTTCGGTGAACACGCGCACATGGGGCAGGTTCAGCCGCGCGGTCACGTTCCAATCGATGTGGCGCACGTCGTCGTGGGGCTGGTACTCGCGCAGGTCCGCCAGGTCCAGGCCGGCGCCGCGCATCAGTGTGCGGTAGTCGCCCTGCAGCAGCCCGTCGAGCCGGCGGATGACGCTCCACTCCAGCTGCCGCAGCAGGCGGTCGGCCTGGCCGGGCAGGGTGGGGAGCGTGCGCGGCGGCGCAGCCCCAGTGTCAGGCGGCTTTTTGCTCATGGTGCAACGGCTTGGCGGGGGGGGGCACCTTGGCCATGATGCGCGCGATCAGTGCGTCGGCATCCAGGCCTTCGGCCAGGGCTTCGTAGGACAGCGACAGGCGGTGGCGCAGCACGTCGGCCGCCAGGTCGGTCATGTCCTCGGGCAGCACATAGCTGCGCCCGCGCAGCATGGCCAGGGCCTGGGCGCCCTCGGCCAGGCAGATGGTGGCGCGCGGGCTGGCGCCGCAGGCGATGAAGGGGGCCAGGTCCTTGAGGTCGTGGCGCGCCGGCGCGCGCGTGGCGGCCACCAGCTTCACGGCGTACTGCAGCAGCGAGGGGTCGACATAGACCTCCCGGCACTCGGCCTGCAGCGTGGCCAACTGGGCCGTGGTGGCCACGGGCAGCACCTGCACGGGCTTGGCCAGCGCGCGCTGGGCGATCACGAATTCCTCTTCCTCGGTCGGGTAGTCGATCAGCACCTTCATCATGAAGCGGTCCACCTGGGCTTCGGGCAGGGCGTAGGTGCCCTCTGTCTCGATGGGGTTCTGTGTGGCCATCACCAGGAAGGGCGAAGGCACCTTGTGCGTTTCACCGGCAATCGTCACCTGGCGCTCCTGCATCACTTCGAGCAGCGCGCTCTGCACCTTGGCCGGGGCGCGGTTGATCTCGTCGGCCAGCAGCAGGTGGGTGAACACCGGGCCCAGCGAGGTGCTGAACTCGCCCGTCTTCTGGTTGTACATGCGTGTGCCCACCAGGTCGGCGGGCACCAGGTCGGGCGTGAACTGGATGCGTTTGAAGCTGCCCTGGATGGTGCTGGCCAGGGTTTTCACGGTCAGGGTCTTGGCCAGGCCGGGCACGCCCTCGACCAGCAGATGGCCCTGGGCCAGCATGGCCACCATCACGCGTTCCAGGAAGCGGTCCTGCCCCACCACGACGCGCTTGACTTCGTAGAGCACCTGCTCCATCAGCGTGGCGGTGGCGGCGTTCGAGGCGGTGGTCAGCGGGGTCGGTTCCATGGGACTCCTTGCGGGACGGTGGACGGTAGGGATTCAGAAGGGCGACATGCCCACGGCCGAGGCCGCGTTCTCGATGGGCACGGCAAAACCGATGCCGATGAAGGTGCGCGCCGGCGTGGGGTTGAGGATGGCGGTGACGATGCCGATCACCTCGCCGTCCATGGTGACCAGCGGGCCGCCCGAGTTGCCGGGGTTGGCCGCCGCGTCGAACTGGATCAGATTGCCCAGCTCGCGCTTGCCCTCGGGCGAGGTGAACTGGCGCCCCAGGCCCGAGATCACGCCGGCCGAGGCCGAGGGCCCGATGCCGAAGGGAAAACCCACCACGGCGACCTGGTCTCCGGGGCGCAGGTCGTTGGTGGAGCGCAGGGAGGCGGCTTCCAGGTCGTCGGGCACCTTGTGGGCCTGGAGCACCGCCAGGTCGTTCTCGGGCTGCACGCCGGTGATGGTGGCCGTGGTCTGCAGCCCGTCGTGGAAGGTCAGCTGGATGCGGTCGGAGCCCGCCACCACGTGCAGGTTGGTGAGGATCACGCCCTTGTCGACGATCACCACGCCCGTGCCCACGCCGCGCTCCACTTCTTCCTTGCCGTTCTTGCTGCGCCCGAAGCCCACCACGCGCACCACCGAGGGTGCGATGGTTTCCACGGCGCGTGCCGCCGCCGAGGGCAGGGTGGTGGTCTCCAGGGTGCGCAGCACCGCCTTGTCGATGTCTTCCTGGGTGAGCTTGCGGGGCACGGCGCGCTGGTTCAGCCACACGCTGGCGACCAACAGGGCGGCCAGCAACAGCAGTGCCGCCCACAGGGCATGCAGGCTGCGGCGCGAAAGGCTGACCGCCTGGGGCCTGGCGGCGGGCTGTTCCGGGGCAGGCGCCGCCTGGGCAACCGCCTCCAACGGCGCGGCGCTGCCCGGGTCCGCGGCCCCGGACGGGCGGCGGGCAGGGCGGGAGCTGCTGTAGACAGTGGGTCTGGGCATCCTGTCACCTTCCGGTGCACCTTGGCGCGGTGCATGGTTTCACAGTAGCACGGATCGCGCCCTTGTGCATCCCCCGGGACATCATCGTGCATCATGTTCGCATGAGCTTCTGGATAGACACCCATTGCCACCTCGATGCCCCCGAGCTGGCGCCCGATGTGGATGCCGTGCGCGCACAGGCGCGTGCGGCCGGCGTGGCGCACTGCGTGCTGCCGGCGGTGCAGCGCTCCAACTGGGACGATGTGCGCCGGCTGGCGCACCAACATGGGGACAGCTACGCCCTGGGAATCCACCCCCTGTGCACCGCCACAGCGGCCGACGAGGACCTGGCGCACCTGGCCCAGGCCCTGGCGCAGCACCGCGACGACCCGCACCTGGTCGCCGTGGGCGAGATCGGCCTCGACTACTTCGTGCCGGGGCTCGACCCGGACCGGCAGGCGCATTTCTACCGCGAGCAGCTCAGGCTGGCGCGGCGCTTCGGGCTGCCGGTGATCCTGCACGTGCGCCGCTCGGCCGACAAGCTGCTCAAGGGCCTGCGCGAGGTCCCGGGCCTGTCGGGCATCGCCCATGCCTTCAATGGCAGCGTGCAGCAGGCCCAGGCCTTCGTGGACCTGGGTTTCAAGCTCGGCTTTGGCGGCGCCGTCACCTACGACCGCGCCCTGCAGCTGCGCCGTCTGGCCACCGAGCTGCCGCTCGGCTGCCTGGTGATGGAGACCGACTCGCCCGACATCCCGCCGCACTGGCTCTACACCACCGCCGCCGAGCGCGAGGCGGGCCGCCCCCAGGGCCGCAACACCCCGGGCGAGCTGCCGCGCATCGGCGAGGTGGTGGCGGGGCTGCGTGGCATGCCCGTGCAGGCGCTGGCCGCGGCCTCCACGGCGAACGCGCTGGCGGCCTTGCCGCGCATGGCACCTCTGCTGCCCTAGCAGACACGCTTGCTTACCTTTTGTGCGCGGCAAATGGACGTTCTTTAGCTATACATTTGATAGTAGTTGCGCGCCATCGCATCCGCCCCGCACACCGCATGTCCTCCACTTCGCTTGCCACGCCCCCCGATCACGCGCCAGCCCGGTTGACCGGCCTGCCGGCCGTGGTGTCCGGGCGCACCGTGGTACTGGTGCTGGGCAGTTTTCCCGGCGCCGCCTCGCTGCGCGCGCAGCAGTACTATGGCCATCCGCAGAACCAGTTCTGGCGTATCCTGCAGGCGCTGTGGCCGCAGCACCCACTGCCGGGGCCCGGCCAGTACGCCCAGCGCTGCGCGTGGCTGCTCGAGCGCGGGCTGGGCCTGTGGGACGTGTATGCCAGCTGCGAGCGCGAGGGCAGCCTGGACGCCGACATCCGCCATGCCGTGGTGAATGATTTTGCGGCGCTGCGCGCCGTGGCACCACGGCTGGCCGCCATCGCCCACAATGGGGGTGAAAGCTACAAGCACGCGGCGCGCACCGCCGCCCTGGGCGTGCCGGTGCACAAGCTGCCGTCGACCAGCCCGGCCAACGCCTCCTGGAGCTTCGAGCGCAAACTGAACGCCTGGGCCGAACTCATGGCCCGTTATGAATTGACCTGAATGACCACCCGCAAGAAAGCCCGCCCGATCGAACTGCCCGAAGTCAGCGTCTCCGATGACGGCGAAGTGCGCCACCTGCACCTGGGCACGCCCTGGATCCAGGGCTCGATGCGCGTGGACGAACCCTTTGCGCTGGAGCTGGAGTACGTGCAGCGCATGATGGCCTGGCTGCTCTTCGTCGAGCCCGCGTCCGTGGGCAAGCGCCACGCCATGCAACTGGGCCTGGGGGCGGGCGCCATCACCAAGTTCTGCCACAAGAAGCTGCGCCTGTGCGCCACGGCCATCGAGCTCAACCCCCAGGTGCTGGCCGTGTGCCGCCAATGGTTCAAGCTGCCGCCCGATGGCCCCAAGCTGCGCGTGGTGCTGGCCGATGCGGCCCAGGAGATTCGCAACCCCATGTGGCTCGGGACCGTCGATGCGCTCGCCGTCGATCTGTACGACCACGATGCGGCCGCGCCCGTGCTCGACAGCCCCGACTTCTACGCCGACTGCCGCGCCCTGCTGTCCGAGGACGGCAGCATGACAGTGAACCTCTTTGGCCGCTCGTCGAGCTACGAGAAGAGCCTCCAGAGCATGGCCAGCGCCTTTGGTGAGGATGCGCTGTGGGCCTTCAAGCCCACGCGCGAAGGCAACACCGTGGTGCTGGCCCAGCGCACCCCCACACGCCCCAAGCGCGCCGAGCTGCTGGCCCGTGCCGAAGCCATCCAGGCGCGCTGGGAGCTGCCCGCTCCCAAATGGCTGCGGGTGTTCAAACCCGTGGCCTGACCGCCTTGCACCCTGCCCACCCGTCCCGCCCATCCCCTCCAAGAGGTCCGACATGAGCACCACCATTTCCCCGCCCGCTCCAACCGCGAAGGCCGGCATCGCCCCGGTCAACCACATCGGCCCCGTGGACTGGCGCCGCCTGGTCGAGTGGCTGAGCGCCGATGGCGTGATCTCCCAGGAAGAGGCGCAGCGCACCATTGCCCGCTGCTCGCAGGCCGAAAGCGCGCAGCCGGCATTGGTCCGTCTGGCCGCGGTGGCCATGACGCGCGCCTCCGATGGCAAGCCGCTGGACATCGAGCTGCTCACCGAGTACCTGGCCAAGCGCAGCGGCCTGCCCTACATGCGCATCGACCCGCTCAAGGTCGATGTGGGCCGGGTCGCCGACACCATGAGCGCCACCTATGCCGAGCGCCACAAGGTGCTGCCCGTGCAGGTGACGACCAAGGAGGTGGTGGTGGCCACGGCCGAGCCCTTCATCAGCGACTGGGTGGCCGAGGTCGAGCGCCAGTCGCGCCGCACGGTGCGCCGCGTGGTGGCCAACCCGCAGGACATCCACCGCTTCACGGCCGAGTTCTTTGCGCTGGCCAAATCCGTGCGCGCCGCGCAGAAGGCCGGCGGTGCCGCCAGCGGCAGCAGCTTCGAGCAACTGGTGGAACTGGGCAAGAGCAATAAGCAGCTCGATGCCAATGACCAGGGCGTGGTCCGGGTGGTGGACTGGCTCTGGCAATACGCCTTCGACCAGCGCGCGAGCGACATCCACCTGGAGCCGCGGCGCGAGCAGGGCGTGATCCGCTTTCGCATCGACGGCGTGCTGCACCCGGTCTACCAGATGCCCATGGGCGTGCACAACGCGATGATCTCGCGCATCAAGCTGCTCGGCCGCATCGACGTGGTGGAAAAGCGCCGCCCGCAGGATGGCCGCATCAAGACCCGCAACCAGCGCGGCGACGAGGTGGAAATGCGCCTGTCCACGCTGCCCACGGCCTTCGGCGAGAAGATGGTGATGCGGATCTTCGACCCCGACAACACCGTCAAGGACCTCGATGCCCTGGGCTTCGCGCAGCACGACGCGACGCGCTGGGAGGGGCTGGTCAAGCGCCCGCACGGCATCATCCTCGTGACCGGGCCCACGGGCTCGGGCAAGACCACCACGCTGTACTCCACGCTCAAGCGCGTGGCCACCGAAGAGGTCAACGTGAGCACGGTGGAGGACCCGATCGAAATGATCGAGCCCAGCTTCAACCAGACCCAGGTGCAGCCCCAGCTCGACTTCAACTTTGCCGAGGGCCTGCGCGCGCTGATGCGCCAGGACCCGGACATCATCATGGTCGGCGAAATCCGCGACCTGGAGACGGCCGAGATGGCGATCCAGGCGGCACTCACGGGCCACCTCGTGTTCTCCACGCTGCACACCAACGACGCGCCCTCGGCCATCACCCGCATGATGGAACTGGGCGTGCCCTCCTACCTCATCAATGCCACGCTGCTCGGGGTGCTCGCGCAGCGCCTGGTGCGCACCTTCTGCAAGCAGTGCAAGCAAAAGGACGAGTCGGCCGACCGCGAGGCGCTCAGTGCCTTCATCAAGCCCTGGAAGCTCAGCGGCGGCTACCAGCCCTACAAGGCCGTGGGCTGCGTGGACTGCCGCATGACCGGCTTCCAGGGGCGCATGGGGCTGTACGAACTGCTCACGGTGAGCGAGGCCCTCAAGGAGAAGATCAACACTGCGCCCTCGATCGAGGCGCTGCGCCGCCAGGCCATTGCCGACGGCATGCGGCCCCTGCGCCTGGCCGGTGCCTTGCGTGTGGCCGAGGGCATCACCACCATCGAGGAGGTGATGTCCGCGACCCCTCCAATGGACTGATTTGCATGCCTTGTACATAGGGAAAACGCGCAGTCCCGAGTGTTACCGGGTGTAGGTGGAATCCACATCCGGCGGGGGCCTTGCTGCCCCCACAATCGCACGGTCGTGAAATCCGCATAGGAGACATATCGTGCAAATCAAAAGTCAAAAAGACTTTTTCTCTGGCCTCATGTTCATGGGTGTCGGTGTCGCGTTCGCGTGGGGGGCCACCACCTACAACGTCGGCAACGGTGCCCGCATGGGGCCTGGCTACTTCCCGCTGCTGCTGGGCATCCTGCTGGCCCTGATCGGTGCGGTGATCACCTTCAAGGCCACCACCGTCGAGACGGTGGACGGTGACAAGATCGGCAAGTGGGCCTGGAAGCCGCTGTTCTTCATCCTCGCTGCCAACTTTGCCTTCGGCATCCTGCTGGGCGGCCTGCCCAGCCTGGGGATTCCGGCCATGGGCCTGATCGTCGGCATCTATGCGCTGACCTTCATCTCCAGCCTGGCCGGCAACGAGTTCAAGGCGCGCGATGTGTTCGTGCTCGCCACCGTGCTCGCAGTCGGCAGCTACGTGGCATTCGTCTGGGCGCTGAAGCTGCAGTTCCCGGTGTGGCCCAGTTTCATTTCCGGTTAAGCCAGGAGCATCCACACCATGGAATTGATCAACAACCTGTCGCTGGGCTTCGGCGTAGCGTTCACGTTCCAGAACCTCATCTATTGCTTCATCGGCTGCCTCTTGGGCACGCTGATCGGCGTGCTGCCCGGCATCGGTCCCGTGGCCACCATCGCCATGCTGCTGCCTGCCACCTACGCCCTGCCCCCCGTGGCGGCGCTGATCATGCTGGCCGGTATCTACTACGGCGCCCAGTACGGCGGTTCCACCACCGCCATCCTGGTCAACCTGCCGGGCGAATCGTCCTCGGTGGTGACCGTGATCGACGGCTACCAGATGGCGCGCAAGGGCCGAGCGGGGCCGGCGCTTGCGGCGGCCGGGCTGGGTTCGTTCTTCGCCGGTTGCGTGGGCACGCTGATCCTGGCGGCCTTCGCGCCCCCGCTGACCGAAGTGGCCTTCAAGTTCGGCCCTGCCGAATACTTCTCGCTGATGGTGCTGGGCCTGATCGGTGCCGTGGTGCTGGCCTCGGGCTCGCTGCTCAAGGCTGTGGGCATGATCGTGCTGGGCCTGCTGATGGGCCTGGTGGGTACCGACGTGAACTCGGGCGTGGCCCGCTTCAGCTTCGACATCCCCGAACTGACCGACGGCATCGGCTTCGTGACCATCGCCATGGGCGTGTTCGGTTACGGTGAAATCATTGCCAACCTCTCGCGCCCCGACGACGAGCGCGAAGTGTTCACCGCCAAGGTCGAGGGCCTGTTCCCCACCAAGGAAGACTTCAAGCGCATGATCCCCGCCGTGCTGCGCGGAACCTCGCTGGGGGCTGCCCTCGGTATCCTGCCCGGTGGCGGCGCGCTGCTGGCGGCCTTCGCTGCCTACACGATCGAGAAGAAGACCAAGCTCAAGCCCGGCGAAGTGCCGTTCGGCCAGGGCAACATCCGCGGCGTGGCGTCGCCCGAGTCGGCCAACAACGCCGGTTCGCAGACCTCGTTCATCCCGCTGCTGACGCTGGGTATTCCTCCCAACGCCGTGATGGCGCTGATGGTGGGTGCCATGACCATCCACAACATCCA